>Ga0209633_10000023_pt1 | contig 181627 bp, 171 predicted proteins | sample Cruoilmetagenom1_FD_187290 | JGI IMG/M metagenome (GOLD analysis project Ga0209633, IMG submission 187290) | Oil polluted marine microbial communities from Coal Oil Point, Santa Barbara, California, USA - Sample 1 (SPAdes) (version 2) | ecosystem: Environmental > Aquatic > Marine > Oil seeps ... | reverse complement strand
AAGGTTTTAAAACCAGAGTAATATCTAAAATAACCGCTCTAACAACTGTTCAGTATATCAACAAGTTTATATTTGGTAGAAATATTAATAATATTAAAATTAGCATTATTTAAAATGCACAACGGGTTAAATTATTAATTTTATACGTTGTTTGGCACAATATTTATTCAATTCCGTATTTTAATTCTATTTCTTTCCTCTTTTTTTTATCAGCCAATTCAAATCCAAATCCACCTTGACTACCGAAAATTTGATAACCATACTTTAATCCATAAAACCTATCAATAAGCATTTTAAAAGGAACTATGTCCAATTCTTTTTCAGAGACTGCAATTTGAATAATTGGCAAGTATTTTTCCATTATTTCTACATTTGAATGTTGAATTACAGTCCACATTGTTGTTTGAAATTCCTCTCCAACCATTGATTTTCCGATATACGTTTTATGAAAATCATAAAGAGAATCAATGAGTTTTTGATTTTTTGTATCTAAAGGGTTTTGTTTCTCCCAGTTAACAGTTTTATTCTTTCTATAAGAAATATCATCTTGGTGGATTTGATTTATTAATAAAACTAAATGAGATTTTAAATTATTTTCTTTAATGTAATTAGTAATATTAAATTTTTCTTGTTCTGTTTTGTTCGAGCAATTTTTATAAAAAGAAATAAATAATTCAGGAATCCTTTTGTCAAGACTTCCTATTCCATATGCATCGATTATTGCACAAACTGATTGAGAATCTTTTTCTATAGCTTTTGAAAAAGCTATTTCAATATTTTTTTTGGGTTCTTTAAGGTTTAGAAAAGCTGAAGTAATATTCCAATATTCTATATATTTAATGTCTTTTGGGTTCTTTTTGATATATGCTTTTACTTCATTTAATTTATAAATTCCTTTTTTGAATTGTTTATCAGTTACATTCTCTCTCTTAACAGGAACATAATTAATTATCTCTTTTTCAAAATCTTGAATATTAAATATTTTGTCAGAAGTTTGAGAATATATATTAGTTATTATTAATAATATAAAAATTAAAGTGTATTGCCTCATTTGGGTTGTGATATTGTGCCTAACGTTCAGATATAGCTCCGTTTTAATGAACTATATCCTAGATACTGAAACTAGTTCAGCACAGGTAAGCGAAGTTCGTCGAAATTTAGTTAAGAAACAAATTAAATGATTTGTCAGATTTATTTATTAGCCCTGAAAGGGTTTTAAACCCTTTCAGGGTTGGTTAGTAAAAGGGGAATTATTCACCCATTAGTTCATCCAATAAAGATTCTAATTCATCTTCATGAAGATTTTTACCCACAATTTTAGATTCAGCATCAATGAGATAATTCATAGGTAAAGCAGTAACGGCATAATCATAAGCGGCCTTTGTTTTAAATGCTTCTAAAGAAGAAACATTGGCCCAAACCCTATTGTCTTTTTCCATGGCTTTGATCCATTTGTCTTGTTTGTCGTCTAAAGAGACTCCATAGATTTCAAAGCCATTGTTATTGTATTTTTTATAGAGCTTATTTAGTGTTTTACTTTCACTTCTGCAAGGTCCACACCAGCTTGCCCAAAAATCAATTAAGGTATATTTTTTATGAATGGAGGTTAAACTTATAGATGTACCATCAGTGGTATTCATTTCTATATTTGCAGCAATACCACCCACTGAAGTTTGTTGTAAGCGCGTTACTTTTTTTCTCAATTTCGTGGTTATCTCAAGGTTTGGATGTGCTGCTTCAAAAACGGTTGTTAATGAATCAAATAACGAAAGATTTTCTGCTCCTTTCCAACGAATAGAAGTAGCGTAAAGTCCGATAGAACTACCCATTTTACTTTTGATAAACGCATTGAGTTCCTCTAAGTGTTTTTCGTAATTCTCAACTTCTAATTGCTCTAAAGTGGCAATCTTTTCCTCATCAGGATTGTCGCTATTCTTAATTGCTTTCACTTCTCTTCTAACTGATTGTACCAAGGAGTCTAATGATTTTTTTCTAAAGTCCTCATAGTCTAATAAAGCATCAGTGTCGGTAGAACCTGTAATTTTTGTGCCAGCGTTGGTTACTTCAATATAAATATGTTGGCCTTTGTCTATCGCCAGTTTAATATCCTTTTTAGCATCTAGTTGCAATGTATATAGATGAGGTTCGAGATTATAATCCACTTTAAATTCTCCTTTTTCAGTAAGAAAGATAGTATCGACTACCGTTGAAATTTTTCGTTCTATATCAACGTGTTGTTTTAAAAGGATAAATGATGCTTTGGCAGGAGAAATACTTCCTTCAATAGAAAATACAGACTCAGTTTTTTGAGTACATGAAATAAGTATTGCAAAAAGGAATAATAAAGTAACTAACTTATAGAATGTATTCATTGTAACGAAATTGTTTATATCATTGACGCTAAAGATAAGCGTTAATTACAAGATTTAACAAAATCTTTTAAAGCAGTGGTTAACCCATTTTTGTTTTCAATATGGCTCATATGCCCGCCACTTAATTCAACTATTTTCGTATTGGTGCCTTTTGTTTGATCGATTAGAGGTTGATATGGCAATACAGGATCTTTTATACCGATAATCAATAGATGTTGAAAATCATTAGATTTAAGTAGTGATGTACGGTCTTTTCTAATTTTCATGCCTTCTAATGATGCGATAATTCCTTGTGGAGAAAGTTCTAGAGCTTCATCGATAAGACGTTCGATTTTCTCTTTATAAATTTCACGATTTTCTTCGGCAAATAAATTCGGAATGGCGACTTTAACAACCATTTTATGATTTCGCTTAACAGCTAGAACGGCTCTATCTCTGTTGATTCTTTTTTCTTTGTCGTCTGCTATCGCAGTTGAATTCATTAGACATATTCCTTTAACCGTATTTGGGTAAGCTTCCGCGAAAGCGAGCGAAATATAACCGCCCAAGCTATGTCCGATCAAACAATATTTTCGTAACCGTAAATGGTTTAATACTGCTTTTATCATTAGTGCCTGGTCTTCCATTGTATGGATATAACCTAAATTTCCTGACTTACCATGACCGAGTAAATCAATAGCAATAACACGATTTTTTTTAGCAAGTTCGGATACAACGGCATTCCACATACCGAGATTTTCTAAAAACCCATGAAGTAGAACTACAACACTGTCTTTGCCTTGATCTGTATAATGAATAGGTGTGTTTTTATAATTAATGAACCCCGAAAGGGTTTTAAACCCTTTCGGGGTTTCTTTTGAGTTTATATTTTTAGCCATTTTTCTATAGAGATAATATTAACTTTTTGTTGATGTGTTTCAATAAAGTTTTTACTTCCGTCAAACCATTTTAAAACTTCACTTCGTTGTAGTTTTGTTTTCTTTGAAGAAATAATCGATTGAAATGAACTCCAAGTATATTTTTCAACATATTTGGTAAATTCATGATGAACAGGATTATTATGAATGTATAGCACAAGATTTTTTAAAAAATCTTCGTTTTCTATTTTCTTTCTTCTAAAAGGTTTCTCAAACAAAGAACCATGTCGACCATATTGTTTATTAATAGCTTGAGCATATGCATTAAAAAAATGTGAAAATTGTTGAGAAGGTTTTTTATTTATTTTTTCAATATTTTGATTAGAAGATTCAAAGATTTCTTTTTCCGTTTTAATTTTTACTAGTAAATGAAAATGATTTTTTAATAAACACCAAGCAAAAGTATCAGCAATACTATTGATGTATTTATCATATAGTTTTAAGAAATAGAGATAATTTTCATTAGAGTAAAATATATTTTCACCATTAATCCCTCTATTGTAAATGTGATAATATCTATCACATTCTATGATTTCTATTTGCCTCATATATATATTTTAACCCAGAAAGGGTTTTAAACCCTTTCTGGGATAGTATTCACAAAAATAAGTATCTTTAACCATCTTTTTTAGATTACTTTTATAAATATGTTGCAATCTCCCTTTTCAAAACTATCAAGATCTTCAGAAAGAAACCTAACAATTAGTTTGTTCATTTTATTGGTAGTAACCATAAGTGCAATGGTCTTTTTTGATAGTTTTTTAAAAAACGAAGTCGCTGAATATGGAATTGTTTCTTTTGAATTGGCAAAAGATCTGGAAACATCAAAAGCGATAATAGATTCATGGAACGAACAAGCTAAAATAGCGGCAAGTTTGAGTATGGGTTTAGACTTTTTATTTTTGATAATCTATGCGTCATTCATAGCATTATTAATTCATAAACTAAACGAACGTTTGTGGCTGCATAAATCGTTTTACTACATCGGAATTATATTGGTTTGGGCGGCATTTATAATGGGGCTCTCAGATACCATTGAAAATATAGCATTGATTAAATTGTTATTGGGTGACATGCAACAATATTGGTCGTCAATAGCCTATTATTTTGCCATCTTAAAATTCATCATTTTAATAATTGGGATGCTTTACATTTTACTTAATTTCATCTATCTTTTTATTAAAAAAATAAGGAGTGAATAAAACCAATCAAACACTTATTATAGGTTTCGCCTTGTTCTCGCTGTTTTTTGGAGCAGGGAATTTATTATTACCTCCGTTATTAGGTTATAATGCAGGCGAAGATTGGCTTTGGGTTGCTCTTGGTTTTATGCTTACGGCAGTTGTAATTCCTATTCTAGGTATTTTAGCACATGCTCGTTTACAAGGCACTATGTTTGATTTTGCTAAAAAAGTATCTCCGGTCTTTAGTATTATTTATTGTGTTATTGTTTATATCATTTCCATTGCAATACCATCACCGAGAACTGCTTCTGCAACACATGAAATTGCTATACATCCTTTTTTTGGTACAAGTCCATTGCTAACGAGTAGTATCTATTTTGCATTGGTATTGTTATTTGTGTTAAATCGTTCTAAAATATTGAATTTAATAGGTAAATATTTAACACCATTAATTGTAATTATTCTCTTTTTAGTAATTGGTATTGGTTTGTTTTCTAGTGGAATGGAAATGAACCCAAGTAAATTTACAACACCAATTGTTGATGGTCTATTAGAAGGTTATCAAACTTTTGATGCTATTGGTGCTGTTGTAGTTGGCGGAGTGGTTATTATATCGTTAAATATAAAAGGAGTTACTTCTGGCTTAGAGAAAAAGAAATTGATTAAAAATGCTGGTTTTATTGCAGGTTTCGGTTTGTTTCTCATTTATGCCGGTTTAATTGCATTGGGTGCTCTTTACGGATCAGAAATATTTGTAGACGGTTCATTAAGTAGTGACATGCAACGTGCCAATTTATTACGAGGTATTAGCACTACTACCTTAGGTAATATTGGTACTGCTTTTTTGAGTGTATTGGTTGCATTGGCATGTTTTACCACTGCCGTGGGAATTGTTACAGGTACGGCAGATTATTTTAAAGGATTATTTAAAGATTCTCAAAATGTATATGTAGCTACTGCCATTATTGGATGTTTAGTAGGTATTGGCGTTGGGCAGCTAGATTTTCACTCTATTATTATGATAGCCTTGCCGATACTAATGTTTATTTATCCGATAACTATTGTATTGATTTTGCTAAATGTAGTACCCGAAAAATACGCTTCACCTTTAGTATTTAAATGGATAGTAGCGGTTACCTTTTTATTTAGCATACCAGATTTTTTAAAATTTTCATTTCCTTCTGAACAATTAACAGAAGTGCAAAAACTTATTCCATTAGCACAATATAGTTTAGGCTGGGTATTGCCAGTAATTTTGACTTTTGTTACGGCAAATATTATCGAAAGAAAAATAAAATAAATTTTGAAGATTCTTTAGTAAAAATGGTCGTTTAGGTTTTCTTAGAATGCATCCGCAAAAAGAACACAGCAGCTATAAAACCAACCAACGAAAAAATAGCTAACGTTATAAATACATGTTGATGACCCGTTCTTCCGGGTGAGTTATCGAGTAAATAACCCATAAGTGGTCCTGCAAAAATATCAGGCGTATAACCAACCACAGAGATCACGCCCACAGCAGTACCAGTCAAGGCTAAAGGGATATTGCCTTCATCCATCACTGCAAAATAGAGTACTCTTGCTGCATAGACACCTAAAGCTACTAAAAATACAGATAGTAAGAAAAAAATATTCATTGAAGGAGCAATCAAATCAGAAGCAAATAACAAAGCGCCTACAATAGAAATGGCAAAACCGGCAACTAAATAAATTGAAGCCTTAGAGCGATCTGCTAAGAATCCGACAAGTACACCAACAATAGGTCTTATAAACAATAAATAAGTGCCTGTTTTAGCAGCGTCAATTTCACTATACAACATGACTTCCTTTGCATAGAGTGAAAATATATCAGTAAACTTATAACCCACATAGGCGCATGAAATAATAATCATTAACAGCCATACGGCAGGAAGTTTTAAAACACTTTTGACATTGGCTATCGTTATTGACTTTACTTGATATTCAGGGGTATTTTTTTGTGGTAGTTTTAAAAAGAAAAAGGTTAAAACCCCAACAATCATTACAATTATGGAAGAAATAAAAATTACCTGAATAAAAGCCTCACTACTTTGCTCGCCAGCTGCCAATGCTTCATTTGAGGGTATAAAAATGGAAAAAATAACAACACCTAACGTACCGAATAGTGCAGCTACCAATCCGCGACCTCCATCTAAAAAACCAAAGGCTTTTCCCTGCGCATCTACACCACCCCAAATACGGGTCGCTTTTATCATGGCTGCCCAAAACAAGAAAATAGTGGTAAATCCCCAATAGCCATACAATACTTTTAATAGAAACAGATTGGGTACTGTGGTCATATAGAACCCGCCCAAAGCCGTAAGCCAAAGAGCTACAGCCATCAAGCTGTTCGGTTTAAATTTGTCTGCTATAATACCACCAAAAAAATAGGAGATAAAAGCAACAACCCCATATACTGAATAGCAAATGCCTAGTTCTAAATTTGTAAGATTAAAAGTGGTTAAAAAAGTGGGTCTAAAAATACGTGCTAAAACAAAAGGCAGAATGAAAACAGCTTCTCCAGCTAAAATAAGTAGAAAAATAAAGCTGTATTTTGATATTACTCGTTGTTTAATAATAGTTGATTATTAATTGTTTAATACAAATATTAAAACTACAACTAAAATATGGGTTAATTTAAATATGGAAGCAAACATATTCAGGATTAATCAAGTTTTCAATTATTATGATCTTGCTAACGCATTGTTTAGCTTTTTGCAACCTCCGTTTTTAATGAATTTATTATGGTCTTCTATGCTGTTAAAACGTTGCCCGCATATCTTGTGACATGACATTTCATTGTCAGTTTCAACATTGAATGCTTTTAAAGTTCTCTTTGCATTAGGATTAGACCATGCTGATTTTCCGGGATGTAATTTACTCCATGCCAAAGAATTCTTCCAAATGGCAGCACATAATGCTCCACAAGCATTTCCATTTAAACCAAGACCTCCGGCAAAACCGGCAACCATTACCATTTCTTCATCAGAAGCGCCCATTTTTCTGACTACTTCAGAAGCACAATTGATCGAATGTTGAGGTAGTACCGTTTGATTTTGTGATAAACCTTTTTTAGCCGATTCAATAGCTTCCGGCGTCCATTTTTCGGCAAGATTAAAACAGGTACTGTTTTCCATACCTTTGAGCGTAGTTTTCAACATGAATTTGGTCATCCCAAAAAAAGTATCAAGATGACAATTAGTGATGTCTAGACAATTTACAGTATTGGCTCTTTCTGAAAATGAACGTACTAAATTTTGAGTTGTTATGATTGCTAAATTCATAGCTTGGCCTAAATCATCACTTCTTCTATATGATTCTGTACCCACTGCCAAGGTTGCACCCCAAAGCATACCACATTGATGTCCCTTTTGCATTACGCCACCAGCCAATGGATCTGCAGCCTGTTCTTCAGTTTCTTTAGTGTGATTAAATTCACGATTTAATAAATAAAAAAATGTTCGTGAGCAAGTACCTAGTTTTCTAAATACTTTTTTGGTATCGTTTGTATGAATTTTTGAAGTGGCCATAATCATTGATTTAAAATGATTTAACCCGTCAATGTAAATAAGATATTAATTTTTTGCAATGATATATATCATGGAATCAGTTGGTTGAATCATTTTAAATGAAAATTTTGACTGATAAATTAAAAGGTAAACTAAATACAAATAATTATAAAAGGAAATTGAAACCAAGTTCTGGAGAAATCATGAACGAATTAAGGGCTTGTTAGAGAAGAAAGGATTACTCTGATTTAAAATTCGCTTATCGGCCTTGTGTATGGTTAGTTGCGATGGGTCGAGCTGTAAAGTTAGTAAATAAGCCCAAACCTTAGAGTTATCAGAGGATTTTCCGCTAGGAAAATCCGAAGCAATAAATTATACACAATGTTACTGCCAGTATTTTTTATACTTTCTTAATTTTTTCCTATCAATTCTTATTGGATACAAAAAAAGTAAATTTACTTTTTCACCGTGAATATAGAGCATGTCCCAGTCTTTTAGCTCTCGTATTATATCTAAAATTTGTTTTTTGTGTGGAATATTTTCGACAAATTTTAATTCGACGTTTGAGACAATACCTTTTTCATTCGTTTCAACACCGACCAAAAAATCAAGATCAGTCTTCTTTTTCCAAATTTCATTGAGAATTATTTTATCTAATTTTTTAATTAATTCAACAGAAAGCTTATCACTTTTCAAATATGTAAATCGAGTTTTAGTGTTGTCAACTCGCTTAATACTAATTTTATCACCATTGTCAATCGTTAAAATATCTTCATATTCGTAAACATTTGAATAACCAATATTTCGTCCATAAATTCTTTCACCTATTGGAATAACAATTTTACCTGTAAACCAGTCAGCAAATACCTTCTGGTTATTTAATTGATCATTGAAAATGATACTTAAATCTGCAGTTATTTTAGAATTACAGCAGCTAGATATGTTAACTAAATAAAGTTTCTCATTTATCAACTCCCAGGTGGCTTGATATCTACGCCAACATGCGGTACTTCTACAACTTAATTTTAAAAATCGTTTATCTTTTTTTAATAAATCTTCCTTTTCTTGTAAAGGGTTTGCATATATAAAGACTGTATCATTCTTATGAATTAAAAGGTCTGGGATTTGCTCTGTCGCATAACTTTTCTCATTGAATAGAAATATTATCAGTATTAAAGTTATTAGGTTTTTCATATTGACGTTAACGTGAAGATACAATTCCGTTTCAATAAACTATATCAGTTGATACTGAAACAAGTTCAGCACCGGTAAGCGAAGATTACTGAAATTTCATTAAGAAACAAACCAAATTAGTTCATCAACTCCTCAATTTCCTCTACCTCAATAGGAATGTTTCGCATCAGGTTAAAAGGTTCACCTTTTTTCTGGATTACTACATCATCTTCTATACGAATTCCGAATCCTTCATCAGGTATATAAATTCCGGGCTCCACAGTAAATACCATATTGGCTTGCATTGGTTCGGTTAAGATGCCATAATCATGCGTGTCTAATCCCATATGATGTGAAGTGCCATGCATAAAATATTTTTTATAGGCCGGCCAATCGGGATTTTCATTTTTTACATCTTCCTTTGTGATCAATCCTAAACCTATTAATTCTGAAGTCATGACTTTACCAACTTCGACATGATAATCTGCCCAAATTGTTCCGGGACTCAGCATTTTTGTTGCTTCATTTTTAACACGTAATACAGCATTATAGACGTCCTTTTGACGTTTGGTAAATGTACCCGAAACAGGCACCATTCTAGTCATATCACTACTGTAATTGGCATATTCTGCACCAACATCCATTAAAATGATGTCACCGGGTCTACATTCTTGATTGTTTTCAATATAATGTAGTACGTTGGCATTATTTCCGGAGGCGATAATAGGTGTATACGCAAAACCATTAGAACGGTTTCTTAAAAACTCGTGCATAAATTCTGCTTCGATTTCATATTCCATCACACCGGGTTGTACAAAACCTAAAATTCTGCGAAAGCCTTTTTCTGTAATATCACAAGCTTGTTGAATTAAGTCTAATTCCAGTTGGTCTTTAACTGAACGTAAACGTTGTAAAATAGGATTACTCTTTGCTACTGCATGCGCAGGATATTTTTCTTTCAGCCATTTGGTAAAACGGTCTTCCCTAGTTTCGGTTTCTACATTGGCTCTATAATGTTCATTAGTGTTTATATAAACAGTATCACATTGTGTCATGAGTTCAAACATGATTTTTTCCATGTCTTGTAACCAATATACGGTCTTAATACCGCTGGTTTTTAAAGCGGCTTCTTTCGTTAGTTTTTCACCTTCCCAAACGGCAATATGCTCATTGGTTTCTTTTAAAAATAAGATTTCACGATGATTTTCTTTAGGACAATCAGGAAATAATACCAATATACTTTCTTCTTGGTCTACACCACTTAGATAAAAAATATCTCTGTGTTGTTGAAAGGGCATCGTACTGTCTGCACTTATAGGATAAATATCATTAGAATTAAACACAGCCAAACTATTTGATTTTAGTTGAGCGGTGAATTTTTTTCTATTTTTAATAAAAAGGCTATTATCTATTGGTAAGTATTTCATCGATAAAGTTGTATTAGATAACAAATTTATAAATTTGCAAGGACTAAAACGTTTGTTTAATGAAATACTTCTTTTGGTTTTTTATTTTATTGTTATTCAGTAGTTGTTCTTCGAAATTACGACAGTCATCGTATAGGTTATCATCACCTGAAAAAATATGGATTATTATCCATCCGTTTAAGGCAAAAAAAGCTTATTTTATTTCGCTTGAGGCGGAAAAAGTTAAAGATTCAATTAAAAATTACGGATCCATAGGAAACGATAATAAGGGAGGGCAATTAGATGCTTTTAAGCATAGTTATTGGATGGCAAGATTATCTCAAAGTATAGGTAAAAGAGCCGCTTTTGGTTTAGGAAAAGCTCATGAAAAGGGAAATTACAATACCTTTAAGAAACATAAATTAGAAGATGGTTTTTTGCCAGATAAGCCTTCTTCTGATATGGATCTATTTAATAATCTTGTTGGAATAGATATTGGAAATAAGAGCAAAAATAAATCAAAAATGGAGATAATTCAACAGGTTTTAGACTCCTTACAAAAAGGTCGATTGCGTATTTTAAGTAAGGACAACTTAGGCAACTTTTTAGACTGTCAAGGAAAAATCATTCGGGTTGATTCGTTAAAAGGCAAGTGGCATACTAAGAAATGTTTAGCACCAACCAACGCAAAGTAATCAGGGTTTGACTAAAAAATAAATTCTGATGAGATTGTTCTTTATCAGATTGAGTTTATTGTCATTTTATGTAACACCTATTTAGGTATGAGCACTTATAAGTAATAATTGCTTTTATTAGTATATTGCAACAATAAAGATTTGATTTTATCACAAACAACTAATGTTTAAAAACCAAGCTACATATTTTCATTTTATACTGTCGATTGTTGTTGGGTTATCATTTAGTTTTCCTGTTTTTTCACAAGCAGAGGTTCCGCCAAAACCTAAGCTACAGACAAGCGTTTACGATGGAGCTAAAATGCTTAGTGGTTTTGAAAAGAATGCTTTAGAACAGAAATTAATCAGCTATAGCGATACGACATCAACGCAAATTGTAGTCGCAACAATAAAGACAATTAATGGAGAGGATATTGCGTATTTTGCAACCAAATGGTCACATGAATGGGGAATAGGGCAGAAAGATAAAGATAACGGAATCTTTATTTTAGTAGCCAAGGATGATCGAAAATTAACCATTCAAACAGGCTATGGTGTTGAGCATTTATTGACGGATGCTTTGTCAAAAAGAATTATTGAAAATATAATCTCACCAGAATTTAAACAAGGCAATTTTTATGGTGGCTTAGATAAAGGGACTTCTGCTGTTATGCAAATAATGAGTGGAGAGTATAATGGCTCTCCTCAAAAAAGAGGTGAAGAAGGTATTCCGATTGGATTTATCATTTTATTCATTATTATTTTATTTGTAATTCTGTCAAATAGAAATAAAGGACGTGGCGGAAGAGGAGGAAGAAGACGTAATACCGTTGCAGGCTCTTTGTTAGAAGCTATTATTTTGAGTAATGCCGGTCGTGGAGGTTTTGGCGGTGGTGGCTTTGGAGGTAGTAGTTCTAGTGGTGGTGGCTTTGGTGGCGGATTTGGTGGTGGTGGATTTGGCGGTGGCGGTGCTTCAGGAGGATGGTAATTCCGTACTTATTAAAACTTCACTTAGTACTTCGTTAATCTAGGCGTTGTGGACTTACAAAAATCTATTAGATACTTTGTACGGAGCAATATTTTCTTTAACGGAAATGTCCTTAGACAAAAGCAAATTATTTCTTTCTAAAATAAATTACAATTGGCACGCCATGAAAATTATATATTTCACGCATTTTATTTTCTAAAAATCGTTTATAAGCTTCTTTTACGTATTGCGGTAAATTGGCGAAAAAAGCGAACTGCGGTGTAGGTGTTGGGAGTTGCATGCAATACTTGATCTTTACAAATTTCCCTTTATTTGCCGGCGGTGGATATTGCTGAATAATTTCCAACATGGTCTCGTTTAATTTACTTGTGGGAATTCTATTTTTTCTATTTTGGTAGACCTCAACAGCAGTTTCTATTGCCTTAAAAATACGCTGTTTTGTCAATGCTGAAATAAAAATAACAGGTACATCAGTAAAAGGTTCAATTTCTTTTCTAATCTTCTCTTCAAATTGTTTTGAAGTTTGTGTTTCTTTTTCAACTAAATCCCATTTATTGACGAGAATAATAATACCTTTTTTGTTTTTTACCGCTAGCCAAAAAATATTCTGGTCTTGCCCTTCAAAACCACGAGTGGCATCAATAACTAAAATTGCAACATCACAATATTCAATAGCTCTTACTGAGCGCATTACCGAATAAAATTCTAAATCTTCTTTAACTTTACTTTTACGTCTAATTCCGGCAGTATCAACTAGATTGAAATCAAACCCGAAACGATTGTATTTTGTATCAATCGAATCTCTAGTGGTACCTGCAATATCAGTTACAATATATCTGTCTTCTCCGATAAGAGCATTGATAAAAGATGACTTTCCTGCATTCGGCCTTCCAACGACAGCAAAACGTGGTAAATCGTCTTCAATTTTATCTTCAACTTCTGGTAATGCTTTTACCAAATCATCTAGTAATTCGCCGGTACCACTACCATTGATGCTTGCAATGGTATAATAATCGCCTAAACCTAAAGCGTAAAATTCTACAGCATCTGCATTACGTTTGCTATTATCAACTTTGTTAATTGCTAAAAAAACAGGCTTTTTTACTTTTCGAAGTAATTTTGCCACTTCTTCATCTAAGCCGGTAACACCAGCCTCTACATCAACCATAAAAATAATAGCATCGGCTTCGTCAATAGCTAGTTCAACTTGCTTATCAATTTCGGCTTCAAAAATATCATCAGAACCTACGACATAGCCGCCAGTATCAATTAGGGTAAATTCCTTACCATTCCATTCAGCTTTTCCATAATGTCTATCACGCGTAACACCACTAACAGCATCTACGATTGCTTCGCGTCGTTGAATTAAACGATTAAAAAAAGTAGATTTCCCGACATTTGGTCTTCCTACGATGGCAACGATGTTTCCCATTTTTATAAAATTGTCTGCAAAGATAACTTATTGTATATACATATTGAACTACTATAAGTGATTTCAATAGGTAAATATTAAAATTATGTTATATTTAACAACTCTATCATATTTATATGAACGAACCAATACATGATAATAAGATAAATCGGGTTTTATTAAAACCACGTTTCCGACTAGAATTTGACAAAAGTCAAGAAGAAATTTTAGAGAAATTTAAAGACAATATTGAAGATAAAGATTGTAAATACTGTTCTAAATTATCGGGGAATCATATTTTTTTAGACGTGCCAAAAAGCGAGGAACATTTTTGGTCTCCGCAGTTACAAGTTGAAGTAATTAAGGGAGAAAACGATAAAACAATCGTTAAAGGAATTCTTGGCCCAAAACCGCAGGTCTGGACATTTTTCATGTTTCTTCATTTTGCCGTAGCAGTTGCTTTTATCGTATTTTTAGTAATGTTTTATGTGAACTGGAGTTTAGGGAAAGAGTATCAGTTTACAAAATATATGCTCATTGGTTTACCAATACTTTGGGTAGCATTGTACTTTTTCGGTCAATCGGGTAAAAAATTAGGCTATAAGCAAATGGTTGAACTAGATAAATTTTTAATGAAAACACTTGGGAAATAGTTGGCAGTTGCCAACTGCCTACTGAAGACTAATTATCTTCTCCATTTCTTGCTGTAACTTCAAGGCATTTTCCATTGCTTTTTTAGCAAAATCAATTTCGTTGGAAGCATAAATGATTCCGCGTGATGAGTTTACTAATAATCCGATGTCTTTATTTAATCCGTATTTACAAACATCTTGAAGGTTTCCGCCTTGAGCGCCAACTCCTGGAACTAATAAAAAATTATCTGGAACAATTTTTCTAATGGATTTAAAATGTTCAGGACGAGTAGCTCCAACCACAAACATTAAGTTTTTAGTATTTTTCCAAGACAAAGCAGTTTCCAACACATGTTCGTATACTTTTTTATCATCTGATTGTAAACCTTGAAAATCTAATCCTCCTTTATTGGAAGTCAATGCAAGTAGTATTGTGAATTTATCCGCGAAAGCGAGAAAAGGCTCCACAGAATCACTGCCCATATAAGGGGCAACCGTTATAGAATCAAAATTGAGATCTTCAAAAAATGCTTTTGCGTATCTAGTTGAGGTATTACCTATATCACCACGTTTTGCATCAGCTATAGTGAAAATTTCAGGATGATTTTGATTCAGATACTCTATGGTTTTTTGTAAAGCTTGCCAACCTTTAATTCCGTATGCTTCATAAAAAGCAATGTTGGGTTTATAGGCGACTGCGAGGTGATGAGTAGCATCAATAATCTGTTTGTTAAATTCAAAAATGGGATCGTCTAAAGCTAATAAATGAGAAGGAATTTTGTCTAAATCAACATCTAAACCAATACATAAAAAGGATTTCTTTTTTTTAATCTGCCCAACAAGTTGTTGTTTTGTCATTTTTACTGAATAAATAGGTTTCGCAAAAGTAATCATTTTAAACCTTCTTGATTCTTTCCTTTCTTTTTATCTTTACAGGATAATTATAACAATAAATTATGAGAAGTAAAATAGTTGCAGGCAATTGGAAAATGAACAATGCTAAAGATGAGTCAAAAACTTTGATTAAAGAAATTAAAGGGTCAGTAAAAGAATTGAAGCTTAAAAAGACACGTGTCATTGTAGCACCTGCTTTTGTATTTCTTCAAAAATCTGCTAGAAAAACAGAAAATTCTATCATTGAAGTAGCTGCTCAAAATATGCATCAAGCAGATCGTGGTGCTTATACCGGTGAAATATCTGCAGAAATGTTGACTTCTATAAACATTAAAACGGTTATTCTTGGGCATTCTGAAAGAAGACAATATTTTGGAGAGACAGATGCCCTATTAGCTAAAAAAGTAGATGCTGCTTTAAAACATGGGCTTGAGGTTATTTTTTGCTTTGGCGAAGTGTTGGAGGATAGAAAAAGCAATAATCATTTTAAAGTTGTTGAAACTCAAATAAAAAAGGCATTATTTCATTTGAATTCAGAAGATTGGCAACATATTGTACTCGCCTATGAACCTGTTTGGGCTATTGGTACAGGTGAAACAGCTTCCCCAGAACAAGCACAAGAAATGCATGCTTTTATTCGTGAGATAGTTGCTGAAAGATATTTGAGTGATGTAGCCGAAGAAGTTTCTATTTTATATGGTGGTAGCGTAAAACCTGCAAACGCTGAGGAAATTTTCTCAAAAGAAGATGTTGATGGTGGTTTAATTGGTGGTGCTGCTTTAAACGCTGATGATTTTGTGGCAATTATTAAGGCTATTTAATTTTTATTGTCATTCCTGTCTTTCTACTTTGCTCAAGATAAACTTTGGCAGGAATCCATATTCGCTAAAATTCAATAATAAAAATGACTTATCTAGCTTACACTTTCACAATTTCGCCAAAAGAACCGGCAACCGAAATTTTAATAGCCGAATTAGGCTTAGCTGGTTTTGAAAGTTTTGTGGAAAATGAAAACGGTGTTATTGCTTATATTCAAAAGAATGAACATGATAAGTCTATATTAGACGATATTAATGTTCTGCAAAATGAAGAATTTCAAATTTCTTATACAAAAGAAGAAATTGCTCAGGTAAATTGGAATAGTGAATGGGAGAAAAATTTCAAGCCTATTCAGGTAAACGATCAAGTAAGTATAAGAGCACCTTTTCATAAGAACCCAGAATTGAAATATGATATTGTTATTGAACCGAAAATGAGTTTTGGTACAGGTCATCATGAAACTACACATATGATGGTACAACATTTATTAGATCTAGACCTGAAAAATAAAAAGGTACTTGACATGGGTTGTGGTACTGGTATTTTAGCAATTTTTGCTGAAATGAAAGGAGCGAAACCTATTAATGCTATTGATATTGATACATGGTGTTATGAAAATTCTATTGAAAATTGCGAACGTAATTATTGTAAGCATATTAGTGTCTATGAAGGTGATGCGTCGCTTTTGATTAATAAGAAATATGATGTTATCATTGCCAATATCAATCGCAATATCTTGTTGAATGATATTAAAACGTATGCAAATTCCATACGTGATAACGGCGTTTTATTACTAAGTGGATTTTACGAAGAAGATATTCCGATAATAGATGCAGAAGTTTCAAAGTATAATTTAAAACTAGATAAAATTATAGAGCGAAACAATTGGGTAGCTCTAAAATACTTTTCAAAATAAACTTTCCTAAGTTAAAATTCAGGTAGTGGTTTTTGGTGAATTTTGAAATTCACCATTTTCACTATTGACTTTCTAATACTATAATTTTAAGTTTACATCAGTAAATATTATTACTGACCTACCTAATATTTTCGCTAACACTTATTATTAATTTAAAATTACACAAAATGAAAAAAATTTCAATTTTTGCAGCTTTTCTTTTAGTTGCCACATTCGCTCTATTTTCATGTCAAAACGATGAAGCTCAAATAGAAGAGCAAGCAGCTGATCAGGAAAAGTATCCTGAAATTACTAAAAAACTTCAAGAAATGCACTTTAATACTGACGGACTTGAAAAGGTTGATTTTCAATTGCCTGACGGCTCCTTTCAAGAAATGTTTTTAGTAGAAGGAGATATGATGTTTACTACGAAACAAATAGAAAACATGAAAATGGGGGGTGATATTACTACAAAACAGTACCGCACTAATAATCTTGTTAGTAACGGTGTAATTACAATTATTGGTTATACAGGTGGAGGCGGTTTCGGTCTTTCTAGTAAAGAACAGACTGCTTTACAATGGGCTGTAAATAATTATAACCGATTAAATTTAGATATTAGTTTCAGCCTTACCTATGGTACGAACTATCAATCTAAAGATATGGTAGTTTACCATAACCCTAATGAATCAGGTGCTGGAGGTTCGGCCGGTTTCCCAAGTAATGGAAATCCGAATAAATTTGTTCAGATCTATGGTTTAGGTGGGTATAGTACAAATGTGAATGAGCATGTAATAACACATGAAATTGGTCATTCTGTAGGTTTTAGACATACAGATTGGTGGAGTCGTCAAAGTTGTGGTCAAAATTCAAATGAAGGTACTGCAGGTGTTGGGGCGGTTCATATTCCTGGTACACCTACCGGTTATGACTCAACCTCTATAATGTTGGCTTGTTTTTCAACAAATGAAGATGGTGAATTCAACAGTAATGATATTACAGCACTCAGGTATATGTATTAATTATTTTGGGTTAGTTAATTTGAAAGGAGGAGGTTTAAAAGCTTCCTCTTTTCCTGTTTAATAATATGTGGTTTGGTAATATTTAGTTACTTTTGTTATAACAATTATGAGTGCAAAAGAAAAAATACAAGAAAAAGCAGATGTACTTGAGCAAGAAGTACTTCAGCATGAAATTATTTTATTTAATGATGATGTGAATACTTTTGAATTTGTAATTGATTCGTTAATTGATGTTTGTGACCATACTTCTGAGCAAGCAGAACAATGTACTTACTTGGTTCATTATAAAGGAAAATGTGCAGTTAAAACGGGCGAATATGATGAACTCAAACCACGTTGTACCCGATTATTGAATTTAGGCTTATCTGCTGAAATAATCTAACTTCAATTGTTTGTTTTTCATAATAATTAGGCACTTAAATTAGAGATTATTTAAATTAAAGAAGTTTTTATAATAATCTGATATTAATTCGTCGAATTAGAAGTGTTTTATTATTAGTTATTCAAATAAGTTTTTGAAAATAATTATCTTTGTGTGCATTATAAAAAAAATAAAATAATATGGCATTTGATATAGATATTATAAAAGGGGTTTACAATAGAATGGTAGAACGTGTAGATGCTGCTCGTAAAGTTGTTGGTAAACCACTTACATTGGCTGAGAAAATATTATATAACCATTTGTGGGACGGTAAAACTACAACGTCGTTTATACGTGGTAAAGACTATGTAGATTTTGCACCCGATAGAATTGCATGTCAAGATGCTACGGCACAAATGGCCTTATTGCAATTTATGCAAGCAGGTAAAGATAAAGTTGCAGTACCTACAACGGTGCATTGTGATCACTTAATTCAGGCGAAAATAGGTGCTGATAAAGATTTGCAAGAAGCAATAAACACTTCGAGTGAAGTTTTTAACTTCTTAGCGTCTGTTTCAGATAAATACGGAATTGGTTTTTGGAAACCGGGTGCAGGGATTATCCATCAGGTAGTATTAGAAAATTATGCTTTCCCTGGCGGAATGATGATTGGTACTGACTCTCATACGGTGAATGCCGGTGGACTTGGTATGGTTGCTATTGGTGTTGGTGGTGCAGATGCTGTTGATGTGATGGCGGGAATGCCATGGGAATTGAAATTTCCTAAATTGATAGGAGTGAAACTAACGGGTAAATTAAATGGATGGACAGCTGCAAAAGATGTTATTCTTAAAGTTGCCGATATTTTGACTGTGAAAGGTGGAACGGATAGTATCGTAGAATATTTCGGTGATGGTGCGATATCTCTTTCTGCAACAGGAAAAGGAACTATTTGTAATATGGGTGCTGAAATAGGAGCTACGACTTCTACTTTCGGATATGATGATTCTATGGAGCGTTATTTAAGAGCTACCAATAGAGATGAAGTTGCTGATGAAGCAAATAAAATTAGAGAATACCTTACCGGAGATGATGAGGTGTATGCAAACCCTGAACAATATTTTGACCAGGTAATTGAAATTAATCTAGACACGTTAAAACCACATTTAAATGGTCCGTTTACGCCAGATTTAGCAACTCCTGTAGGCAGTGAAATGACTAAAAAGGCAACAGAAAATGATTGGCCTTTGAAAGTAGAATGGGGGTTGATAGGTTCATGTACAAATTCATCGTACGAAGATTTATCAAGAGCGGCTTCAATCGCGAAGCAAGCTGTTGATAAAGGATTGGTGGCTAAAGCGGAATTTGGTATCAATCCGGGTTCTGAGCAAGTACGTTATACAGCAGAAAGAGATGGATTGCTACAAATTTTTGAAGATTTAGACGCTAAAATATTTACGAATGCTTGTGGACCTTGTATTGGTCAATGGGCAAGAGAAGGTGCAGAAGATCAGCCAAAGAATACAATAGTGCATTCTTTTAATAGAAATTTCTCAAAACGTGCTGATGGTAATCCGAACACACATGCTTTTGTAGGTTCTCCTTCAATGGTAGCTGCGGTCGCAATTTCTGGTAAATTAGATTTCAATCCGATGACAGATTCATTGATAAATCAAGAAGGAAAAGAGGTGATGTTAGAAGAACCAACTGGTTTTGAATTGCCTCCAAAAGGTTTTGATGTTGAAGATCCCGGTTATGTTGCACCAATTGAAGATGGATCAGGTGTTGAAGTTGTCGTAAATCCAAACTCAAAAAGACTACAATTACTAAGTCCTTTTACTCCAATAAAAGGAAATATTACCGGAGCAAAGTTATTGATAAAAGCTTTTGGAAAGTGTACAACAGATCATATTTCGATGGCTGGTCCATGGTTGCGATTTAGAGGTCATTTAGATAACATTTCAAACAATATGTTAATTGGAGCTGTAAATGCTTTCGGCAAGGCTACGAATAAGGTAAAAAATCAAATTACCGGAGAATTTGGAACTGTGCCAGATACGGCAAGAGCTTATAAAGCAGCAAATATACCATCAATAGTTGTTGGCGGACATAATTATGGCGAAGGTTCTTCAAGAGAACATGCTGCTATGGAACCACGTCATTTAGGGGTTGTAGCAGTCATCGTTAAATCATTTGCAAGAATTCATGAGACAAACCTTAAAAAACAAGGTATGTTGGGCTTAACTTTTACGAACGAAAATGATTATGACTTAATTCAGGAAGATGATACTTTTAACTTTACCGATCTAACTGAGTTTTCTTTTGGTAAACCATTGACTTTAGAAATAGTTCATAGTGATAATTCAAAAGATGTTATAAAACTAAATCATACCTATAACGAAGGTCAAATAGCATGGTTTAAAGAAGGGTCTGCACTAAATTTAATTAAGAAAGAAAACGCTTCTTAAGAATGGAGTAATTATATGAATTTTTAATAGAAAACTAGTCCTTCTCATTGTTTTAATCTAGTTAATCCAATGGGAAGCTCTATTTAGAATGGGCTTAAAAGAACACTCTAAAAGTAAAATTAGGGGTGATGCCTAGTGAAAATTCTTTTATTTCTTGAACAGAATTAGTTTCATCAATAACATATTTATTGTTGATTATATTTTTTTGATCTAGTAGATTTAATACTGAAATTCCGGTTTGCGCTTTTATTTTTTTACTAATATTAAAATCATAAATCGCAGAAGCATCAAGTCGTGTATATGAACTTAAATTATAACTATTTGCAGGGCCATAATTAATAGTGTTATTTATAATTTCATTACCCTCAACAGGTTTAGTGCTAGGTTTACCACTACGCCAATTAAAACCTGCCGAAAGTTTTAATTTATTAATTTCGTAAGCAGTGGCCAAAGAGATGGTATGTCTGATGTCAAAATTGCTTGGGAATTTAGTTTCTTCCAAATCGTTGAAAGTATAATTATTATCGGCCAACGAATAACCTAGCCAGGTATTGAACTTGTTAAATTTATTATTGATGATAAAATCAAATCCTTTGACATCGTAACTTCCGTTGGTTTTCGTAAATTCATATTGATTCTGAAACCCTTGACTTTGAGAAGTTATTCCATCGACAGTTTTATAATAAAGTTCAGCACTTACCATTAATCCTTTAAAGTTATAATTTGAACCAATTGAAATTTGTTTGCTTTTTAGAATTGGTATTTCTTCATTATTGGTCAATGTCCATCTACGACCATCAATCCCTAAAAAGTTTACACTTTCTTCCGTCTCTTCGGTTAAGAGAGTGGTAGTTTGATTTTTAAATTCACCTAAAATTTCTAACGTGAACTTATCCGTTAATCGATGATTTATACTCAACCGTGGTTCAGCTATAAATTTTTTGAAGGTATTTATATAATTTAAACGCGCTCCTAATTTAATATGGGTATTAAAATCTTCTGTACTATACACCACTTCAGACGATAATCCGTGTGTTTGAATTGCTTCTTTACTTAATTTGTCAATAACTGGTGGATCTGCAACTGTCTTGTCAATATTAACAATTTTGGTTTCAACAAAATGGTATCCATTATGTAATGTAATATTATCGTTTAGTATATAATTAGAATTTATGTCTAGCGCTATTTCTTCTATTTCATTATTTTGAGTTACAATTTGCTCATTAATAATGTCAAAATTCGTAGCATCTAAATTATAATTAGTGGCATAAAGTTGAATGGAGGTTTTAAAACTATCATTCCATTCTCTATCATAATATATTCCTCCGGCTAAATTACTTTGATCTAGAGAGCTTGGGCGAGAAGAAAACAAGCTTCCGCCAAAAGCATTTTCGGTGATTGTAAGGTTATTCTTAAAATGTAAGAAATTAACTCTAATTTGATCATTATCTGTAATGTCGTATAACCATCTAAGGCTTACATCATAAAAGTCGAATTTTTCGTCAGTACTATTGGTATTAATTGTGCTGGTGACGACATCGGTATTTTGGAAAGCTCTGCTAAAATATTGATTATAAGTAGGTGTGTCTAAATACTCACTAAAAGATTTTCTAGAAGCTAGTTGCACTGATGATTTTTTATTTATTGGAAGATCAATGAATACATCAGCATTGATAAAATTTAAACCAATTTCAGCGCTTAAATCCTCAGCAACCTTATAATCGGTTTTCATATCTATAGTGCCAGAAATACCATCAGTATACAATGTAGGAGAACCATTTTTAATTAGTTTAACCCTTTTTGTAATACGAGGGTTTAATGCAGAGATGAGTCCGAAAAAATGCCCAGATTGGTACATTTTTATTCCATCCCAAAGAATTAGGTTTTGATCATGTGTGCCACCTCTTACATTAATATTTGATACTGTTTCGTCTATACTTTGAAAACCTGACAATGCCTGTATAGTTTGTAATACATCGGTTTCTATAAGTCCAGGAACTGTACCGAAATTTTTATAATTTATAGAAATACTACCATCTATAATTTTGTTAATACCATTCGTTAGATAGCTACTTAAAATTATTTCGGTTAAATCTTCGGTTTTTGATGTTAAAAAGATTGTTTCACATTGTTTGGTATTATAAATTTTGACATATTCTGTAAGTATTTCATAGCCTAAATGCCTGAAAGTAACAATGTCTTCATCTGTTATTCTATCCAGTTTAAAATATCCTTGTTTATCACTTATAACTGAAGAGTTTTTTGTTTGTACCGCAACACCTTGAATAGTTTCATTAGTACTAATATCAATTAAATAACCACAAATAGAAAAAGTATTCTTTTTCTGAGTTATGGCTACGAAGCTTTCGCTTAGGATAGTAAATTGTAAAGGGGTATTATTCTGTAAATAATCAATGGCCTGTTTTAGGCTTAAATTATCATCAGGTGGTTCTATTGAAATACCTCTTACATCATTGTCTATATAAGAAAAATTACACTCAAAATGTGAGTGTAATTCTTCTAAAATTTCAATAAGTGGTTGCTTTCCTTTTTTAGTTTGAGCAGTAAGAGTTGTTAAACAAAAAAAGGATAAAAAAATTAAATTCAGTAATAAATATTTTTTTATCACTCCTTAGTGAGTACTATTATTTTAGTGTTATCTTTCTTGTAAAACTTCAATTGTAAAGGTAATGTTATAGATTTTAAAGCTAATTCTTTATCTTTATTTGTAAAGCTACCAGTAAATAATTGTAATGTATCTATGTTATTAGCTTCAATTACAACGTTATACTGTCTTTCAAACTCTTTAATTACTTCGCTGTAAGGTACACTTTTAAAACTACTTATACTCTTTTGTGCCCAAGAAGGAGCAGAATCTTTAGTTTGTCCTTCAACTATGGCGCCATCAACTAATTTAAAAGATTTACCTGCAGGAAGTTTAATTTCTTTCCCTTTATATGAAACACTTACTAAGCCTTCATAACAGATTACTTCAAAATAATTAACGCGTTGCTTAACGTTAAATTGTGTGCCTAAAACACTAACTTTTCCTAACCAAGTTACTACATCAAATTGAGAACCTTTTTCAACTTTAAAATATGCTTCACCAACTAAGTTAACTTCGCGATTATTTTTCCAATTTCTTTTACTATATTTTAAAGAAGAATCGGCGTTTAGCTTTACATTAGAATTATCTGGTAAATCAATAGTGGTCGTGTTACTTGCCACCGTTTTAACTGTTGTAATATCTCCGTAAATTGGAGAAAAATATACGGCTAATGCAATAATAAGTATTGCAGCAACACGTAGTAATGGTTTCATCCAATTCATTTGTACAACTTTATTAGTAGGCTGTACTGTTGTTTGTTTGCGATCTTTTATTTTAGATTTTAATGCTCCTAGTTCTAATTCTACATCGTAGGTAGTGTCTTTAAAAAGCTTTGCTGTTTCAGAAAGCTTCGTATAGGACGAATACTCAGGCAATTCTTTGAAAGCCTTGAGTTCGGCATCATTTAATTCGCCGTCTAACCATTTTTGTATTAAGTGCTCTTTCATTTCAATAATTTCTATTATTCATAACAATTTGTATATATATAACAACTAAGGTAGTTTTTTTCCTACTACTCATATAATTATATATTTTCTTTTTCTTACATATAGAACAATCTACTCTTAAAAGTTCCTACCCACAAAGTATTAATTTTTTAAATACCATCAATTTCTTTTCTTAATTTTTCTAGTGCACCATATATTCTTTTCTCTACACCTTTTCTAGATATGCCCAACATTTCAGCAATTTCTTTATGTTTTTTACCTTCAACTCTATTTAATAAAAAAGCCACGCGTTGTGCTTCTGTTAATTTAGCCAATGCATTTTCATATTTCTGCATATACTCAGATTCTTCTAAAAGAAACTCCGGACTTTCGTTGGTGTAATCTTTGGGTTTGGCTTGTTGATGTTTTAATACAACTTTTTGATGTTTGTATTCATTGAGCATCATATTATTTGCCGTAGTAAATAAAAAGGATTTTGCTTTTTCAGGACTAATAGTTTTGCAATTATCCCAAAGTTTAATAAAAGCTTCTTGAACTTTATCTCTAGGGTTTAATCCATCACCATACTTATAACGTAGAAAATTATATACGTCATTAGAGAGAGAATTAAATATTCTAGAAAAAACTTGTTCTGCGCAAATATCTGTATCTAAGGTTTTTATCATCGCTTATTAGAATTTTCTACACTAATAGGTAGGATTTTTTTTAGGTTGATTGTTTAATCTATGTTAGCCTTTAATTACTTAACAAAAGTAACAATTCTGATTTACTATGTAATTAATTAATGAATAAACAACATAATAACAGTAAACAAGTGCAAATTATTGCTCATTACTTGAAATAAAGTTAATAATGATGAAAACAAAAAGAATACTAAAGATCTTATTATTTTTACTAATAGCTATATTATTAAAGAATAATATTTCTGCTCAAAATTTTGAAGATTTAGACGAATCTCCTCACGATATTACCTATTATAGAAAAAGTAGAGTTGCACCACCACTTGTGAAAGTGATTTATGGAAGGCCTCAAAGGAATGGTAAAGAAGTCTTTGGTAACATCGTTGCATACGGTAAATTATGGAAAACCGGAGCTAATGAAGCAACTGAAGTGAAATTTTATCAAGATATTTTATTTGGAGGTGTACAAGTTTCTGCTGGTACATATGTATTACTTACGATACCTGGAGAAAAAGAATGGGAAGTGATTTTAAGTTCAAATGTTGATGTATGGGGAGCGTTTCAATATAATCCTTTATTTGATGTTGCCAAAATTTCAGTCTCATCTTGCAAGGCTGAGGAGTTAGAAGTGTTTTCTATAGCTTTTAAAGAAAAGAAAAATAGTATTCAAATGGTGTTGGCTTGGGATTCAACCAGAGTTAAAATACCAATTATGAAGCTTAAAAATAAAGAATTATATGCCAAACTTTAATTTTTTTTAAATTAAGGGTAGGAACTTTTAAAAGATAGTTGTTGTATATATGAATAGTGAAAATAGTATTAATCAAAAATTAAAAAAAAAGTTAAATATACTATAAGATTAATTAACAAAGGGGTAAACTGTCTTAACGCTATGGTGAGTTAAGACAGTTTTTTTTATTAAAGGAAGAAACTGAAGGGGATTTTTTAAGAGATAGTTGTTCTATATTTGAACACTGAGAATAGATTAGTCGAAAATTAAATAATATATTAAAGTCAAAAATTATGGAGAATAAATTTAATTTATTGAAATACTTGTTATTCTTACCATTGTTATTTCTTACTTTTTGTCAAGAAAATAATGAAACAATAACACTTAATAGCGAAGATGTAATTACCAAAAATTCTAAAGTTGCGTCGTTGATAAAGGCAGCAATCAAAAGTGACTCTGATGATGATGATGACGCTGAGCAGTGTGTTGAGTTTCATTACCCCATTGCATTATATGTTATTTTTTCACAAGGTCAATCAATTGAAACCATAGTTATTAATAACGATGATGAATTGTTCAATTTTTTTGATACACTTACTGAATCGGATGAAATTAGAATTGATTTTCCTTTAGTACTATTAGATATTGATGGTGAAGAAACTATTATCAATAGTCTAACTGAATTAGAAGAAACCCTACAGATAGCAGTTGACGCCTGTAGAGGAGATGATAGTCAATATGACTACTGTGATGATGATAATAAGAAAGTGTATGTCTGCCATAATGGAAATACCCTTTGTGTGAGTGTGAATGCAATAAGAGCACATTTAGATCATGGTGATGAGTTAGGACAATGTGATGATGATGATTAATTAAAATAATAAATTAATATAAATATAGAAAACTGCCTTGAACTTTAAGTTAAGGCAGTTTTTAGTTTACTAGAATGAGGAGTTAATAGTATATGTCTAATTTGTGTCTTAGCGTTTAGGTAATCACGGTGATTTGATATAGTGCTTTTAGCTTTTCTCAATACTTTTTTGACTACCGGATCATAATTAAAATTAAAAACAAATTATTTCAAATTCTAATCAATACATTATCAGTAAGTTAAAACAAAATGTTAAATAAAATAAAAAAAGAGCTTTTGTAGGGTAGGAGTTTTAGCACGATTGTTGTTTCATATATGAAGAGTCGTAATAACAGATTCGAAAAGATTAAAGTTTTTAATTGACATATTGAAAAAGAAATGAATACTAAAGTAAATGAAACATAAAGTAAACTTTTAAAAAAGTCACTAAAAAGAAACATTTATTAATTACAGTTCATTAAGAAATTAGAAACTAACAAAAATGGGAAAATTGCTATGTGAAAATGTGGAAGTTGTCTCCCCTAAAAGAGAGGCAACTTTTACTCCCAATGAAAAAGAAACCGAAAGAGTTCAAATCCTTTCTTCCCTATTAAAACATGAAAAAAGAATCGTAATATAGTTTAAATTTGATAGTTTTAGTTTGAAAAAAGTTCATCTCAGGATGAGCTTTTTTTATTTTAAAACGCTTATAAAATCTTTAAGTGTTTTTAAAAATAAAAGTCCATTACTTACGTAATGGACTTTCTGCGTTATATTGACCTCGGCAAGATTACCTACGGTTTTCTTGATAAAGCTCCGCTTTGAAAATCAACAAAAGAAATAATCGCTTTATTCCAAATAAAAAAGCAAGCTCTTTTATTTAGAACTTGCTCTATTTCAACTTTTTGTTGATTTATTCGTGACCTCGGCAAGATTACCTACGGTTTTCTTGATAAAGCTCCGCTTTGAAAATCAACAAAAGAAATAATCGCTTTATTCCAAATAAAAAAGCAAGCTCTTTTATTTAGAACTTGCTCTATTTTCAACTTTTTGTTGATTTATTCGTGACCTCGGCAAGATTACCTACGGTTTTCTTGATAAAGCTCCGCTTTGAAAATACTTCAAACAAAAAAATGCTCAAGTAAGCTTGGCATTTTTTCTTTTTAAAATATTTATTCGTGACCTCGGCAAGATTCAAACTTGCAACCTCTTGAGCCGTAATCAAGTGCGCTATTCAGTTGCGCCACGAGGCCTTACTTTTGACAATTTACCTATCTGTGTCAAAATCAGATGCACTATTCATCCCGATAGCTATCGAGAGCGCCACGAGGCCAAATTAATTGGGGTGCAAATATATTTCTTTTTTAGAGAAATGAAAATATATATTAGATTAAATTTAAGAGCCTATTTCCTTTTTAAATTTTTCGAGTATTGGTGCGGCTTCTTCCATGTCTTCTTCATAAATAAATAATTCGACTTGAGATGGTGAACCTCCATAAAACCCTGAACGTAAACCAGATTGAAAATTATTTTTCACTAGAGACGGAATTTGATTATCATCTAAATCTAACTGCAATCTTTGAATTTGAATCAAAGAGCCGACAAAAAGTTTATTGTGTTTTGAATGATCGTCCATAATCGATGATTTTAGTTAAAGTTACGAAATTTTACTGGTATTAATCTAAACTATTTTTAGTTATAAAATACCTCCAGCCAATTATGGCCAGCTGAAATTTTGAAGCTTTGCTCATATCTAATTGTTTTTTAGACAAACTTGGTAAAAGTAATTTGTTGGTTTTTGCTAAAAATTTGAATAAAAGTTTCTTCATAATACAAAAATAACTAAAAAAACTCTTGCCTCTGAAATTTATCCGAACAAGAGTTTTTAAGTTGTACTAAAGAATTATTGTTTTGTTGCGATCATTTTTTTAGCAAGCTCAGCGCCTATTAATGATTCTAACAGATTCCCATTGTTATTAGATTTTCCACCATTCTCTATATAGGTAGATGGTAAGCTTAATTCTTTTAATTCTGAAGCAACACCAACCGCTGTTTTATAATTCCATTCAGCGCGTTCTTGAGGGGTTAACCCGGCACTTACTAATTTTGTATTTTCATAAGCTTGAGCATCCGCTAATGTTTTTCTAGTTTTTGCCTTAAAAATGGAAACCTCGTATAGCTTCTTCTCTTCAGTCAAATTGAATTCGGCAACTTTCGCTTTGGTTTCTGCAGCTATAGTCTGCTGAATTTGCTTTTTTTCTAATCTGGCTCTTTCAGCGGCTTTTTCAGCTTCACCTTTGGCTTTTTCTTTTTGAGCCCTATAAAATTCACGTTCTGCTTGTTGTTTTTCAAGTTGGGTTTGAGCAACTTCTTCTTTCTGTAATTGTAAACGTTTATCAAAAGTAGATTCCCAATCAATTTCATTCACAACAGCTTGAACGACAGTTAATCCATAAGATTTTAATGAATTACCTTTTACACGAACAGGCTCGCCATTTTTATATTTGATTTTAAACCTTTTTTGACGTGTTTGTTTATTAATGACTGTTCGTACTACAGAACTATCGCCAATGATATCAGGAGATTGTCTTTGATTATATTCTTCTAATACGTACATTCCATTTTCTAGTTGGTCTTGAAAATATCTGTCAAAGTCAGCCGCTTGACCAGAAATGTAGTCTTGAGCAGCCATTAATTTACATGTATTTTTTATAGACTGATCAATATTTGGGATAATGCGAGAACGAATTAGATTCTTTTCTGTTTTATTCCTATCAGCGACTGATAAAAATTGATTCTCATCGCTCGTATTGATACTGATTACAATAGAAGTTGCAATTTTCCCTTTTACCGCATCATTAAACTCCCAATGTCTAGCGGCATCGACATAGGCGTATTGGCTTTGATCGCCAAGATCGCCTTCTTTAATTGGAATGACATATTTAATTGGCATTTCAAATTGTATGGGTATTAATCTTCCCCACATTTTCGTGTGAATTCCTTGACGGAAAATTGCTTTTTGACTTCCCCAAGGGTATTGTACCGCATAAGCTGTACCTGGTTCTGCATAAAAGAATATTCCTGTGAAAATGATTAATATAAATCCAGTAACAATAAATTGTAGACTCCGTTTTTTGGTAAACCAGTTGATAATTTTATTATTTTTAATAAAGGTTTTAGCCGATAATGTTATAATACCGACAATAATAATTAATGTTCCTAAAAATGTTAGCATATTTTTTGGTTTTAGAGGGTTAATAATAAATTGAATATATTATCTGAGGATTGTGATAAGTGGTATTGCCTCAAGCTTTTAAAATGCCCTGGATTAAGAGAAGTTTTTGATAACACAGCTGTGAATCTGCCTCCAGGGTTAGTTCTAAAGTTTTCAGAACAAATTAATAATTGTTTGAAGAATAATAAAAATTAAAAGTATCATAGTTAGTAAGGTTTTAAAGGTTAATATTTAGTTGTTTGAATTAATTCTTATTCAGTATATGCAGTTTTTTGAAACTAGAATTAAAAAAAAATAAAAACCTATATAATTGCCTACTGAATTGTAATATTATCTCATTTATATCTCTTGAAGTGTAAGTCAACTATCTTAATTGAAGTTTGTGATTATAACTTATGATCATGTATTTAGTTTCAGTATGAAACTTTTCTAGAGGAGTTTTGTTGATTTTTCACCTATGAACATTAAAATAATGTCTTTTTTGAGTCGGTTTTTAAGTGTTTCATTTAATTTTAGTAAAAATTGGTTTCGTTTAATACAATAAAAAAGCCTCATTATTTCTTAATAATGAGGCCTCTTTTAAAGCTGAAAATTGAATAAGTTGCCTTATTTTTTCTTTGTGACTTCTTTTTTTATTTCGATAGTTTTTATTTTCTTTTTATCGAATTTTTTAAATTCGGCCCTTGACATTTTTTTGCCATTCACTATATAAGTGGTGACTGTATTGTCATCGTTATCATCATCTTCAGAGATAAATACAAAATTGCCTTTACCGTCACCTTTTTTATTTTTTATCTTGATTATTTCAGTTTCTGTTCCTTCTTCGTCATCAATCATAATTTGATGAATACCCTCACCATCATGATCTTCGTCAATTTCAATGATCATTTTTTTAATTTTGGTGGTATCTCCTTCTTTATTGACCCAAACTTTAGTTGACGTATGTTCGTCATCATCATTTGAAACGTAAATAACACTATTTCCTTCACCTTTATGTTTGATCATTTTATGACGCCCTTTGTCAGAAAAAGAATAACCATGAATACCATGCCCTTCTGAGGAGCCAATACTTAAATTATTATTTTCACTATCAAATGATATTTGTATCGGGTTAATACCTTTAACATCATTGGTCGCGTACGCTGCTGATGCTTTTCCGCTGTCAGCTTCAGCATCAATTTTAATTGCTTTTATTTCGTTATTGTCATTCCTTTTTATACTGCTAAATTTTACGCTGAGTCCTTTTTCTTTAAAATTTTCAGTAATTTGTTTCAAATCTTCTTTACTACTTTCTTTTGTAATACCCATTGCATAAACTTCTACATTTATTTTTACAATTTTTTTAGTACCCTTCTTTTGTTGTGCGATAATTTTTGTGTTAAATAAAAATACGAATGCAATAAGAAAAGGAGCAATTAATACTATTTTCCACTGCGATTTACTATTTGATCTTTTTTTGTGTAACATGATTATACGTTTTTTTAAAAGTGAATTATAAAAGTTATTGGCTAATGCCATTTGATAATTTGGAATACTTGTTTTTAATAATAATTGTTGATATGATTTATTTGAATTAGACACTGTTTGAGCAAGTTCATCGGCAATAAATTCTAGATTTTGTTCAATATATTTTTTATACAACCAAGAAATAGGATTGTACCATTGTGTAATGATCAAAAAGTTTGACAATAATGTATCATACGAATGTTTTTGGACAACATGAACTTTTTCATGTGCTAAAATTTGCTCTAACTCAGTTTGAGTGAACTGATTAGGATTATAAATAATAAAGTTAAAAAATGAGAAAGGAGACGTATAATTATCAACTTTTATGTAATAATAATTACCTGTCTTTACACTTTTGTTCTTAATGATAATATTAGCAATTGATAGTAATTGAAATACAAACTTTAAGAGTAGTGCTCCTGTAATGAAAAGATATATATAATAGAGAATAACTTTCCAATTTATGGCCAAGTTAGAAACTGTTGAAGCATTTACATTATTCATTGTATCGGTCACCATTTCAGTAAATTGTGTAGGTGCAGCATCAATATAAATAGGTATAATTAACAATGGAAGTGAAAACGAAAGTATAATGCCCGTTAATAAAAAATATCTAATTGATTGGAAGTGGGTTTCTTTATATAATAGAAATCGGTAAACCGTATAAAACAACAAAATAATAATAGCTGATTTCCACAAATATGAATAAAATGACTCCATGATTGTTACTTGTTTTTTTGTTCAATTAAATTGATAATTTCTTTCAATTCTTTAATGCTAATTTTTTCTTCTCTTGCAAAGAACGAAACAGCATTTTTATAGGAGTTTTCAAAATAATTGGTTATCGTATTATTCATATATTTTTTACGATATTCTTCTTTTGTTACCACAGGATAATATTCATGTGTTTTGCCGTAAGCGATATATTTGATATAACCCTTATCTTCCATTTTTCGAATGATGGTTGAAATAGTATTATAATGTGGTTTCGGATTTGGTAATTTTGAGACTACATCTTTGACAAACCCTTTTTTGAGTTGCCATAGAATATGTAATATTTCCTCTTCTTTATTCGTAAGTTTTTCCATTAAAATCTTTTTAAAAAACAAACATAACTATAATTTTAGTTTTATAACTATAAAAATAGTTAATTAACTAAAATTTAAGATTTACTGACTTGAGGTCGCGATAAAAAATGAAAGAGGAACTATCTTAAACATTTCCTATTAGCCGCAAACATTATATTTTACATCACTATTTCGACATATTTAGCCAGCCAACCCCTGCGATGGTGTTAAAAATGATTTTCTAACTTCACAGAAGTTGATATTTTCGGTTTCAAACAGAAAGTCTTACCGAGTTCATTATATTTGCGCTTTAAAAATTTATATGAGCGTATTTTATATTATTGTAGGTTTTATCTCATTGGTAATTGGCGGAGAATTTTTGGTGAGGTCTTCAGTAAGTCTATCTTTTAAACTGAATTTGTCAAAACTGATAATAGGTATGACCGTAGTGTCTTTTGCCACTTCTGCTCCTGAGCTTTTGGTGAGTTTACAGGCAGCATTAAATGGCTCCCCAGATTTAGCCCTTGGCAATGTTATTGGGTCAAATATTGCAAATATAGCCCTCGTATTAGGTATTACAGCCATTATATCTCCATTGATGGTTGATAAGAATTTCTATAAGATGAATTGGCCTGTAATGATGGTATTTTCTGTTGTGCTGTATTATTTTTTAAAAAATGATTTCGTGCTAAGTAGAATAGAAGGAGGTATTTTATTTATTGCTCTTATTTCATTTGTGTATATGATGCTTGCGAAAGCGAAAAAGGACAAGACTATTGAAGTCGAAGATATTGATGATGCTTTAATGGAAACTTCCTTCGTTAAAATATTTATATGGCTTATAATTGGTGGAGTAGCCTTGTATTTTGGCTCTGAATTTTTGGTCAGCGGTTCTAAAGATGTTGCTACTAAATTAGGAGTTAGTGAGCGTGTTATTGGTTTAAGTATTGTTGCTATTGGTACCAGTGTTCCAGAATTAGCAGCTTCGGTAATTGCCGCATTAAAAGGAGAAAAAGCAATTTCCTTAGGAAACTTAATAGGTTCAAATATTTTTAATATAGCCTCTGTTTTAGGCTTAACCGCTTTGGTGAAGCCGATACAAGTAATAGATACAGGCATTTTGACAAAAGATATTTTTTGGATGCTAGGTGTTGCTGCAGTTTTATTACCATTGGTTTTTATGCCTAAAAAATATTTTATTTCTCGGTTAAAAGGACTAGCACTTCTTTTAGGATATATTATGTTTATATACCTATCTTTTAAATCATCTTGAGCTGACTAGTCGTGTACTAAAAAAAGCTTCGAATCTTAGTAGTTAAGAAGACGAAGCCTTTTTATCAATATCGATAATAACCAAATTTAAATTTTAGCAGCTTTTACTGTTTTAATGATCCTGCTTGCAATTTTATATGGATCACCGTTAGAAGCTGGGCGTCGGTCTTCTAACCAACCTTTCCATCCTTTTTCAACAGTAATAATAGGGATTCGGATAGATGCGCTACGATCGGAAACTCCATAGCTAAAGTCTGTTACATGAGCAGTCTCATGTAATCCGGTTAATCGTTCATCATTAAAGGCGCCATATACATCTATATGTTCATCTGTTACAGGTCTAAAGGCTTCACATATTTTTTCGTATATTTCTTGAGAACCACAAGTTCTTAATGTAGTATTAGAGAAATTTGCATGCATACCAGAACCGTTCCAATCTCCTTTTATAGGTTTAGGATGAAGTTCAATATAATATCCATATTTTTCTGAAAGTCTATTTAATAAATATCTGGCTATCCAAATTTCATCGCCAGCAGTTTTAGCACTTTTAGCAAAGCATTGGAATTCCCATTGCCCTGGAGCAACTTCTTGATTGATGCCTTCGAAGTTAAGTCCGGCATCTATACAAAGATCAGCATGTTCTTCAACAAAGTCTCTACCCCAAGTATACCTACCACCAACGGAGCAATAATATTTTCCTTGTGGGCCAGGGAAACCTCCTCTTGGGAAACCTAACGGCAAATCAGTTTTAGCATCCATCAAGAAATATTCCTGCTCAAAACCAAACCAAAAATCATTATCATCATCATCAATTGTTGCTCTTGCATTTGATTCGTGTGGAGTCCCATCGGCTTTTAGAACTTCACTCATTACTAGATAAGCATTTCTTCTGGCAGGATCAGGGTAAATAGCAACAGGCTTTAATAAACAGTCAGAAGAATTACCTTCAGCTTGCTCAGTTGAAGATCCGTCAAATGACCATATGTCGCAGTCTTCTAATTTGCCACTGAAATCATTCTCAATTTTTGTTTTACTTCTTAATTCTTGAGTTGGTTGATGGCCATCTAACCATATGTACTCTAATTTAGTTTTGCTCATAATATAGGTTTTAATAAAAAAATAAGCACAAAAGTACTTTTTTTAATTGTACCATCAATATTTGAGGGGTACAAATATGAAAATAACTTAAAATTTTACAGAACCCCTAAAAAAAATCGGGTAAAATTTAGATTTGCATAAAATGATTGATTAATTTTGTTATTCAGTTAAACGTATACTTAGATTATGGCAAGAATTAGATTTAATGCTTTAAAAGAAACACTAAATAGGAAACCTATAAAGGTGAAAGAAAGTAAAAAACGATCTTCATTGTTTGGAGAAAATGTATTTAATGAAGATACAATGCGTCAATATTTAACTAAAGATGCCTTTAAAGGAGTAATGAGTGCAATTGATGATGGTACTAAGATTGATCGTAAAATTGCTGATCAGGTTTCATCAGCAATGAAAGATTGGGCATTGTCAAAAGGAACAACACATTATACGCATTGGTTTCAGCCATTAACCGGAGGAACGGCAGAAAAACATGATGCATTTTTCGAAACAATTGGAGGCGGAAAAGCAATTGAAAAATTTGGAGGAAGTGAGTTGGTACAACAAGAACCAGATGCATCAAGTTTCCCTAACGGAGGTATTAGAAATACATTTGAAGCCCGTGGTTATACAGCTTGGGATCCAACGTCTCCAGCCTATATTTTTGGTACAACATTATGTATACCAACAATATTTGTAGCGTATACAGGTGAAGCATTAGATAATAAAACGCCCTTATTAAGAGCGCTTCATGCCATAGATCATGCAGCTACCGCTGTTTGTAAATATTTTGATAAAAATGTAAAAAAAGTTACTTCTTCTTTGGGTTGGGAGCAAGAGTACTTTTTAATAGATTCAGCACTAGCAGCATCAAGACCAGATATAGTTTTAACAGGAAGAACCTTATTAGGGCATTCTCCTGCCAAAGGTCAACAATTAGACGATCATTATTTTGGGTCTATTCCGAATAGAGTGCTTAATTTTATGCGAGATTTTGAGCAAGAATGCATGTTATTAGGTATTCCTGTAAAAACAAGACATAATGAGGTAGCACCTAATCAATTTGAATTAGCGCCAATTTATGAAGAATCTAATTTAGCTGTTGACCATAATTCATTACTGATGGATGTGATGGAAAAAATAGCATCGCGCCATTATTTCAAGGTATTATTACACGAAAAGCCATTTGCTGGGATTAATGGTTCTGGTAAACACAATAACTGGTCACTTTCAACCAATACAGATATTAATTTATTGTCGCCGGGAAACAATCCAATGCGTAACCTCCAATTTTTAACATTCTTTATTAATACCATAAAAGCCGTTAATGAAAATGAAGAATTATTGAGAGCGACCATTGCTTCAGCGAGTAATGATCATAGACTTGGTGCAAATGAAGCGCCACCAGCAATAATTTCAGTATTTATTGGAGCGCAATTAACCAAAGTACTTAAAAACCTTGAAGGTGTAACAAAAGGAAAACTTTCTCCTGAAGAAAAAACAGAACTAAAATTAAATGTTGTTGGTAAAATTCCCGATGTGCTACTAGATAATACAGATAGAAATAGAACCTCTCCATTTGCATTCACCGGAAATAAGTTTGAATTTAGAGCTGTAGGATCTACGGCTAATTGTGCCAAGCCTATGACGGTTTTAAATACAATAGTAGCAAAACAATTAAAAGAATTTAAAATAGAAGTTGATACGTTAATTGCAACTAAAAGTTTAAAGAAAGATGAAGCCATATTTAATGTGTTAAGAGAATATATCAAAGCTTCAAAAAGGATATTGTTTGAAGGAAATGGTTATAGTACTGAATGGGAAAAAGAAGCTAAAAAAAGAGGGTTAAGTAATAATAAAACAACACCTGAAGCTCTTAAAGCACAAATTTCTAAAAAAACAATTGATTTGTTTCAAGAGATGGATGTTATGAGTAAGATCGAAGTTGAGGCACGCCATGAAATTGAACTAGAAGAATACACTATGCGTATTCAAATTGAAGGAAGAGTGTTAGGCGATATAGCGAGCAATCATGTGATACCTACTGCAATACAATATCAAAATACGTTGATTGAAAATGTAAAAGGACTCAAAGAAATTTTTGGAGCTAATTTCAAGAAAATTGCCAATGATCAAATCGATTTAATTGAAAAAATTTCTGGCCATATTGCGGGAATTCGATCAAAAGTTGAATTGATGATTAATGAACGTAAAAAAGCAAATAAATTAGATGGTCAAAAGGCTGCAGACGCTTATTGCAATAAAGTAAAACCATATTTTGATGCAATACGTTATCATTGTGATAAATTAGAAATGATGGTTGATGATGAGCTTTGGCCATTAACTAAATATAGAGAGTTATTATTTACTAGATAGTATCTTCTATTTTAATTTCTTTTTAGGAAGATCTTTTAAAAAGTAATTATAAGAGAGTGTTAATAATAAGACAAAAGCTGCAGTAATTACACCAACTATAACATCATACATCGCTCCAATTGAAAGTGAAATTCTTATGAAAATAGTTGCTAGTACAAATGCAGAATATCGAAATATCTTATAATAGTTCAGTGTATATCGTAAAGCGATAAGTACAATAATAATGTCACTAAAAATTAATACAGTATAAAACGAATGGAAAGAATGTAGGTAATTTCCCGTTTGTATCAATATTTTGGTATCATAAAATCCTACAATTATAAATGCAATTAAGAGAAATAAAGCCAATACTTTTTTAGCTTGTATAAACTCTTTTTGATCATCTTCAGAATGCGTTAATCTTGTATGAAGTTGTAATTTGTTGTTAAACCCTAAAATGATAAAAATTGCTAAAGCTCCAAATGCATAGGCGAACATATTTATAACTGAGATGCTCATAGCATTCCATTCAAAAATTTCAATATGACTAAATTCTTTAAACCCTGCCCGAATAAATATTAACGACAATAGTTCAAATTGTTTTCCAACAGATTTTGCTACTGATTTTGGTAATACAAATATTAAACTCAATAACTCAAGTATTAATAAGATAGTAAACGTAATGTCAATGGCGAAAAAAGGATTGGCAAAATAATCATCTAAACTGCCAAGAGAAATTAAGTTACTTCTGTCTAAATAGCTAATAATTACGCTAATAGTAAAAATAAATACAAGCGAATAGCTAACCAACTTATTGGTAGTTTGACTTTCCCATATTTGCTTGATCTTATTATAAATAAGCTCTGAAAAGTTAAGGAATTTAGTTTTCACTCGTTTAAGTTTTAATAATTAGCTTATAATTTAATCATAAAATTGAGAACTCCCAATTCTCAAAATAACTATGTCTGTAGCGCTTAATGGTTAGATTCTCTCGAGAGAATTTTAGTCATACTCGCCTTTTTCAACGATTAATTTGAGTTAAATATAATAAGTATTTTAAGTTTAAAGGTTACAATTATTACAAAGCGTAAAATTTGTATTTCAAAAATTTTAGTAGATTTACTAAAATTTAAATACACCATGAAAAAATCAATCATTGTATTCTTAAGTATTCTGTCTGTAGGATTACAGGCTCAAAATCAAAAAATAGACAAATTCATTGACGATATAGAGCCAAAAGTAATAGAATGGCGAAGAGATTTTCATAAAACCCCTGAGTTATCTAATAGGGAGTTTAAAACTGCCGAAAAAATAGCCAAACATCTAAAAAGTTTAGGATTAGAAGTTCAAACGGGTATTGCACATACTGGTGTAGTTGGTATTCTAAAAGGAGGTCAGCCAGGTCCTGTAGTCGCCTTAAGAGCCGATATAGATGGCTTGCCAGTTACTGAGAGAACACCCGTTCCTTTTGCTTCAAAGGTTACTAGCCTCTATAATGGTATTGAAACCGGAGTCATGCATGCTTGTGGACATGATACGCATATTGCCATTTTAATGGGCACAGCAGAGGTGTTAACAAAAATTAAAAAAGATATTAAGGGAACTGTAAAGTTCATTTTTCAACCGGCAGAAGAAGGTACGCCACCAGGGGAAAATGGTGGTGCTAAAATGATGGTAGAAGAAGGGGTCTTGAAAAATCCTGATGTTGATGCTATTTTCGGATTGCATATTGGTTCAGGACTGAGTGTTGGACATATAAATTATAAGCCAGGAGGAACTATGGCTGCAGCGCAACGGTTCGTAATTAAGGTGAAAGGAAAACAGACTCATGGTTCAAGACCTTGGGGAGGCATAGATCCTATTGTCGTTTCTGCACAAATTATTAACGGATTACAAACCATCGTAAGTAGAGATACTGAATTGACAAAAGAAGCAGCGGTAATCTCTGTAGGATTAATTCGCGGAGGGGTACGTAATAATATTATTCCCGAAGAGGTAGAAATGATAGGTACTATTAGAACCTTGGATTATGATATGCAAAAAAAATTAAATGCTGAAATGAAACGACGTGTGCCAGCAATTGCTGAAGCATTTGGTGCCAAGGCAGAAATTGAAATTGAGGGCGGATATCCAATTACGTATAATGATGTGAACTTGACAAATGAAATGTTGCCTTCATTACAAAAGTCAGCAGGAACCAAAAATGTACATCTAATTAATGCGATAACAGGAGCTGAAGATTTCTCGTATTATCAAAAAAAGGTGCCGGGGCTTTATTTTTTCCTAGGAGGAAAACCGTTAGATGTTAAACCAGAAGATACGGCTTCACACCATACTCCAGATTTTTTTATTGACGAAAGTGGTTTAAAGTTAGGCGTGAAAACATTTATTAATTTAACGCTAGACTATATGAATAATCATCCAAAATAATCTTAGGTTAAAAAGATAAATGTAACTCTAGTTACAATAAATCATTCAATAATTTTTTTCTTTGCAAAGAATTTAAAATATAAAAAATGGGATTATTTAATTTTTTTGGACTTGGTAGTAAAGATACTGAAAAAATAAGTGAATATTTACAAAATAAAGCTGTGGTAATTGATGTGAGAACTCCAGGAGAATTTGCAGATGGTCATGTAAAAGGCTCGGTAAACATTCCTTTAGGTGTCATTGCAAATAAAATAGACACAATTAAAAAATATAATAAACAAATTATTACCTGTTGTCGTAGTGGAGCAAGAAGTGGATCAGCTGCAACTATTTTAAACAATAATGGCATAGATAGTATAAATGGTGGTCCATGGCAAACAGTTGCACAATACGTTTAAAAATATTTTTTTATATACCAATTAAGGGGAAGCAATGGCTTCCCTTTTTTTTTTAAAAAGTTATTGTTGGATATTTTAATTGAAGTTCTTCAATCTTAAGTCTAATATTTTTTAAAAAACCTTTATGTTGTTCACTATCCTGATTAAAAGGTCTGTGCATTAACCCTTTTTGAATGGTTTCAACGTCTCGCATTGTTTCTTCGGCTTCTGATGAAACCCATTGTTGCACAAACTTCTCCCAAATATAATTGATAGCAGTTTGATTTGGATGAATCATATCTTCATTGTAAAAACGATAATTACGCAATTCATCCATCATAATTTCATAAGATGGAAAGTAGAAAGCATTGTTTCTTGGTTCAACTACCCGATGTATAGCAGTAATCAAGTGAGATTTACTTTGTTGATTTTCGATAAAACCATCCTTTAAATGACGAACGGGACTTACTGTAAATAGTACAGATGCGTTTTTATTAACACTTCTTATTAATGCCATTATAGCCATTAAGCTTTCAGTAATTTCATCGACTGTCAGCAATTCTTTTAAAAACTTTTTTTGCGGAATTTTATGACAATTAGCAACCACTGTATCAGTTTCAACAAAACGATAGCACCAAGCTGTACCTAGGGTAATTATAATATGGGTTGATTCGTTTATTAATTGATTTGTTACATAAATCGAATCGTTAAGATGGCCTAATAATACTTCCTTAGACGGATTGCTTAAACTCGAATGTGCTTCAAAACAATGCCATTGTTCATTTTGAAAAAAGATATTTTCTTCAATATATTCTTTTTTATTAATGGCGTTTAGAAGTAAATTTTCAATGGCTCTAGGATGAAATAGTATCCCAAAAGGATTCATAGTCGTTGAAAATTTAAAATAATCAAGCTTGTCGCCCATGTTTTCTGTAAAACAAGAACCCAACATTAAAATAGTTGAATTATAATCAATTAGATTATGTTCCTGTTTTTTGAATGGTATTTGGGTTCTGAATTGCATCTCGCAAAGGCGCTAAGACGCCAAGTTTTATAAATTGTTTACTATTCTTGTAATTCCGTTTTTTATTAAAGCTTCGTTAAAGTTAATTAATAATCCGAGTTTTAATCCGGTAATTTTTAAATAAGTCAATAGTTGTTTTGGATGGACAGGAGCAATATTTTCAACTGATTTTAATTCAATAATTACTTTATTTTCTACTATTAGATCAGTCCTAAACCCAACGTTCATTTTTTTGTTTTTCCAAATAACAGGTAATGCTTTTTGACGCTCAACTTTTAAATCCTCCTTTTCTAATTCAAAGAATAAAATTTCTTCATAAACACTTTCAAGTAAACCCGGACCTACATTTACATGAATTCGATAACATTTATCAACTATTATTTTTGAAATTTCATTTTCTGTCATAATCATTTTTACAACCCTGTGTCTTTTATGCCTCTATTAGATTAATTAATAAATGATTAGCTTTACTCTAATCATTTTGCGTCTTCGTGCCTTTGCGAGACTACTTAATATACCCCTTAGCTTTCTCCAACGCTTCTTTTATACCGCCAGGATTTCTTCCTCCTGCAGTAGCGTAAAACGGTTGTCCACCACCGCCTCCATGGATTAATTTACCTAATTCTCTTACAATTTTACCAGCATTAAGACTGTCATTTGTACTATTCTTAGAAATGTAAACTGTTAACATAGCCTTATCTTCAATTGTAGAACCAACAATAAAATACAAGTTATCAATCTCTCCACCCAATTGAAAAGCCAGATCTTTAATAGTATTTTGATCTAAATTTATTTCAGCCGCTAAAAAATGAATTCCGTTAATTTCTTCAACGTTACCTTTTAATTCATCCTTAAGGTTACCTGCTTTATCTTTCTGTAACGCTTCGATTTGTTTTTTAAGCTTCGTGTTTTCTTCCTGCAAAGCTTTTACAGATTCAATAGGATTTATAGTGCTTTTAAATAGTCCTTTTATTTCATTATAAGCTCTGTTGTTGTTGAAATAATACTCTTTTGCAGCATCAGAAGTAATAGCTTCTATACGTCTAATACCTGATGCGATTGCACTTTCAGAAGTTATTTTAAAATGCCAAATATCACTGGTGTTTTCTACATGAATTCCACCACAAAGCTCAATAGATTTACCAAATCTAATAGTGCGTACAGTATCACCATATTTTTCGCCGAATAAAGCCATTGCACCTTCTTCTATTGCAGCTTTCATAGTAGCATTTCTATTTTCTTGTAGTGGTAATTTGTTATTGATACGCGCATTTACAAAATCTTCAACATTTTGGAGTTCTCGAGCTGTAAGTTTTGAAAAATGTGAAAAGTCAAAACGGAGGTATTTAGAATGTACTGCTGAACCTTTCTGTTCTACATGAGTGCCTAAAATCTCACGTAAAGCTTGGTGTAATAAATGTGTAGCAGTATGATTACATGCGGTTCTGGCACGTTGTTTTTGATCAACAACGACTTTGAATGTATCTGTAGGGCTTTTGGGTAAATTTTTTGTAAAATGAACAATTAAGTTATTTTCCTTCTTTGTATCTAGAATATAAATTACATTGCCGTTTGGCACTTCTAAATATCCTTTATCACCTACTTGTCCACCACCTTCTGGATAAAATGGAGTGCGATTAAATACCAATTGATAGATTTCTCCATCTTTTTTAGATGTAACTTTTCTGTATTGAGTAATTTTTACTTCCGCTTCAATCGCATCATATCCGATAAACTCTTTTTCGACATTATCTTTTAGGATAATCCAATCATCTGTATCAATAGCAGCAACACTTCGAGATCTATTTTTTTGCACTTCCATTGCTTTGTCAAATGATGTCTCATCAAATGTTAATCCTTTTTCTCTTAAAATCAGGGCTGTTAAATCTTTAGGAAAACCAAAAGTGTCATATAATTCAAAAACTTTCTCACCTGAAACAACCTTTCCATTTGTTTTTTGAATAATGCCATCTAACAAAATAAGACCTTGATCTAGGGTTCTTAAAAAAGAATTCTCTTCTTCTTTGATTACATTGTAAATAAGTTGTTTCTGCGTGTTGAGTTCGGTAAAAGTTTCACTCATTTGTTTACTTAACACGTTAACTAACTTATAAATGAATGGTTCTTTTTGGTTTAAGAAAGTAAATCCATAACGGATGGCTCTTCTTAAAATACGCCTGATGACATAGCCTGCGCCATTGTTTGAAGGTAATTGTCCATCCGCAATAGCGAAAGCAACAGCACGCACATGATCAGCAATTACACGTATGGCAATATCTGTTTTTTCAGTAGTACCATATTCAGTTTGAGTAATGGTCTCAACTTCTCTAATTAAAGGCGTAAAAACATCGGTGTCATAATTAGATTTTACATTTTGTAACGCCATACATAAACGTTCAAAACCCATACCGGTATCTACATGTTTGGCCGGCAGATCTTCTAAAGAACTGTCTGCTTTTCGGTTGTATTGTATAAAAACTAAATTCCATATCTCAACAACCTGCGGATGATCCATGTTGACTAAACTTTTGCCCGGAACTTTTGCTTTTTCTTCATCAGAGCGAATATCTACATGAATTTCAGAACAAGGTCCGCAGGGGCCTTGAGCTCCCATTTCCCAAAAATTATCTTTTTTATTACCGTTTATAATCCGGTCTTCATCAATATGTGTTTTCCAAAAATCATAAGCTTCTTGATCGAATGCTAAATTTTCATCTTTAGCGCCTTCAAAAACGGTGACATATAAATTATTTTTATTGATCTTGTATACTTCGGTAAGTAATTCCCAAGCCCAATCAATTGCTTCCTTTTTGAAATAATCGCCAAAGCTCCAATTACCAAGCATTTCAAACATAGTGTGATGGTAAGTGTCTATACCAACTTCTTCTAAATCATTATGTTTGCCAGATACTCTTAAACATTTCTGAGTGTCGGCTATACGTTTAACTTCAGCCTTCTTTTGCCCTAAGAAATATTCCTTAAAAGGTACCATCCCAGCATTATTAAACATTAAAGTGGGGTCATTTTTAATAACAATAGGTGCAGAAGGCACTATTTTATGCTGTTTATTTTTAAAGAAATCTAAAAATTGTTGTCTAATTTCTTGCGACGTCATAGAGTGTTAATTAAAAGCTAAAAGAATTATCTGTTTTTTAAGTTGCGAAACATTTTGTAAATTTGTTTATTGCTCGAATAAAATAAAGCAATGTTTTGCTTATTTAAAGCTACAAAAATAGCACAATTTATATTATGGCGAAGGTAAAATATTATTACGATTCTGATACTGTATCCTATAGGAAAATTGAACTTCGTAAGCGTGATAAATTTAAAAGAACTCTTGGGTTTTTATTATGTGCGGCGTTATTTGGATTAGTTTTTGTTTTTTTATCGTACCAGTTTGTTGATTCTCCTAAAGAAAAAGCTCAGAAAAGAGAACTTGAAAATATGAAGTTGCGATATGGTTTATTAGATAAAAAAATGAATCAAGTAGAAGGGGTTTTAGAAGGTATTCAACATAGAGATAATGAAATTTATCGATTGTATTTTGAAGCAAATCCGATACCAAATGAGCAGCGAAAAGCTGGTTTTGGAGGTGTTAACAGGTATAAGTCTTTAGAAGGTTTTGAAAATTCTGACATGATTATTGATGTTACGAAAAACATGGATATACTATCTAAACAACTTTATATACAATCGAAATCGCTAGATGAAATTATCAATTTAGCAGAAGATAAGGAGAAATTATTAGCTGCAATTCCAGCCATACAACCAATCAGAAAAGAAGATTTAACCAGAATGGCTTCTGGCTACGGTTGGCGTTCTGACCCATTCACCAAAGCTAGAAAAAAACACAATGGTATGGATTTTACAGCACCTACAGGTACACCAATTTATGCCTCAGGTAATGGTAAGGCTGTTAGAGTTGATGATAGAGCTACTGGTTTTGGAAATCATATTGAAATTGACCATGGCTATGGCTATAAAACTATTTACGCACATTTAAGTAAATACAATATAAAAGCTGGTCAAAACGTAAAAAGAGGTGATTTGATTGGTTTTGTAGGTAATACCGGACGTTCTGTTGGGCCTCATTTACACTATGAAGTACATAAAAATGGGAAACCTATAAATCCGATAAATTTCTATTATGGAAATTTAACGCCAGACGAGTTTAAAGCAATGCTAAAATTAGCTTCACAAGAAGGTCAATCATTTGATTAATGCATATTAACTTACCAGATAAAAGATATTATAGAATAGGCGAAGTTGCGAAAGCATTCAATGTAAATGCTTCCCTAATTCGTTTTTGGGATAAAGAGTTTGATGCTATCAAGCCTAAAAAAAATGCGAAAGGAAATAGACTTTTTACACCCGATGACATTAAGAGTATACAGATGATATATCATCTTGTAAAAGAAAAAGGATTTACCTTAGAAGGTGCTAGAAAGAAGTTAAAATCTAAACCTGAAAAAATAACAAATAACCATTCGATTATTTCACGTTTAGAAGCTATAAAGGCAGAATTATTAGAAATCAAAAATCAATTATAACCAAAAATTTATATCATGAAAAAATGGCTTATTCCTTTAATTACATTAGCGGTTATTGCTTTCGGAATTTACAATTGGGCAGTAGGGTTTAATAATACTGCAGTAAAACATCAAGAAGATGCGAAGACTACTTGGTCTAATGTAGAAAGTGCATATCAACGTAGGAATGATTTGATAGGTAATTTAGTCAAAACAGTGCAGGGTGCGGCTGATTTTGAAAAAGAAACACTCGAAGGAGTAATAAATGCAAGAGCAAAAGCGACCTCTACTACCATAGATGCAGGAAATTTAACACCGGAAAAAATGGCTGCATTTCAACAAGCTCAGAGTGGACTCACAGGAGCTTTAAGTAAATTAATGGTGGTTGTTGAACGTTATCCTGAGCTAAAAGCAAATCAAAATTTTTTAGAGCTACAAAGCCAGTTAGAAGGCACTGAAAATAGAATAAATGTTGCAAGAAATCGATTTAATGAAGGTGTGAATGTATTTAATAAACATATTAAAACTTTTCCGAACAAATTATTAGCAGGGTTGTTCGGTTTTGATGAAATGACACGTTATCAAGCAGACCCAGGTTCAGAAAAAGCACCAGATGTTGATTTTGACTTCGGAAAGAAAAAGGAGTAGATTAAAGACCGTAGTTGGTAGTTTGAAGTAAATGTCTTTTAAAAGCGAACAAACCTTGATCTTCTAATTTAACACCTTTACTTAAAATATTACAAGTTTAGTTGTTTCAAAAAACGATTATTTTAGTTCAATCAATACATGTCAAAAGTAGAAAACTTTTTAACATCAGCACAGGAACAAGAAATTATTGAGGCCATTCGTTTGGCTGAAAGAGATACTTCAGGTGAAATAAGAGTCCATTTAGAAAAAAGTAGTGAGAAAGAGGTGATAGAAAGAGCCAAGGAAGTCTTTTATTTTTTGAAAATGGACGAAACAAAACAACAAAATGCAGTTTTATTTTATGTTGCTGTTGACGATAAAAAGTTTTCTGTGATAGGCGATAAAGGTATTCATGAAGTTGTTTCTGATACGTTTTGGAATAGTATTAAGGATACCGTTTTAGAACAATTCAAAAACAATAAGTATTCTGAAGGTTTAAAGCTTGGGATTATTGAAACAGGACTCAAATTAAAACAATATTTTCCTTATCAACACGATGATACAAATGAGTTGCCAGATTCTATTTCTTTAAGTTGAAAAAATGGTGTTATTAAACAAGTATTTTTTACTTTTGAGTTTCAAATTTAGAATTAATGTCAACATTTTATAAGCTCTCTATAAAAGAGGTGCAACAAGAAACTGAAAATGCAGTTTCTATCCTTTTTGAAATTCCCGAAAACCTTCAACAAGTATTTAGTTTTATACCCGGGCAATATGTCACTATTAAAAAAGAATTGAATGGCGAAGAAGTTAGACGCGCCTATTCAATTTGCTCGTCTAAGAAGAGTAATTCTATAAGGATAGGTATTAAAGCAGTAGATAAAGGTACATTTTCAGTATTTGCTACTACAAAATTAAAAGTAGGAGATGAGTTAGAAGTGTCATCTCCTGAAGGGAGGTTTACTTTGAACCCTAATAAAGATAATCAAAATTACTTAGCTTTTGCTGCGGGCAGTGGAATTACACCAATTTTGTCAATGATAAAGTCAGTATTAGAAACTGAAAATAACACTAAATTCGTGCTGGTTTATGGTAATAAATCGCCTGATAAAACGATGTTTAAAACTGAAATAGATCAGCTTAAAACAAATTACCCTGATCAATTATTTGTATATTATACGTTTAGCGAATCGAATGATTCAATACCCCTTTTTGGAAGAATAGATACTTCAACGATAAATTATATCATTAAAAATAAGCATAGTGAGATAGCATTTAATGAATTCTTTCTTTGTGGACCAGAATCTATGATTGATACTGTTAAAACCGATTTATTGCAAAAAGGGTTTTCTAAAGATACTATTCATTTCGAATTGTTTTCAACGAAGGTAGAAGAAGTTACAACAGCTGATAAATTAGAAGGGGAAACATTAATTACTGTTCTGTTGGATGATGAAGAGGAAACATTCTCAATGAAAAAAGAAACGTCAATTTTAGATGCAGTTCTAAAGAAAGGATTAGACGCCCCTTATTCTTGTCAAGGAGGAATATGTAGTACCTGTTTAGCTCAGGTAACAGAAGGAAAAGCAGTTATGGATATTAATAATATTCTTTCAGAAGACGAAGTTAATGAAGGATTGGTATTGACCTGTCAGGCACATCCTACAACTGATAAAATTACGATTGATTATGACGCTGTTTAATAAGGTAAATTTAAAAAAACATACTAAATATGAGTGATATCTTAAATGCTATTCCTATCGGTATTGGACTTGCATTTATGATAGGTCCGGTTTTTTTTGTATTACTTGAAACGAGTGCTACCAAGGGTTTTAGAGCAGCAATTGTTTTTGATTTAGGAGTAGTGTTAGCAGATGTTGTTTTTATTTATTTTGCCTATTACGGCAGTCGTACAATGTTAGAAAAAATAAAAGATGACCCTCGCCTGTTTATTTTAGGAGGCGGAATTTTATTCGTGTATGGATTATTAACCTATTATAAAAGAAGAAAGCCTATAATTACAGATGAAGAGATAGTGATTGTCGAAAAAAACAATTATATAAGTTTATTCATTAAAGGCTTTTTCTTAAATTTTATAAATATTGGAGTACTTGCTTTTTGGTTAGGCTTGGTAGTAGTCATAAGTCCTAATTTAGAAATGGATGATACTAGAATATTCAACTATTTCACTGCTATTATTGTTGCGTATTTTTTAACAGATGTTATCAAAATATTATTGGCAAAACAATTAAAAAACAAATTAACGCCTTATGTAATTAGGAAGATAAAAAGAGGCATGGGCATTACGCTAATGATATTTGGACTTTTTCTAGCAGCAAAAGGGTTTTTACCCAAAGAAACTATTCAGAAAATTGATAGTGTTATTGAAAAGAAGATCAACGAATAAGTTCAGTGTTTTGGTTAATTTACGAAAAAAAATATTTTGAAGTTGAGCTTAGAGTCTTATCAGAATATAGCTACTAATTAGACACCTGTACTTCCAAAGCCACCTTTACCGCGTTTTGTTTCTTCTAATATTTCGACTTCTTCCCATTTTGCTTGTGTGTATTGAGCAATAACCAATTGTGCAATTCGTTCACCATCATTTACATTAAAATCTTCATTAGAAAGATTTACTAATATCACACCTATCTCACCGCGATAATCGGCATCAATGGTTCCGGGAGCATTTAATACCGTGATACCTTTTTTGGCCGCCAATCCGCTTCTTGGTCTAACTTGCGCTTCATATCCGTTAGGTAAAGCAATAAATAATCCGGTTTTAATAATAGCTCTTTCTAAGGGTTTTAGAATGATCCTTTCATCTAGGTTTGCTCGTAGATCCATTCCGGCAGAAGCCGAAGTTTCATAAGTAGGCAATTGGTGTTTAGAGGCATTGATGATTTTTACGGTCATTTGGTAAGGATTGTTTTGAGTTCATTTTTTTCGTTGATAACTATAAAGGCTAGAAAAACTAAAATAAATAGTGTTGACATAATATAGTTTTCTTTGAAATGATAATAAGATAGATAAGATAATCCTACAGAAATAAGGATGTATAAAAATACTTTACCAATATTATAAGGAACTCTATAGTGTTTTTTTCCGTAGAAATAAGAAACTATTGTCATTCCGCCATAAGCAATTAATGTAGCCCAGCGCTACCGCAAGTTTAAAACTTGTGGCAAAAGTTTTATTTCTTATTGGTATACCACTAATTGCAAATTAGCGGTAGCGGGGAGAATTCTTTTAAATTAAAATTTAATACTCTTCTGGGCGATGCCTAATTATTTTATTTTTATAATTTTTGAATTTATCAACTTTTTCTATAGAGATACATTTACATTTCTTTTTTCTAAGAGTTCTTTTAATTTTTCTCATAATAGGTTTTAAAACATAATAGTTATGACCATCCTCAATAACAATTTTAAAAACGCTTTTTGCATTAAAAGGCATTTCTAAAATTAATTTCCCATTGTATTTCTTATAAAGTGTTTTATCAGTAATTCCTTTTTTAATATATTCACAAGAATAAAGATCTTTGTTTACTTGACTTAACCCTAGAAAGGGTATAAATAATATTGCTATAAATACTCTATTGTACATAATTAATTAAGTTTTATGAACACAACTTCTCCATTAGTATCAAATTCAAAATATCCGCCTTGATATAATTTTTCAAATAATAGGCCTAGTTCCAAGTTAACATTACCTTGCATTAAACCATCAAAATCGTAATCAGCATAATGTACTAGTTCATGTAAACAAACACTAAATGTTACTAATGCTCTTATAGCTCCTAATTCATTTGTTTCGCCGTTTGCTATTGCGAAATTTTCTAGATAATCTACTAAATCTTTATCGATATAAATTTTGTCTGGCTCTGATGGATTAAATTTACCTTTAATCTGACTTCCGTCAGGAGAATACCCTAAATCTTCAATGTGAATTTCTGGACCTTTGTCCCAAGTTAAATTTTTAACAACATCCTCTGCAGAAATATTTGTTAATTGAGTTATTGTATTAATTAAGTGAATATTGTTTTTAAATGAAGGAATGTACTCTTTTATTAAATAAGTAAATTCAGGATATTGGGCTGCATAATCTGAACCATCAGGGTATTTAAAGAAAGGAGAGACAGTTACCAATGTATTATTCATACCTGCATTAACCATATATCCAGCAATACTTATAGCTTGAGGAGCAAAGCTATTATTATTTAAATAATCGCCTATTTGATTATATATGGCTTGATTTGAACTTAAAAAACTCTGTTGGGCAGGGCTGAGACCTTGATAAAATGTCTGTAAAGTATTATTGTTAGATGTACCATTGTTATTATTTGGTGCACAGCCACCATCAATACCGCTAAGAGGTTGGTCATCAACTATAGGTGTACCTTCAACATTATTACAAGGTCCTTCATCAGAAGTATTACTACCACCAGTACCATCAGAAGTATCACCATTTTCAGGGTTATCTCCAGTGCCTGAACCACCAACATATACTGTTGTACAAGATTCTTCAACAGTATACCCACATTCTGAACCTCCACAATCATAATCTTCCATATTACAAGCTGAAACAAGAGAATAAGTACAAAAGGTAGCAAAACCCCCACTGCCTTTAGCTTGAACCTCACCTGTGTTTTTGGTTGTCCAAATCACTTCTCTTTCTAAAGAATATTTAGTAAGTTCTCCTTCATAAGTACTAATATCTAGATTTAGCGTACCATCACTATTCAAATTATCATAATACCAATCTGGGTTAGGTTCATAACTTAATATATAAGCAATATAACCGTCATTTGTTGTTTCAAGTAATTGTAAATTTTCAAAATTAATTGCCCCTTCTTCAACGTTATTAAACTTAAAACTATAACTAGAATATCCTGTTTCATTGGTATATTGACTAATCTCATCTGTATTTAGGTTTTCTATTGCATTTAAAAAAGATAAATCTTTAGTAAATTCATCTTGTTTTATTGGTTTCACTTTTTTAATATTCAATATTACAAGTTTAAGTCTTTCTATTTTCTCTAAAGAAATTACTTTATATGTTTTAGAAAATGTTTGTTGATTTTCAAATTGAACAATTTCTTCTTTTTCACAATTCAATAGCAAAAAAGAAATTCCAAAAAGTAGAATAAAGTTTTTTAAATAAATTTTGAGTTGATTCTTCATAGCGTGTTTAACGATTTTAAAGTTAGTAAAAAAATTATTGTTTATGGTTCACAATTTTATTTTAGAACAAAACCATACTTTCTTAAAAGTATGATAACATAAAATTATCAAAACTTATAAGTTATAAATACTTAAATAAAAGGGAAATAGAGCGTTATAATAAATATTATTAACTGACCTCCCCAGTTCAGTTTAATTAAACTTGGGAAATATAATAAAAATATTAATAACACATATATGTGTTTATAAATTCTTTCAAATCTGACCACATTTGAATGTGGGATATAAAGACGAAGAATTTTTTTTACTTCTATTCGGAAAACGTCTTAGACAAATCAGAATTGATAAAGGTTTATCACAAGAAGATTTAGCTAATGATTCAAATATTCCTATTAATCAAATTGGAAGAATTGAAAGAGCCCAAATTAATACTACCTTAAAGACATTTTTTAAAATAACTAAAGCTTTGGAAATAGATATGAAATATTTTTTTAGTAAAGGGTTTGATTAAAGCATTTATGACTCCGAAAAGGGCTCTAAACCCTAAACTCCTGTACTCCCAAATCCACCTGAACCGCGATCAGTGCCTTCAAGAACCTCTACTTCCTCCCAAACCGCTTGTGTATATCGAGCAATAACCAATTGTGCAATCCGTTCACCATCATTTACGGTAAAATCTTCATTAGAAAGATTTACTAATATCACACCTATCTCACCGCGATAATCGGCATCGATAGTTCCGGGAGCATTTAAGACTGTGATTCCTTTTTTGGCTGCTAATCCGCTTCTTGGTCTCACTTGTGCTTCATATCCGTTAGGTAAAGCAATAAATAATCCGGTTTTAATAATAGCTCTTTCTAAGGGTTTTAGAATGATCCTTTCATCTAGGTTTGCTCGTAGATCCATTCCGGCAGAAGCCGAAGTTTCATAAGTAGGCAATTGGTGTTTAGAGGCATTGATGATTTTTACGGTCATTTGGTAAGGATTGTTTTGAGTTCATTTTTTTCGTTGATAACTATAAAGGCTAGAAAAACTAAAATAAATAGTGTTGACATAATATAGTTTTCTTTGAAATGATAATAAGATAGATAAGATAATCCTACAGAAATAAGGATGTATAAAAATACTTTACCAATATTATAAGGAACTCTATAGTGTTTTTTTCCGTAGAAATAAGAAACTATTGTCATTCCGCCATAAGCAATTAATGTAGCCCACGCCGAAGCCATATAACCAATTATTGGAATGAAAATGACATTAAAAGTAATGGTCAATGCTGCTCCAAAAATTGAAAAATACATTCCGTATTTAGTCTTATCTGTTAATTTATACCATACAGATAGGTTGTTGTAAATTCCTAAAAAAAGATTTGCCAGTAAAATTATCGGTACAATTGCCAAGGCATCAAAATATTCTGGTGCTAATAAAATACCCGCGAATAAGTTAATATATGCAATAACTACAAGCATAAAAAAGGCTCCAATTATAGTAAACCAAGTCAAAATGTTGGCATAAGTTTCTTTTGCATTTGCTTTATCAGCATGATTGAAAAAGAAAGGCTCAGCACCCAAGCGAAAGGCCATGACATATAAGACCATAAAAACGCCTAGTTTGTAACAAGCTGCATATATACCCATTTGATCTTTACCAATTTCATTGACTAATAATAATTTATCCAAATTTTCATTAGTAACATAAGCCAAACTACCCACCATAATTGGGAGCCCGTAAACTAACATTTTTCGAAGAATTTTTTTATCAAATTCAAATCCGAATTTAAACATTGAGGGTAATAACATTAAGAATGTCGTCAAGCTAGCAATTAAATTAGCAATAAAAACATACACTACTGTGGGTGTAGTTTTGTACGATTCTGTTAGTATACTAGGTAAGGTAATATTGTTTTTTATTGCATAAGGTACAAACCATAAAAAGAAAATATTAAAAGTAGCATAAATGATAATATTTGCTACTTTATAAAAGGTAAATTTTAAAGGTCTATTAGTTACTCGTAAATAAGCATACGGTATCACTACTAGTAAATCTAGTGCAGTAACAAAGGTGAGTATTTTTAGATGTGTTGGATTGGTAAAACCTAAGATAACGGCAAAATCGTTATTGAAAATTAGTAATACCGATAAGAATATAAGAGTTGATGCTAATAATGTTATAAATGATGTTGAAACTACCTTACCTTTTTCCTTTTCTTTGGAAAAAAATCTAAAAAAAGCAGTTTCCATTCCAAAACTTAAAAAAGCAATAAAGTAAGCTGCAAAAACAAAATACCAGGTGTTTTCTGCATATTTATCAGATTCGAGCTTTTCGGTGTGCAACCTAGTGAGTAATATATTGATTGCTCTTGGTAATACAGCAGCAACTCCGTAAATTATAGTATCCTTAAAAAAGCGTTGTAATGTACTCAAAGTAATTAATAAATTTCAAATACAAATATAAACGAAAAACCCTCACCACAAGTGGTAAGGGTTTTTATATATTTTTATAAGTAATATACTAAGCTTCTATTGGTGTAATAGAAACATAAGATTTGTTATCTCTTTTCTTAGTAAATTCAACGATACCGTCAACTTTAGCATGTAATGTATGGTCTTTGCCCATATATACATTTTCTCCAGGATAGTGTTTTGTACCTCTTTGACGGATAATAATATTACCGGCAATAGCAGCTTGACCACCATAAATTTTTACACCTAATCGTTTCGATTCTGATTCTCTACCGTTTTTAGAACTACCTACACCTTTTTTATGTGCCATGATTTATAGTTTTAAACCTGTCGTCTACTGACAGGCATGATTGTTAAATTAATATAAGGGTTATTTTTCAATACCACCTTTAGTTTCGTCTTGCCATTTCTTAAGCTCATCCCATTTACTATCAGCAGCCATTTTTGCTTGCTTAGGCCAAGAACCAGGATTTTTAGAAGCATATCTTGATCCAGCATCTTCTAAAATCGCTTTTAAATCTTTTTGAGAAGCTTTTGCCAATTTAGCAAAAGTATCAATTCCTGCTGCCACAAATAATTCAGCAATTTTAGGACCGATACCCTCAATCTTTTTTAAATCATCAGCTTTAGTAGTTTTTTTAGCAACCGCCTTAGCAGCAGGCGCTTTTTTCTCAACTACTTTTGGGGCAACCTCTTTTTTAGTTTTTGCTTTCGGAGCTTCTTTCTTTGGCTCAGCTTTTTTCGCTGGAGCTTTTTTCGCACCACTAGCAATGATACTATCGATTTGAATTTCAGATAAGTACTGACGATGTCCGTTCTTAACTTTATATCCTTTTCTACGTTTTTTCTTAAAAACGATTACTTTATCACCTTTAAGGTGTTTTAAAATTTTGGCAGTCACTGCTGCACCATTTATAGCTGGGGCGCCGATAGTTACTTTTCCATCATCCAATAAAAGAACATTGTCAAAAGTAACTTTTGAACCTTCTTTTTCTTGTAAACGATGTACAAATACCTTCTGGTCTTTTGCAACTTTAAATTGCTGCCCTGCTATCTCTACAATTGCGTACATAATTTATATTTTTAAAATGTGCCTACATTTTTTTAGTTAGGCGGGTGCAAATATACTCCTATTTTGTAAATAGACAAGGGGTTGTTTGTTAGATTTTTATTTTCTATTAGTTAAATAAACACCGAATAGGATTAGAAAGCCTCCAACAAGCTGAATTATAGTTAAGCTTTCATCATCTATTACACCCCAAAAAATTGCAACAATAGGTATTAAATAAGTAACAGAAGTAGAAAAAATAGGTGAAGACATTTGTACTAGTTTATTGAACAGAGTTTTTGCAAATGCAGTACCAAAGACAGCTAAAATGACCATATACATTAGGGATGTATATGTTTTTTCAGAGTATTCAAAATTTTGAAAAAAATCTGAATACCACAATACAATAAATGTTGGGATGATGAGTATGATGAAATTACCGGTGGTAACAGCTAATGCACTTAAATCGGATAGGTGTTTTTTTAGAATATTTACATTGAATGCATATCCTATCGATGATAAGATAACTAAAATAGCGAACCAATAATTCTGATTTGGGTTTACTTCAGCGCCTTTAAAAATAAGAATAGTCGTGCCAATTAAACCGACTAAAATCCCGACTAATTGGTGACGTTTAAAAGAAAACCCATAAATTAATGCACCTACGATAAGCGTATTTAGAGGCGTAAGAGAGTTTAAGATTGACGTTATAGAACTGTCAATTTCTTTAATGGCAAATGCGAACAAAAATGCAGGAAAGAAAGTGCCAAAAACAGCAGTTAAAAGAATATAATACCAATGTTTTCTGTTAATCGTGAAAATACTTTTATAACCAACTAAAATTAAAACGAATGCAGTAATTAAAATTCGAAGTGACCCAACTTGTATTTGTGTTAATCCGATTAATGCTTTTTTCATTAAAATAAAAGAGCTTCCCCATATTATAGAAAGTATTAGTAAATAAATCCAGCGAAGTTGAATGTTTTTCATCTTAAAACTTGATTTTGACCTAAGGTTCAATCTATAAACAAATATCAGGTTGTACTCAGGTTTGAAAATTAATCAGTGCAAAAATCGTATAATAAATTAGAATATTTTATTTTTGTCTTCTAAAGTTTAAGAAGAATGAATAAAATTACAAAACTAATAGTTTTATTTGCTGTGATGCTTATACTTTCGTCTTGCGAAAAGAAAGCGGAGAATAAAGGTGTTGAAACTAAAACCAGTGATAAAAAAGAACTTTCGGCTGACGCTAATTTAAAGAAGGTTGCTTTAAATATTGAGGGGATGACATGTGAGATTGGCTGTGCAAGAACCATACAGTCAAAATTATCAAAAACAGAAGGTGTGAAATTTGCTGAGGTAAATTTTGAGAAGAAAAAAGGTGTAGTAGAGTTTGATGCAAATAAGATTTCTGAAAAACAAATTATTGAAGTTGTAGAGCAGATTGCGGGCGGTGATTTGTATAAAGTAGCTGATATAAAGACGACTGAATAAGAAAAAGCGAATTTTTTTTTTTGTTTTTATGAAATATTATTGGTTAATTTGCGTTTCGTTAATGTATTAAAACTAAAATTTTCAAACAAATGAAATTATTAAAAGGATTTTTAGCAATTGCTTTAGTAAGTTTAATTGCTGTTTCGTGTAAAGAAGCGAAAGACAAAGCAGGAGACGCTGTTGATGGTGTAGAAGAAGTAGCAACTGATGCTGCTGACGCTGCCGGAGACGCTGTTGATGCAACAAAAGACGCTGCAAGTGATGCAGTTGATGCTGCTGGTGAAGCAGTAGATTCAGTTAAAGCAAAAGCAGGAGATGCTGTTGATGCTGTAAAAGAAGGAGCTGCTGACGTAAAAGAAGGCGCTGAAAAAGCGGTTGATGCAGCTGCTGCAAAAGTAGAAGATGTAAAGGATGCGGTAAAACACTAATTCCCTACAACTATAACTTAAAAAGGCTTCCGAATGGAAGCCTTTTTTTTATGCAATATATTTACTTATTTACTATTTAGTTGTTTTTCTCAACGAATAGAATAAAAATAGTAGGCTAATAAAAAAGAGAATACCAACAAGTTGATGTAAAACACCATAAAACAACGGAATACCAGTTTTTATATTTAAAATGGTAAGTATACCTAGTATTAGTTGAAAAAACACAAGTATAAGAGAGGTGTTTAACCAAAATTTGGCTAGTCTATAAACTTGCGATCGATATTTGAAATACATATATATTACTAACAAAATCAATACATAAGCCAGAAAACGGTGTGTAAACTGAACCAAGGCAGGAGCAAAGACATATGTATCATAATTGGTTAAATTTAACCAAGTCCAATTAGTACTATTTAATAATACTTCAGGAATAAAGCGTCCATTCATATCTGGCCATGATTGATAATATAAACCAGCTTTCATGCCTGACATTAAACCAGCAAAAACCATCTGAACGAGAGTAATAATAATCAATACAAACAGAAAGGTTGTTTTTGGGTACTGATTTTCATTTTTATAATTGTAAACATCGGCAATAGTCTTTACCATTGCCAAAATACTCAAAACCGCAAGTATAAAATGAAGGCTTAATTTATAAGCATTCACCCAGGGTCTATCTACAAGTCCGCTTTTTACCATGATCCATCCAGCGGAAGCTGTTAAAGCAGTAAAAAACACAACTAATGCTAGTCTTTTAATTAAATAAAAATTGATTTGTTTGCGAATGATGAATATGATAAACGGAATTAAAAAAATGAACCCGAGAATTCGTACCCAAAGACGATGTGCGTATTCCCAAAAATAAATAAACTTAAAGTCACTCAACGTAAAGTGTTTATTTATCTTAAGATATTGAGGTGTTTGCTTGTATAACTCAAAAGCTTCTTGCCATTGCGTCGCATTCAATGGCGGAATCACACCACTAACGATATCCCAACGTGTTATCGAAAGACCTGAACCCGTTAATCTTGTTATACCGCCAAGTATAACTTGACCAATGAGCATAATCAAACCTGTTATTAACCAGGCTCTTATTTTTTTTGAGAATTTATATTGTTGATTGGTCACTTCTTATCTTATTTATTTCTCCACTCTAAGGTTTCCATCAAGTGCATGATGTCTTTTTGAATGTATTTAACAGCGGGCAAGATAGAGTCATAATTTGGTTGGACTTCAAAATATAAAGCGCCTGTAATAAAATTTTGACTACTATCGGTTAAGTAAAATTGTAATGGAGAAGCAGCATTACCAGTTACTTCTAATAGTCTTCCGTATTTTTTATTTTCGTAATTGTCATAAGGTTGTGCGCTGATATCATCTGCTTTGATAACGTGTTTGTAGGTTAATTTTTCAGACTCTTGCAGTAATTCTTTTAAATTATTTTTAACCGGACGATATGTAATATTCAATGAAGCTTTAAGCTCAGGATATTCAATATTTACCCAACATTTATCATTATGAGTTGCTGTTGCTTTATTCGAAACTTCAAAAGTATAAGGACAGTCAGAATTTATTTTGTGGTAATCACTATTTTCATAAGCTAACCGTAAATACGCTTTAGGCTTTGGTAGTGTTTCTTTCTTGCAGGATGTGAATGCTAGTAAAATAACAATAAGATATAAAAAATTATTATTGAAAAACTTATCAACTTCGTTTGAGAGGTCAATTTTGTGCGAATTTTTATTCATTAGGAATAGTAACTTTAATTTGTTTGATACGTTTCTTATCTAATACTTCAATTTTAAAATCATAACCATTGAAATGTATGACGTCATTTCTTTTTGGAAATTTTTCATTAATTTCTAGGATAAATCCCGCCAAGGTTTCGAACTCGCCTTTGTGTTCTTCAAAAATTGATTCATCAATATCTATCACTTTATAAAAATCTTTCAATGCTATTTTGCCTTCAAACACATAGTTGTTGTCATCTAGTTTTGAATATGACAAATCATCATCATCAAACTCATCGCTAATATCACCAACTATTTCTTCAATTACATCTTCTAAAGTAATAATACCTGAAGTTCCGCCATATTCATCAACAACAATTGCTAAATGATTTTTCATTTCCTGAAATTCTTTTAAAAGATCATCTAACTTTTTGTTTTCTGGTACGAAAAAAGGTTCACGCATTAACTTTTTCCACTGAAATGTTTTTTTATTGAGATGTGGGAGTAGATCTTTTGTATATAAAACACCAATAATATCATCAATGTTTTCGTGATAAACTGGAATTCTTGAATGGCCTTGTTTGATTATTTTTTTGAGGATATCTTCAAAGTTTTCATCATCAGATAATGAAAAAACATCCGTTCGAGGACACATTACCTGTACAGTCTCAGTATTGCCAAAATTAACAATGCCTTCTAAGATTTTTTGTTCTTCTTTAGTAGTCGCTTCTTCAGAGGTTAATTCTAAAGCTTGTGATAATGTTTCTACGGAAAAATCAGAATTTTTTTTGCCTAGTCTTTTTTCAATAACAGAAGTTAAATTAATTAACGGAATGCTTAAAAAAGTTAGTATGGTATTTAATATTTTAAGAGGTAACACCATGAATGCAGAAAACCTAAAAGCATTTTTATTGGCATAAATTTTAGGTAATACTTCTCCGAAAAGTAATATTAAGAAAGTTATTAAAACTACTTCTAAAGTAAAGCGTAATGTTGGAGAAGTTATACTATTAAAAAAATATTCGCCTAAATAAGCAAACAAAAGAACAATTAATATATTAATAAAATTATTGACGATTAAAATAGTCGCTAATAATTTTTTTGGTTGCTCCAGTAATTTAATAACCGATTGTTTTTTCTTAGATTTAGTGGTTGAATTATCTTCCAGATCGGTTTTAGACAATGAAAAGAAAGCAACTTCAGAGCCTGATATTAATGCCGAAATGATCAATAATAATAAAAGAGCTACACTGCCTATTACTACCGGCCAGTTAAAAGAAAGAATTAATAAAAACAAACTCAAGGGTTCAGGATCCAATTACAGTTACTTTAGTTAAACTTAAAATGGTAAATCATCATCTTGTTTCTGTGAAGGTTCTTCAGATTTTGTAGGTGATATTGTTTCATTTTTTGGAGCTGGAGGAGCGCTCTGGTTTGAAGAGATGTCTTTTTTAGTAGTTAAAAAAGTCATATCTACTACATGAATTTCAGTAGTGTATTTTTTTATTCCGTCTTGCCCTTCCCATTGACGTGTTTTTATCCTTCCTTCAAGATATACCTTATCACCTTTACTAAGATATTTTTCACATATTTCAGCTAATTTATTACGCACAACTATATTATGCCATTCAGTTGTGGTTACCTTTTCATTAGTTTGACGATTGGTATAACTCTCATTTGTGGCTATTGGAAACCTTCCAATTGAATTCCCTCCTTCAAAATAATGCATCTTAACTTCGTCGCCAAGGTGCCCAATCAACATAACTTTATTTAGTGTGCCTGCCATTTTGTTTTCAAATTAGTATTCAAAGATAATGAATTTATAGAATTCACCTATAGTTTTAAGATTTCTTAAAATTTTCTACAAAATTATGGATTAAAATTGGTACCGGATATCTTTCAAAATTATTCCATTCAATACTGTTTTCTAAATTTTTGGTTGTATTGATAATCCAAAATTTAGTATAAAGATGTTGGTGTGATAGTTTATGTACAATCATAGATTTATTGAAAAGTGAAACGTTCAGAGAATCATCTTGAATAATGGTATTAAATTCATTCATATAAAGTAATTCTTTTAAATGAATTTCTTTTTGAGTTTCTATTAATGGGAATTCGTATAAATTTTGCCAGATTCCTTTATTCTTACGTTGTTGTATAGTTACGCCGTTATTACCATCGGTGATAACCAAATAATTAAAATAACGTTTTTTAATATTAATTTTTTTCTCTTTAACAGGAAGTGTATCAATGAGTTGTTTTTGTAATGCGATGCAACTTGAATTTAAAGGGCAAATAGTACAATTAGGGTTTTGAGGTTTACATTGTATAGCACCAAACTCCATAATAGCTTGGTTGTATCTGCCAGGATGCTTTTTATCGATTAATTGTTGTGCTAATTCTTTAAAGTATTTAATGCCTTTTGAAGAATTGATAGCGAGGTTCACTCCAAAGTAACGTGCTAAAACTCTATAGACGTTTCCATCTACTACTGCTGTTGGTTCATTATAGCAAATCGATGCGATTGCAGAAGCAGTATAATCGCCAACACCTTTGAGCAATAATAGATCATTATATGTTTTAGGAAATTCTCCGCTAAGTTCATTAACAATATACTTGGCAGAAAAATGTAAATTTCTGGCTCTTGAATAATATCCTAGTCCTTGCCATAATTTTAAAACGGTTTCCTCATCGGCTTTAGCTAAATGAAAAATGGTAGGAAAAGAGACAATAAAATTTTCATAATACTGCATTCCTTGATTTACTCTGGTTTGTTGTAAAATAATTTCAGAAAGCCAAATGTAATAGGGATTATTTGTTTTTCGCCAAGGTAATTCCCGTTTATTTTGTAAGTACCAGTGTACTAATATGTTATAAAATTTCATTTTGTAGAATAATTCTGCAATAATACTGCTTTTATCTAATTAAATTTTAACGAATTAGCTTTTTGAAATTGATTAATTATCTTATATTTGCCACCCTAAAATTACACGAATAATAAATTAAAATAAATATAGAATGACAAAAGCAGAGATTGTTGCCAATATTTCGGAAAAATCTGGAATTGAAAAGGCAGATGTATTGAGAGTAGTAGAAGACTTTATGAAAGAAGTAAAAGGGGCTTTAGAAAGTGACAAAAACGTTTATTTGAGAGGTTTTGGAAGCTTTATTATTAAAACTAGAGCAGAAAAAACAGGTAGAAATATTTCTAAGAACACTACAATTAAAATTCCAGCGCATAATATTCCTTCGTTTAAACCAGCAAAAGTATTTTCTGAAGGCGTGAAGAAGAATGTTCCGGTAAAATAAATTATTCATAAAAACATTAAATTATGCCAAGCGGTAAAAAAAGAAAACGCAGTAAAATTTCTACTCATAAGCGTAAAAAAAGAAGTAGACAAAACAGGCATAAAAAGAAAAAATAGCCTAAGCTATTTTTTTCTTTTTATGTAATTAATCGTTCATTGAAAAAAGAGAATTGTGTCATGCAATTCTCGTCAGGTTACAATTTATTAACCTGTAAATTATTTTTTAATCCGTATACACTATAAATAATATGGTGTAGACAATAAAAACATATACAGAGTGAAAACAGAATTAATTATTAGATCAAATTCCTCTGATATAGATTTTGCCTTATTAAAAAATGGTAGGCTTATTGAATTACATAAAGAAACAAATGATAATAATTTTAATGTTGGAGATATTTTTATCGCTAAAATTAAAAAAACATTATCGGGCTTAAATGCTGCTTTTGTAAATGTTGGCAGTGAAAAAGATGCCTTTTTACATTATCATGATTTAGGTCCGCAATTGTTATCTTTATCTAAATACACTAAGTTAGTAGCTACAGGTAAACTTAAAGAATTCACTTTAAAAAATTTCCATTTTGAAAAAGATATAAATAAAAATGGAACTATCGATCAGGTTATAAAATCTGGTCAAAATTTATTAGTACAAGTTGTTAAAGAACCAATCTCTACAAAAGGTCCTCGAATAAGTTCAGAACTTTCGATAGCCGGGAGGCATTTAGTTTTGGTTCCTTTTTCTGATAGAATATCGGTATCTCAAAAGATATCAAATAGAAAAGAAAAGGAAAGATTAAAACGACTTGTGAAAAGCATTAAACCAAAAGGTTTTGGAGTTATTTTGAGAACAGTTGCAGAAGGAATTAAAGTAGCAGACTTAGATGAAGATTTGCAAAATTCTTTACAACGTTGGGTAGATTTGTCTAAACAGTTGCCTAAAGTTCAGGCTCCTGCGAAAGTATTGTCTGAATTAAATAGAGCTTCATCTATACTTAGAGATATCTTTAATGATTCTTTTTCAAGTATAGTGACAAATGATAAAGCTTTATATATTGAACTCAAAGAATACTTACAACGTATTGCTCCTAAAAAAGTGTCTATTGTGAAATTGTATACGTCTAAAGTGCCAATTTTTGAAAAATATAGCATTGAAAGACAAATTAAAACAGCATTTGGTCGTACAGTTTCTATGCCCAAAGGTGCTTATTTAGTTATTGAACATACAGAAGCATTACATGTAATTGATGTAAATAGCGGAAACCGTTCGAACAAAGCAAATTCTCAGGCAGATACCGCCCTAGAAGTAAATTTAATTGCAGCATCAGAAATAGCTCGTCAATTACAATTACGAGACATGGGTGGAATTATTGTTGTAGATTTTATTGATATGCATTTAGCTGACCATAGACACAAACTCTATGAGCATTTAAAAAATGAAATGAAGTCTAGTAGAACAAAACACAAAGTATTACCACCAAGTAAATTTGGGCTTGTTCAAATTACGAGGCAACGTGTTAGACCAGAAATGGTTATTAAAACAAAAGAAGAAAATCCAAACAAAAATGGTGAGGTAGAGGCACCGATAGTTTTGGTAGAAAAAATTGAGAACCAGTTAGATATTATTGTTGGTAAATCTATTAAAGGAATAACATTACATGCACATCCTTTTATAGTGTCCTATCTTAAGCGAGGATTACCTTCAATTCAGAACAAATGGTTTTTTAAATACAAAAAGTGGATTAAAGTTATACCTAGAGATGCTTACCAATATTTAGAATATCATTTTTATGATTCTAATGATAAAAAATTAAGGTAGTATTATATCATATAAAAACCAGTAACATAATGTCACTGGTTTTTTTTTGGATTGAATCTTCAAAAGTAAATATTAACCTTAGTACTAGGTTCAAATTCAATACACTATAACTTTCTTTGTAATTGAGTGGTTGTTTTCAAACACCACATTAATTACTAAAACACTTCCTTTTCTTACAGTTTGAGTTTCAATAGTAAATTCAAAATCATTAGGTTTTCTATCAATTAATAACCTACCGGTAATATCGTATATTTTTAGATTTGTAATAACAGCATTGGCGTTAAACAAAAGTGCATTCTCTTCATTTATAACGCTAAAACTATTTTCTGTCTCAACATTCGTAAGACCTAAAGTAGAATTATTGAATTGTAATGTGAATCTATCAGGAAAATTACCTTTTCCGTCAATATCAAATTCATAATCAGCTAGTTTTAAATCATGTGTTATATTTAACTCATGGTCAAATAAGTATATATCATGTTGGTTTAAAACCCCTTCCATGTGATCAATACTTAATTTATATGTCATAGGTTCATCTATGTAGGTGTCAAAGCCAAGAGGTACTTTTTTGTCTACTGTAAAACTAGATAAACCTTGAATAGCGTATTTGACATTATCAATTGTAGAATAAAAACTAACCCAACCGGCACCTACTTTAGTTCCATCATATCCTCTGTCAAAAACGTCGGTAGCTTGATAAAAAAATCCAATTAATAGTTGATTAAATGCGCCACCGGTACTACTTTCAATATTCAGCCAGATTCTATCTTTTTCTTGAGTAGGAGAATTTTTGGTATCAGAAGCTCTAAAGAATTGGTTATTTGGCCCTTGTAAACGCATATCGTTTTCAAAAGATAAAGTACCTGAACTCGTTGCTTTTATAAAAAAACCTTGACCTGAAGCAAAATTATTAGTCGGAGCCGAACCTCCCGGATTAGAAGGGGCAGGTAAAGCGGTTGCCGTTCCTCCTGTTAGATTGTAAGTTGCATAATCATTTCCTAAAAATTCTCCTGTCGTACCGTTAGATATAGCCGTATTATGCGTCCATAGCCAAATAGTACCATCCATTATACTATTTGATTGTATAAAATTATCAATGTTAATTGCTGAAGCATATGGGTTTCCTATTAAATTAAATTTATCATTACCAATAGCAGATATATCTACAATACCATTATTTGGCATCCCTGTAAATATAACAGAATGTGTCTCCCCATTAAGTATTGAGCTAGGGGCTTCCGCGATATATCCTTTAGCTTGGACCATATTCCCTGAGGCTACATCCCAAGTGTTATTGGTAATATTAAATTCAAAAATCCTATTCGGATCAACAGGATCAACACCCAGACTTCCTCCGAAAGCTTGTTCGATGGTAGTATTAACAGGAGAAGACCAATACGTAAAATCTCTATAATTATTTAATACTGTTGATGTTTTATGAGCGTTGAATGTTCCTGAAGCTGAAACTTTTCCGTCATCGTTAGTCATTAATAATGAGCCTTGGTGTCTCACTTCTAAAGTTCCATTTACAGTTAAATCATTGTAGACTGTAATATAATCATTAGCTCGAACATTTACGGTTCTGCCATTATTAATTTGACAATCACAAGATTCAAAACTACCATCAGTTGCAGTATCATAATCACTATTTATAATTGCGGTTGTAAATGAATTTGGTGCACCATTATTCCACCCAGAATTATTCCATCTTGTAGTGAGTGGACATTCGGGCGAGTAAGCTACAATATTAAAATCGCCTGAAGATTCATTATTCCATGACCATACTCTAATATAAACTGAAGTATTCGGTAATCCGGTTAAATTTATAGTACTATAAAGTCCGGGACCACTATCATCATCACAAGCTACTTGTGTTAATGAACCGCATACACCGGTATAAACAGCCAAACCAGTATCTATATTTGAACCGGCGTTTAGTGTTTCTATATTTAAAATACCAGAAGCAGGCATTTGTGCTGTATACCAAATATCATTTCCGTTATAGTTTGCACAAGTAGGAGAAGGTAATTGACCTGAGCTGGTAGCGTTCACATTAGTGCCTGTAACCACATTTTGCGTATTATCTGTACCAACAATTAAAGAAACAGCATCAATACAATCATTATTTGTTGGAGCTACCGGAGAATCATCATAAGCGACGATGTCAAAATTACCTGATGTGAAATTGCCAAATGCCCATACTCTAACATAAATAGTTGTATTAGGTAATCCACTTAAATTTAAAGCACTAAATAGACCAGAACCATTATCATCATCACAAGAAAGTTGAGTTAAATTACCGCAATTACCGGTATAAGCAGCAATAGCTGTATCTGTAATTCCGTTAGCATCAGATGTTTCAATGTTTACAATTCCTGAAGCTGGAACTTGTAACGTATACCAGATATCATTGCCAATATAACTACCACAATTTGGTGTTGGCAACTCACCAGAATCAGTAGCGCCAAGATTAGTGCCAGTAACTATATTTTGAGTATTATTTACGCCAACCGTTAGTGCAGTAGCAGTATTACAATTATTATTTATAGGAGGCGGGATTGATTCCAATCTTACATTATCAATACCAGCAAATTCAATAGTACCATCATTTTGCTTAACCGATATTTTGACGCTTATATTTGTAACTGAAGAAGGAATATTAACAGTTTCTGTGAGCCAACCATTAGAATTCACTCCATCTCCGCCATTATTAAAACCATCTACTAGTAAAACCTCGCCTTGACTCACATTATCATAAAATAATTCATATTTTATATCATCATTATTTCGATATCGTATGACATAAAAATCAAAAGAAAACACAACATTATTAAATGAAGAAATATTAGTATTTGGTAGTGTAATTGACTCGAAACCTGAACCACCACAATTGCCTCTTAAATCTTGAATTCCCCAAAACTGATTACCGTCATTTGGAGTTATTATACTAAGCGATGTGCTAAAATCCCAGCGATCATCCCCAACTGTACATGGAGGCGTAGAAAAAGTTATTGGAGACCAAGTATCTCCAGCATTTTCAAAGCTCTGAACCGCGATTGTAGTTTGAGAATGTGAAAAAAGTATTCCCAAAAGAAATGTAAAGAATAGAATATTCCTTTTCATAATCGTTAAATTCTCCTATAATTTTAATAAAACCCAGACTTTATAATAAAAGTAATTTATAAGCTTTATGATTTTTCTCCCTTGTAAATATAACAACTAAAGATGTCTTATTCCTACTGTATTTTAATTACTTTTATACAATTAATTAACAAAATTGAATGACAAATAAAGTAGTATATACGGTGGAGGAAGCGAAAAAAAAAATGAAATATTATTGTTCATATCAAGAGCGATGTCATCAAGAGGTAGAACGAAAATTGAACGGAATGAATTTGATTAATGAAGCTAAAGAACTTATTATATTACATTTGTTAGAACATAATTTTTTGAATGAAGAACGCTTTTCAAAAGCTTATGCGAGGGGAAAATTCAACATAAAAAAATGGGGGAAACAACGCATTGTTAGAGAGTTGAAATTTAGGAATATCTCCGAATATAATATAAAATCTGCTTTACAAGAAATAGAAGAGGAGGATTATCGTAGAGTGTTTACTGAATTAGCTCAAAAAAGATTTTCAGAAATTAAAGAATCAAATAGTTACAAAAAAAGAAAAAAATTGGCTGATTATTTGTTGTATCGAGGTTGGGAAACGGACTTGGTTTATACAAAAGTTATTGAGTTGATACCGTAATTAAGTTATTGTTAAACTTATAATAAATAGTAGATTTAAAATATAAAAAAAGCTATCATTTAAAAACGATAGCTTTTTTGAAATAACTAATTTCTTTTTAATTTAATAGTAGCTTTTTAACTAAGTACTTTTCTTCAATGTTTATTCTCATAAAGTAAATACCTTTAGCTATTCCAGTCATGTCTAATTTATAATCGTTGTCGTTAATATTATTAAGTTTACGAATTAGCTTTCCTGTAATATCATAAATTTCAATATTCATTTTTTCCCCATTTCCGCTTCTTCTTTTGATATTGAAAATATCTGAAGATGGATTTGGGTATATCGAAAAAGCATCTTTATCAAAGTCATTTACGGCTAACACTGCCGATGCATCAACCACAAAATCATCAATAATAACACCTTCCATGTTTTCAAGCGCATCAGATGCAAATTTAAATCTAAAAAGAATATTAGACTCGTTGGTAAAGGCTGCTAAATCATAGCTGTATTCTTTTAAGTTAGCATCAGTACCTGTCCATTGTTTGCCAACGGTTAAAACTCTATCAGGGTCAATAAAGCTGCTATTATACCAATTAGGATCATTAGCTGTACCTAAAATTTGCCAAGTAACTCCTTGATCTAAACTATATTCCATATATAAAACATCCCAGTTTGGTTCTATTTCAAAAGCCATATTAAATTTTAAAACAGGATTTTCTAATAGTGCTAAGTTATAACAAGGTGAATATAAATGAGCAATTGTGTTATCAGTATAATTTCCGTTAGGGTTTGTAGCATAACCAGAAGAAGTAATATTGTTAAAGTTTGTGGTGATTAGATTTGGAAGGCCAATTTGCCACAAGTCATCCGCTATCCATTGATCTGTGCTAGTATTTTCGAAAGTATTAATAAATTGACCAACACCATTACTATTCACAATAAATGAACTCTGCGAATCATTATTAGATAAATTAGCATCATTTGCTAAAACAATTGTTGCATTTAGAGTGTGCTCACCCTCTGTTAAGGATGTAGTCACAGGTAAATTTATTATAGCAGAGGTATTAGAGGCAATAGACCCTGTCCAGTTGAAAATTTGGTTTGATTCACTATCAATATTATAATTTACCGCAAATGATGTTATGTTATTTGTTCCATTATTGAAAACCGTTAATTTTGGAGAAACCTCTCCGCAAGAAATAGAATTATTAGGAGAATTAATTTTTATGAATTCAATTTCAGCTGCTGGGAACGTAGTAGTAGGAATAGGTGATTGCCATACACTTCTACCATATGTTGAAGCAGTAAGAATATTATCAAATGGGTTTATTTCTAAATCCGTAACAGCTACATTGGGTAAATTAGTCGAAAATACCTCCCAAGTATTTGTGGCGTCATCTCTATAATAAACACCTAATGCAGTGCCAACATAAATTGAATTATTTGGGCTATATATGTGATGTCGAATTATAAATTTTGATTCATTAGGTAAGTTATCTGTAATGTTAGTGAAATTTTGACCACCATCTATAGACTTATAAACACCTCCACCAGTATGACCACTACTAGGAAATTGAGAATTAGCACCTGCTGTAGTTACCCAAACAATATCGCTATTCGTATTATGCACTTCAATTGAACTAATAGTTACGCCAGAAAGACCAGTTTGGGTTGAGGGATATGTTGTAAATGTAATGCCTTTATCTGTGCTTTTATATAGATTAAGACCTCTAGACATATATATATTGTCATTATTACTAGGATCAATTTCAATAGCTTCGAGGTTGCCGTTAAAAGAATGATTTGATATTTGAACCCACGAATCATTAATCAATTGATATAATTGATTAAAACCTGAGTATATCTCACTTAGTTTATTGGCAACTAAGGGAGTAACCCAATTACCATTAGAAGGGCCAGATGTAACGGTGAAACCGGTAAGTCCGCCATCAGTTGTTTTGAATAAGTTTTGTCCTCCTTGCATAAAACCATAAAATGTATTTTCATCATTCGGGTCAGACGCTGAATCCATACCATCGCCTCCATGGTAATTATGCCATGTAGTATTATTAAAAGAGAAACCACCGTTATCTTGTAAACCCCCGGCTAATTTATTTGAATTTTGCTTTGATACAGTGACTTTATAAAATTGGCTTATAGACATATTCGTAGTTAAGTCAGTAAAAGAGGTGCCATCATTAGTAGATCTATAAACACCACCATCAGTACCTGCATATAAATCTCCATTAAAATATCTCATAAAATGGATATCTGCATGTGTATACGATGCTGTTTGTTGAAACCAAGAATTAATTTGAGTAAAATTATCACCTTCATCAGTTGATTTCCAAATGTCCAAAACACCTACAAACATTGTGTTTTCATCACTTGGTGAAACACTAAAAGCTAAATCGTACCATGCTTGAGTACTATTAAATATATTACTAGTTTCAAACGTTTTAGTAAAACTAGTACCACCATTAGAAGATTTATAGACACCTTGAAATGACCAATTAGTCCCGGCTGCTAAGACATAGACGTTGTTAGGTGCAGCAGGTGTAACTTCAACTCTTAACCTACCAAGCGTGTTTGAAAGAGGTAGCCCATTTGTTATCATTATAAAAGAAGTTCCACCATTTGTAGAAACGAAAAACTGATTACTAGAAACAGCATAAATAGTATTAGGATCTCCAGGTTTTAACTTAAAATCTCTAATATGACCAGATTGTTTATTTGTCCATGTATTTCCGCCGTTTGTAGATAAAAATAGCCCAGTGCTAGTTGCGACCCAAATTTTATTAGAATCAGATGGGTCGATAATAATTTCATTACTAGAAATAGGGTTTCCGGCAATAGTACCTGTTTGATCCCATGAAGCACCACCATCAATAGACTTTAAAACGCCAATTGAATACGAATCTCCGGCATCATCATCACCAGTTGAAATATAAACAACTTGAGAATTGTTAGGGTCTATGGCAATACCAGATACCCCAATTTGAGGTAAATCATCAGTTAAAGGTGTCCAATTTACTCCAGCATTGGTAGATTTCCATAAACCACCCGAAGGAGCACCAGCATAGATCGTATTTGCATTGTTAGGATCAACAATGATAGTATTTATTCTTCCTTGACCACTATTACTTGATTGGGAAAAGGGCCCCTTTGTGGTCCAATCACTAACGGCCTTAGTTGACTTAGTCATCTGTTGTTTTTGTTGCCAGGCTTTCCATAAATGCTCAGAGGGAGCTATTGTTCCATCTTCTTGTAAGTAGTAATTCCAGTGATATTCCCATCTTTTAAAAGGTTTATAGCCACTACCTTTCTCATCTATATTTTTATCAGAAAAATATTCTTCATAATTTTCAGAAATTTGTTTAAATGTTAAGTTTGTGTTCTTACTTTTTACAGGATCATCAGATGTAGATAATGGTAATTGTTGTGCAGATAAAACACTCAATGAAAAAAATAATATTGAAAATATAAGTAGTTTTTGAAACATATAGCGAAATTTTTAAGATTTCAAATGTAACAAAATAACTTAAATAATTGTGCTAATTTTACTAAATCACTTGATTTCAATAGTTTTCACTTCTGATTCTAGCTTTTCTTGATTTGTGATATTGTTAATTTTAGCATTTAAAGCTGAAAATGCATCTAGAATATTTTGAATCTCTACATTAACCTCTGAAGGAGAAATAACAGAAATTGCAGCCATATCGTGTAGTCGTAATGCATTGTTATGTAAAACATTAATTCTAATACTTATGTCTGGTTGTTTAAACCGCTCAATTTTTACTGAATCTTTTAATTGTTGTGTCGATGTAGAGAGTTCTTTAGATAAATTTAGGGCTTCACTAGTCGAAATGCTATAAAAATTGGTTAGTAATTCATCTAATTGTTGGTATTCTTTCCATGTTTCAATTTTTTTCTTTGCTTCTGGTAAAAGAATTTCTCCGATACTTCTTATGCTTTTTTGGTCTTCTATTTTAATTGTATCTTGAGTTATAGTATCACTTTTCATCTTCGAAGGGTTATTTTCTTTACACGAAAGAAGACTCATAAATAAAAAAAGATATAACAGTTTAACAGTAGTCATTTTTAGTAAAAATAATTTCATCTACAAAGGTAATAAATATAGATTGCTTTGTGTGCTACGAACTTTATATTTCATTATATTTGCTGACCTTATTTTATATAATTTTTTGATGAGTGATACAATACTTATTATCGGAGCTTGTGGTCAAATAGGAACAGAGCTTACATTGAAATTACGCGAAATTTATGGCGATACAACAATTATAGCTTCTGATATTAGAAAAGGTAATGTAGAGTTGATGGAAAGTGGGCCATTTGAAATTTTAGATGCTACTCATAAAAAGAAAATAGTAGAAATTATAGAAAAGTATAAGGTTACTGAAATATATTTAATGGCAGCAATGCTATCGGTAACAGCTGAAAGGTATCCTCAAAAGGCATGGAATTTAAATATGAATTCTTTGCTTCATGTGTTAGATTTAGCAAAAGAAGGATTGATTAAAAAAATATTTTGGCCAAGTTCTATTGCTGTTTTTGGCACAACAACACCGAAACAAAATACACCTCAAGAAACCATAATGGAACCAACTACAGTTTACGGAATTAGTAAGCTATCTGGTGAGCGTTGGTGCGCTTATTATAAAAACAAATATAATGTAGATGTTCGAGGGGTCCGTTACCCTGGGATAATTAGTTGGAAAACAAATCCCGGAGGTGGCACAACCGATTATGCAGTCGAAATTTACCATAAAGCAATAACTGAGAAATTTTATGACTGTTTCTTAGCAGAGAATACCAGATTGCCAATGATGTATATGGATGATGCGATAAAAGCAACTATCGACATAATGCAAACTAATTTGTCTGATGATTTCTTTTCATACAACATTTCGGCTATAAATTTCACACCTAAAGAAATTACTAAGGCCATACAAAAACATTTGCCTGATTTTAGTATTAAATATTCACCCGACTTTAGACAAGAAATAGCTGATAGTTGGCCGCAATGTATTGATGATACTAAAGCAAAAAAAGATTGGAATTGGCAGCATTCATTTGACTTAGAAAAAATGACTGAGGTGATGCTAGAAAATTTGGCAAATAAGTATAACTCTTAGATGAAGGTACGAATGAAATTCATTGTAAGTTTTTAGTTTTAGAGAGTCTAATTTTTGGAAAAGAATATTATAACATATGATAAATACAATTAAAAATAGTTTAGATAAGTCAATATCTTATCAAGAATATAAAGATCTTATTGTTGATTTATTGGCAGAAGGAAAATCTACCGGTAAAAATCAAACAGAAGATTTACTTAATTACAGTAAATTGAGTAAGGCAAGAATGAAACGTTTAGATAAGAAATTTACATTATCTGAAAAAGCCGGAAAAATTATTCAGAACTCAACAAAAAAACATAGTTGGATCGTCTTAACCGAAGGTTGGTGTGGTGACGCAGCTCATGCATTACCTATAATAAATAAAATAGCCGAAGGTTCAGAAAATATTGATCTAAGAATTGTGTTACGTGATGAAAATGAAGCATTAATGAATAGGTTTTTAACAAATGGAAATAAATCAATTCCGAAATTAATTGCTTTTGATACTGAAACTAACGAAGTAATAGATTCTTGGGGCCCAAGACCTATTACAGCTACTAAAATGGTTGAAGATCATAAAGAGAAATTTGGTGCTCTCGATGCTAATTTCAAAAAAGAACTACAAGTTTGGTATAATGAAAATAAAGGGATGCATATTGAAGGAGAGATATTAGAATTGCTCTGTATTACAGCTAATTGTGCTTAAAATCAATCGAATTTAAAAAAGCCTCAATTGTGGAGGCATCGTCTACAGAAAAATCACCTATTTTGGTGCGTCTTAAACTGGATAAATGTGCTCCAGTTTTTAAGGCTTTGCCAAAATCATAGGCTAATGATCGGATATAAGTACCTTTACTACAAACTACTCTAAAATTGATTTTCTGAGAGTCAATTTTGGTTATCTCAAATGTGTCAATTGTAACTTTTCTCGATTTTATTTCAGTGGTTTCACCAGCCCTAGCAAGTTCGTATAATCGTATTCCATCCTTTTTTAATGCAGAAAAAATAGGAGGCTTTTGATCAATCTCTCCAATAAATTGCAATGTAGTTTGTTTTATCAATTGATCTGTTAAATGTTCTGTAGTAAAATGATTGTCTATTTCAGTTTCCAAATCATAAGAAGGTGTTGTAGCACCCACCGTAATTGTGCCGGTATATTCTTTTACTTGGGCTTGAAAGCTCTCAATTCTTTTGGTAAATTTTCCAGTACAGATTATAAGTAATCCTGTAGCTAAAGGGTCTAGTGTCCCAGCATGACCGACCTTTATTTTTTTTAGATTGAATTTCTTCTTAATTGCCCATCGCAGTTTATTTACAACCTGAAAAGAAGTCCATTCTAATGGTTTGTCAATTAATAAAACTTGCCCATTTTTAAAATCTTCAACAGTCATTATGTAAAGAATAAAGCATATCCAATAGCTATCAAGCCGATAACAATGCAGTAAATGGCGAAATACGATAATTTACTTTTTTTAACGATAGCGATCATCCAATTACATGCAAATAATCCAGAAATGAATGCTGCAACAAAACCTGCTCCCAACAATCCTATTTGAGAGCTTTCAAAATTAATATTTCCCCCTAGAATATCTTTGGCAACTTTACCCAAAATTAACGGTACCACCATTAAAAAAGAAAAACGAGCAGCTTTAGTGCGATCGACGCCTAATAAAACAGATGTGGATATAGTGGCTCCAGAACGCGAAATGCCGGGTAGCATTGCAATTGCTTGTGAGATGCCTATAATGAAGGCGTTAGAATACGATACACTGTGGTCGGTATTTTTTGCTTTGTCAGCCAATAATAATAGTAGTGCAGTAAGAAGTAACATAAATCCTACAAGTAAAATTTTACCACCAAAAAAGGCTTCTAATTGCTCTTCAAATAGCAAGCCTATGATCACGGCAGGAATCATTGAAATTATAATCTTAAGAGAAAAGATCATCTCATCGTTCCATTTAAATTGAAAGATTCCTTTTACTATTTCGAGTACCTCTTTTCTAAAGATAACTAATGTGCTCAGAGCAGTTGCAAAATGTAATACTACTGTAAATGTTAAGCTTTCTTCAGGTAAAGAGCTGTCTCCAAAAATGGCTTTGGCTAATTCTAAATGACCACTTGAAGATACTGGTAAAAACTCGGTTAATCCTTGGATTAATCCTAAAATGATAGCTTCTAAGTAACCCATATTTATTTTTTAGAATTGGCTAAAATAGCGTAAATTTCTATGGCAAATCCTATGAGAACTAATGTAGGGGCAAGACGAATTCTTCTAAAATTGTAAATATCTTCATTAAAAACGGCAGGGTCATCGCTACCTCCTCCAGCCATTAATATAAAGCCTATAGCTATAACAAGTACACCAATAAGCATAATGGTGTAATTTTTCTTACCAAATAAAAATTCACCTTTAGGTTTTGTTGTCTTGTTATTGGGCACTCCTGTTTTTTTTTGTTTAGACATATGGTACTAATAATAGAGTTGATCTGTTCGTAAATTTAAAAAACGTTGGGTTGCAAAAAATGCACTAAACCAAGTAATAATTATTCCTAATATAAAAACACCACCAAAAAGAATAGCCAATAGTGTTGTGTTTTCTAAAAAACCAAATTCAGGAAAGTTATCATTCATATAATATACAGCAACAGTCAATCCAATAACGGCTACTAATGAACCAATAGCACCTAGTTTAATACTATTACGCACAAAAGGTTTTCTAATAAAACGTTTAGTTGCACCAACCATTTGCATGGTCTTTATTGTAAAACGTTTAGAATATACTGATAATCGGATAGAATTATTAATTGACAACATGGCTAGAAATGCAAAAACGCCACTAAAAATCAATACCCAAAGGCTAATTCGTTTTACATTTTTAGTTAAAAGCGCAATTAATGATTTATCATAAGATATTTCAAAAACAGATTCTTTCTTTATCAATTCAGATTCTATTTCACTCATTTTTTCCGACGAGACAAAATCTGCTTTTAGATGCAAATCAATAGAATTTTTAAGTGGATTGTAACCTAAAAAATCCATGAAATCTTCACCATTCTCTTTTTTAGCAATTTCGGCAGCTTCTTCTTTAGAAACATAAGTTATTGATTTGGTATAATCCTCACTTTTTAGAACTGTTTGTAAATTTTTTACACTTTGTTTGCTAACATCATCTTTTAAAAAGATGGTTATTGACGCTTGTTCTTTGAAATAATCGGAAACCTTTTTAGTATTTAATACTAACAATCCGAATAATCCAAGTAAAAAAAGTACAAATGCAATACTAAGAATCACTGAGATGTATGAAGATTGCAAACGTCTTTTTTGATATTTTTCAAAAGAAGTACTCATTTAAGATTTATGATTATTGAATTACGATTGATTAAAAATCATCGCAATATACAAACTTCATTGAATTTAAAGTCTTTTATCTGTTGTCTATTTTCTTTATTCACTAATCACTTCTTGACACAATTCAATCAAAACGCCATTGGTAGATTTGGGGTGTAAAAAAGCAATTAATTTATTGTCAGCTCCCTTTTTAGGGGATGAGTTAATTACAGTAAAACCTTCGTTTTTAAGACGTTTTATTTCAGATTTTATATCATCAACAGCAAAAGCTATGTGATGAATACCTTCGCCTTTCTTTTCAATAAATTTGGCAATTGGACTGTCAGGATTTGTAGCTGCTAACAATTCGATTTTGTTAGGTCCTGATTTGAAAAATGATGTTTTGACACCTTCAGAAGCTACCTCTTCAATTTTATAATGAGCACTACCAAATAATTGTTTATAAAGAAGGTTTGATTTTTCTAAATCTTTGACCGCAATACCAATATGTTCTATTTTTTTCATTTAAATAGTATCAAAAAAATTAATTTATCTCCTCTACAATTATATCGGATGATTGAAATTCAATTTATCCTCAAAAATATAGAAATTTATGATTAAAAACCATTCAAAAATACAATTATCAGTTTTAAACCGTATTTTTGCAAAATGGAAACGAATAGACAGAAAAAGATAGCCGGGGTTTTACAAAAAGATTTGGTTGATGTGTTGCAACATGCTGCACAAGAGGGAATGAAAGGTGTGATTATATCTGTAACGAAGGTAAGTGTTACTACAGATTTGTCAATGGCAAAGGTATACTTGAGTATTTTTCCAACAGATAAGAAAAATGAATTAGTTAAAGGGATACAGTCTAATACATCATTAATTAGATATGAATTAGCAAAACGAACAAAAAATCAGTTACGTCGTATGCCTGAACTTACCTTTTATTTAGACGATTCTTTAGATTATATTGAAGATATTGATGCTTCATTGCGTGGTGATGTGGAAAATCCGATAAAAAATCCTGAAATAATTTCAAAAAGAAAAGAAAAATAGGTTGAGCTTTCCATTATATATAGCAAAACGATATTTATTTACGAAGAGTAGTAATAATGCAATTAATATAATTACTTTAATTGCAACTTTAGGCGTAATAGTGGGGGCGATGGCATTGTTTATTGTGCTTTCTGTTTTTTCTGGATTAAAAGAATTTAGTTTAGATTTTATTAAAGTTTCTGATCCAGATCTCAAAATAAGTGCAGAAAAGGGAAAATCATTTTTCTTTACAGATTCAATGGCTACTGTATTACAGAGTGAAAAAATTGCTGATTATAGTAAAGTTGTTGAAGAAAGAGCTTTTTTTAAATATAAAGATAAGTCACATATTGCAAGTATAAAAGGTGTTGATGCGAATTATTTGTTAGTGAATAATATTGATACAGCTATTTTTGCAGGCGAATGGTTGGTTGAAGATACCTATAATACAGTCGTTATAGGTAGTGGTATTTCATCGTCTTTATCTTTAGGGGCATATGATTTTATAGAATCATTAAAAGTATATGTGCCAAAACCGGGAAAAGGATACATGAACAGCCCTAAAACGGCATTTAACCAATTAAACTCTCAACCAATAGGAATATTTAGCTTAACAGAGGAATTAAATAAAAAATATGTGTTCTCTCACTTAGCATTTGCGCAAAGTTTGTTGGGTTATAAACCAAATCAGATTTCTGCAATTGAGCTAAAATTACTACCAAATACGAGTAAAGATGAAGTAAAACAATCACTACAAGGTAAATTCGGAGGTGATTTTAAAATAGAGACCAGAGAACAGCTCAATGCTGCTTTTCATAAAATGTTAAATTCAGAAAATTTAGCTTTTTATTTAATTTTCACCTTAATTTTAGTCATTGCGTTGTTCAATGTTATTGGAGCAATTATCATGATGATTTTAGATAAAAAAGAGAATCTAAAAACATTATTCAGTCTTGGAACTACTATTAAAGAAATTAAAAAAATATTTATATTTCAAGGATTACTATTGACTTTTTCAGGACTTATAATTGGATTGTTAATGGCTATTGTTTTTGTGCTTTTACAGAAGAGTTTTCAGTTTATAATGATTACACCTTCATTGGCTTATCCCGTAGAATTTAGAATGTTAAATGTTGTTATTGTGTTTTTCACAATTATAACGTTGGGATATATTGCTGTTAAAATTGCTAGCTCAAGAATCTCAAACAAGATCATTCAGTAATTTTAGGCTTGTTTATGAAATAGATTTTCTATTATATACTCAAGGTTTAACAATAAATTAAGATTCAAAATGTGTTATTTTAAGCAACGTTTTACGACTTATATAGAATATTTGATTAATTTTATAAGTTAAAGTCGATAAGTTATGTTCATGCAAGATGCAGATTGCCTAGAAAGTTTGGAACTTCCATTACAATTATATGTAAATTTTGATAAGGTATTTTCTTATTATGAAAAATATGCCTTAGATAAAAATCACCCGTATTATAAGTCAGCGAGACGTATGTTAAAAGAGTTTAAAAAACATCCTGATTTAATAAATGGGTTTAATGATTTTTCATTACTTCAAAAGTATAAAAAGCAAATTGATCTATTACTTGAACCCTTGTTTCCTGAGCCTTTACTTTTAAATGAAATTAAAGCAGCAAGTGTTCCTTTTTCTTTTACATCATTTAAATTTTCAACTCGTTTTGAGAATATCTTACAGAATACTGAAGCCAATTATGATTTTAAAATAAGAAATCTGGAGGAAAATGAAATGTATTTACATGCCTGTGTTATGATTTTAGCTTATTGTTATGGGTATCATATTGATTTAAAAAGGCCTTTCTTTTTTGATATACCGGACAAAAAATCAGGAACAACGAAGCATTATAGAGTAGCGTTTAATGGTGATTTTGCTGAGATTATTCCCACTGAAAACGCTCCTAAAATAACAGAAGAAGATTATAAATTATTATTAAATAATTTTGATAATATAGATGTTTGGAAAGAAAAATTTCCACCAAACAGTTATATTTTTAAAGGGTTTGGTATTATGAATCTTTTTGACGTTACTGCAGAAGAGACATTATCCTCTCTTAGGAATAATTTATTAAGGCAGGATGAAAACTTATTGGTTGATATACAACAAAACTTACGTGAGTTCTATAATATTAAAGATTTAAAACTTGGGTATTCTATTTTCGATAATATAAACACGAAATTGTGTAAAACGAGTGTAGGAAAATCTGATAGTCTTATTTTAAGTGATGAGGCAGAGGTTTTATGTAATAAAAATTATTTCTGTGAAGGTATAATTGAAAAGGTCTTTCATAATCATGAACTGATTACCATTTCTGATGTAGAAAAATATGGCGTTGGGACAAATCAAAATCCTTTCTATAAAAGTTTAAAAAAACAAGGAATTCAAAGTCTTATTTTAATACCTATTAAAGCAACAGAGAATAATGATTTGGCTCTTTTAGAGATCGCTTCTCCTCGACCTTACGAATTAAATTCATTAACCCAAAATAAGTTAAAGGATATTGTTCCGGTTTTTGAAGCTGCTGTTAAACGCTCTTCAGAAGAACGTCAGAATATTTTAGAAGCTACTATTCAGGAGCATTATACAACCATTCATCCCACAGTTAAATGGCGTTTTTACGAAGCGGCAGAAAAATATTACACCGATAATCTTAAAGGAAGAGAACTTTCGAAATTAGATGATATCGTTTTTGAAAATGTATTTCCTTTGTTTGGACAATCAGATATTAAAGGTTCTTCTTTAGCTCGTAATTCAGCGATAAAAAATGATTTAATTACACAATTAAAGTTAGCAGTTGATGTACTTGATAAGGCCTGTGAAAAAGAAAAATTACCTATTTATGACGAGTTAATGTTCAGAGTTGAAGAATATTTACTCAGCGTAAAAAAAGGATTACATGCTGGAGATGAAATAAATATACTTGATTTTTTAAAGCGCGAAATATACCCGGTTTTTAACCATGCCAAAAAGATAGATGCTGAACTTGAGAAATCAGTAGAAATTTATATGTCAAGGTTAGATAAAAACCTTCAGGTAGTGTATGAACAAAGAAAAGCATATGAAGAAAGCGTTACTATCCTTAACGAAGAATTGGTAAATTACTTAGATAAAAAACAAGAAGGGGCACAGGCTATGTTTCCTCATTATTTCGAGCGTTATAAAACCGATGGTGTAGAATACAACATGTATATAGGTCAGTCTTTGGTGAAAAACAAAGAATATGATTCTATATATTTATACAATCTTCGTTTATGGCAATTGAAAATGATGTGCGAGATGGAAAATGTTGCCCATAAACTGAACGATAAGCTAGATCATAAATTAGAAATAGCATCTCTAATATTGGTGCATAGTAATTCTTTGGCTATTAAATTTAGAATGGATGAGAAGAAGTTTGATGTAGATGGAGCCTATAATATCCGCTATGAAATTATTAAAAAGAGAATTGATAAGGCGCATATCAAAGGAACAAATAAACGTTTAACAATACCAGGAAAAATAGCTATCGTCTATTCTCAAGATAAAGATGCAAAAGAATATACAAAGTACATAAAGTATTTACAATCGAAAAAGATCTTAGGGAAAGTAGAAAAGTTAGAGTTAGAAGACCTTCAAGGGGTTACTGGATTAAAAGCCTTACGTGCAGAAGTTATGTATACAACCAATTTTAACGATAAAACTACGATGACCATTGATCAATTAATTGAAGATATTAAAGCCTAATTGTCTATGAATATAGTACAAAAAGCAGAGAGTTTTGCAATATCTGAACTGACCAAAAATTTACCAAGTACTTTTATTTATCATAATGTAAACCACACACGTAGAGTTGTGAATTATGTTAAAGAACTTATTGAAGGTGAAAAGGTTGATTCAAATGATGCAGAGATTTTAGAATTAGCCGCTTGGTTACATGATTTGGGCTATGTAAAGAGTAACGAAAAACATGAACGACTGAGTGCATCAATAGCGAGAGCTTTTCTAGAAGCTGAAAAGATCGATGATACTATTATCGAAAAAATTGAAAAATGTATTCTTGCAACCACAAAAACAATTGAACCTACTAATAAACTAGAAAACATTCTTGTTGATGCCGATTATGCCCATATTGGTAATAAAGGGTTTTCAGAAATTAGCGAATTACTGCGAGAAGAGTGGGAGCAACAGAACGTAATGAAGTTTACAGATGTTGATTGGATACAAGAAAATATTAATTTTTTGACCAACAAGCATCGATATTATACAGATTATGCCTTGGAGAATTGGCAACCGATAAAAGACAAGAATTTAGCTCAACTTTATAAAAGTTTAAAGAAATTAAAAAAGGAAGCAAAAAAAGATAAACTTAAAGCAGAGGAACTAAAATTAAAAAAACAAAAAGCTACAACGCCAGAACGAGGTATAGAAACCATGTTCAGGGTTACGTTAAAAAACCATATTACATTGAGTGATATCGCTGATACAAAGGCGAATATTTTACTCTCTGTAAATGCAATCATTATATCGATGGCATTGTCAAATCTAATTCCGAAATTAGACAATCCTTCAAATAGTTATTTAATCATTCCGACTGCAATTTTTGTGGTATTTAGTTTGGCGTCTATGGCGCTTTCAGTATTAGCAACGCGCCCTAACGTGACTAGTGGTGAGTTTACAAAGGAAGATGTCAAACAGAAAAAAGTAAACCTTTTGTTTTTTGGTAATTTTCATAAAATGAAATTAGAAGAGTTTGAATGGGCAATGGGCGAAATGATGCAAGATAAAGATTACCTCTATTCTTCAATGAAAAAAGATCTTTATTTTTTAGGATTGGTATTACATAAAAAATATAAAATATTACGTATTACTTATACTATCTTTTTAATAGGAATTATTGTATCTGTAATTGCTTTTGGAATAGCATTTAATACTGCTGTTCCATAAATTAAAATCGGAAGTTCTATGTGGAATTATTACAAACTTTTGGTAGGTATTATTCTTGTTTCTTTTTTAAATGCGTGTGCAACGTATACTACACAAATTAAGAACACTGACCATAACACACAATTTCCAAATAAAGAAATCGAACATTCATTTTATTTAATTGGTGATGCCGGTAATTCTGAGCTAGGCACATCTTCTATAGCTTTACAATTTTTTAAGAATGAATTGTCAAGAGCTTCAGAAAACAGTACCGCTATTTTTTTAGGAGATAATATCTATCCAAAAGGATTACCAAAAAAAGGCGATGAAAACAGAGGCTTTGCTGAACATCAATTAAACACGCAAACAGATGCAGTCAAATATTTTAAAGGTAAAACCATTTTTATACCGGGTAATCATGATTGGTATTCAAATGGTCTAAAAGGATTAAAACGACAAGAAAAATATATTGAGAACATCTTAGGTAAAAATACTTTTTTACCCGAAAACGGATGTCCAATAGAAAAGGTTCATGTTAGTGATGCTATTGAACTTATTATTATTGATAGTGAATGGTATTTAACCAATTGGGATAAACACCCAACCATTAATGATAACTGCGAAATAAGAACTCGGACAAAATTTTTTGAAGAACTTGAAAGTTTGATTAAAAAAGCCCGTGGCAAAACTACCTTGATAGCTTTACATCATCCTATGTATACTAATGGACCTCATGGCGGACAATATGATCTTAAGTCACATTTAAAACCCATTCCTGTTTTAGGAACATTAAAAAACGTATTAAGAAGAACCAGTGGAATCTCGCCTGCTGACATTCAGAATAGTAGATATAATGAGTTAATAAAAAGGGTGGTTACACTGGCTCAAGAAAATGATAAGACCATTTTTGTTTCTGGTCATGACCATAATTTACAATACATTATAAAAAATAAGATACCACAAATTATAAGTGGATCAGGGTCTAAAAAAACAGCAACTAGAAACGTTGATGGCGATTTTTCATCAAGTGATTCCGGTTTTACGAGGTTAGATGTATTTAAAGATGGTTCGTCTTATGTACGTTTTTATTCGGCAGATTCGAAGATGATAATTCATCAAACAGTAGTATTTTCTTCAAATAAAGAGACTAAAATACCTAAATTTAATGATGATTTTCCAGCTTCGGTTAAAGCGTCAATTTATACAAAAAACGAAATAACTAAAAGCAAAGCATTTACCAAACTTTGGGGAGAACGCTATCGAAAATATTATGGTACAAAAGTATCGGCACCAACAGTTAGATTAGATACTTTGTTTGGGGGATTAAAACCTGTTAGAAAAGGTGGCGGTCACCAGTCTAAATCGCTTCGACTTATTGATAAAGAAGGAAAACAATATGTTATGCGAGCTCTACGAAAAAGTGCTACCATTTATTTACAGGCATTAGCTTTTCAAGATCAATATATTGGAAGCGATTTTGATGATACTTATACTGAAGATTTTTTAATGGATTTCTATACTGGAGCACATCCGTACGCCCTCTTTACGATGAGTACACTTTCTGATGCGTTAGGTATTTATCATACAAATCCTGTATTATACTACGTGCCTAAACAAGATGTTTTAAAGCGTTTTAATAAAGAATTTGGAGATGAGTTATATATGATTGAAGAGCATGTTTCTGATGGTCATGGTAATCTTGAAAGTTTCGGATATGCTAATGAAATAGAGAGTACAGATGATCTGCTAAAAAAATTGAGACAAGAAAATAAGTATAAGGTTGATGATGTAATGTATCTAAGAGCCAGATTGCTTGATATTGTTGTTGGAGATTGGGATAGACATGATGATCAGTGGCGTTGGGCAAAATTTAAAAATAAAGATTCTAAAGAAGTACTATTTAGACCTATTCCGAGAGATAGAGATCAAGTTTTTTCGATTATGGGAGATGGGGCATTTATGAATTTTGCTACTCGCGCAGTTCCTCCATTAAAATTATTGGAAGGTTTTAAAGATAATGTTAAAAACGTAAAAGGATTTAACATGAACCCATTTTCATTAGATATGACCTTACTTAATCAAACCGATAAAAAACAATGGGAAGAACAAGTAGCTTCTATTCAGAAAAATTTGACACCAGAAATTATTGATAAATCTTTTGAATTCTTTCCTAAAGAAGTGCATGATAAGACTGTTAAAGAAATAAAACGTGTACTCTTAGCCCGTATCAAAAACCTTCCAAATATAGCAAATGATTATTATGATGTGCTTAATAAATTTTCAGTATCAAGAGGTACTGATGAAGATGATTGGTTCGATATAGAACGTATGCCCAATGGTAAAACAAAAGTGACTGGCTATCGTATCAAAAAAGGAGAAAAAGGAGCGATATTTCATGATAGAGTATATTCTAGCGATATCACAAAAGAAATTTGGATTTATGGTTTAGACGATGAAGATGTATTTAAAATTTATGGAGAAGGAGATAACCTTATAAAAGTTCGAATTGTTGGTGGACAAAATAATGATACGTATACCGTTGAAAACGGAAAAAAAGTGAAGATGTATGATTATAAATCTAAAAAGAACAAATTTGTCACTAAGAAAGGAGACATAAAGTTAACTGATCACTATGAAACGAATGTTTACGATCATTTAAAACTTAAAAACAATATCAATCAATTTATACCTATCATTGGCGCTAATCCAGATGACGGTTTTAAAATTGGCTTTCTAAACACATTTACTACTTACAATTTTGAACGCAACCCCTTTACCTCACAACACACGTTTTCGACTGCGTATTATTTTGCTACTAAAGGATATGAAATAAGTTATAAGGGAGAGTTTGCTAATGTTTTTGGGAGGATGAATTTAGGAGTAGATGCAACTTTTACAAGTCCGAATTATGCGATTAACTTTTTCGATTTTGGAAATGATGCTCCAAATTTTGATGACGATAAGGGGATGGATTATAATCGGGTAAAATTAAGAACCGTAAAAATTGCACCTTCATTAATATGGAGAGGATCGACAGGAGCAAGTTTAAAAACATCTATTTCTTATGAATCTGTAGAAGTAGAAGAAACACAAGGTAGATTTATAAATGATTTTCTAAATTCAAATGATGAGATAGAGGAAAATTATGTAGGTATTGAGACACAATACCATTTTGAGAATTATGATAATAAAGCCTTCCCAACTATGGGTATGATGACATCTTTACAGATGGGTTATAAGACGAATCGGAATAAGCCTAAGGGGTTTTCATACCTTATTCCGGTATTGGGTTTTGATTATAAATTAGTTCCAAACGGAAGGTTAGTGCTCGCTACAAAATTAAAGGCTCATATCAATTTTGGTAATAATTTCGAGTTTTATCAAGCAGCTTCCATGGGCGCTGATGACGGTTTAAGAGGCTACAGATCACAACGTTTCACGGGCAAACGATCCTTTTACCAAAATACCGACATCCGTTTTAATTTTAATAGAAAGAGAACCAATTTATTACCAGTGCAGATTGGAATTTATGGTGGTTTTGACTATGGTCGTGTTTGGGTTGGTGAAAGTTTAGCAGAAAACACTAATTTTAATTCTGAAACTTGGAATACCTCTGTCGGAGGAGGAATTTTTATTAATGCAGCAAATTTAATGACAGCCAATCTTTCATTATTTAATTCTGATGATGGAATACGCTTCGCTTTTGCGTTGGGAGTTGGATTCTGAATGTATCAACGGGCACTTTCTCTTGATTAAATTTTTAATCGTATTCCTGTGCGAAAATATGTGCTATTCGCATTGTTTAATGAAACAACATTGTTATTGTTAGAATCTTTTAGTCTTACACTATTGCTAATAATGTACGATGAGAGTACAAAAAATTCAAAATGATCTAAGAAGTGATATTCGTATTTTAGGCCCCCTAAAATTAGTGACATATTCATTCTTTCTGCTACTTTGTCGTTTTCGATTAATACGCCATTTTGTAAATTGGAAGTAAAACCATCTAACGCTGCATATAACTTAAAACGACTTTTATCAGAGGTGTGATATTGTAAGTTCATTTTCGGAATACCTAGATTATATGACCACTTCGAGTGGAATTTTCTATAATAGCTTATAAACGGTAGAGGGTAAGGAATTCCTCGACTTTCTGAAAAAGAAATACCTAAAATTAATCTATTTGGTTTTTTATTATAATTAGTTTTCTTTCGATCTCTTATAAAAACAAGATCTCCTGAGAAAACTACATCTTCAAATTGAAGCGCCCTAGACTCTAAATTAGTACTTAACCCGGGCTTAAAACGTACACCTAACCGCCAATCATTTTTAAGAGGTTTTGTATAGCCTATATTTAAATCAAATAATTTAAAATCATCAATACTTTCTTTATTTATCTGAAGGTTATTGTTAGCCATTCTTAAATGAATATTACTATAATCTAAACCTAAAAGTAGGTATTCACCTTCCTTTTTTAATTTAATAGGATAATTAAATAAAACTCTAAGGCCCATATATTCTATGTCTGAACCATCTTTTGGAATATAAGTATAATCTACGCGTGCAAGATCTGATAATTGAGCGAAAGATGTGTTGGTATAAAATAATAGGATGAGAAAGTAAATTGATTTTGTAATCTTCATATTATTTATTAGAATATTGCAATAGACAATCAATCACTTTTCAATTAATTTATTTTATAAAAATAAGTGTAGGTATTAACAGTTTATTTGTTAAAAGACAAATATATAATATTGTTTTTGAATGATACGTGAGAAATAATACACTTTGAGTTACGATAATTTTAAAAAAAACTTAAAATCCAAACTCGTATAGATTCCCCCCTTTGCCATGTGCTCTTTCATCTGTTATGTATAACGTATTGTCATCTTTAAAACAAACACTTTCCTTTTGAGATGTATGATTTAATGCTAACTGAGTTACTTTTCCATTAAAGAAATCATCAGCTTTAAAATCTGTAAAAAGTAATAACGTATCATAACTTAGAAGCACAACTTTCTTTTTGTCAGAACTAATGGCTGCAGAAGTTATTGAACATTTTAATTCGTCACAAAAGGTAAACTCTGAAATAAATGTTGCTACATGATAACCTTCAGTAGCAGGTATTTTATACAATGATGTTTTACCATAATCACCTTTTACACGACTTCTGGTAAAAAGATAAATACTATCATTATGAAAGAAAAAAGCCTCAGTATCAAAATATAAGTGTTTCTTTTTTGGCGGGAATTTATGTTGGTTTGGATACTCGAAACGAATTCGTTTAATAGCTATATTTTTAGCACTAGCTAAGTCATTATTACTTATTTTAAGGATTGCTAAATTTTTTCGGGTATTATGATTATTACCAAAATCACCGATATAAAGATTCCCATTATCATCAGAAGTTAGATCTTCCCAATCATGGTTTTTAGCATTGATGTAGATTTCTTTTTGTAGTTTTCCTTTAGGGGATAGTCCATAAATTTTATTGGCATTACCACCGTCATTGAGCATCCAGATCAACGCTGAATTTTTAACCGTTTGAGTTCCTGAAACTTCTTTCAAAAAATTAGGTAGATCAGCAATTACTTTTAATTGACCATAATTTGAGCAACTACTTAAAAAAAGAAATGATAGTAAAAAGGACAACTTTTTTATTGAAATAAACATTCTCTAAACGAATTGATGATCTGAAAAATTATCTACCACTTCGTCAAAAACTTGAAATACACCTTTTGAATCATCTGTAGTGACCATTTTCATTCGGTATTCCTTAAAATGCGGAATCCCTTTAAAGTAATTGGTATAGTGTCTTCTTGTTTCCACCACACCTAAACGTTCACCTTTCCAGTCAATAGCCATTTGTAAATGTCTGCGAGCTGCTTCAACACGCTCAGCCATAGTGGGAGGCGTCAAATGAGTTCCTGTTTTAAAATAATGCTTTACTTGTTTGAAGAACCAGGGGTTTCCGATGCTAGCTCTGCCAATCATCGCACCATCAAGTCCGAATACATCGCGCATTTCTAATGCCTTTTCAGGAGTATTAACATCGCCATTACCAAAAACAGGAATATGCATGCGATGATTGTTTTTTACTTCAGCAATTGGTGCCCAATTTGCATCGCCTTTGTACATTTGTGCGCGTGTTCTACCGTGTATAGAAATAGCTTTACAGCCTATATCTTGCAATCTTTCGGCAACTTCAATAATTTTAATTGAGTTGTCATCCCAACCCAGGCGTGTTTTTACAGTTATGGGTAAATTAGTATGCTTTACCATAGCTTCTGTAAGCGAAACCATAAGGTCTATATCTTTTAAGATACCGGCTCCGGCTCCTTTTGATACTACTTTTTTTACAGGGCAGCCAAAATTGATATCAATAATATCGGGATTTGATTTTTCTACAATCTCAACAGATTGTAACATAGATTCTAAATTAGCTCCAAATATTTGAATTCCTACTGGACGCTCTTTTTCGTAGATATCTAACTTCATGGTACTTTTTGCCGCATCACGAATCAAACCTTCACTTGAGATAAATTCAGTATACACAACATCTGCGCCTTGTTCTTTGCATAACGCTCTGAATGGAGGGTCACTAACATCTTCCATTGGCGCTAACAGCAATGGAAAATCAGGTAGTTCTATGTTGCCTATTTTTATCAATCTTATATTTTTAAGACCTGACAGGTCTAATTAAGTTTAAAACGTAACTTCAACCTCAATTATTTCTTTATTTCTCAAAATTTTGGCAGTTGTGGTTTTTCCTTTTTCAAATTTTGATAGTGCCTTCATATAACCCATCATATCCTCAATTTTATGTTCACCTAATTGAACAACTACATCTCCTTTTTGAATGCCTGCTTTTTGAGCTGGTTTATCTTCACTAACACCATCAATACGCATACCTTTACCATCATACATATAATCAGGAACCACACCTAATGTTACTTTAAAACGAGGAGCATTGTCACTTTCATTCTTAGTTTTTCTGAAAGGCATTTTACCATTGTCATCAAGATCAGAAATAATGTCAAAAATATAATTAGAAATGGTCTCCATTCCTGCATAATTGAGCTTTTCATAATCATCGCTTGGCCTGTGATAATCTTCGTGTTGTCCGGTAAAAAAATGTAATACAGGTAGATCATTTAGATAAAACGAAGTGTGGTCAGAAGGCCCTACACCTGATTCTTTTTTAATCAGTTTAAATTTATCATTATACGCTTCCACTACTTGTTTAAAATAAGGTGATGTGCCCACACCATAAACAGCCAAAGCACTATCCTTTTTTAATCGACCTACCATGTCCATATTCAACATATAATTTGCAGAATCTAATGATATTGTTGCATGTTTTACAAAATAATTAGAACCTAACAAACCCATTTCTTCACCAGAAAAGGCCATTACCAAATAGTTGTTTCCTTTGTTGGCACCCTTTAATTTTTCAGCTAAGTTCAGTAATACGGCCACACCACTAGCATTGTCATCGGCACCATTATGTATTAGTTTTTCTTTTCCTCTGTAAAGAGAACCTTCGTCACCATAACCCAAATGATCAAAATGTGCTCCAATAATTATCGTATATGCTGCATTATTATTGATAAAACCTAAGACATTTCTTCCGGTAATTACATTTTCACTAATGGTATCTGTATAATCGACTTTTCCATGAGGATGTGTTTTTGGTTTAAAGGTAAAATCCTGAAAATATCCACTAGTACCTTTTGGTTCTAAGCCTATTTCTTTAAAACGTTTTGCGATGTAGTCAGCTGCTGCTTTTTCACCTTTTGTTCCTGTAGAACGTCCTTCTAATTTATCATCAGCAAGAAAAGCAACATCAGCTTGTATTTGCGATGTAGATTGTGCTACACTTTCAACAACGAAAAGGCAAATAAAAAATATCAGAATTAACAATCGATTTATCATAATAGTATTATTTTTGGTCAAAACTACAAATTTATATAATGATGAAGTATATTATTACCTTAATACTTGTGTTAGTTTTAACATCTTGTAAAACCCAACAAGCTACTACACCTGCAAAAGAAGACAACTATAATACGAATATTGAAACAGCAATTGTTAAAACGACAAATGATTCGTTGATATTTCCTGAAGAAAAACATTTTAAATCATTACGACAAATAACTTTTGGAGGCGATAATGCTGAAGCCTATTGGAGCTTTGATGATAAACAATTAGTATTTCAATCGAATAACAAAAATTGGAATGTGTCTTGTGACCAGATGTTTTTAATGAATGCCGATGAAACATTTAAGGACAAAACACCGCCCATGTTAAGTACCGGAAAAGGCAGAACGACTTGTTCTTATTTTTTACCGGATAATAAACATATTATTTATGCTTCAACGCATTTAGGTGCTGATGAATGCCCGGAAACACCATTGCGTAAAGAAGGAAAATATATTTGGCCGATTTATGATACCTATGATATTTTTGTGGCTGATCTACAAGGTAATATTGTTAAACAATTAACCAATGAAAAGGGATATGATGCAGAACCAACGGTTTCTCCAAAAGGAGATAAAATAGTATTTACTTCTACCAGAAATGGCGATATAGATCTATATACTATGAATCTTGACGGAAGTGATGTCAAGCAAATAACATTTGAATTAGGCTATGACGGTGGTGCTTTCTTTTCTCCGGATGGTACAAAATTAATTTTCCGTTCATCTCGACCTAAAACCAAAGAAGAGATCAAAGAATATAAAGATTTATTAGCAGAAGGCTTGGTACAGCCTACAGAAATGGAATTATATATTTGTGATGCAGATGGTAGTAATTTACGTCAGTTAACAGATCTTGGTAACGCGAATTGGAGTCCGTTTTTTCACCCTTCAGGCAAGAAAATTTTATTCTCTTCAAACTTTGAAGCTGAACGCGGATTTCCGTTTAATTTATATATGATTGATATCGATGGGAAAAATTTAGAACGTGTCACTCATGGTGAAACTTTTGATGCATTCCCGGTATTTTCGAATGATGGTAAAAAACTAATTTTCTCATCTAATCGCAATAATGGTGGAGGACACGACACCAATTTGTTTATTGCGGAATGGCAGGATTAAATAAAACAGACCATCTAGAATAATGAACCCTTCCAGGGTTCAAAACCCTGGAAGGGTTATTAAACAAGGATATGAAAACAATAGGTCTAATAGGTGGAATGAGCTGGGAATCATCCGTAGTATATTATGAGTTGATTAACCAAAAAATAAAAGCAATACTTGGTGGATTTCATTCTTGTAAAAATGTGATGGTAACTGTCGATTTTGCTGAAGTAGAAACATTACAACATGAAGGCAATTGGGATGCCTTAGATAAAATGATGGCAACATCTGCTAAACAATTGGAAAAGGCGGGGGCTGATGTGGTAATTTTATGTACAAATACGATGCATTTGTGTAGTGAAGCTATAACGAATGCTATTTCAATTCCTTTTTTGCATATCGCAGAAGCAACAGCTCAAGAAATAACAAAGCAGCAACTAAAAAAAGTAGCTCTACTAGGAACAAAGTTCACTATGGAGAAAGACTTCTATAAAGATATTTTAATCAAAAAATACGGAATTGAAGTATTGATACCTACTGAAGAAGAAAGAACTAAAGTCCATAATATTATCTACAAGGAATTGGTTCATGGACAGATAAAAGATTCTTCACGAGAAACGTACAAAACAATTATCAAAAATTTGCAAAATATGGGGGCAGAAGGAGTGATTTTAGGTTGTACAGAAATCCCTTTATTAATTTCTGATAAAGATGTTGCTATTCCTGTTTTTGATACTACAAAAATTCATGCAGAAAGTGCAGTTGAATGGGCATTGAAATAATATCATTCGAAAATGGATAAACCTTATATTCAAGACACAACTTTTAGAGATGTTGATTATTCAAACAGATCTTTGAATAAAGGAGAATACGATACCTGTACTTTTATCAATTGTAATTTTGCTGATTCAGATCTATCATCAATTACTTTTATAGAATGTGAATTTGACAATTGTAATTTAAGCATGGTAAAACTAAATGGTACAGCATTCAATCAGATAAAATTTAAAACTTGTAAATTATTAGGTATTCATTTTAATAATTGTAACAACTATTTATTTTCAGCTGATTTTGATGAGTGTTATTTGAATTTATCATCGTTCTACAAACTAAAAATAAAGGGTATAAAATTTAAAGATTGTAACCTCCAAGAAGTTGATTTTATTGAAGCAGATCTGTCAAATGGCGTTTTTGATAATTGTGATTTGAGTAGAGCTTTATTTAAGAACACAAAATTAGAAAAGGCAGATTTTCGTACTTCCTATAATTTTTCAATTGACCCAGAAATGAATCGAGTCAAAAAAGCAAAATTTTCAGAAGACGGTCTTAAAGGGCTATTGGAAAAGTATAATATTGAAATTGAATAAAAGAAATTGTCATTCCTGTAAATTAGGAGTCCAGTTTTATTTCAAAAACACCATCTTATAATATCTATCAATTTCTTTCCTCAACGCTTCCAAACTAAAAGTCCTACTTTTTTGAATATATAACTTTTCTTCAATAAACAGGAGTATGGTTGGTACTGTAAAAATTGAAAGTTGTCCGGCAATTTCGGGAGTTACACTCGTAAAAGAATAATATAATTTTAACTTAGGGAACTGCTCAGCAATCAATTTTTCAAGTTTAGGAGTCACGCTTTCTCCTACTTTACAAGTGCCATCGGTAATGTATAAAACAAATGCTTTTTCTGTTTTCTTGATGTGTTCAAAGTCAGCAATAGAATTTAAGGTATTATCCATAATAAATTTAAACTTATCTAGAGTAATTTTCTATTCTTGTTAGAAGTAAGTAAAAAAACCTTTCCGTAATTTAATTCATGCCCTTGTGACCGTAAGTGTTCGATTTAAATATTAAAAACGGCTTTTACTTTATCAACATAATCTAGCTTCTCCCAAGTAAACAATTCCACTTCTTTTTTGACCGTACCAGAATAAGGACTTTCATAGGTTTTTGTGATGGTTTTAGGTTCCTTACCCATGTGTCCGTAAGCAGCGGTTTCTAAATATATCGGATTTCTAAGTTTTAGACGATCTTCAATAGCAGCAGGGCGCATATCGAAAATTTCAGTCACTTTTTTCGCGATTTCACCATCTGTTAAATCAACTTTTGCCGTGCCATACGTATCTACGAAAATAGAGGTAGGTTCAACCACACCAATAGCATAACTTACCTGTACTAAAATTTCATCAGATACACCGGCAGCAACTAAATTCTTTGCTATATGTCTTGAGGCATAAGCAGCACTTCTGTCAACCTTACTAGGATCTTTACCTGAAAAAGCACCGCCTCCGTGGGCACCTTTACCACCATAAGTATCAACTATAATTTTTCTTCCGGTTAAACCGGTATCACCATGAGGGCCACCAATAACAAACTTACCTGTAGGGTTGATGTGATATTCAATATCATCATTAAATAAACTCTGTATATGAGCAGGTAATTGTGCTTTTACTCTTGGGATTAAAACATGAATCATATCATTTTTAATCTGAGCAAGCATTTTCTTATCATCAGTATCAAAATCGTCATGCTGCGTTGAAACCACTATAGCATCAATACGTTGTGGTACATTCTCATCACTATACTCTATAGTAACTTGACTTTTAGCATCCGGACGTAAATATTTTATCTCATCATCTTCTCTACGTAATTCAGCCAATACTTGAAGAATTTTGTGAGAAATGTCTAACGCTAACGGCATAAAATTTTTGGTTTCGTTGGTTGCATATCCAAACATCATTCCTTGATCTCCGGCACCTTGCTCTTCTTTGGTTGCTCTATCTACACCTTGATTTATATCTTGAGATTGCTCATGAATTAAAGAAATAACCCCGCAAGAATCACCTGAAAATTGATATTCACCTTTGGTATAACCTATATCATTCACTACTTTTCTAGCAATTTCTTGAACGTCTAAGTATGTTTTACTTTTAACTTCTCCGGCAAGTATAACTTGACCCGTAGTTACCATTGTTTCACAAGCTACTTTCGATTCGGGATCAAAAGCTAAAAAATTGTCTAATAAAGCGTCACTAATCTGATCTGCTACTTTATCCGGATGTCCTTCAGAAACACTTTCTGAAGTAAATAAATATGCCATAATTGTATTTTATATTATATAAAAAAGATTGCAGTTGCAAAAAGGAGTAAAGATTACTGCTTTAGCATTTTTATGCTGAATTTATTTCAGTATCTCATGAAAAAAATCAGGTTTTGAGGTTGCAATCAGTTCAAATTTTTCCTCTAAAATCGATTGCAAAAGTACACATAATATTATTCTAAAAAAATAATCTAATGAAAAATAGAAATAATGAAATAGAATGCACCTTTTCTTGAAACTTAAACAAAAATTTAAAAAATAATAAGAAAAACTTGGTTGATTCGATTTAGTTTTACAATATTTGCACAGTAAGTTCAATGATTTATTGAAATGTTATCAAGAAAGGCAGAGGGATTAGACCCAGTGAAGCCTTAGCAACCCTTTATCCGTAAAGAAGGTGCTACATTCTACTTCGTCCTGAATTTATTTCAGGACCTTTTAATTGTGATTTAAAAGGTTGAGGATAGATAACCACAAAGAATTACTTCTCTTTAGTAATTGACTTTTCTTGTAACATTTTGATTTTTAATAAGTATAACAAAATGTTAGCTGTAGAGAGAAGTGTTTTACAACATATCAAAATTTTAAATTTTACCTCAGAACTAGGTATACATATTCCAATGTTAAAGTTGACATATCAACTTTTTGGAAAACCTTTAGGTACTGCCCCAATAGTATTGATAAATCATGCGTTGACAGGAAATTCTAATGTTTGTGGGGTTGATGGATGGTGGAAAAATTTAGTAGGTGAGAATAAATGTATAGATACTCATGAATATACAATTTTAGCTTTTAATATTCCCGGAAACGGTTTTGATAATGATCAAGAAAATCTGATAGATAATTATAAAGATTTTACTGCCAGAGATATTGCTAGTATTTTCATATTAGGATTACATAAGTTAAAAATACAATCTCTATATGCAGTAATTGGAGGTTCGGTTGGTGGAGGTATAGCCTGGGAATTGGTAGCATTACAACCAAAACTTATAGATCATGTAATACCAATTGCATCCGATTGGAAATCTACTGATTGGTTAATCGCTAATTGTTTTTTACAAGATCGGATACTTAACAATTCTTCAAACCCAATTGAAGATGCCCGTGTACATGCAATGTTATGCTATAGAACACCAATATCTTTTAAAACAAAATTCGATAGAACCACTAATGAATCTTTAGGAGTATTTAATATTGAAAGTTGGTTAATTCACCATGGGAAAAAATTGCAAGAACGATTTTATCTTTCAACCTATAAATTAATGAATCAGCTTTTAAAAACTATAGACATAACTAGAGATAGAGAAGAGTTTGAAACGGTGGTATCAGAAATACAATCTCATATACATATTATTGGCGTCAATTCAGATTTATTTTTTACAGCAAGTGAAAATAAAGAAACATACCATAAATTAAAAGAACTTAATATTAAGACTGATTATTATGAAATTCAATCCATTCATGGACACGATGCTTTTTTGATAGAATACGAGCAATTAAGTGAGTTTTTAAGCCCAATATTTAAGAATAAAATTAAAAAAGTAGCATAGTTATGAGTATTGATAATCTATCTTTTGAAACACAAGCAATTCGAAATCAAACTGAGCGTTCTCAATTTTCAGAACATTCTACACCTCTATTTTTAACTTCAAGTTTTGTGTTTGATGATGCTGAAGATATGAGAGCATCCTTTGCAGAAGAAAAAGAAAAAAACCTCTATAGTAGATTCTCAAACCCGAATACTACTGAATTTGTCAATAAAATTGTAGCTATGGAGGGTGCAGAGGAAGGATATGCATTTGCTACAGGAATGGCAGCTATATTTTCTACATTTGGGGCTTTGTTGAATGCCGGTGACCACATTGTTTCTTGTCGTTCTGTATTTGGCTCAACGCATTCATTGTTTACAAAATATTTACCCAAATGGAACATTAAAACCAGTTATTTTAAAGTAAATGAAACTGACAAAATTGAAAGTTTAATTCAACCAAATACGAAAATTTTATATGCTGAATCACCTACTAATCCGGCTGTAGATGTAATAGGATTATCTTTGTTAGGTAAAATTGCTAAAAAACATAATTTGTTATTGGTGATAGACAATTGTTTTGCAACGCCATATTTGCAAAACCCTATCAAATTTGGTGCAGATATAGTTATCCATTCAGCAACTAAATTAATAGATGGACAAGGAAGAGTTTTAGGAGGAGTAGCAGTTGGTAAAGCAGACTTAATTAGAGAAATTTATTTATTTTCAAGAAATACCGGGCCGGCAATGTCGCCATTCAATGCTTGGGTGTTATCTAAAAGTCTAGAGACACTGGCAATTAGAGTTGAAAAGCATTGTGAAAACGCATTAAAAGTTGCTGAATTTTTAGAACAACACGGCAATGTGAATTGGGTGAAATATCCATTTTTGAAAAGCCATCCACAATATGAAGTAGCAAAATCACAAATGAGATTTGGAGGCAACATCGTTGCTTTTGAAATTAAAGGCGGGGTAGAAGCTGGCAAAAGTTTTTTAAATGCTATAAAAATGTGTTCTTTATCGGCAAATTTAGGAGATACCAGAACCATTGTGACACATCCGGCTTCAACAACGCATAGTAAGTTGTCTGAAGACGACCGTTTAGAAGTGAGTATTACCGACGGATTGGTAAGAGTTTCTGTAGGATTAGAAAATGTGAATGATATTGTAAATGATTTAAATCAAGCATTAGTATTATGAGTAACATAAGTGAAGAAATAGAAAAAAGAATATTGGTGTTAGATGGTGCAATGGGCACTATGCTACAACAATACAATTTTACAGAAGAAGATTTTCGTGGAGAACGATTTAAAGATTTTCATTTGCCTTTAAAAGGGAATAATGATCTATTATCTATCACCCAACCAGAGGCATTAAAAGAAATACATGCCAAATATTTAGAAGCTGGGGCAGATATTATTGAAACCAATACTTTTTCGGGTACAACTATTGCTATGGCCGATTATGAGTTAGAAGATTTGGTGTATGAAATGAATTTTCAATCAGCTAAAATAGCAAAAGAAGTGGCAGATGAATTTACAGCAAGAGAACCTCATAAACCCCGATTTGTTGCAGGGTCATTAGGACCAACTAACAGAACAGCAAGTATGTCACCAGATGTAAATGATCCGGGTTATAGAGCCGTAACTTTTGATGATTTGCGCAAAGCATACAAATTACAAACTGAAGCATTGATAGATGGTGGGGTAGATCTACTACTTGTTGAAACGGTATTTGACACGTTAAACGCCAAGGCTGCACTATTTGCAATAGAACAGGTTAAAGAAGAAAAAAATGTAGCTATTCCAATTATGTTAAGCGGTACAATAACTGATGCCAGTGGGCGCACATTATCTGGTCAAACGGCAGAAGCATTTTTAATCTCTACTGCTCATATTCCGTTATTATCAGTTGGATTCAATTGTGCCTTGGGAGCCAATTTATTGCAACCACATTTAGAAGCGATTGCTTCAAAAACAGAAATTGCTATATCAGCGCATCCCAATGCAGGTTTACCAAATGCTTTTGGAGAATATGATGAAACTCCTGAAGAAATGGCAGCACAAATTGAAGAGTACTTAAAAAAGAATTTAATAAATATTATTGGGGGATGTTGTGGTACAACACCAGCCCATATTAAAATAATTGCTGAGGTAGCAGCAAAGTATCAACCTCGACAACTTGTCGTTCCTGCGAAGACAGGAATCTGATCATATGAAACGAATGAATAATAAAGCACAAAATAACGATAAAAACAAAGTCTCTCCCCTTTGGAAAGAGGTTGGAGAGGTGAAAAAATATCTAAAACTTTCAGGTCTAGAACCTTTAATTATTACACCTGAAAGTAATTTCATAAACGTTGGTGAACGTACCAATGTGGCGGGTTCACGAAAGTTTTTACGCTTGATAAAAGAAGAGAAATTTGATGAAGCCTTGGCGATTGCAAGACATCAGGTAGATGGAGGTGCTCAAATTATTGATATTAATATGGATGATGGATTGATTGATGGAAAAGCATCAATGGTCCGGTTTTTAAATTTGATTGCTGCAGAACCTGATATTTGCCGTGTGCCTATTATGATTGATAGCTCTAAGTGGGAAATTATTGAAGCAGGATTACAAGTGGTTCAAGGAAAATGTGTTGTAAATTCCATTTCACTTAAAGAAGGAGAAGAAAGTTTTATATGGCAGGCAAAACAAATAAAACGTTATGGTGCTGCTGTGATTGTAATGGCATTTGATGAAGTTGGGCAAGCCGATAATTACCAAAGACGAATAGAAATAGCCGAACGTTCTTATCGCGTATTAGTTGATAAGGTTGATTTTCCGGCTGAAGATATTATTTTTGATCTGAACATATTTCCTGTAGCAACAGGAATGGAAGAACATAAAAAAAATGCGATTGATTTTATAGAGGCAACACGTTGGGTGCGTCAAAATTTACCAAATGTTAGTGTAAGTGGTGGTGTAAGTAATGTGTCTTTTTCGTTTAGAGGGAATAATACTGTTAGAGAAGCCATGCATTCTGTTTTTTTGTATCATGCCATTCAGGCTGGGATGAATATAGGGATTGTGAATCCGGCCATGTTAGAGATCTATGACGACATCCCTAAAGACCTATTAGAACTGGTTGAAGATGTTATGTTGGATAGACGTGATGATGCTACAGAACGCTTATTAGACTTTTCAGAAACCATCGTAAAAGGAACAAAAAAAGGAAAAGTTGCAGATGAAACAAGGAGAGAAGATTCGCTTCAAAATCGGATTACACATGCATTGGTAAAAGGTATTGATACTTATATTATTGATGATGCTGAAGAAGCACGATTAAATGCTATAGAACCTATAGAAGTTATTGAAGGTCATTTAATGATTGGGATGAATGTAGTTGGTGATTTATTTGGTGCCGGCAAGATGTTCTTACCACAAGTGGTCAAATCTGCTCGTGTAATGAAAAAAGCCGTAGCTTATTTGAATCCTTTTATTGAAGCAGGCAAAAGTGAAAAACAAAAGGCATTAGGCAAGGTATTGATGGCAACTGTTAAAGGTGATGTACATGATATTGGTAAAAATATTGTAAGTGTTGTATTGGGTTGTAATAATTATGAAATTGTTGATCTAGGAGTGATGGTGCCACCAGAAAAAATTATTGAAACTGCTAAGAAAGAAAAGGTTGATATTATCGGTTTGAGCGGATTAATAACACCATCTTTAGATGAAATGGTGTATTTAGCTAAGGAAATGGAGCGTCAAAATTTTGAAGTCCCATTATTAATTGGTGGTGCAACTACATCTAAAGCGCATACAGCAGTTAAGATAAATCCAGAATATAAAAACGCAGTGGTTCATGTAAATGATGCATCGAGAGCAGTAACAGTTGTGAGCGACCTTTTGAACAAAGAAAAAGTAAATGAATATGTTCTGAATTTAAAAAAGGATTATGATACTTTTCGTGAAAAGTTTTTAAAACGAGGAAAATCAAAATCGTATATATCCTTAGAAGAGGCTAGGCAGAAAAAGTTCAGAGTAGATTGGAACACTTCCAATATTGTACAACCAAAAGAAATGGGAATTCAAGTATTGAAACAATTGAGTTTAAAAGAACTTGTGCCGTTTCTTGATTGGAGCCCGTTTTTTAGAAGTTGGGATTTGCATGGAAAATTCCCAACTATTTTAACTGATGATCTCGTTGGTGAACAGGCAACACAATTATATGAAGATGCAAATGTGATGTTGAAAGAAATTATAGCCAAACAATTATTAAAGCCAACGGCAATTTTTGGATTGTTTGAGGCAAACTCAATAAATGATGATGATATTACCATCAAGAAAAAAGGAAAGAAAATTACGATTTTTAGAACCTTGAGGCAACAACTAAAAAAACGTGATGGTGTGCCAAACATCGCATTGGCAGATTTTATTGCTCCAGAAGAAACTGGGAAGATAGATTATATGGGTGCTTTTTGTGTGGCTATTTTTGGCGCGGATGAATTGGCTAGTAAATATAGAGATAAGGAAGACGATTATAATGCAATCTTGGTACAAGCGCTAGCAGATAGATTTGCTGAGGCTTTTGCCGAATATTTGCACAAACAGATACGAACCAAACATTGGGGGTATGCTTCTAATGAAGATTTGTCTAATGATGAGTTAATCAAAGAAAATTATAAAGGTATTCGCCCTGCACCTGGTTATCCTGCTTGTCCTGACCATCTGGAAAAAGAAACAATTTGGGAGTTGTTAAATGTAGAAGCAACGATTGGTGTTAAATTAACAGAAAGTCTGGCAATGTGGCCAGCGGCTGCCGTATCTGGATTTTATTTTGGAAACCCAGCATCAAAATATTTCGGATTGGGAAAAATAAAAAATGATCAAGTAACAGATTTTGCCAACAGAAAAGGAATTACAATCGAGAAAGCTAACAAATGGCTACAGCCGAATATCGCGGATTAAAATCCCATCCTAAAGAGCTACGCTCGGTAACTAACAATTAGGGCGATGCTTTAATTTTATTAATCCTAAAGGAAGGTAAAAGAGAATAGTAAAAAGATAATTAATTAAACTAAAACAAAAGTCCCCTTTGGGGATTTAAGGGAATGAAAGTAACAGAACATATAAAAAGAGCAAACGGTAAAACATTGTTTTCTTTTGAAATTTTACCACCTTTAAAGGGGCAACACATTCAGTCTATATTTGATAATGTTGATCCGTTAATGGAGTTTAATCCATCATTTATTGATGTAACATATCATAGAGAAGAGTATGTTTATAAGGAGCTTGATAACGGGTTCTTAGAAAAGAAAATTACAAGAAAAAGACCAGGAACAGTTGGAATTTGTGCTTCTTTACAGAATAAATACAAAGTTGATGCGGTGCCACATATTTTATGTGGAGGTTTTACTAAAGAAGATACCGAGAATTTTTTAATTGATTTAGATTTTTTAGAAATTGATAATGTGATGGCTTTGCGTGGTGATCCGATAAGTTCAGAAACGTATTTTAGACCAGAGAAAGAAGGACATCATTTTCCATCAGAATTAGTTGGACAAATTAATGATTTAAATAAGGGTAAGTATTTAGATGAAGAGTTGCAAAATTCTTCTAGCACAAATTTTTGCATAGGTGTGGGTGCATATCCCGAAAAACATATGGAATCACCAAGCTTAGATGCGGATATTCATTTTTTAAAGAAAAAAATTAAGGCTGGAGCCGATTATATAGTTACACAAATGTTCTTCGACAATCAAAAATATTTTGATTTTGTTGATAGATGTAGAAAAGCAGGAATTACGATACCAATTATTCCTGGGATAAAACCAATTGCTGTTAAAAGACATCTTAATTTAATTCCACATAGATTTAATGTTGACATTCCTGATGAATTGATAATGAGTGTTGTGAAAAGTAAAGATAATAAGGAAGTTCGTCAAGTTGGTGTCGAGTGGGCAATTTCACAAGGAAAAGAATTGATAAAAGCTGGTGTACCTGCACTGCATTTTTATTCTATGGGAAAATCAGATAATATTAAAACCATTGCTTCAACGTTATTTTAGAATAGATTTTATAAAAAAAGTTGTGCTGTTTAGACTCGTAAATAATAACAATGTATTCGGTAATATTGTTAGTTTTACATCTTCACTACAGCAGAATCTTCATCAAATTTAAGCGGAATTTTAATACGAGTAGTATCCCAACCTAGTACCATTTGTACTCCTTCATTAAAATTTTTAAATGCAATAGAGAATGATTCAAGAGTTTCTGCTTTACTAACATCAACAGTAATTCTTGCAACATCAAAAGTAGGGTTATATTGAAAGGCACCTAGCACGTCAAGTTTAGAATTTAAAATAACTTCCCATTTGTTTTCACCAGGAATCGTTAACAATACATAAGTGCCAGCGGGAACAGATGTATCACCAAATTTTACATCTTTATAGAATTTAACTTCTGTTGCTTCATTCGCACCTGTTCTCCATACCTTATCATAAGGTACTGAATTTCCAAAAACCTTATCTTCCTTTTTTTGAGGTCTTCCATACAACACTTTTGCCAATGGTGGAGTTGCTCTGTTTAATCTATAATATGAAATATCATGTGGGATTTCATCAATTTCATTAAAGCCCTGTGCCTTGCTTTCTGAAACAAAGAAAAGAGTAAGTAATATTGTAATAATGATAGGATAGTATGATTTTTTCATATACATTAATTCTATAATACGATTTTAGTAACGCAATAAATAGGCATTTTAGTATTCAGTTATCTTAAAGATTATAAGGTATTTATTAACAATCAATTGTTGATATTACAATTTTATATAAAAAGACTATTTATAGTTTCAAACTACAATTATTAATTCATATTTGTTTTATATATATAATAAAAAACAAATATTTGCATCATAAATTTATTAAATAAAGATTATGTGTGGAATTGTTTGTGCTTTTGATTTAAAACAAAAAGCAATTGAGTTAAGACCTCAAGTACTAGAAATGTCTAAAAAAATTCGCCATCGAGGTCCGGATTGGAGCGGAATTCATAGTGATACCAATGCTATTTTGGCTCATGAACGTTTAGCAATTGTCGACCCTACATCCGGCAAGCAACCATTGTATAGTGAAGATAAAAAATTGATATTGGCTGCAAATGGAGAAATATATAACCATAGGGAGTTACGCAAGCAGTTTGAGGGAAAGTACAATTTTCAAACAGAGTCTGATTGTGAAGTTATCTTAGCACTCTATCAAGAAAAAGGAGCAGCCTTTTTAGATGATCTTAACGGAATTTTTGGTTTTGCCATTTATGATACTGATGCAGATGAATATTTTGTCGCTAGGGATCATATGGGTATTATTCCGTTATATATGGGATGGGATCAACATGGTACTTTCTATGTGGCATCTGAACTAAAAGCGTTAGAAGGAGTTTGTACTAAGATCGAATTATTTCCTCCTGGACATTATTTATCAAGTAAAGATGGTGAGTTAAAACAATGGTATAGTAGAGATTGGATGGAATATGACGCGGTAAAAGAGAATGAAACTAGTATTCAAGAAATAAAAGAAGCATTAGAAGCAGCAGTACATAGGCAACTAATGTCTGATGTTCCTTATGGAGTATTGCTTTCGGGCGGTTTAGATTCATCAGTTACATCAGCAATTGCAAAAAAGTATGCGCAAAAACGTATAGAATCTGATGATAAATCAGATGCATGGTGGCCACAATTACACTCATTTGCTGTAGGTTTAGATGGATCTCCTGATTTGGCTGCAGCTCAGAAGGTAGCCGATCATATTGGGACTATTCATCATGAAATAAAATTCACTATTCAAGAGGGTTTAGATGCTATAAAAGATGTGATCTATAATCTTGAAACTTACGATATTACAACTATTAGGGCGTCAACACCTATGTATTTAATGGCGAGAGTTATCAAGTCTATGGGAATAAAAATGGTCTTGTCAGGTGAAGGGGCAGATGAGATTTTTGGAGGGTATTTGTATTTTCATAAAGCGCCAAATGCTAAAGAATTTCATGAAGAAACTGTTCGTAAATTAAGTAAATTACATATGTATGATTGCTTACGAGCTAACAAAAGTTTAGCTGCTTGGGGCATTGAAGGTCGTGTTCCATTTTTAGATAAGGAATTTATGGATGTTGCTATGCGAATCAATCCACAAGATAAAATGATCAATGGCGAAAGAATGGAAAAATGGGTATTGAGGAAAGCTTTTGAAGATATGTTGCCTGAAAGTGTAGCGTGGAGGCAAAAAGAGCAATTTTCTGATGGTGTTGGATATAGTTGGATTGATACTTTAAAAGAGGTTGTTGACAGAGAAGTTTCAGACGAACAATTAGCTAATGCTAAATATAAATTCCCTATTCAAACTCCAACTTCTAAGGAAGAATTTTATTATCGTTCAATATTTACTGAACATTTTCCGAGTGATGCAGCAGCATTATGTGTGCCTCAGGAAGCATCCGTGGCTTGCAGTACTCAAATCGCCTTAGAATGGGATGAAAGCTTTAAAAACATGAATGATCCATCTGGTAGAGCGGTCGCGAATGTACATGATGAGGCTTATTAGAGCATTTAAATATAGTTGTTTAGTAATCGAAGCATTGTTTTAAATGATGTTTTTGTTTTTTTATAATATCTTTGATACTTTAAAGAAAAACGCCTATGAAATTTAGTGTAAAATCAATTATTTTTTTGTTGTTAGCATCTGTAAATATTTTAGTTGCCCAAAATAAACTAAGAGGAAATAAAACAGTTGTTACTGAAAATAGAGACCTTTCAAATTTTACTAAAATAGAAATTAGAGGTAATATAGACGTTATATTAACACAAAGTAACGGTCAATCTGTTGTTGTTGAAACGGATGAGAATTTACAATTTGCGGTGCTAACAGAAGTTAAAGATAATACTTTAGTGGTATCTCTATTTAAAAAAATTACTAAGAAAAAAGTACTGTATGTTTATATAACAGTTGATGAATATGTTGATGAAATTGTAACGAAAGACAAAGCAAAGATTACTTCAGATGGTGTTTTTAATTTCAATACTTTTGAGATTAATGCAGAGGGTGATTCAAAAATTTCAATGGATATAAAAACTGATCAATTTATACTGAATAACAATGAAAGTGCGAATGTAAATTTTACTGTAAGTACTGAGCATGCAAGTATAAATGCAAACAAGAAAGGTAAAGCCAAAATAAATGTATCATCTAATACAATCGAACTTTTAACACAAGGAAGTTCATCTATCGAGCTGTTAGGTAATTGTAAAGAGATACTTATTACTACAGAAAATAAAAGTAATGTAAGAGCGAGTAAATTAGAATGTGATGCTGCAATTGTAAATGCTTCCGATGGATCGGATGTTCATGTCAATTCAAAAGAATCTATATCTGTTTCTGCTATAAATTCATCTGAGATATATATCTATAGCAATCCCGAAATAACTATAGAGAAATTTACCGATAAAGCTATTTTACGAAAAAAATAGATACTTTTACAATTGCTTTTAAATATCAATCAACCCTATTTGAATTTTTAATTTGATAATGCATTTGTAGTTGCATATTCAATTTTTAGATTAATTATAAACAAATAAAAAATTTAAGTACATGAAAATTTTAATAGTTGAAGACGAATTGGAGTTATTAGAAAGTATAGTTAGTTATCTTCAAAATGAAGATTTTATCTGTGAAAAGGCTTCAACTTTTTTTGAGGCAGAAGATAAATTGATCAGTTTTAATTATGATATTATTATACTCGATATTACGCTACCTGATGGTAGTGGAATAGATCTATTAAAAATTATTAAAGAAAAATCTCCTGAAACAGGCGTGCTAATTGTGTCGGCAAAAAATTCATTAGATGATAAGTTAAAAGGTTTAGATTTAGGAGCCGATGATTACATTACCAAACCTTTTCATTTAGCAGAACTCAATTCAAGAATTAACTCACTTATTAGACGTCAAAAATTTGACGGTAATGAAAATATTCAATTTAATGAAATTGAAATAAATCCAGACTCTAAGGCGGTTACTGTAAATAAAAAACCTGTAGAATTAACCAAAAAAGAATATAATTTACTACTTTATTTTGTTACTAATAAAGATAAAGTACTTACAAAAGAATCAATAGCTGAACATTTATGGGGTGATAATATTGAAATGGCCGATAGTTTTGATTTTATTTACACTCATATGGGAAATCTTAGAAAAAAAATGAAAAAATTAGGAGCCCCAGATTATTTACAAACAATGTATGGGCTAGGTTATAAATTTGGTGATAAATAATTAAATGAAGTTAATTCAAAAAACAAGTAGAACCTATCTGTTACTCTCTGTAATTATTTTTATCCTTTCAGGGATAATGTTGTATTTTGTATTGACTTCGGTAATGAATAACAGGCTTGATGACAAGTTGATGTACAATAAAGAAGTTATTGCTAGAGTAATCAAGTACGATTATCCGTTAACAATTTTTGATGAACCCGAAGAATTAACAGAAGCAGAAAATAAAATTTATCCAAACGACACTGTAATTTTTAAAGATACTCTTGTATTTCATGCAATTGAAGGAGTTGAAGGAGCAGAAGAGTATGAAAAGTACAGACAATTGACAGCATATGAAACGCTGCAAGGAGTACGATATAAAATAGTTACGCGAAACTCCTTAGTGAGAAATCAAGATTTTGTCTCTATTATTACGCTATCTACCATTATAATTATTTTATTATTACTGACAGGACTTTTAATATTAAATACTCAAATTGCAAAAAAAATATGGAAGCCTTTTTATATGAATCTAGATAGATTGAAACATTTTTCCATACAAGATCAAAATTTAATTCAACTAGAACCTTCAAATGTTGAAGAGTTTAAAGAATTGAATAGTTCTATAAAAAGTCTAACACAAAAATTACAATCTGATTTTAATAATTTAAAAGAATTTTCAGAAAATGCTTCACATGAAATGCAGACTCCACTTGCAATTATGCAATCAAAAATAGAATTATTATTACAATCTACCGATGTTACCAAAGAGCAATCTGAACAATTGCAATCTATATACCAAGCAGGACAGCGACTTTCTAAACTGAATAAAACCTTGTTGCTTTTGGCAAAAGTTGAAAATCAACAATTCAGTACAAAAGATGATATTTCTTTAAAAAATTTAATTGAAAATCAGTTAGAGAATTATGAAGATTTTATCGACAATAAAAATATAAAAGTTACAACTGAATTATCAGACGATTTCATAATTACAAATACTGTATTGGCCGATACATTAATTTCTAACCTATTGAGTAATGCGATCAAACACAATATACCAAATGGCACTATAGATATAACCTACGTTCGTGATATTTTGATATTTTCGAATACAGGTCTTCCTTTAGATCAGGACCCTGAAAATTTATTTAGTCGTTTTAAAAAGGCGAGTACTCTAAAAGACTCTCTAGGTTTAGGTTTAGCCATAGTTAAAAAGATTTGTGAAGTTAATGATTGGCAAATCTCATATTCTTACCAAGATAATACCCACCAAATTTCAATTCTTTTTAAATCTTAAGAATCTCTTTAGATTCAGTTTTTACATTTGAACCATACAAACAAACAAAAACTAAGTAAAAACAAAAATCATGAGAAAATTAAGTATTTTATTCGCATTCGTATTAGTAAGTTTAGTTAGCACTGCAACTTTTGCACAAGACACAAAAGTAGAAGCTCAAGTAGTAGAGCAAGAAAAAGTTGAAGTTCAAGTTAGTGAATTGCCTGAGGCAGTTACCAAAACATTAGGTGAACAATTTGCAGAGTACTCTGCGAAAAAAGCCTATAAAACAATGCAAGGTGATAAAGAAGTTTATTATGTTAAATTAGTTAAAGGAGAAGAATATACAAAAGTTCTTATTGATGCTGAAGGGAATGTAATTGAATCTAAAGAAGAAATGAAAAAACTAAAATAGTTGAATTAATTAATTGAGCAAATTGGGTTGATTGCTTTAATTAGAAACAGCTTAGAATAATTTTTTTCTAAGCTGTTTTGTTTTTTCATCTAAGTTCGAATTGCATGAAGTATTTTCGATAAACAGGCTCATTTGATTGTTTTTTTATGGCGTATTTATCAGTCAATAAAGAATTGTTTTGAGAATTGAACATCAACTATCTGGTAGTTTTTTTATATAATTCAACATAAATTAAAACTTGAGATTTTCTTTAGATTCTGTTTATATATTTGAACTATCAAACAAACAAAAACTAAAATAATTGAGCAAATTGGGTTGATTGCTTTTAATTAGGAACAGCTTAAAATAACTACTTACTTTTAAGCTGTTTCATTTTTAAAATATTAATTAGAATTATTTATTCCGATACTTGTCGGAAAGCGCTAACACTCTAAATTTAATTACTTCTCTTTCAAAGAGAAACTTGTTAATAACTTCCGTTATTAAACACTCTAAAAAACACGTTCAAACGAGCGTGTTTTTTTATATTTGTATGTTGTTTAAAATACATAAAAAAGAGCGATAAAAAATATGAGCGAAGAGGCTAAAAAACAAGATTATTCAGCGGATAGTATTCAGGCGTTAGAAGGAATGGAACATGTGCGTAAACGTCCTTCAATGTATATTGGTGATGTTAGTGTAAGAGGGTTGCATCATTTGGTGTATGAAGTAGTTGATAATTCAATTGATGAGGCAATGGCAGGTCATTGTGATACTATTTCTGTAATTATTAATGAAGATAATTCAATTTCTGTAAAAGATAATGGTCGAGGTATTCCTGTCGGAATGCATAAAAAAGAAGGCGTTTCTGCACTAGAAGTAGTGATGACCAAGATTGGTGCCGGTGGTAAATTTGATAAAGATTCTTATAAAGTTTCTGGAGGATTGCATGGTGTTGGGGTTTCTGTTGTAAATGCACTTTCATCTCATTTAAAAGCAAGTGTTTTTAGAGATGGTAAAATTTGGGAACAAGAATATGAAAGAGGTAAAACACAATATCCTGTAAAAGTAATTGGTGATACTGTTGAAAAAGGGACGATGGTTACTTTTATGGCAGATGATCAAATTTTTCAAACCGAAATAGATTATAATTACGAAACACTTTCTATGCGTATGCGAGAATTGTCGTTTTTAAATCAAGGCGTTACAATTTCAATAACAGATAAACGTAATAAAGATGATGAGGGTAATTTTATTCATGAAGAGTTTATAAGTACTGAAGGACTAAGTGAATTTGTACAGTATTTAGACGCTACTCGAGAGCAATTAACATCAGAGGTTATTGCAATGGAAGGTGAGAAAAATAGTATTCCTGTAGAAGTGGCGATGGTATATAATACTTCTTATACTGAAAATTTACATTCTTATGTAAATAATATCAATACCCATGAAGGAGGAACACACCTTTCTGGATTTAGAAGAGGTTTAACACAAACCCTTAAAAAATATGCAGAAGGATCAGGATTATTGAAGAATTTGAAGTTTGACATTGCCGGCGATGATTTTCGTGAAGGTCTAACAGCAATTATATCTGTAAAGGTTGCAGAACCGCAATTCGAAGGGCAAACAAAGACTAAATTAGGAAACAGAGAAGTTTCTTCGGCTGTTAGTCAGGCAGTTTCAGAAATGTTAACGAACTATTTAGAAGAACATCCTGATGATGCTAAAATAATTGTCCAAAAAGTAATCTTAGCTGCCCAAGCAAGACATGCTGCAAGTAAAGCACGAGAAATGGTGCAGCGTAAAACAGTAATGACTGGTGGTGGCTTACCTGGAAAACTATCAGATTGTGCTTGGACAGACCCTGAAAAATGTGAAATTTTCTTAGTCGAGGGTGACTCGGCAGGTGGTACAGCAAAACAAGGAAGAGAGCGTAATTTTCAAGCTATTTTACCATTACGTGGTAAAATATTAAATGTTGAAAAAGCAATGCCGCATAAGGTTTTTGAAAATGAAGAGATCAAAAGCATGTTTACTGCTTTAGGCGTAACTATAGGTACAGAAGAAGATAGTAAAGCACTAAATCTTGAAAAATTGCGATACCATAAAATTGTAATCATGTGTGATGCCGATGTTGATGGAAGCCATATTGCTACTTTGATTTTAACATTCTTCTTTAGATATATGAAGGAATTGATTGAAGAAGGGTATGTATATATTGCGGCACCGCCATTATATTTAATTAAAAAAGGGAAGAATAAAGAGTATGCTTGGAGTGATGAGGATCGAGATGCCTTATTAAAAAAGTTTGATGGAGGATCAATTCAACGTTATAAAGGTCTGGGAGAAATGAATGCCGTACAGTTGTGGGATACTACAATGAATCCAGAATTTAGAACCATGCGTCGAGTAACTATTGATAATGGTACTGAAGCAGATAGAGTTTTCTCTATGCTGATGGGTGATGAAGTTCCGCCAAGGAGAGAATTTATTGAAAAGAATGCGGTGTACGCAAATATTGATATTTAAAAATTTATAAACTATAAAAATAGAATATATGAAAGTAACTGTTGTTGGCGCAGGTGCTGTAGGAGCAAGCTGTGCAGAGTATGTTGCAATAAAAGATTTTGCATCAGAAGTAGTAATATTAGATATTAAAGAAGGTTATGCTGAAGGAAAGGCAATGGATTTAATGCAGACAGCTTCCTTAAACGGATTTGACACAAAAATTGTTGGTACAACAGGTGATTATTCGAAAACTGCGAATAGTGATATTTGTGTAATTACATCTGGAATTCCTCGTAAACCAGGAATGACACGTGAAGAATTGATAGGTATTAATGCAGGCATTGTAAAGGATGTTTCATCAAGTTTAATTAAGCAATCACCTAACGCTACTCTCATTGTGGTATCGAATCCGATGGATACAATGGCATATTTAGTTCATAAAACAACCGATTTACCGAGAACTAAAATTATTGGTATGGGTGGGGCTTTAGATTCGGCTCGTTTTAAATATAGACTCGCTGAAGCATTAGGAGCTCCTATTTCTGATGTTGATGGTATGGTTATTGGCGGACATTCTGATAAAGGCATGATTCCTTTAACTCGAATGGCAACAAGAAATAGTGTACCTGTAACAGAATTTTTATCAAATGATAGATTGACTCAAGTTGCCGAAGACACGAAAGTTGGTGGTGCCACACTAACGAAATTATTAGGTACTTCTGCATGGTATGCACCCGGTGCTGCTGTTTCAGCTTTGGTACAAGCGATTGCTTGCGATCAACATAAAATGTTTCCTTGCTCTACTTTTTTAGAAGGTGAATACGATTTAAATGATATTTCAATTGGTGTGCCCGTAATTATTGGTAGAAATGGTATTGAAAAAATTGTTGAGATTGAATTAACCGATGCTGAAAAGGCGAAAATGCAAGAAAGCGCAGTAGCAGTTAAAAAAACAAACGGTTTATTAGAGGTATAAATTATTTTCTCTACATGAATCTAAAAGACCACTTTTATAAACATAAAAAAGTGGTCTTTTTTATTTGATAAAAATTCAACTATGTATCTTTACGCTTAAAATATTAATAGTGTCTTTAATTTTAAACATAGAAACTGCTACTAAAAACTGTTCTGTTAGCTTATCAAATAATGGAGAATTACTAGCTATCAAAGAATTGAACGATGGTAACTATTCTCATAGTGAGAACCTACATCTGTTTATTAAGGAAGTTCTAAATTCGACGCATAAATCATTTGCCGAATTAGATGCGATAGCAGTGAGTAAAGGTCCGGGTTCGTATACAGGTTTACGAATAGGTGTTTCTACGGTAAAAGGCTTATGTTTTTCATTGGATAAGCCTTTAATTTCTGTGTCGACATTAGCGTCTTTAGCCAATTCAATTACCGTTGAAAAAGGAGCAATTATAGCTCCGCTTTTAGACGCAAGAAGAATGGAAGTGTATAGTGCCGTTATTGATAGCGATTATAATCAAATTAGAGAAGTGAAAGCTGAAATTATAGACTCAACTTCTTTTTCTTCATTTTTAAATGAAGGCAAGGTTTATTTTTTAGGAGATGGTGCTGATAAATGCAAGGAAATTATTAAGCACAAAAATGCTATTTTTCTTGACGGATATTTTCCTTCAGCCAAACAAATGGCAATATTATCATTTGATAAATACAAAAACAACGACACTGAGGATGTCGCTTATTTTGAGCCCTTTTATTTAAAAGATTTTTTGATAACAAAGTCAAAGAAATAATTTTCTAAATGTCCTTTTTCTTTAATTAGCATTTATACAAGTTAAAGCCAAAGCTATAATTGCAGGTATAGATTGTATATAAAACAACCGGATCTTTTTCGTTGAATATGCACCATATATTCCAGCTATAATAACACAAGCCAAAAAGAAAGCTGCTACTTCTGTATTTTTAGAAATAATTGACCAAATCAATCCTGCTGCTAGAAATCCATTATACAATCCTTGATTCGCAGCTAAAACTTTAGATTGCTCGGCAAAATCCTTTGTTAATCCGAAAGCTTTTAACCCTTTAGGTTTGGTCCAATAAAACATTTCTAATACTAAAAAATAGAAATGTAGAAAAGCGACTAGCCCAACTAAAAATAATTGTAAATATATCATAATAAATAGGTTTAATTAGTTCAATTTTATATTGATCTGTTGTAGTGCTTTTTCAGTTTCATTAACTGGTAATTGACAAGCACCATCGATACATACATAAATTGTAGTTTGGTCTTCATTATATTTATATTCTAATAAGGGCAAACTACTTTCCTCAATACTTCCAACAATTAATTTATTAGGGATAAACTCTTTATTAATTTCTTTCAATTTTTGTTTCGCATCTGCACCGACAATGGCTATTTCATAAAAATCGCCCAATAAATTAGTATATAATAAAGACCAATTAGAAGCACCTGCACCATATTTTAAGGCTCTATCTTTTACATTATGAAGCATTTGTTTAGCAGTAGCCGTATATTTTTTATTCGAAAAATAATGCCCTAATTTAAATAAGTTATTCGCCATTATCGAATTTGAAGAAGGTATTACATTATCATCGATATCAATTTTTCTAGCAATCAAACCCTTATCCTCATCAGAAGTAAAGAAAAACAAATTACTTTGGTCATCAAAAAAATGGTCAAAACAATAATTAGTTAACTGTTTAGAATTTTGCAGCCACTTTTCATCTAAAGTAACTTCATATAAATTTATATAGGCATCAATTACAGTTGAATAATCTTCTAAATAAGCATTAATGGTGCTTTTACCATTTTTAAAATTTCTGTACAAACCACCATCTTCTTTAGATTGAATACGAAGTATAAAATTGGCATTTTTTAAAGCTCTTTCTAAAAAATGTTCGTCATCAAAAACGCGATAGGCATCAATGTACCCTTTTAACATTAAGGCATTCCAAGAGGTTAATGTTTTATCGTCTAAACGCGGTCTGCTTTTTTTGGCTCTTTCCTTTAATAATGTATTTTGCCATTGACTCACTTTTTTAGCCAATTCTTCTTCCGAAATTTTATATTTTCTAGCAATCTTTTCGTTAGATTTTGTTATGTGTAAGTTATAAGTGTCGTGTTCCCATTTCCAATCATTATTAATATTGTAATAATCAGAAAACAATTCAAAATCACCTTTAATTATTTGTTGTAGTTCTGGTTTTTCCCATACATAAAAAGCACCTTCCTCAAGTTCTCCTTCTTTGTTGTCACTATCCGCGTCAAGCGAAGAATAAAAAGCTCCAGTATCATTCATTAGTTCTCGTTCAACAAATTGCGTAGTGCGATAAACGATATCTTTGTATAACGGATTTTTTGTCGCTAAATAGGCATTGGCATAAAGACTTACTAATTGTCCGTTATCATATAACATCTTTTCAAAATGCGGAATATGCCATTTGGCATCAACCGAATAACGAGCAAAACCACCACCAACTTGATCAAAAATACCGCCATGAGCCATTTTAGTAAGTGAAGTATTTACATAATTGAGAATATTGTCATTATCCGTTTGTTTCGCATATCGTAATAGAAACTGATAATTGTTTGGAATAGGGAATTTTGGAGCACCGTTTCTTCCACCCATTTTAATATCCATATGTTCTTCCCAATTTGATACTATTTTATCAAGTTCGGATATTGTGAAACTACTTTCATCAGTATTTGTAGTAATTAAGTCAGATTGTTTAACACCTTCGGTAAGATTTGTAGCATATTCTTCAGCTTTTGCTGGATCTTCTTTATATAATGCTGCTATTTGTTCTAATGCGCTTATCCATTTGTCTTTAGGAAAATAAGTACCTCCCCAAAGAGGCCTTCCATCTGGTAAGGCAATACAATTTAATGGCCAACCTCCACGACCTGTCATCAATTGAACAGCATTCATATAAATTTGATCAACATCGGGCCTTTCTTCTCTATCTACTTTTATATTGATAAAGTGCTGATTCATAATTTTGGCAACGGTAGTATCTTCAAAACTTTCATGTTCCATAACGTGACACCAATGACAAGCTGCATATCCTACAGAAATTAGAATCAATTTGTTTTCTTTTTTTGCCAATTCTAAAGTTTCATCATTCCATGCATGCCAATCAACAGGATTGTGTGCATGTTGTAGTAAATAAGGGCTAGTTTCTTCAATTAAAGCGTTGGTGTATTTATGATCAGGCATCGTTTTTTTATTTTGACTATTGCAGTTAATGAGTAATAATGATGTAACAATAAGTAGCGAAAATCTGTTGAACATTCTTATTTTTTTCTCAAAGATAGGAAACTCATATTATTTAAGATGTATAATTCTATCAAGCCTTATCGATAATAACGATGAGATTATGGTTGCAAAAGTAGATTTACTTAGCTGACTGCCAGTTAGGTTTGAGTTAATTGACTTTGTAGGTGTTTTTAAAATTAGACCCTCACTAATAAAAAAAGCGTTTTGAAAATTTTCAAAACGCTTTACTAAGTAAGTTCGATGAATCTATTTCACTTCGAAAGTAATTTTTACGTTTACGCGAAATTCTGCAACATCATCTCCATCGACAACTGCACTTTGCGATTGTACAAATACTGATTTAATATGTTTTACACTTTTTGAAGCGTGTTTAACAGCTTTTCGAGTAGCATCTTCCCAGCTACTGTTCGAATTAGCCATTACTTCAATAACTTTCATTACTGCCATAACTATTTATGTTTAAGATTAATAATTGTGTTAGATGTAAAGATAAGAAATAAAGTTGGAAATCTTAACGATCAAAGACCGCCACCAGGACTATCCATTCATAGCCACAACTTCTTCTACCTTGTTTGGTAATAATTGTTTTAATGTTGCTTCAATACCATTTTTTAACGTTATGGTTGAAGACGGACAACCACTACAGGCACCTTGTAGAATTACATTAACTGTTTTGCTATCCATATCATACGATTGAAACATGATATTACCACCATCAGATGTTACTGCAGGTTTGATATATTCGTCTAAAATGGCAACGATTTCTTTTGAGATATCATCAAGGTTTTCAAGTTCAACAGGTTCGTGTGTTATCTTATTGTGTTGCACAGGTTCGTAATTTTCGTCTACTACTTGTTTTCCTTCTTCTATATAAGTTTTTAAGAAACTGCGTAATTCATTGGTAATTTCAAACCAATCAATTGTTTCTATCTTGGTAATTGAAACATAATTTTCTGAAATAAATATCTCTTTTACAAAAGGAAAATTAAATAAAGCTATTGCTAAAGGAATTCCTTTAGTTTCTTCATTTGAGAGAACTTCAATGTTTTGAGACGTTAATAATTTATTGGTAACAAATTTCATTACGCCAGGGTTTGGTGTACTTTCGGCATAAAGTTGCACAGGCATTTTTTTTGATTGATTTTCAACATTAAAAAGAGAACCGTTTTTATTCAAATAATTTTCGATTACTTGTTTTAATTCTTCTTGTACATCGTTCCACTCAACAATATTATAGCGCTCTATTGCTAAGAAATTGGCTGTAATAAATACTTTTTTTATAAAAGGTAAATGAAATAATTGCTGCACTAAAGACGAATTTGTTGCATCTTCGACAGTATTGTATTCATAACTACCTTCCGTTAGAATTGAATTAGCTACAAACTTTAAAATAGATTGAGTATTAGTAGTCTCTATATTAATATTGAACATTGTAAGTTTAATTTTAGTCAAAAGTAATTAATTATATATATTTGATACCCTTTTAAACCCATAGAATATGAAAAAACATTACTTTTCATGTATTATCCTATTTTTTATTTTTAATTCTCTGTCAGCTCAAAAAGAGGCATCACATTGGTTTTTTGGTGAAAATGCCGGTTTAGATTTTAGTTCCGGAAGTCCGGTAGCCGATACAAACGGTGCATTGAATACGCTTGAAGGTTGCACAACTATTTCTAATAGTGCAGGTAATCTACTTTTTTATACTGACGGAACTACAGTTTGGAATAAAAATCATTTAGTTATGCCTACTGGAATTGGTTTGTTTGGAGACTCTTCAAGTTCGCAATCAGCAATAATTGTACCCAAACCAAATGATATTAATATCTACTATATTTTTACGGTCGATTGGGGCGGTGGAAATAATGGCCTGAATTATTATACAGTAGATATGACATTAGATGGGGGTTTAGGAGATGTCATAGGAACGAACAATATACCAACAACTACAAGCCTTTTAATATCACCCGTAAGCGAAAAAATAACTGCCGTACAAGTTTTAAATGAAGATGCTTTTTGGGTTATTTCACTAAAGGAAGGAAGGTTCTATGTATTCAAAGTTGATGATAATGGTGTAAATACTACAGTTATAAACGGAAATGATGGATTTTCAGTTTCACAAGACCCAAGAGGTTATTTAAAAACTTCTCCAGATGGCACTAAATTGGTATCTGCTAATATGGGATCAGGAGCTTTTATTTACGATTTTGATAGTGCTACAGGAGTAGTTTCTAATGAAAGACAATTGGATATTTTGGGTGAGAATGGCTATGGAGTTGAATTTTCTCCGTTAAGTAAAAAATTATATATCTCAACAGGTAATTTCGGAAATAATGGACCATATACAGAAAAATTGTTTCAGTTTACTATAGATATTTCTGTACCAACTAGTGATAATTTTAACGCGACTAGAGTAGAGCTACATTCTTATATAAATACAAGAGCAGCATTACAACTGGGTATTGATGGTAAAATTTATAGAGCAGTAGATGGTACTAATTTTTTAGGAGTAATTAATAATCCCGAAGGAGATGGTTCAGCATCCGATTATCAACATGAGGCCATTAATTTGGGCGATAAGATTTCTAAACAAGGGTTACCACCATTTATACAATCATTTTTTGCGGCATTAATCAATATAGAGAACCAATGTTTGGGCGATGTTTCTAGTTTTACTATTGAATCAAATGAACCTATCATATCAATTAGTTGGGATTTTGGTGACAGTTCGCCACCATCAACAGAAATTAGCCCAACACATACATATGCCTTACCTGGTGATTATATACTTACCGTACGAATTACAACAGCAAGTGAAGTTGAAACAATAATTCAAACGATTACAATTTTTGAGATACCTAATATAGTTTCACCAATTACTTTACAACAATGTGATGATGACACTGATGGAATAACAAATTTTAATCTCAGAGAAATTGAATCATTGATTACTAATGATAGCCCTCCACCTATTTTTACGTATCATCTTACTCAAGCAGATGCAGATACTAATACCGGGTTAATAACCGACCTTTCAACTTTTTCAAATGCTACGGCATCTCAAGTTTTTGTGCGTGTTGAAAATCAATTTGGTTGCTATGATGTTTCTACTATAAATTTAGATGTGTCGGCTACTCAAATTCCAGCAAATTTTATGCTTAATAGTATTGAATGTGATAATGATTTAATTGATGGCGATGATACAAATGGTATTGCAACTTTTGATTTTAGCAATGCTACACAAGACATTTTAGCTTTATTTGCTTCTAATCAGAATTTAGTAGTCACTTATTATGAAAATACAATTGATGCTTTGGCGGAAGAGAATGCTATAGATGCAACAAATTACAGAAATGAAAATTCACCTTTTACACAACAAATTGTTGTTAGAGTTGACAACGAAAACAATAATGCTTGTATCGGATTAGGTTTTCATGTAACCCTAACTGTGGATTCTTTACCAGAATTTGAAGTAACAGATTCTCAATTTTTATGTTTAAATCAATTACCCGAGCCATTAACGATAATGGTAAATAATGAACAAGATAATTACACCTATGAATGGCATGATCAAGGAGGTGTTTTATTAAGTTCAAGTTCAACTACTTCTTCATTTGAAGTCACGGCTGCGGGTGATTATTTTGTAACAGTAATAAATGAGAATACTTGTAGAAAAACAAAAAAAATAACAATTGTGGCCTCTAATATAGCAACTATAGAAAGTATAGATGTTGTTGATATAACTGAAAACAACACCATTACTGTTCATGTAACAGGAGAAGGAAATTATGAATTTTCTTTAGACGATGAGAATGGCATATATCAAGATAATAATATATTTGAAAATGTCATAGGCGGAATACACACAGTTTATGTAAGAGACAAGAACGGCTGTGGAATTATAGCAGAAGAGGTATCAGTTATAAGTTTTCCAAAATTTTTCACTCCAAATGGAGATGGGTATAATGACACATGGCAAGTGTTAGGAGTAGGATTTCAACCAACATCTGAGATTCATATATTTGACAGATTTGGAAAAATTATAGCAAAAATAGATCCAGCAAATGAAGGCTGGGACGGAACTTATAGAGGAAATAAAATGCCGTCAACAGATTATTGGTTTAAGGTAGAACTAGAAGATGGAAGATTGTTAAAAGGTCACTTTAGTTTAATTAGAAGGTAAATAAAATGAAAAAAATTTTAACAATAATAGTGGCCTTAGCTTTTTTATTTGGACATAATATAATTATAGCACAAGGTACTTTACCTATATATTCAGATTATTTATCTGATAATATTTACTTAATTCATCCATCTGCAGCAGGCATTGGTAACAATGCTAAATTACGCTTAACGCATCGCCAGCAATGGTCAGGTAATTCAGATGCACCTTCATTACAAACAATAAGTTTTAATAATAGACTAGGAAAGAGTGCAGCTTTAGGAGGTGTTTTTTTTAACGATAAAAATGGCTTTCACTCTCAGTTGGGTGTTCAAGGTACATATGCATATCACCTTAATTTTGGTAGAGATGAAGCATTGAACCAATTATCATTTGGTATTTCTGCTACTTTTGTCCAAAATAGTGTCGATCAACGTAGTTTTGTAATTCCCGACCCTATAATTTCTCAAGTTGTAGAATCTGATAGTTATTTTAATGCTGATTTGAGCTTTGCATACCATAACCTAGACGGATTCATATATGTAACCGTAAAAAACCTATTGTTAAATACCCAAGATGCTGAAAATAAAACCTTACGGAATATTAATTTAAGACGATATTTACTAAATGTAGGCTATTTTTTTGGTTTAGGTAAGACTATCCAAGTAGAACCCTCTATAATGATGCAATATGTTGAAAGAACTCAAGAAAAACTAGTTGATGTAAATGCCAAAGTGTATAAAACATTAGGCACTAACAAACGATTATGGTTAGGGTTCTCATATAGAAGCAGTTTAGATAATAATGAAATTGAAGAGTTGAGCCAGGTAACCCCAATTGCTGGACTCGAATTTGACAAATATTTAATATCATATACATATACGCAACAACTGGGAGATATAACTTTCCAAAATGGAGGTTATCATCAATTTACATTGGGTATAAATCTCTTTCAAAAGAGGCCAAAAGATAGAGGCTATGTTCCTAATTACAACCCTTTTTTATATAAAAAAGATAATTAATTCTTTATCGTTTTTAATTCATCGGTGAAGAGTTTTGTTGCCTTAAAATCTTCAATAGAAACCGAATAAATATAGTGTTTGTCCGAATTATTTAACTTGTTATTACTATCACTATCTTCGATAGTTTTAAAGAATATTTTATGAAGCTCAGGAGAATATTCCCAACTACTTAAATGATGATTTTTCGCAGAGACTTTCTTAAAACTCTTACCATTATTTCTGCTCAAATATAGACTGGTCAATGTTAAAGCCTCGTCATCTTCAGAAAAGGTATCAATAATTTGATAAAGTATAACATTTTCTGTTTCATTATTCGCTTTATACAATTGTTCGTAAGAAATAATTCTTATTTTATCAACGGTTAATACCCTCGTTTGTTCAGTTTCAATATTTTGAAAAATTAAATTTCTCAAATAATTATCATTATAATTTTTTCTTGAATTATAAGACACTTTGTTTTCAGGTTCACCATTTATATTTCTAATCTGAAATATGATATGATCTGAAAGGCTATCTAGTTTTATTGGCAAATCAACAACAAGCTGGTCAGTATGAGTTTCTTTGTCAACCGCATCAACTACATTTATATTATTAATAATTGATCTGTTTTCTTGAGTTGATCTTGTACAAGATACTAACAGTATTCCAATGAATACTGTTAGTATTAATTTTAAGTTACCACACATAATTTTTCGTTTTTGCTTGTTTTTTAATTGCATTGAGCATAGCACTTTCTAAACCAACAGCCCCTGTTTCCTTTCTTTTTTGTGCTACAAAAGTATTTCTTTTAGTATTTAATGTACTGATTTTTTGCTGAATTTCAACTCGCAATTTACGTTGTTTTGCTACATATTTTTTTATTTCGGCAGATGATTTGCCTTGCAAGTGTTTAGGTAAACTCTTTTTGTCTAGGTTGGCATAACTAAACCCTTTGTCTTTCTCAGCATCTACTAAATCCCAAGTAGAATTTTTATAGATTCTTGAACTTTTGCTTACAGCCCTTTTAACGGCTACAACTTCGTTTAATTCGGCAGCATTAGAATCTTGATCGGCTTGTAATCTCATTTTATTTCTTCCTTGAGACCCATAATAAATATAGGTGCCATTCAATTTATTGTTTAATTGAATAATTACATCATCATAAGGAGAAGTTATGTGTACAATTGTTTCATTATGATCTATCACCATATAATCACCATGAGTTAATCTTGCACCATCTTGCCATTTACCAGATACACCATTTTGATAACCTCCACAAAAAATGGTATTTACCGTTACGCCTTGTTCATTGGCTTGTGCAGCGGCATCTTTATAATTGATTTTTCCTTGCGTAAAAGGTTCATTACCTGCAATAAATATTAGTTTTAAGTCACTCTCATTTTTACCCCAGTCTAATTGTTTTAATGAAGTTTGAATAACCTCACCACAAAATTCGTTTCCTCCGTTAGTATTTAGTGCAAATAATTTTTCTGAAATTTCATCTAGATCAGAGCTAAACCCAATAACTTGACGGATATATCCTTCTTTTGAAGATAAATTGTCATTACCATATTCATACAAGGCAATTTGTAGATTAGGATTTTCATTTTCGCATTTAGCGTAGGAAAGTTCATTTACAATTTCCCACAATTGTGTTTTAGCTTGATTGATCAATCCATCCATAGAATTACTAGTATCTAGTAATAGCGCAATTTTAATTGTATTATTTTTTTTGGGATGCACATCATTGGCAGACGCAATAAAGGTGTTTAAGGTTAGTAGAGTGATAAGTAGTATACTTAGATTTTTCATAATTTTTGATTTTTAATTCAGGGTAAAAGTAGTAGGCGAGAAGTGCAAAAAAAACTATCAATGAGTCTTTGGGCCTTTTCAATGAGTGAAATGACCTTTTCAACCAGTAAGTTGGATTATCCGGCTGCTTTTTAAGGTAGAAATGTGCGTTTTTTGAAAAAGGGCATTTTATAATACGGATTATAGTATGTAGTTTTACCTAATTTTAAAACTGAAATGCAAAAAAAATTAAACATATTCATTTTCCTTTTCCTGTTAATCTCGATAGAGGTTACTGCTCAAATTTCTGATGAAGTACGTGTTGCAAATAAAATCTATTCTGATAGAATTACAGATCAGGATGGAATGCCTTTAAGTGGAATTCAAGTACGTGTAAAAGGGATGGGTATTTCTACAATAACAGATTCAAATGGCGAATTTTCTATTAAAGCGAAAAATGGCGATATCATTATATTGAGTAAAAATGGTAAAAGAATAAATACGTATAAGTTAGATGGGAGTATTTATTATGAAGTTAATGATAAATCAGATCAATTAAAACCACAAGTTAGTGAGAAAAAAAGGAGTAGTACAATTTCAAAAAGAGCACGAAAAAACAACTCAGTACAATTCAAAAATGAATTAGATTCTGCCATTTATTATATGAATTCTAATTCTATTCGAAGTGTAGATTTTATTGGTAATGCATTGAAGTTTGCAAATGATAATGCTGAAATTTCACAATCGTATAGTGTATTAGGAGATGTATATATGAACCTAAAACAATATGATCTTGCAGTAAGTAATTATAAAATTGCCGTTGGTAATTCTAATAATAGTGAGTATCGCTTAAAATTGGCAAAAGCTTTTTTACTCAATAAAGAATATCAAAACAGTGAAAGTCAATATAATAGATTGTTAAAAGAGTTAAGCTTAACAACTAATCAAAAAGTTGAGACGTATGAAGGTTTAGGAGATATTTATTATACACTAAATCAGTATGAAAAAGCTTTGAATCAATATAAAACAGGCCTTACACTTAATAAACGTACCTCTAATAGTAATAAAAATGACAATTTAAATGCTAAAATTTCGAATGTACTCGAGGCTATCGGTGAAACAGATAAAGCAGAAGATTATTTATTAAGTTCTCAAAGCGCTGATGTAAATCAAAGTCCGCAAAAAGCAGTGATTGAAAGCCGACGAGCAGCTGATTTTTATAGTAGAAATAAAAATGTTGCGAAAGAAGTACAACTTCGTAAAGAAACACTTGAAAACTTAGAAGGTACAGGTATAGAAGAGGTCGTAGAAGATGATGGTGTTACTTTAACAAAGCCAAAAGCAAAATTAGATTTGGGCAACGCTTATTTAAAACAACAAAACTTTAAAGCAGCAATTCCTATATTAGAAGAGAGTGCGGCAGAAGCTGAAATTACTGATGATATAGAAACTCAAAAAAATGCTGTTCAAAAGCTGTCAGAGGCCTATGTGTTTTTAGGTAATGACGATAAAGCGTTGAGCAATTATAAGAAATATGTCGCTTTAGTAGATAAGTTATACAAACAAAAGGAAAATGAAATCAAAGAAGCTGTAAATTTGAGTAAAGACCTATCGACTAAACAAAACAGAATCTCGAGTTTAGAAAAAGATAGAGCACTTTCTCAAAGTAAATTGCAATTATATCAAACAGAAAATCGATTAACAATTGAAAACGATAGACGTCAGAAAACTATCATTTATGCTTTATTGTCAGGATTAGTATTGTTATTGTTATCTCTTTTCTGGATGTTTCGAAGTAATAAACAACGAAAATTAGCGAATAACTTATTGTCATTAAAATCATTAAGAACACAGATGAATCCGCATTTTATATTCAATGCTTTGAATTCTGTTAATAGTTTTATTGCTCAAAATGATGAACGAACAGCAAATAGATATTTAACTGATTTTTCAACATTGATGCGTAGCGTTTTAGAGAATTCTGAAGAAGATTTTATTCCTTTAGAAAAGGAAGTTGAGTTATTAGATCTCTATTTAAAATTAGAGCATTCACGATTTAAAGATAAGTTTGATTATGAGTTTTTAGTTGATGATGCTATTGAATTGAATTTATTTCAAATTCCGCCAATGCTGTTGCAACCGTATGTTGAAAATGCGGTGTGGCATGGATTGCGTTATAAAAAAGAAAAGGGATTTTTAAAAGTACAATTGCTTAAAAAAGATGAAGAAACCATCCAAATAGAAATTTCTGATAATGGTATTGGTAGAAAAAAGTCTGCAAGTTTAAAAACCGAGTATCAAAAAAAGAAGAAATCAAAAGGGATGCAAAACATCAAGCAACGTATCACTATTTTGAATAAAATGTATAAAGATAAGGTTGATGTTTTTATTGAAGATATGCACGATGATAAAACAGGTACAAAAGTGATTCTAACACTTAAAAAGGACTAATTTAACATATGTCACACTGAGCGGAGTCGAAGTGCACCTAACTATTACAATTACACGATTCAACAAATATACAAATCCACAGAAATGCAATTAAAAACCATCATAGTAGAAGACGAACAAACCAGTAGAGAAATTCTAAAGAGTTATCTCTCTAAATACTGTCCGACAGTTGAAGTTGTTGGTGAGGCTGAGAATATTGATGAAGCCTTAGTGTTGATTAGAAATAATGAATTAGACATGGTGTTTTTAGATGTAGAAATGCCATATGGTAGTGGCTTTGATTTACTAGAAAAATTAGGAAATATTGACTTTGAAGTAGTATTTGTAACGGCCTATAATCAATATGCAATTGATGCATTGAATAAACATGCATCCTATTATTTATTAAAACCAATATCTATTGATGAATTGATCAAAGCAGTTGATTATGTTTCTGAAATTAAAACCAAAGAAAATGAGTTACAGAATGCTGTTTTAATTCCAAAATCAACTATAACGAATCAAAAAATAACCATACCTACACAAGATGGTTTTGAGGTGTTAGAAATAAAAGATATTATCTATTGTAAGGCTGATGACAATTATACTGAGCTTTATTTAGAGAACAATCTGAAAAAATTAGTTAGCAAAACATTAAAGTACTTCGAGGACATATTAAATGAAAACGGATTCGCCCGTATACATAAATCCTATTTGGTAAATGTAGCGTATATTGCATCTTATAAAAAGGGAAAAGGTGGTACTGTATATTTATCAAATGGTAAAGAATTGAGTGTATCTGCTTCTAAAAAAGCTGACTTTTTATCTTATTTTAAACCATAATGGTTATCCGATAATTATCAAAGATGTTTCAGTATTTTATTGTTAAAATTAACATTCATGATTATAAAAAAACTCAACGGAAAAGAACCTCAATTTGGCACTGATTGTTTTATTGCCGAAAACGCCGTAATAGTTGGAGATGTGATACTAGGCAATCAATGTAGTATTTGGTACAATGCCGTAGTAAGAGGTGATGTTCATTATATTAAAATGGGTAATAAAGTAAATGTACAAGATGGGGCAGTGGTGCATTGTACTTATCAAAAAAGCCCGACTAATATCGGTAATAATGTATCTATTGGTCATAATGCAATTGTGCATGGATGCACCATTCAAGACAATGTATTAATTGGTATGGGTAGTATCGTAATGGATGATTGTCTAGTTGAAAGTAATTCAATTATTGCCGCTGGTGCAGTATTGACAAAAGGAACTAAAGTAGAGTCAGGTACAATATATGCAGGTGTGCCCGCAAAAAAAGTAAAAGATATTTCTTCTGAATTAATTGCCGGCGAAATAGATAGAATAGCAAATAATTATATAAAATATGCTGGTTGGTATAAAGCACCGGCCGGAACTACTCAAAAATAAAAGAAGTCAAACTATTAAAAAAGACTTGAACCCAATACTTTGAATAAAAGAATGAAAAAATTTGTAATTGGATTTTGTTGCTTTGTAATAATTAGTTGTAGTAGTATTCAAAAATCTAGCACAGAAAAGGTGCAACTTAAATTCTTAGATGAATATATCCTACCCGAGAATATAATTATTGATGATACTACTGTAGGAGGCTTGTCGGGAATAGATTATTATAATGATACTTATTATTTGGTGTGTGATGACCCAAGAAATCCTCGTTATTATAAAGCTAAAATTGATATTAACAATTCAAAAATAGCGACTATTGATATTCAAAAAGCTATCTTGATAAAAGACACTACACATTTTTTAGATTTAGAAGCTATTCGTTATAATTCGGCAACCAATAAAATAATTATGACAAGTGAAGGTCATATTAATAAACAGAAAGACCCGTTGTTATTTAATGTAAATTCAAATGGTGAGATTCAAAATGAGTTTAAATTACCAAAAGCTTTTAAGTCAAACAGTAAACAAAAACCAAGGCACAATGGCACTTTAGAAGGCTTGAGCCTAGATATTGCTAAAAAAGGATATTGGGTAGCAATGGAATTACCCTTAGAAGCAGATGGGCCAGAGCCTCAATTGGTAAAAACAAATTCGCCAATACGTATTACATATATTGATGCTGCCTCTAACCAACCGGTCAGACAATTTGCGTATGTATTAGATTCTATTTCTAAAAAACCCAAAGGAAATTTTGCTGTTAATGGATTGACAGATATTTTAGCATATGATAAGGATACATTTTTTGTTATTGAACGTAGTTATTCTAGCGGATTAGGTAAACTAGGAAATACGGTCAGAATATTTAAAGTTTCCATTTCAAAAGCCACAAATACCTTAAAATATAATAGTCTTAAAGACGCAAACTATATAGCAGCAACAAAAGAATTGGTATTTGATTTTGAAAATGTAAGAAGTCAATTAACTGATAATAGTATTGATAATATTGAAGGAATTACTTTTGGGTCTACATTGCCAAATGGAAACAGAACATTGATACTTGTGTCAGACAATAATTTCAGTAAGTTTGAGAAACAATTCAATCAATTTGTTTTATTTGAAATACTAAATTAATTTGCTCTAAAATAATGAGTTATCCATAATTTATTTTGTGGTGAAAAAAAAAAATACTAATTTAGCTTTTGAGAATGGGAAACTCCTATTTATAAGGAAGTTTAAACTTCTTTCTTCATTTCCTTTCTCCCCTATTTGCTTTAGGAGTGTGTATATATAAGTGTTTAGCGACAAGTTAATAGTACTCCAAAATATAGCAAAAAAATAAAACAGTCGAGTGTAAACTTGGCTGTTTTTCTATTATAACCTGAGTGACCTAAGGTATAAGCTTTCTTCAAATCAACATAAACTCTAAAAATCTAAGTAGTTTATGAAACAGTTTTTTTGAAGATTGTTCGTCATATTTGTAAGAGTTGTTATGTCAGAGTTATTATACAATTTATGCCGAACTTCCGTATTTTGATTATTAAGCAATTGATTTTTTTCTAAAATTGTAGTTGTTTGTTTTGCCACAGCCTCACCAGAATCAATAATAGTTACTTTTTCGCCAATTATTTTTTTGATTTGTGGAATTAAAAATGGATAGTGACTACAACCCAATACTAAATAGTCTATGTGCTCTTTTAACATAGGCTTCAAATATTTTTTAAGTAAGCTTTCCATTTCAACAGAATTGGTTTTACCAGATTCAATTAATGGTACTAGACCTTCGCCAATTTGTTCAATGATAGTAATTCCTTCAGAAAATTTTTGAGAAGTGCTGTTGAAAAGCTCACTACTTAAAGTTCCTTTCGTAGCTAAAATACCAATGCAGTTTGTTTTGGTTTGTAATGCAGCAGGTTTTATTGCGGGTTCAATGCCAATAAAAGGAACGTCATAATTTGCACGTAAATAATTAATCGCATTTGTAGTAGCCGTATTACAGGCAACAACAATAATTTTACAGTTTTTCTCTAATAATAGTTCGGTATTTTTTATGGAGAATTCAATTATTTTCTCGTGAGATTCTTGACCGTAAGGGGCATTTTTACTATCTGCTAAATAGATAGTATTTTCATTAGGCAATAAAGTAATGATCTCTTTCCAAATAGAAAGGCCACCAATACCTGAATCGAAAATACCTATAGGTTGTTTGTAATTCATCTGCTTACAAAGATACTATCATTTATAATACTAAATTAGTGATAAAAAAAACTCATTCTCAATAACAATTGAGAATGAGTTTTAAAATAATTTTATTAAAGTAATTTTTTTAGAGACCTAAATTCGCTCTAACGGCAGTCATTAAATCTTCACCAGTAAAAACTATTAGACCTTTGCCAGGAGATGAATCAAATACATATTGAAATCCTTTTGCTGTTGCAACTGCTTTAATTGCTTTTTGCGCACTTTCTTCAATAGGTTTGTACAGATCAAATTGTTTTTTCTGCAATTCTTGTTGAGCACTTTGAGCAAATAATTGAAGCTTTTTCTTTAATTCTTCAACTTCTAGAGCACGTTTTTGATTTTCTGTATCTGTTTGTGTTGCAGCTTCAGCATCATACTTTTGTAATTTAGCTTGTAATGCAGTCGCTTGCGTTTTATAATCAGTATCATAAGCTTGTGCTACTTTTTTAAGCTCTTCTTCCATTTGTTTAGTTTGTGGCATTGCCGCAACTAATTCTTGTGTGTTAATATGTGCTACCTTAGATTGAGCTTGCGTTACCGTAAACCCTAAAAATAGGATACTAACTAATAATAAATTTCTAAATAATTTCATTTGTTTAAGTATTAAGTATTAATTGTTGTTTTCTTTTTCTTCTTTTTTTGCATTTTTTCTTTTTTCAATTTCTTCTAAGCGTTTTCTTCTTTTTTCTTCAGCAGCTTTTTTCTGTTCTGCTTTTAATTTAGCTTTCGCTTCTTGCTGTTTTTTAAGCCTATCTAATAAAGCAGCCCTTTTACTATTTTTAATACTGTCTTTTGTATTAGTTATTGCTTTTTGTAATGAATCAGTTTGTTGTATGCTTATCGAGTCAGTTGCTGTTTCTAAAGTGTCGATTTTACTTTTGTTTGTGTTGTTTTTTCTGTTTTCTATTTCTTCAAGTCGTTTTTTATTTCGCTCTTGATTCGCTTTTATTCTTTCGGCTCTAAGTTTAGCTTTAACTTTTTGTTGCGCTTTTATTTTTGCTAATTGATCTTCTTTTTTCTTTGCTCTTTCATCAAGTTTGTTTTGAAGTTCTTCAGCAATATTATCATTAGTTATTTGACGTTGACTGTTTTTTTCTTCCAACTGTACTTTTTTCCTTCCTTTGACAATACTGTTAAGCACTAACTCACTAACATCAAACCTTTTATTGGCATATAATAGTATTAAATCACTTGACTTGTCTAAAATAATATCATATTTTTTTCTAACGGCGATATTTTGTACGGCATTGTATATCTGATCTTGAACAGGTTTTACCAATTGTTTTCTTAATAGATAAAGATCACCTGTTGGACCAAAATAAGCGGCTTGTAATTTTCTTAAATCTTCTTCTTTAATCTGTACATCTTCTTCACGTTCACTTATTAATTCTTGAGTAAGCAATGGTTTTTCATTACTCAAGTCGGTTTTCATCACTTCAATCTCACGTTTTATTCCATCCAATTTTTGTTGCCATGTTGCTACCTTAACATTTAATCTTGATTGTGCATCTGTATATTCTGGCACATTTTCTAAAATATACTCCATATCAATATATCCAATCCGTTGAGGCTTTTGCGCAACAACTACTGTGCTAATTATAACTGCTAAAAAAAATAGAACTTTACGTGTCATCATTTTAATGATATTTTGAAAAAACCGTGCCAAACTTTTTACAGACGTGCAAATTTACTAAATTTCCTTAGAATTGTTGCCCTATTATAAAATGTGTTTGCCAACCTGATTTTTGACCAGGAATACGAAGATCATCATCAAAACCATGACCAAAGTCGATTCCTAACAATCCGAATGCAGGCATAAATATCCGTACACCAACACCAGCAGAACGTTTTAAGTCGAATGGATTAAAGTTGCTAAAACCTTCAAAAGAATTTCCACCTTCTACAAATCCTAGACCATAAATTGAAGCTGAGGGTTTCAATGTTAATGGATATCTTAATTCAAACGAAAATTTATTATATATAGTACCTCCTGAATTTGATGACAAACTATTATTCTCATAACCTCGCAATCCTACAGTTTGCCTTCCATCAAATTGACCTGTTGAAAGCCCATCACCACCAACATAAAAACGTTCAAAAGGTGAAATACCTAAATCACTATTATAGGCTCCCAAAAAGCCAAATTCTGCATTAGATAATAGTACTAACTGACTACCAGGACTTCCTGCTAGTGCAGTATACCATTTTCCTGAGAAATTTAATTTATAAAACTCTAATAATTTAAATCGTTCTTCATCCGATAAATTTGCATAATCTTTATTGTTAAATAATGAGTAAGGTGGTGTAACTTTTGCCCCAATATTAAATTGTGATCCTGAAGTGGGAAATATTGGATTTGGTCCGGCAGAATTCCTTCCAAAATTAACAGCTAATGATAAATTATTAGAAATACCATTATTAAATCCAAACGAGTTTAAGAAAAAGTTCTCTAAACTATAACGTTGGTAACTTAAAACAGTTGAAAGTGTAAAAAAGTCATCTGGCCATTTTAAACGTTGATTAATACCTAAAGTTGCACCAAGAATATTTAATTTTTGATTTTTATCAACATTATTTGTGGTAAAATCAAAACTAAACTGACTTGAGCTAAAAATCGAAAAAGATAATGATCTTGGTCTTTTGCCACCTAGCCAAGGTTCTGTAAATGATAAACTATAGGTGTTTGAAAAACGACTTGCCTGTGCTCTTAATGCCACACTTTGTCCGTCACCTCTTGGTACCGGTTTGTATTCTTTACCCTTAAAAATATTTTTAACAGAAAAATTACTAAAAGATAAACCCAATGTGCCCACGAATGAATTACCACCAAATCCACCTTGTAATTCTATCTGACTAGCACCTTTTTCAGCAATACTATATTCAAGATCTACAGTTTTATCATTATAGTTAGGTTTTACATCTGGCACAATATTTTCGGCATCTATAAAAGGCAATTGACCTACTTCACGAATGGTACGAATAATATCAGATCTGCTAAATAAGCTACCTGGTAAAGTACGTATCTCTCTCATAATAACGTGATCATTAGTAACTTCGTTTCCAATTAAGGTTACTTTTCTAATATGAGCAGGATCATCTTCTCTAATTCTAATTTCAATATCAATCGTATCGTTTTCTACATTCGTTTCCACTGGAGTTACAGTAGAGAATAAATATCCGTTATTTAAATAAATATTAGTAATATCTTGAGATTCTGGTGAGCCATCACCTTTCACTTGTTCGTTTAATAATTTACCATTATAGATATCGCCTTTACTTAATCTTAACACTCTTTGTAATATAGTGTCTGAAAAAACGGTATTTCCTAAATACTTTATGTCTCCAAAATAATATTTACTTCCTTCGTTTACAGTTATGTCTAAATTAATGGTGTTGTCATCATTCCAAGAAACAGAATCTTTCAGTACTTGTGCATCTCTATATCCTTTTTCACGGTATTTTTCTACCAATCTTTCTAAATCTTCGTTGTATTCTTTTTCTCTATAACGAGAAGGTTTAAAGATATGTGTGATATTTTTTTGCTTGGTTTTTTTGAGTAGCTTTTTTAGACGTTTAGTCTTAAATGATTCATTGCCATGAAAACGTAAGTTTTTAATTTTAACTTTTTGACCCTTATCAATTACTATTAAAGCTTTTTCTGTATTATTATTAGTAGTATCAATCTTTGTGCTGACATTAACTTTTGTTTTTAAGTACCCTTTATCAACATACTTCTTTTTAATATAATTTTTAGTAGTTGTAATTAAATTTTCTGTAAGCATTGCTCCTTTCTGGAATTCAGTATCTTTTTGAAGATCAGCAGCTTTATTCTTTTTTACACCTTTAAAAGTTACCGAACTTAGTTTTGAAAGCTCTTGCACTTCAAATTCAAGGTAAATGGTTTTACCGTCAATTTTAGCAACATATACATCAACGTTACTAAATAATTTTGAGTTCCATAACTTTTTGATGGAGGCAGTAAGTTTATCTCCGGGAATCTTAATTTCTTGACCGACAACTAATTCAGAAAAAACTGTAATAGATTGATCTGTAAATTGCTGATTGCCTTTAGTCGAAATACCACCAAGAATATAAGTATCTACTTTCCTAAAGTTAATGTCTCTTAAAGAAATTTCTTTTTTAGGGATGGTATCTGTAGGTCGAGAAATACTATCAATTGATTGATTGACAGCGGTAGAATCGTTAGCTTTTTTTAGCTCAGAAATTGTGTCTTCTTGAGCATTACTTATAAATACGGTAAAGGTAAATACTAAGAGTAATAGGTTGACTTTTAGTTTATTCATTATCATTTTCTATTTGTTCACTAATTTTCCCAAAGCGCCTTTCACGTTGTTGGTAATCTAGGATTGCTTTAAAAAAATCTTCTTTTCTAAAATCTGGCCATAACACATTTGTAAAGTATAATTCGGCATAAGCTATTTGCCATAATAAAAAATTACTAATGCGTTTTTCACCACTGGTACGTATCAAAAAATCAACGTCGGGCAAAGTAAATGTATATAAATGGTTATTTATAGTATTTTCATTAATTTCTTCAATCACAAGCTGTTTATTAACAACTTTTTTAGAAATATTTTTAATAGTATTAACAATTTCTTCTCTAGAACCATAACTCAATGCCAAGTTAAGTACCATTGAAGTGTTATGTTTGGTTTGATGCTTAACTTCTTGAAGTTCTTTTTGCGCTTTTTTTGGCAAGTTATGTATTTGCCCTATGGTTTGAAGTTTGATATCATTCTCTTGGAGTGATTTTAATTCATCTTTTAATGAACTTACTAAAAGCCTCATTAAAATATCTACTTCTTTTTTAGGTCTGTTCCAATTTTCAGTAGAGAATGTATATAATGTAAGTGTTTTGATCCCAATTTCTCTAGCTGCCTCAATAGTCTCTCTTACCGCTTTTACACCGTTTCTATGACCAAATACCCTTGTCATTCCTTTTTGCTTAGCCCAACGACCATTGCCATCCATTATTATGGCAACATGATTCGGAATATTATGAGTATTTATTTGAGATTTTATGTTCATTTATTCATTAAAAAGCACCTTTATAACAACCTGGTCGTCCAAAAGCATAAACAACAGTAATACCGGTAAAGACGTACCAGTCATCACTATTAGGGTTGCCAAAATTAGTTCGGGGTTCATTAATGGCATGATTATTATAATCAATAACATCTTTAAAAGTATATCTAAAAGAAGTCTCGATTGCAATACCAACATTTTGTGCAAGTTTCATCTTATAACCCATTCCAAAAGGAATTACCACAGAAGTCACTCTTTTTGTGGCAAAAGTGGTAGGGTTAATTTGTTCTGAAATAACCGAATAATTTACGGCGCCAACTTCAGCAATAATATAAGGAGTTTGTGTAAAACCGATTTTAGATAGGTTATATTTAAAAAAATTAAATTCAACTCCGATGGAGCCTTCAAGAATTTTATTTTTAAAATTAAACGATGGCACTCTATTCCTTCTATAATCATTGTTAGAATCAGTATCATCAGATTGTAAATTTGTATAAATTAATGTTCCTCTGAATGTAATTCTGGGCGTCCAATTAAATTTTGCAATGCCCCCAACAGCAATAGTATTAGGATTGATATAAGTTGTTGGGCCAATATCGCCTATATAATTACTACCTCCCAAAAAAGCACCTACTTCGTATAGTTGGGCAGAAACAACAGATGTTGTTAATACAAATATGTAAATTAAAAATTGTTTTCTCATTTTTTAAAACGGTTTGCAAATATAATTAAAACTATCAGGTTTTAAAGGATTAGAACCTCCTTTTTTGATAAACAGTTTTTAAGGTAAAATATTGTTGCAAAGAAGCTTAAGTTATCGTGAGTTTTTAACTTAAATTGTACAATAAGATTTCAATTGTAGTGGTAAAGCAACGAGAAAATAGGATATTCTATATATGTTGAGCTTATATCATATAATTAGATTTGGTTTTATAATAAATAATTACTTTGTTTGGGCTTAGTTCAATCTAGAAAAGTATTAGGAAATACTATTAACATGAAATTTTGATCAATCTAATTTCTTTTGTCTTCACCCCAAAGTAACTTCTCTCTAAGTGTCTTTAAGAAAGTTTGTTTGCTTAATTGAATCGTTTTTAATGTAAAGGAGGCTTTTTTAATGAAAATTTCTGTGTTGTTGTCAACCGTAGTTATTCTTGAATCTAAAGAAAGTAAGGCTTGTTTTTCTCGGGCAATAACTTTCAGTTTGATATTTGTGTTATCAGGGATAACCAAAGGCCTTGCATTTAAATTATGCGGTGCTATTGGTGTAAGTACCAAGCTTTTTGTGCTTGGTGTTATTACCGGGCCTCCACAACTTAATGAATACCCTGTAGAACCTGTAGGGGTTGCTACTATGAGTCCGTCAGCCCAATAAGATGTTAAATACTCATCATCTAAAAAAGTTTCTACGGTTACCATAGAGGTTGTATTTCTTCTGCTTACAGAAATTTCGTTCAAAGCGAAATTAATGTCAGATAAATCGGTGTTTTTTTTACTTGTAGAAACAGATAATAAACTACGTTCATTTACCTTGTATTGTTTGGTAAGTAATAAGTTAATAGCCTCAGAAATATTTTCTTTTTGTACTGTTGCCAAAAATCCCAATCGGCCAATATTAATTCCTAAAACAGGAATATTTAAATCTCTTACATAGGTAACCGCTCTAAGAAAAGTACCATCTCCACCAACAGTTAGCATCACTTCAAAAGAATTGTCTAAATCGGTATAGTCACTAAAAGTTTGATATTTCTTTTCAGGAAAATTATTGATTTTGATTAGCTTGTAAAATTTTTTTTCAATAACTACCTCAATATCTTTTTGAGCCAGCGTTTGAAGTAGTATTTCTATATAGCTTACTGCCTCTCCTTTATAATATTGTCCGTAAATACCAACTTTCATTCGTTATATATTTAAGTATTTTTGAAGGTAGTCTGAACGTTCTTTCAAAGTATTTAAGTATTCATCAATATGAAAACTCGTTAAAATTGAATAATTGTATCTTCGAAATGTTTGCATGGTATTATTAAGATCATGATCGCTTAATTTGATAGTTATTTCAGTAACCTCTTTATTAATATTTGAGATAAAAGCACCTAATAATTTCGCATTATTCGACTCGATGATTTGAGCAATCTCACTAAACGAATATTCTTTGTTTCCTTTAGAAATAACTAATATAATACCACTTTCATTTAAAAAGGGTGTGTTATTAAAAATATGCAGTATGTCAGCGAGTTCATAATATCCTATATATTTTTGATTTTTATCTAATACAGGAATGATAGTAGTTTCATTTAAAGCAAATATTTTTAAAAGCTCAAACCAATTTGTTTTTTCATCAGTAAAAAACACATGAAATGTATAACTATAATCTTTTATAAGCTTGTCTTCATCTTCAATGGTTTGCATATCTGTTTCGGCAACTAACCCTAATAGTAAATTGTTGTCGACTACAGGTAAATGTGTAAAAGTTAATTGCTTAAATATTTTTTTAGCTTTACTTACCTTGTCAGTAGCTGATAAGGCTTTTATATCTTTATTTATGTAATCTGTTGTTTGCATATTCAGGTTGCAAAATAACTAAAATTAAAATATAAATCGACATAATTTTTTACATTATAAATATCTTTTACATCAGGATAAAAAATTATAATGCGTTTACTTCTAACAGTTATCACAAATTATTTTTTATACAGAGGAAATACATTAATTTTGTAGTTAGTATTATTTTTAAACAAAAATAGAGATTTATTTGATGACAAAGTTAAGCGTAAACATAAATAAAATTGCCACATTAAGAAATTCAAGAGGAGGCGATACTCCAAATTTGGTTCAAGTAGCGATTGACGTCCAAGAATTTGGAGCTCAGGGCATTACTGTACATCCCAGACCGGATGAAAGGCATATAAAATATAAAGATGTATATGATTTAAAGCCCATAGTTACAACTGAATTTAATATTGAAGGAAATCCTATAAAAAAGTTTATCGATTTGGTATTAGATACAAAACCTGCTCAAGTTACATTGGTGCCTGATGCTGTTGATGCAATTACTTCAAATGCAGGTTGGGATACCATAACGCATCAAGATTTTTTGACAGAGGTTATTACAGAATTCAAAAAAAACGGAATTAGAACTTCTATTTTTATGGACTCAAACATGGCTTTAATTGAAGCAGCTGCAAAAACCGGTACGGATAGAATAGAATTGTATACCGAAAACTTTGCTTCACAATATGCTTTAGGTAATGAAAGTGCTATTGAACCTTATGTAAAAAGTGCTGAATTAGCAACCAAACTCGGTTTAGGGATCAATGCCGGACATGATTTAAGTTTAGATAATATTCAGTTTTTTGCACAAAACATTCCTAATTTGTTAGAAGTATCGATAGGTCATGCTTTAATTTCTGAATCATTGTATTTAGGGTTGCAAAATGTGGTAAATATGTATTTAAATAAGCTAAAATAGTATTCAGTAGCACAGTAGCAGTTGGCAGTTCCTTTTAATTGATAATTCAAACATGGAAATTCTTCATTCAAAAATACTAGGTTCAGGAGAACCACTTTTAATCATTCACGGATTTTTAGGGATGGGTGATAATTGGAAAACCCTCGCCAAAAGATTCTCTGAAAATTACGAGGTACATTTAATAGATCAACGTAATCACGGACGGAGTTTTCATGAGGATGAATTCAACTATGAAGTACTAGTTAATGATTTATCGCGCTATATAAATCATTATAAACTTGCGAAGGTCAATTTGTTGGGCCATTCAATGGGAGGTAAGACCGTAATGACTTTTGCAGTTACCTATCCTGAAAAAGTGAATAAATTGATGGTGGCCGATATTTCCCCAAAGTTTTATCCTAGACATCATCATCTTATTATGGAAGGATTAAGCGCTGTTGATTTTTCTCAACAAAAATCTCGAAATGAAGTAGAGGAAGTTCTCAAAAAATATATTCCAGAAATGGGTATTAGACAATTCTTACTCAAAAATGTATATTGGGAAACAAAAGGAAAACTCGGATTTCGTTTTAATTTAAGTAGTTTGATTGACAATATTGATGAAGTGGGATCAGCCTTACCTTCGTTAACTTCATTTGATGGAAAAACCTTATTTTTAAAAGGTGAAAATTCAGGATATATTAATAATGATGATACAACATTGATTGAAGCTCATTTTCAAAATTCAGAAATTGTAACTGTCAAAAATGCAGGACATTGGCTACATGCTGAGAATCCAACCGATTTTTATGACTATGTTGTCAGTTTTTTAACAAAATAATAGCTTGGCATAGTTATAGCATTCGTCATTGCGAGGAGAGTAGCGATGAAGTAATCTCTCCATTAATACATACTTAAAATGAAACTTATATTAAAAATGTTATTGACAGCTATAGCTGTTGTAGTGTTAGCACAATTTTTACCGGGAATTCATGTAGAAAGTTATACAACAGCAATTATAGTTGCAGTAGTATTGGCTTTGTTACGAATTTTTGTAAGACCCTTGCTGATATTTTTTACCTTACCATTGACAATAGTTACCTTAGGATTATTCCTTTTTGTAATAAATGCAGCAATTATATTATTGGCTGATAAATTAATAGACGGATTTTATGTAGATGGCTTCTGGTATGCATTGCTATTTAGTTTGTTACTATCATTTTTCCAATCTATCTTATATTCCTTTTTAAAAGAGAAAAAACCAAAGGGTTCATAAGCCGCATTCAAGAAATTTTTATTAATTTTGCGCCCCCTTATACTAATAAGATTTAAGTTTAAGCAAAGAGAAACATATTGAAATGAATATTACTAAAGAAAATATCGATACATTAAATGCTGTTGTGAAAATTGACATTACACAAGACGATTATCAAAATAAAGTTACTGAAATTTTACAAGATTATCGTAAAAAAGCAAACATTCCGGGTTTTAGAAAAGGAAATGTGCCTATGAGCTTAATAAAAAAGCAATATGCAAAACCTGTAATGATTGATGAGGTAAACAAATTATTGCAAGAGTCATTAAGCAAATTTTTAGTAGAAGAAAAATTAGATATTTTAGGCAATCCTTTGCCAAAAGCACAAGAAGATTTTTCTTGGGATGCTGATGCTTTTTCTTTTGAATTTGAAGTTGGTTTAGCACCTGAGTTTGAGGTGAATTTAAAACCTAAAAAAGCAATCACACAATACAAAATTGTAGCTGATAAAAAGATGTTAGATGATCAAACTATCAACATGCAAGAGCGTTATGGTAAAATCATCTCTCAAACTGAAGTAGCTGAAAACTCTAATATTACGGGTACTTTTTTAAATGAAGAAAAAGAAATAGAAAAGAAATCTGCTTTTAAATTAGATACTATTAAAGGCAAGGTCAATCAAAAGAAACTTCTTGGAGCTAAAGCCGGTGATGTAATTACGTTAAAAACAAAAGGGTTGTTTACCGATGATCATATGTTGCAAAACCTTCTAGGTGTTTCGCATGACGATTCTCACGGATTGGATATAGAAGTTCAATTTACTTTAGAGGAAGTTTCGTTTACCGAACCTGCTGAATTAAATCAAGAATTATTTGATAAATTATTCGGTAAGGATGTTGTTAAGGATAACAAAGAGTTTAGAGCGCATTTAAAAGAAGATGCAGAAAAACAGTTTGAACAACAATCAGATCAACAATTACTGAATGCAGTTACAGAAAGCTTAATCGAAAACACAAAATTTGATCTGCCTGCTGAATTTTTACAAAAATGGTTGGCTGTTGCTGGAGAAGAGCCTTTAACTGATGAAGCTGCTGCTGCAGAATACAACCGTTCAGAAAAAGGATTGCGTTACCAATTAATCGAAGGTAAAATAAGTAAAGACAACAATTTACAAGTTACTTATGAGGAGTTGAAAGAATTTGCCAAAGGGTTTATTAAAAGTCAAATGGCACAATATGGTAACCCAAACCCTGAAGAAAAAGAATTAGATGAGATTGCAGGTAGAATATTAAGCAATCAAGAGGAGGGAAAACGTTTGTCTGAACAATTAATGAGTCAAAAATTATTGACCTTCTTTAAAGAAAACGTAAAACTAAAAACAAAAGAGGTTTCGTTTGACGATTTTGTAAAAGAGGTGTATAAGTAAGCGAGGCATAATGCTGTCCCAATGCTTTGGGAGTTTCAGTATCCAAAAATCACTCTGAATACAGTCAAAAGAGTCCTTTATAATTATTAAAAGCCCGAAATCTTTAAATTTTGGGCTTTTGTTTTATCATTCGAAAAAATAAAAACATCTACTTCTAGCATTGCAAATTATAATTAGTAATTTGTTAGTATATTTACCGACTTAATAGTTTTAAAAGCAATAACATGGATTACGGAAAAGAATTTGAAAAATTCGCAATAAAAGATCAAGGTATCAATAGCCTTTATTATAATAAAATTGTCAGCAGTATGAACCCTATGGGTTTAACGCCTAATATTATTGAAGAACGTCAAATGAATATCGCAATATTTGATGTCTTTTCAAGATTAATGATGGATCGCATTATCTTTTTAGGTACTGCTATAAACGATCAAGTAGCAAATATTGTACAAGCACAATTGTTATTTTTAGAAAGTGTAGATGCTTCAAAAGATATCTCAATATATATCAATTCTCCAGGCGGAGGTGTGTATGCGGGATTAGGTATGTATGATACCATGCAGTTTATAAAACCTGATGTAGCTACAATTTGTACAGGTATGGCTGCTTCTATGGGAGCTGTATTGATGTGTGCAGGTGAGAAAGGAAAACGTTCTGCATTGCCTCATTCTCGTATTATGATTCATCAACCTTTAGGTGGAGCGCAAGGACAGGCTTCTGATATAGAAATTACAGCGCGTGAAATTTTAAAATTAAAGGATGAATTGTATGAAATTATTGCAAAACATTCTGGTCAAACCGTTAAAAAAGTACATAATGATTCTGATAGAGACTATTGGATGAAAGCCGATGAAGCCAAAAAGTACGGTATGATTGACGAAATTTTAACAAGAGACAAATAATAAAAAACTGAAATTAAGGTTTTAACATTGAATTTTGGTATCATACTAAAATAACCCAAAGAAAAGAAAATGGCAAAGAAAGAAGAATTAGAATGTTCGTTTTGCGGACGTAAAAAGTCAGAGACTAATTTATTAATAGCCGGTTTAGATGCTCATATATGTGATAAATGTATTGAGCAAGCACATGGTATTGTCTTAGATGAAATTACAGAAACTGAAGCAAACGGACTTTCAGCTGAGTTAGCATTGAAAAAACCTTTAGAAATTAAAAATTTTTTAGACGAATATATTATTGGCCAGCATCAAGCAAAAAAGGTGATGTCAGTTGCTGTGTACAATCATTATAAACGTTTGTTGCAAAAACCTACAAAAGAAAAAGATGATATTGAAATTGAAAAAAGTAATATCATGTTGGTCGGTGAAACAGGTACAGGAAAAACATTGATAGCTAAAACAATCGCTAGGATGTTGAATGTTCCTTTTGCCATTGTTGATGCTACAGTATTGACCGAAGCAGGTTATGTAGGTGAAGATGTAGAGACTATTTTAACACGTTTGTTACAAGCGGCAGATTATAATGTACAGAAAGCTGAAAAAGGCATTGTTTTTATTGATGAGGTTGATAAAATAGCACGTAAAAGTGACAATCCTTCTATTACACGTGATGTTTCTGGTGAAGGTGTACAGCAAGCGTTATTGAAACTCTTAGAAGGAACAGTGGTGAATGTACCACCAAAAGGAGGTAGAAAACATCCTGATCAGAAATTTGTAGAGGTAAACACAAAAAATATTTTATTTATTGCAGGTGGTGCTTTTGATGGTATCGATAGAGTTATCAGCAAACGATTAAATATGCAAGCGGTTGGTTATAGTGCTTCGATGAAAGATAATAGAGTAGAAGAAGATAACTTATTACAATATATCGTGCCAAAAGATTTAAAAGATTTCGGATTAATACCTGAAATCATTGGTCGTTTACCTGTATTGACATATATGAATCCGTTAGACGCTCATACACTCAGAGCTATTTTAACAGAGCCTAAAAATGCGATCATCAAACAATATGAAAAGTTGTTTGAAATGGATGATGTCAAATTTTCAATTGATGAAAAAGCGCTAGGGTATATAGTAGACAAAGCTGTTGAATATAAATTAGGTGCTCGTGGTTTACGCTCGTTATGCGAGGCTGTATTGACTGATGCGATGTTTGAATTACCTAGTTCTGATGAAAAATCACTAAAAGTCACAAAAAAATATGCTGAAAATAAGCTTACTAAATCTACATTGAGTAAACTTAAAGCGGTGTCGTAACTTCAAAAGAGACTTGATAGGTAAAACCTGTCAGGTTTTTTTTCGACTAAACTAACAAAATGATTACCAGAGACACCATAGACAAAGTTTTTGAAACAGCTCGTGTTGAAGAAGTCATTGGCGATTTTGTACAGTTAAAAAAAGCAGGAAGCAACTTCAAAGGATTAAGTCCTTTTGCAGACGAAAAATCACCTTCTTTTATGGTATCACCTGTCAAGCAAATCTGGAAAGATTTTAGTACAGGTAAGGGGGGGAATGCAATTTCATTTTTAATGGAACATGAGCATTATTCATACCCTGAAGCTATCCGTTATTTAGCGAAAAAATACAATATAGAAATTGAAGAGACCGAGCAGTCTGATGAGCAAAAACAACAGGCAAATCAGCGCGAAAGTATGTATTTGGTTTCTGAATTTGCGCGCAACTACTTTCATGATATTTTACTAAAGTCTGAAAAAGGAAAAGCCATAGGTTTATCTTATTTTAAAGAGCGTGGCTTTACCGATGAAACCATCAAAAAATTTGAATTAGGATATGCCATAGATCAATGGAGCGCCTTTACAGATGAGGCGCTTTCAAAAGGATATCAGTTAGAATTCTTAGAAAAATCAGGTTTGACCATCGTGAAAGAGCAAAAGCGATTTGATCGATTTAAAGGCAGAGTTCTTTTTCCTATCCATAGTATGTCAGGACGCGTACTTGGGTTCGGAGGTAGAATTTTAACCAGCGATAAAAAAGCGGCTAAATATGTGAACTCGCCTGAGAGTGATATTTACCATAAAAGTAAAGTCCTTTACGGAATATTTCACGCTAAAAAAACGATAGCAAAGGAAGATAACTGCTATTTGGTTGAGGGTTATACCGATGTTATTTCGTTTCATCAAACCGGAATTGAAAATGTAGTAGCCTCATCAGGTACAGCGTTAACTCCAGATCAAATACGCCTTATCAATAGGTTAACACCAAATATTACAGTGTTGTTTGATGGCGATGCAGCAGGAATGAGAGCGTCACTTCGAGGAATAGACCTCATTCTAGAGCAAGGCATGAATGTGAAAGTGGTTACTTTTCCCGAAGGAGAAGATCCTGATAGTTTTGCCAAACAAAATTCGCTTGAATCATTACAAGAATACTTAACCTACAATTCGCAAGATTTTATTCAGTTTAAAGTTTCATTGTTAATGGATGAAGCACAGAACGATCCTGTAAAAAAAGCAGGATTAATTCGCGATATTGTTGTGACAATTTCTAAGATACCAAATAATATTCAACGAGAGATTTATGTACAAGAATGTGCTAAGATTATGGGTATTTCAGAAAAAGTGCTGTTCAGTGAATTGGCACAATTATCTAAACGGGAATTACGCGATGCGGCAAAAAGTCCTGTTCAAAGTCAACAACCTTCTTTTGAAGTCGTTAAAAACAAACCACAATTAGAAAAGGTAGATCAGTTAAATAGACTAGAGAAAAAATTGATTGAAATCCTATTGTTGTATGGAAATATAGAAGTCGACTTTGTTGATTTCATAGAAGTAGAAGATGAAGAAGGTAATACAAAAATTGAAAAAGAGAACTATCAAAATACAGTTGCTAAAGAAGTCTACTTACACCTTCAAGATGATGAAATAGAGTTTAGTAATGAGGCTTTTAAAAAGATTTATTATGATGTGATATATCAGTTAAATCAAAATGAACGTATTGATACGGATAGCTTTATCAATCATGAAGATATTGAACTTAGTAAAGTTGTAACTGATATTTTAATGGATGATGAAAAATATGCATTGAGTGATTGGGCACGTAAAGAAATACACGTAAAAACAAAGAGTCAACATTTACCTAAATTGGTAATGGATGCTATTTTAAACTTACGCAGAATTTTAATTGAACTTAAAATTAAGGAATTACTGAACGAAGCCATAGGTGATCAAGGTACTGATACTCCTGATAGCAAGCAGAATCAAGAAAAAGACTCAGAAGAAAGCAACCATACTATGTTAGAAATGGTAGTCAATTATACTTCGCTTAAAAAATTGTTGTATGAAAAGTTGAATAGAGTGGTTTAGCTTTTGTTAACCTTTAAAAAGTTTCGATCCTTTTAAAGATTTGTTAAGAACTTTATGTTTCTATCCCTTCAACTCTTTAGGTATTATACAAACTGGAATTGGATCCATTTTATGTTTATTAGCGCTATGTCGTTGGGTGTAAATTTCAATGACACGTTTTGCCCTACCATCAAAATCAGCAACAGTTTTACCTTCATCAATCATTAACATTGCCCACTCCAATTCATCATAACTAGCACCAATTTGATCTTCGTCGGTTCTAGAGTCTCCAAATAAACCATCCGTTGGTTTTGCCACCAATATAGATTTGGGTACTTTTAGATAGGCACCTACTTTATACACGTCAGATTTCATTAGATCGGCAATGGGGCTCAAATCAACACCACCATCACCATACTTGGTAAAAAAACCAACACCAAAATCTTCTACCTTATTACCTGTACCGCAAACCAAATAATTGTGTATTCCTGCAAAGTAATACAACGTAGTCATACGTAATCTAGCTCTGGTATTTGCCAGCGATAAATCAACATTATTAGCCTCTTCACTAGGAACCACAGTCTTAAACTCTTCAAAAACAGTCGTTAAATTGACATTTGTTGAACTCACATTAGCATAACGTTCTTTCAATTGCGCAATGTGTTCTTGCGCTCTATTTACTTGATTTTCACCTTGATGAATCGGCATTTCTAAGCATAAAACAGGAAAACCGGTTTCTGCACACAATGTAGAAGATACGGCAGAATCAATACCGCCAGATACACCTAATACAAAGCCCTTAACACCTGCATTAGTTGCGTAATTCCTTAGCCAGCTTATAATATGTTTTGTTATTTTTTCTGTCTGCATTGTGAAACAATTTAGTAGTTTTGTCGAACTATTGTTCAGTGACTATTTAGTTAGTACTCAACTATAGTTTTGAATGTCATATTGAGCGCAGTCGAAATATCTCAATTATATTATAAAAGATTTTTCATTACGTTCAGAATGACAAAAATTAATATTTTTTGAACAACAACGAAAGTACTAAAAATTACAAAAACTTTTTATGCCAATTTATAAATACATTTATTTTTTAAGCATTGTTATGTTAATAGCAAGTTGTACCAAAGAAAACAAATTAGATATTGATGTTTCTGATATTAAAGTAAACACTATCGTTAAACGTTTTGATCAGGAATTTTACACCAGTTCTGTTACTAAATTACCAGAACTAAAAGATACATATCCTTATTTATTCCCAGCTCAAAACCCAGATAGTGTATGGGTAAATAAGATGCAAGATAAAGATGAACAAGAGTTATTTGCCGAAACACAAAAAATATATAGCGATTTTGATAATCATAAAGAGGAGCTGACCGATTTATTTAAGCATATTAAGTATTATTACCCAACGTTTAACTCGCCAAAAATAATTACATTATTGACGAATGTTGATTATGAAAGTAGAGTGATATATGCTGATAGTTTATTGTTGGTTTCGTTAGATATGTATTTAGGTAAAGACAGTAATATCTATGAAGATTTTCCAAATTATATAAAGAATAATTTTACGAAAGATCATTTAGTTGTTGATGTGGCTAAGGCTTTTGCTAAAGTGCAGATTCCATTAGCTTCAGATAGAACATTTATCTCCAGAATCATAAACGAAGGTAAAAAAATGTATTTATTAGATGCCTATTTACCAAAACGTTCTGATGCTGAAAAAATAGGATACTCACAAGAACAGATTGATTGGGCGGAGTTTAATGACGAAGATATTTGGAAGTATTTTGTTCAAAATGAATTGTTGTTTAGTACTGACCCTGAATTATCAAGAAGATTTATAGATCTTGCTCCTTTCTCTAAATTTTACCAAGCCAATGATAACGAAACTCCAGGAAGTATCGGTGTGTGGTTTGGTTGGCAGATCGTTCGAGCATATATGCAGAACAACAAGGTAGATGTACAAGATTTGCTAAAAACCAATAATGAAGAAATCTTTAAAAAATCAAAATATAAACCAACAAAATAAGTACTGATTGTTAGGTCGAGCCTTTCGTCTTCACTCAAGATAAACTAAAGTCGAGACCTCATAAATTGATTTAAAAAATAAACTAGATGCCAAAAAACACTTCTGAAATAAAATTTACCGTTGAACTAGATGAAAATAAGATACCTGAAAAATTATCTTGGGATGCCCAAGACGGAGGTATTACCAATGAAGAAACGAAAGCATTTTTAATTTCGGTTTGGGATGGTAAAAAACAAGAGATATTAAAAATGGATCTATGGACCAAAGACATGCCTTTAGATGAAATGAAATTGTTCTTTTATCAAACATTACTTTCTATGTCTGATACTTTTTTTAGAGCAACGAATGATGAGAAAATGACCGCCACCATGCGTGACTTTTGTAATTATTTTGCTGAAAAGTTAGACTTGCTTAAAAAGTAAACTTCAGCATTATTCAGAAAAACTATAATCATTGATTAGTTTAATAACAGTAGAATAATCTTCAGTGGTATTTACAAAGTCAAATTCAGATACATCAATGATTAACGTATTCAAGTTTTGTTCTGTTTTAATAAAATTTGAATATCCTTGATGAATTTTATCTAAATAATCAGGAGCAATATTTTGCTCATAATCTCTACCTCGTTTTTTAATATTATCTAATAGACGTTCTGTATTTTGATATAAATAAATATAAAGATCAGGTTTCGCAATCTCTTTATACATAATGTCAAACATTCGTCTGTATAAAACATATTCTTCCTTTGGTAAAGAAACTTGGGCGAATATGAGTGATTTGAAAATATAATAATCAGAAACGATGAAGTTTTTAAATAGATCAAATTGTGCTAAATCGTCTGTTAATTGTTGATATCGATCAGCTAAAAAACTCATTTCTAATGGGAAAGCAAAGCGTTCCATATCAGCATAATATTTCGGTAAAAATGGGTTGTCTGCAAAACGTTCTAATACTAATTTGGCATTAAAATCATCACCAATCATCTTAGAGAGTGTTGTTTTTCCTGCACCAATATTTCCTTCAATGGCAATATAATTATACTTTTCTATTAATGAAACTGGTCTTTTTAATTGTAGGTCGGTTTCTTCAATTTCTGAAGTATCCACACAGCCTTGTAAACACATCAAAATTGTTTTTTTGGCAATAGGATGTTTTACATTGGCAGCAATTTCTGTCAAAGGAACAAGCACGAACTTGCGTTCTAACATCTTAGGATGAGGAACCTTTAAATTGTTGTAAAAAATGATATCATCATCAAAAAGTAATACGTCGATATCAATTATACGTGCTGTATAATCAGCACCAGTATCTCTAGTTCTACCGAGTTCATTCTCAACTTTTAATACGCAATCAAGTAAATTTTCAGGATTCAAATTCGTAGAAACTTCAATACAAATATTATAAAAATCTTCGCTTTTAAAACCCCATGATTTCGTTTTATAAACGGACGAAACCTTGACTATTCTTCCAGCTTTTTGAGCAATTAAATTGACAGCATTTTGTAAATGCTCTAACTTATTTCCTAAATTACTTCCAAGGGATAAATATGTTGTACGTTGAATCTTCATAAGAGTGCTGCAAAGAAAATAAAATCACCAGATAAAAGTTTATATTTGCCCTTGAAATTATGAACATTTTAATAAGTTAATATGTAACTTTTAGTAGTTAAAGAAGACTTATTAATAAATTAATAATAATTAAATTCTATACACGTGAAATTTTTAAGAGATTTATTAGCAGTAATATTAGGAGTTTTTATTGCAACCGGAATCATGTTTGTTGTTTTTATTGCTTTTGTTTCAGCTTCAGCATCTGCATTTGGTGATGAGGGAGAGGTGAAAGTGAAAAATAATTCGGTATTAGAACTTAAACTTGAAAAACAAATTAAAGATTATGCTCCCAAAAGCACTGATCCGTTAGAAACTTTGTTGGAATTAGATGATAAAAAGTTTGGTCTAAATGAAATCGTCAATGCAATAGAAAATGCCAAAACTGATGATAATATCAAAGGAATTAGTATCAATACCTTATTTATTAATGGAGGAATGGCGCAAACGCAAGCTATTAGAGATAAAATAGTAGAATTTAAAGAGTCGGGTAAATTTGTAATGGCTTATGCTGACTTTTATCTTCAAAAGAATTATTACTTAAGTTCGGTTGCTGATTCTATATTTGTAAATCCTGTTGGACAAGTCGATTTTAAAGGACTATCAACTGAAATTTTATATTTTAAAGATTTTGAAGATAAGTATGGAGTAAAGATGGAAGTTGTCAAACATGGTAAATATAAAAGTGCTGTTGAACCATTTTTAACAAATAAAATGAGTGATGCTAATAAAGAGCAAATCACTTCGTTTTTAAATTCAATTTGGACAAAATTGATTACTGATATCGCAGTAAGTAGAAATAAAACTACAGATGAATTAAATGCTATTGCAGATGATTTGTTAGCAAGAAACCCTGAATTGGCTATTCAAAATAATATGCTTGATGGTGAATTGTTTCATGACGAATATGAAAGTAAATTGAAAGCTTTAGTTGCTATTGAAGCAGATGCAAAGTTGAATACAGTGAGCCTTGAAGATTATATTGCAACAGGTAAAGGAAGAATTAAATCTACCGCCATGGATAAAGTAGCGATAGTCTATGCTCAAGGAGAAATACAATATGGAAAAGGTGATGAAAATTATATCGGTCAAGATAAAATTATAGAAGCATTGAAAAAAATCAGAAAAGACGAAAAAATTAAAGCTGTGGTGTTGCGTGTAAACTCACCTGGAGGAAGTGCAATGGTTTCTGATATGATTTGGAGAGAATTAGAGCTTACTAAAAAAGAGAAGCCTTTGGTAGTTTCTATGGGTAATTATGCAGCTTCTGGCGGATATTATATTGCTTGTAATGCCGATAAAATACTAGCCGAACCAACTACAATTACGGGTTCTATTGGCGTTTTTGGTATGATACCGAATGTTAATAAATTGGCCGACCGTATGGGTATAAATGCAGAACAAGTTGGTACGAATAAACAGTCGTTAGGCTATAGTGTTTTTGAACCGATGAGTGATGGTGTTCATACTGTAATTAAAGAGAGCATAGAAGATGTATATCAAACTTTTGTCAATAAAGTTGCAACAGGTCGTAAGATGACTTTTGCTCAAGTAGATAGTATTGCTCAAGGTAGAGTTTGGACAGGTACTGAAGCTTTACAAAACGGATTGATTGATGATATAGGAAGTTTAGAAGACGCTGTTAAAGTTGCTGCCGAATTGGCTGAGGTTACAGATTATAGAACAACCAACTACCCACGCTATAAAAAAGATTTTAAAGATGCATTTAAGCCTTTTTCATTTATGAAAGCAACTAAAGAAAATTTATTGAAAGAAGAGTTGGGACTAGAAAATTATACTATTTATAAAAACTTAAAACAGTTTTCTAACTTAAAAGGAGTTCAGGCGAGAATGCCTTTTGAAATTGAAATTAAATAAGGAGAGTTTGTCATTTCTGCTTTTGCAGGAATGACAGTATCTTTCAATACAAAACGTATAGGTAAAACTGGCAATCGGCTCATTTTATTTAAAACCCATAGTTGATAAGAAGTTACTTTCTTAAATACGTAACAAAGCTATATCCATGTTGATGTTTCTCGTCAGGATTAAAGTCTTCTCGAGCAGTTTCTTTCCAAATTGCAGTATCTATTTCAGGAAAAAATACATCAGCCTCTAATTCAGCATGTACCAACGTAAGATCTAATACATGGGCAATTTTAATAGCTTGGCTGTAAATTTCAGCACCTCCTAAAATAAATGGATTCAAATCATCACAGGCAGTTAATGCCTCTTCTAAAGAGTTAACAATGATACAGCCATCGGCTTTAAAATTACCATTTCTAGTGATGATAATATTTGTGCGATTTGGTAAAGGTTTTCCTAACGATTCAAAAGTTTTTCTACCCATTATTACATCATGGCCAGAGGTTACTTTTTTAAATCGTTTTAAATCGTTGGGTAAATGCCAAATTAAGTCTTTGTCTTTACCTAATTCTCTATTTTTACCAATAGCGGCAATAATAGTAATCATAGGTCTAGACTTTTTTTTTCAGCATTAGGTAACTTGTCATCAGGAGTAATAATGCCTTTTTTAATGAGTTTTCTTTCGAGGTCTTCTGATTTATCAAGGTGTTTTTCGATTAATTTTTCTGTCTCAATACGCACCCAATCCTTACCAAAAAAACGGTTGGTGATAAATACATTTACAAAATGAAGTATCCATACAAATAACCACAATGCTATAGCATATTTGAACCATGAATCACTGAATTGTTCACCGACTTTGAATAGTACGTTTAAGGTAATTAAAAAAATCGAGCCTATTAAAAAAAGTACAAAATGATAATACAAACGTTTTTTTTGAGTCACCCGTTTGCGTGCTTTTTCATAAAGTGCATGTTGTTCTTTAGATTCCATTATTTTTATTCTTAACGCTTTGTTTTTTTCTTTTTCTGACCTCTAACAAATAGGGTTATTGGTAATGTGTATTTTACGTCGACATTTTTCCCATTTGTTTTTCCGGGTATCATTTGTGGAAGTAATTGGATGACTCTAATAGCTTCCTTTTCCAATACTTCATGTGGTCCTCTAGCCTTAATATCAATTACATTTCCGTTTTTATCTATTGTAAATATCACATAAACCCTTTTATTACCTCTTGTTAGACCTAACTTGTCCGCCAGCCGAGTATTGTATTTTTTTGCAACGTGCCATTTAATTTGATTTTGGAGACACATTCTTTGTAATGATGTATCTAATTTTTCACATTTAGGAAAAATTGGAACATGTTCTATTTTTGCAAATGGCACATAGCTTGAATTAGTAGAATCCTTTTTTTTAAGGGTGTTTTTTATAATGTCAGGGCTTTGTGTTTTAACAGTATCTCTCTCTTGAGATAGTAACAACATAGAACTAGAAACAAAATATAGAAAAAATAAAAGTTTTTTCATAAATTAATGAGTAAGAATGAAGTACAGACTAAGAAATTACATATCCTTTAACCATTCCTTGATATAGCCAGAAAAGTCTTCAGTCTCTAAGGCTTCATTTATGTCATCTAAACTCAATTGCTCATTCTCTAATGTATTCAATATAGTTTGAATAGCAGTCAACTTATTGAGATCATCAATTTGACCGATTCTTTCAATGAGATTATTTTTTAATTCTTCTTTTTGCATTTTTTTTGTTACTATGAGTTATTTGGATACTAAATTATAACCTTCACCACTAATATCAAAGTTATTTGTGATAAAACTAAGTTAATTGCTAAGTTGTACCAATTTAAGTTAAACAGCAACGATTCCTTTAATATGCGGATGTGGATTGTAATCTACTAATTTAAAATCTTCAAAGGTAAAGTCAGTAATATTTTTTATTTCTGGATTTAAAATCATTTTTGGTAAGGGTCGTAGTTCTCTTGATAGTTGCAGTTCAAATTGCTCTTTATGATTATTGTAGATATGAGCATCACCAAAAGTATGTATAAATTCACCTGCTTCATAGCCACAAACTTGAGCCATCATCATGCTGAACAAAGCATAAGAAGCAATGTTAAAAGGAACTCCTAAGAAAATGTCTGCACTTCGTTGATATAACTGACAAGAAAGTTTTCCATCGGCCACGTAAAATTGAAAAAATGCATGACATGGTGGTAAAGCAGCTTTACCATTGGCAACATTTTCACTAAAAGAGATTGAAGTGTCAGGTAATACTGACGGATTCCATGCAGAAATTAACATCCGTCTGCTATCTGGATTATTTTTTAGCGTCTCAATAACATCAGTTAATTGATCAATTTCATCACTGTTCCAGTTGCGCCATTGATGTCCATAAACCGGACCTAAATCACCATGTTCATCTGCCCAATCATTCCAAATACGTACTCCGTTTTCTTGTAAATAGGTAACGTTAGTATCTCCTTTTATAAACCATAAAAGCTCATAAATAATAGATTTTAAATGAAGTTTTTTTGTAGTAACCATTGGGAAACCCTCGCTTAGATCAAATCTCATTTGATAGCCAAACACACTTTTAGTGCCGGTTCCGGTTCTATCTTCTTTCTCGTTTCCGTTTTCTAAAACGTGTTTTACTAAGTCTAAATATTGCTTCATCCCATCCTAACCTTCCCAAAGGGAAGGGATTTAATTTAATGATTATTTGTACTATTTAATTATTTAATGAGGTACTGAAACAAGTTCAGTATGACAAACACAAAAATAAAAAAAGCTTCCCAATCAAAGAGAAAGAAACTTTATATTTATTAATAGGTTATTAACTAACAAAATAAAGCCCTCTTTCCTTTGGAGAGAGGGTTGGGAGAGAAGATCACCCTATAATCATTCCGGCAATAGTAGCAGAAATTAAGGAAGCTAAAGAACCACCGATTAAGGCTTTCATTCCAAATTCTGATAATACTTTTCGTTGACCAGGCGCTAAAGAACCGATACCGCCAATTTGAATACCTATAGAGGCGAAATTTGCAAATCCACATAACATATAAGTAGCCATGATAATTGATTTGTTATAGGTTAAATGTGTAGCACTAGCTACATTTTTCAAATCTGCTAGTTGAATGTATCCAACAAATTCACTAGCTGCTAATTTTATACCTAATAATTGTCCCATTAACATCATGTCCTCTTTCGCAATACCAATTAACCACATTAACGGAGCGAAAACAGTTCCAAGGATTGCTTCTAGAGACAATTTAGGATAAGGTGTGTTTACCACCATCCAGTCATTAAGAGTAGTAATATCTCCAACCCAACCAAAGATACCATTTATCATGGCTATAAACGCAATAAATACCAAAAGCATTGCAGCAACATTAACTGCCAATCGTAAGCCTTCAGTAGTACCATTCGCAATAGCATCTAAAATATTCGTACCTATTTTTTCTTGAGATACTTTTACATCGGTATTTACAGTTTCGGTTTGAGGATATAAAATTTTTGAAATAACAATAGCTCCAGGAGCTGCCATTACAGAAGCTGCCAATAAGTGTTTTGCATATACCAATCGTAAAACAGGATCATCTCCGCCAAGGAAACCGATATAAGCTGCAAGTACCGAGCCGGCTACAGTAGCCATTCCGCCAATCATAACTAATAGCATTTCAGATTTGTTCATTTTCTCTAAGTACGCCTTGATCAATAAAGGGGCTTCGGTTTGACCAAGAAAAATATTACCGGCTACAGATAAACTTTCAGCTCCTGAGATGCCTAAAATTTTAGTAAGTAATAAAGCCATTAATTTTACTATCTTTTGAATAATACCGAGATAAAATAATACAGAAGTTAAGGCAGAAAAGAATATGATCACAGGCAATACTTGAAACGCAAAAATAAATCCGAAGGTAGTCATATCAGATACCAAACCCTTAAATAAAAACTCACTTCCAGCTCGGGTAAAATCTAAAAGATTTACAAAAATTTGTCCTACAAAATCAAACCCTTTCTGAATAAAAGGAACTCTTAATACTCCAACCGCAATGATTAATTGAAATGAAACTCCAAAACCAACAGTTTTCCAATTAATTGCTTTTTTATTGCTACTAAATAGAAAGGCAATAACGAGTAAAGTTATCATACCTAATACGCCTCGCCATAAAGAATTTAGAGAAAATCCTTCACTCGGAATTATAGTTGCTGCGTTGTCATTAGTATTTGCCTTTGTAAGCTCAGGTTCTTGAGTAAGGATCTTGTCATTTTCGGTTGCGATAGAATCTTTTGTTGAAGAAACAATTATTTCTTGCTTATTTTGAATCGTTTCAATTGACTGATTTTTTTCAGCTTCCTGAGCTATAGTAGTAAAATGTAGACTAAATACAGCTAAGGTAATTAACAATAATTTTCGCATAGTGTGGGGTTGTTATTTTTGTCTTTTAGAGATTTCATCTCTTAGTTTAGCCGCTAATTCATAGTCTTCATTGGCAACTGCTTCGTTTAATTGCTTGTGTAAGTCTTGTAATGAGGTTTCAGTAAACGAAAGGTCTTGTATAATATCAGCAGCCAATTCTTCAACTTCAATTTTTGCCTGTGTTAATTTAGGTTCTTCTTTAATTTTTAAGAAGATACCTGCCTTGTCTAAGATATTTTCATAAGTGAATATAGGAGCATTAAAGCGCGTTGCCAATGCAATAGCATCAGAAGTTCTCGCATCTATAATCTCTTCTATCTTATCACGTTCGCAAATTAAACTTGAATAAAAGACGCCGTCAACAAGTTTATGTATGATTACTTGTTTAACTATAATGTTAAATCTGTCAGAAAACGTTTTGAATAAATCGTGTGTAAGAGGTCTAGGGGGTTTTATTTCTTTCTCTAAGGCAATGGCAATTGATTGTGCTTCAAATGCACCAATGATGATTGGCAATGTGCGCTCGCCATCTACTTCGCTCAAAACCAGCGCATAAGCACCACTTTGTGTTTGGCTGTAAGAAATACCTTTTATGTTAAGGCGGACTAAACTCATAAATTTATATAAAGATTGTCTAATCAAAAAGGCTTATTTGCTCAATTAATTAGACAACCTTTCAAGGCACAATTTAATAAAATTATGCGTTTTGAGCTTTAAATTCTTTTAACTTTTCAATTAATTTTGGTACAACCTCAAAAGCATCACCAACAATACCATAATCTGCTGCCTTAAAAAAGGGAGCTTCAGGGTCAGTATTGATTACAACTTTTACTTTTGATGAATTGATACCTGCTAAATGTTGAATAGCGCCAGAAATACCAATAGCAATATATAAATTTGACGCTACAGGCTTACCGGTTTGCCCAACATGTTCACCATGTGGTCTCCATCCTAGGTCGGAAACTGGTTTTGAACAGGCAGTGGCAGCACCTAAAACTTCAGCTAATTCTTCAACCATTCCCCAATTTTCTGGACCTTTTAAACCACGTCCTCCAGATACAACAATATCAGCATCGGCAATGGTTACAGCACCGGTAGTTTTATCAACTGATGTAGCTGAAACTCCGAAGTCAGTATCGCTAAAGGCGGGAGTAAAAGACTCTTCAACAGCATCGGTATTATTTTCTACCAAGCCAAAAGAGTTTTTAGCAAGGCTAATTACTTTTTTAGCTGTTTTTATTTCGGTATGGGTAAATACTTTATTCGAAAAAGCTTTACGTTTTACTGTAAACGGAGCAATTGAATTTGGTGCAGCAACAACATTTGAAGCATAACCAGCTTCAAGGTTTACAGCAATGACAGGTGCTAAATATAAACTATCAACACTTGAATCAATTATAATAACTTCAGCGTTTTCTTTTTCAGCTACCTGTTTAATGACTGCAGCATAGGCTGTAGCATTAAAGGTTTTTAATTTATCATCGCTTACTTTTATTATTTTTTCAGCTCCATAATTTGATAAAACCGAAGTGTCATCAGCATTGATGGTTAGTACTACTAAGTTGGTACTCAGTTGTTCTGCAACTTTTTTTCCGTATGAAGTTGTTTCATACGCTACTTTTTTAAATTTTCCTTCAGATGATTCTGCAAAGACTAAAACAGACATATATATTAATTTTTAATCCTGTCCCGATAATTATCAGGATAGTTTCAGGATCTGTTATTTTAATTCATTATTATTCATAAGATTCCATTCCCGAGTGCTCGGTACGAAATAACTTAGTCATTGACTAAATTACTTTAGCTTCATTGTGAAGCAAATCAACCAATTCACCTACATTATCGGCGTCAATTAATTTTACAGCACCTTTAGCTTCTGGCTTTTCATAATTTGATGAAGAGGTGGTAGCCTCAAAAGATATTGGTTCTACAACGGTCAATGGTTTTTTACGAGCCATCATAATTCCTCGCATATTAGGAATGCGTAAATCTTTTTCTTCAACAACACCTTTTTGTCCTCCTATAACTAAGGGTAAACTACAACTTAATGATTCTTTTCCGCCATCAATCTCTCTAGATGCAGTAACATTATTGCCATCAACGTCTATGGATATGCAAGCATTTATAAAATTATAATGTAATATAGACGCTAACATACCTGGTACCATACTGCCATTGTAATCGATGGATTCTTTTCCGGCAAGGATCAGATCATAAGCACCATTTTTAACGACTTCGGCTAATTGCTTAGCGACAAAAAAACCGTCGGTAGCTTCAGCATTTACTCTAATAGCATCATCGGCACCAATAGCCAATGCTTTACGAAGTGTAGGCTCTGTCGAAGCATTCCCTACATTTACAACGGTTACCGTCGCTCCTTGTTTTTCTTTAAACCACATTGCTCTTGTCAGCACAAATTCATCATAAGGATTGATTACAAATTGTACACCATTGGTGTCAAATTTTGTATTGTTATCCGTAAAATTAATTTTTGATGTAGTGTCAGGAACATGGCTAATACACACTAATATTTTCATCTTTTTATATATTTTTTACTGTAAAATAAATGTATTATTAATTCGGAACGAAGGTACTAAATATTTTTCATTTTACTATGCATGCATAGTAAATATTTTGAAAGAGTTTTACCTTTTGAGGATCATAAAAACTTAATAAAGAATGATTTTTTTTGTTAAAATAGACGCGTCAGTTTTTAGTTTTATAACATAAACCCCACTGTCTAAATCAGATACGTCAATGTTGTCGAAATTTGTTGTTTTTACTAAAATTTCTTTTCCTTGGATACTATATATTGAAACTTCAAGTATTGGTACTGTAGACGATTTTATTGTCAGATACTCATTTGCAGGATTAGGAAAAATTTTCACTAAGTTATCAAGGTCAATATCATCAACACCCAATGTGGCTTTTGTAAAAAATAACTTATCATTTTCATCCGTCCAAAGCCAAAGGCCTGTTTGGTCTACAGTAATCTCATAAAAAATTTGAATAGCCTCATCAGGATCCCATGCCTGAACAATATTAAAAAAACGATCTTCTTGATTTAGAGCAACACTACAAGGGTCTGAGAGCGTTCGAGCTCCATGAATAAACGTTAAGTACGTATCAGTATATTCATAGAAGGCAGTTCCTCCATTACAAAAAGCTCCCAAATCATCAGCTTCTAGTTGATTTGTCACTGTATAGGGGGCAAAGTTAAGGTTTGGAGCGGGGAAAAAACCAGAACCAGTAGGATGGTTTAGTACCAAATCTTCTCTTTCGCCATTTACCAAAAAATATTCTAATGTAAAATCACTATTGTCAAAAAAAGAAATGTTATCTGTAATACTCGATACATTTTTAGAAATCGTTTTTTGTGAAAATAATTGCAATGAAATTAGAAACATTACAATTTGAAAAGCGGCTTTCATAGTTTGTATTATTGAGATTAGAAGCGCATTTAGCATTATAAAATTACAAAATTTATCAATGAAATAAAGTATGAATTAACTTTTAAATATCGATAGCTACTTATTGCTTTTAATTTTCTTATTTTTGCTGATTCAATAAAAGAACAAATTAATGAGAACTATCCAATTTAGAGAAGCGGTCTGTGAAGCAATGAGCGAAGAAATGCGTCGTGATGAGAGTATTTATTTGATGGGGGAAGAAGTAGCTGAATATAATGGAGCCTATAAAGCATCTAAAGGAATGTTAGATGAGTTTGGTGCCAAACGTGTAATTGATACACCGATTGCTGAGTTAGGTTTTGCAGGTATTGCAATTGGCTCAACGATGACTGGTAATAGACCTATTGTAGAATATATGACCTTTAACTTTTCATTGGTCGGTATTGATCAAATTATAAATAACGCTGCGAAAATTCGCCAAATGTCAGGTGGACAATTTAAATGTCCGATTGTATTTAGAGGGCCTACAGGTTCTGCAGGGCAGTTAGGTGCTACACATTCTCAGGCATTTGAGAATTGGTTCGCTAATACACCAGGATTAAAAGTGATCGTACCGTCAAATCCGTATGACGCTAAAGGGTTGTTAAAAGCTGCTATTAGAGATGATGATCCGGTAATTTTTATGGAATCTGAACAAATGTACGGAGATAAAGGTGAGGTACCTGAGGGTGAATATGTATTGCCAATTGGTGTGGCAGATATTAAAAGAGAAGGTACAGATGTTACTATTGTTTCTTTCGGAAAAATAATAAAAGAAGCTTATAAAGCTGCTGATGCATTAGAAAAAGAAGGTATTTCTGTAGAAATTATTGATTTACGTACTGTACGACCAATGGATCATGACGCCATCATAACTTCGGTTAAAAAAACAAATAGATTGGTAATTCTTGAAGAAGCTTGGCCTTTTGCTAGTGTCGCTTCAGAAATAACCTATCAAGTACAAGAACAAGCATTTGATTATTTAGACGCACCAATACAACGTATTACCACTGCTGATACACCTGCACCTTATTCACCGGTATTATTGGCGGAGTGGTTGCCAAATGCGAATGATGTTATAAAAGCTGTAAAAACAGTAATGTATGTGAAATAATGGCATTAAAATTGTTATATAAAACCTTTTGCTATAAAATAGTAAAAGGTTTTTTTTGTAATAAGTCTACGTTTTATCGAACTATTACAATAGTAATAATTATTTGAGTTTAATATAGGTCGATCCTATTGATATTTAATAAATGAAAAATTTATATATACTTTTTTTTATAATCACTTCAGTTGCCTTTTCTCAGGTTAAGGTAAGTGGTACCGTTTTAGATGAATCTAATGAGCCCGTACCTTTTGCCAATGTAACATTTAAAGGCTCTACTGTTGGAACTGTTTCTGATGAGAACGGAAAGTTTTATTTAGAATCTGATAAAACATATACACAACTTTTAGTTTCTTTTTTAGGATTTGAAACAAAAACGATTCCGCTTAAAGCAAGAAATTATGACCTTAAAATTATATTGATTGAAGATAGTGCTAGTTTAGATGAGGTCGTAGTATACTCAGGTAAAGTAAAAAAGAAAGGAAACCCAGCCATAGCGATTTTGAGAAAAATTTGGGCAAAAAAACGCCAAAACGGAATTCATCTATACAAACAATATGAATACGATAAATACGAAAAGATTGAATTTGACCTGAATAGTATTGATGAAAAGTTTAAAAAGAAGAAACTTTTCAAAGGTATGGAGTTTATTTTTGAGCAAATAGATACTTCTAATATAACCGGTAAATCATACCTCCCCATTTTTATCAATGAGGCCATGTATAAAACATATGGTAAAAATAATCCTAAAAAGTTTCGTGAAGAATTAGTTGCCAATAAAAATTCTGGTTTTGATAGCAATCAAGAACTTATTGAGTTTGTAAAACAGTTATATGTTGATTATAATATTTATGATAATTATTTGAAATTTTTTGATAAAAGTTTTACGAGTCCGTTATCCAGAACCGGAGTTTCGGTTTATAATTATGTCTTAGCGGATAGTTCTTTTATTGACAATAAATGGTGTTATAATATTGTTTTTTATCCGAGAAGGAAAAATGAATTGAGCTTTAAAGGTGATTTTTGGGTTAACGATACCACTTTTGCAGTGAAACAGATAGAAATGAATGCTAGTAAAAGTGCAAATATAAACTGGGTGAAAGAAATTTATGTTGAACAGGAGTTCAATGTGTTGAACGATTCAGTCTTTTTATTGAAACGTGATCATATGATGTCTGATTTTGCCTTTAGAAAAAAGGAAAAATCTAAAGGTGTCTATGGTAGGAGAACTACATTGTTTAATAATTATGACTTTGAAAAGGAAAGAGATGCTAAATTTTATACAAAGCGAGTAGATGCATATAAAGAAGAGATTTTTAATAAGCCTGATACTTATTGGCGAGAAAATCGCTTTGAAAAATTGAATGATGATGAGGTCGGAATTTATAAAATGCTCGATACACTTAAAACAAATAGAAAATTCAAGCAACTCTATAATCTAGGAGCGACGCTCGCAACAGGATATTGGGGCATCACAAAAGGTCTTGACTATGGACCCATATTTTCTAGTATTGGTAGTAATGATGTAGAAGGCACTCGTGTTAGAATAGGAGCCAGAACTTTTTTTAATCAAAACGATACATGGCGATTACAAGCTTTTATGGCCTACGGTTTTAAAGATGAAAAAATAAAATATGGTGTTGCCGGCAAATGGATGATTGATAAAAAGAATAGAATAATTATTTCTGCTGGAAACCGAAGAGATGTTGAACAGACCGGAGTAAGTTTAACCACTGCAAATGATGTGTTGAATAGAAGTTTTGCTTCTGCAGCTTTTTTTACTAGAGGAGAAAATTTCAGGCTTACCGATTTGAATTTGACCAATGTATCATTAGATATTGAACCGATACGTAATCTTAATTTTAAACTGGGAGCAACTTATAAAACGTTGAAGTCTGCGGCGCCAGATTTATTTAATTTAGATTATTTTGATGAAAATGGTGCTATTCAATCAGAAATAGCACAAACAGAAGTTGATGTTGCTATAAATTTCACACCAGGTCGTAAAAATGCGGGATTTGGAGTTGAAAGAAGTGTAAGTAATGATGGTAGATATCCCATTTTATATGGTAGTTATACAAAAGGACTAAAAGGAATATCAGATCATGATTTTGATTATGACAAATTACAATTATTTTATAAGCACCGAATATTAATGGGTGGTTTTGGTAAATTGAAATATGTAATGGAATTCGGGAAAACTTTTGGTGATGTACCATTAACTTTATTAGATGTTGTACCAGGAAACCAAACGCTTACAATCGCTCCTCGAACTTTTGATCTCTTAGATTATTATGAATTTGTAACAGATGAATATGCGTCATTACATTTAGAGCATAATTTTAATGGAAGAATCTTTTCAAGAATACCTTTGTTGCGTAAATTGAATTTACGTGAGATTGTTGGAGTGCGGACTATTGTTGGTTCTTTGTCTGATAGTAATCGAGATATGAGTCGCTTCTTTTCAATTAATGATGTAAATGGTAATCCGCATATAGGCGCACCAACAAAACCATATTACGAATATCATTTTGGTGTAGATAATATTTTTAAACTACTGCGAATAGATTTTGTTTTTAGAGGAAATTATTTAGACCTGCCTGGGGCAACAAAATTTGGAATTAAAGGCGGAATAGGTTTCTATTTTTAAGAAGTGTCGGTTTTACTTTCAATGAGTTTTGTTAGTTTGCTTTTAACTTAATTGATCTGAATCCTCCTTGAAAGTATGTCAAGAGCTAGTTATAAACTATGCATTCTCGATACTATTTTATTCTCACGCATACTCGGGATCACAAAATAACTCGAAGTGACGTTTAGATTCTGTTTCATCAGTTCGCGTTAAAAGCCTGCTCGTCAGTTCGAGTGCCGACCCCGAGCCCTCGGGGGAGGTGTATCGAGAACAATTCTTCTCTAAAACCGCTCAACACTCTCAACATTCATCGCGCTCATCACTTCATTGATATTCGCCGTATTGATACCAGTAGCAAAATCTGCAGGAATAACAGCTACCCTATAAAGGATATCATCTGTAAATAAAGCATCTAGCGTTGTCGGGTCTATCGTACCATCTATAAAGAAATTCACATCGTTAAGGGTATAGTCATAACCATACAATAAGATACCATCATCAAAGAACAGCGTTTGTGGTAACGGTTCCCAGATATCTACACCATTGTCTACTCCTGCAAGAATATAAGCGATTACAATATCAGTATCAAACACTTCGATAGAAGTAGGGATTTCAGTAAAAAACACATAATCATCAGCCTCGGTAAAAGTGACTTCCACTTCAAAAATAGATCCAATGAGTCCGTCAGCACCATCAGTGCCATCGAAACCTGGAGGGCCTTGTGGACCGATATCACCGGTACAGGAAATAAATAATACAGCTAAAAACGATACGAGTAGTATAGAAATATTTTTACTCATTGAATTGTTATTGTTTTTTTGGAATTCGTGATTTTTCTTTGAAAAGTTCATGATTTATTATTTTAGGTAAAAGTAACAACTATTGAGCCATAAAGGTTCTAAAAATATTTTTTATAAAAGAAATTAGAAATTCTTTTCTAATTAAAAACGCACACTATGATCTTCGCGTAAACAATGTCAATTCTAATTCTGCTAAAGAAAGATCTTTATATGCAGTAACTTCGTTTTTTATGGTTTTTGCAAACTGTATCACTTCAAGATATTTTTTTTCATCTTTAATCTGTGTCCAGGATTCAATTTTTCTCGATTGAATAGAAGTTGCTTTTGCCACTTTATTTAATTTGTCTTGAATCATTCTATCTACCGGAAAATGAGGCGGAGTAGGTATTAACTTTAAACACCAAAGATACTTTAAAAACAGATTGAGTATTTTTTGACTTACACCAAAATTAATCTTTCCATTTCTTAAAATAGATGAGAATTTTTTAGAAAAGGCAGAGAGGGCATAAATATTTGCAAGGTGATTTTCTTCAGTAATCTCTTTAAAATACTGCGCCTGTACAAGCTGTTCTAAATAAACTTTTAATTCACTTTTAAATTCTTTTTTGGCATTCTCTGTAGTGTTCAGAGCATAGATATGTGCTCTTTGAAAAGCACCTGAAACAGATAAGACCCATAATTCATTGATTATAAATTTACTTTTCATAGTAATTGTGATTTTAGATTGGTATGGTTACCTCTTGTTCTTTTTGTGCTAAACGTTTTTCGTTAATGGTATATCCCTTAACTAAATATTCTTTTAAAACACGATTTGCCCAAATACGAAATTGAGTACCTCTTATTGAATTTACACTGTAACCAACAGAAATAATAACATCTAAACTATAAAAGGCTACTGGTTTGTCGGAATTTGCAATATGCATTTTTTGCATATTGCTTTTTTTATCTAGTTCAGACTCCTTAAAAACATTGTTAATGTGGCGAGATATAACAGATTGGTCTCTTTCAAATAACGTTGTTAACTGTTCTTGATTAAGCCATACAGTTTCCTTTTCAAGTTGAACTTCAACTTGTATTTCTTTATTTTTAGATTTATATATAATTATTTCACTCATACTATTGTATTGAACTTGTCTAAAAATACACAAAATATCTAGTTAGTTCTGAATTACCGAAAATTTATTGATAGTTCTATTATAAAACAGCACCCAAGCAGTAAGTTATTAACACAGGTAAAAAATAAAAAGGTGTTACTTTTAGTTGAAATTTCGGTAGAATACAGACTAAAAGTAACAAAAGAACACATAAGTTGTTCATAAAATTAAACAATGAGATATGTGAAACACTTTTTTAATTCGTTAGATTTAAAGAACTAATACGTCGCTAAACAGTTAAGTATGATACTAACATTACCTCAAATTGAAGGTAAAATTCGAGAATTTGCCGCTATCATGAATGCCCCTGAAGAATTCATTCCCACTTTTGGGTCTTCAAATCAAACAGGATTACCACATATAGAAATATCGAACGGACATTATACTCTCATTGTCTGTGAAAAGGGAAAAGAATTTTCGAGAGAAAGCTTTGATAACTTTGATGATTTAGTTTTTAAAGTAGTACAAGATATTAGTTTTTCGATGGCTTGTGAACGGGTTTTTGAAGACACGAATGACCAAAGTTATCGTGAACGTTTCTTTCAAGTACAAAAACATATTCTATCAAAAATTGACGTAAATCATAATGAAAAGGTAAAGCTATATCAGGAATCGTTAACTACTGAAGATACCAGTGCATTGAGCGAATCAAGAAAAAAGATACTGCTTAAAAGTAACAATCATAAAACGCCCTTACAATCCCGAGTATTTGGGAAGGAGAAGTGAACCTGCCTGCCGGCATGGCAGGGAAACTCACCTCAAATTGAAACTATGAGATTTCTCGTCGCACTTTCTCCCGAAGCCTCGGGACTGTCGGAATGACTGAATGCTAATAATAAAATAGTTATCAGTTTATATGCAGTTTGGTTACAACGAACTGACGTAATTTTTTGTAACCGAAATTCCTCTCATTGATGTTCTACGAAATAAAAAATACTAATCTTTAAATTAACGTTAGTTAGATATAAATTAATGTATTTAAAAAAGCGTCAGTTCGAGTATTTTTTCGCAATGATCTTTCGGCGGTGTTTATATCGATCTTATACTAGATGCTCAAAATGATATTAGAAAAAATGTATCGAGAACAGCTTTTTTGGACGAAAATTACTATTCTCGATACAATCCTCCTCAGGTCGGATTACTCGAACTGACGTAATTTTCTTTTGTATAAGACTTGTTTGAATTTTCTCTTTTTTGCGCTAATCAAAGCCCCAGGAAAGGCAAGTGTTTTACCTTGTGATACGTGAGTGCAGTCGAAATACATTTTTTTAATTCAGTTTCTAGCAATACTTCATTAACACTCCGGTTTAATTCTTGAGGAGATTTATACGACCATTCTATACCATATATAGTATCAGCTTCCGATAAAGTATTGGTATTTATATTTAAACTAATTAATTGGTGAATTATATAGTTTTTTACGCTATTGAGCTCGTTAAATGACACTCACAATTTCCTTTAATTGATTCATAATTTTTTCAAAATGCACATCTTGATCTTGATAAAATAGATGTACTAATATGGCTTCTTGTAATGAGTTGTTGGCTATTATTTTTAAAAATCCTTCTTTTAAAAAACGTTGAACATCTTTTTCAGATTGTACTATTTGCGCTTTGATATTTGAAGTATGGTTTAATAAGTAAACAATATCTTCAAAATCATTACTAATTCTAGGGTCGTTACCACCTCTATCGTAAAAAGCTGAAAATTTCGTGGCTAAAAAATAGGGTAGTGATAAAATTTTTATAGTTACCCCATCAATATCTATGGATTGTGAATGTTCAAAGCCTGCTGCGAACCAAGGATCTCCTGGAGCCCAACCAATGGCCTTGGTTGCCATCACATCAACTTTAATATCGTCATAACGAAACCGACAAACTGCAGTATCTTCATGTGATTGCGAAAAGCCTCTTTGCACTAATGATTCTCTCAATGCTTCTAATTCACTTAAGTTGGCTATTTTCAAACTTATATCAATGTCTTTTGTAGGTCTTACATCATCGGCTGCTGGATCGTCAATGTATAAGCTTACCATTGCACTTCCTACATAGATAACATCCTTGTTCAGTTCATCAAGAGCTATGGCAATTTTTTTGTTACTTGCCTATTGATTAAGGCGTTTTTTAGCATAGCCTATTTTTGAGTTCTTGCATTGCTATATTTTTTTCGCGTGCTTTACCAACCCGTAAACTATCACATAAGGCTATTAATTCATAGAATTCGGAGTCCTTTAAGCATGCTTCAGGCACATTGGGATGCAAGGGTTCTACAGCCTGGCCACGTACATTTCCTTTTGCAAAAGGCCATACATAAGGATCATTACTAACTATTTCATCATTGAGCGGAGGCGCCGAATGCGCAGTTGGTAACCCCCTTACTAGGGCACCCGGTTGTTGTGGATATACATATTTTAAGCCATGTTCTAAAAAATCGAGTAGAGCCAGGACCATTAAACGTTTTTTATTAGGGCTTATTAGGCCTGCTATAACCGACCTATTGATGCTTTCGCTTACCTCGCTGGCGCTAATATTTAGTTCGTATGCTAGGTCTTTCATAAACCATGGTATTTTTCCTTTTGTTGCTATTTTCAGTAAAATAACAATGTCATGTGGGCGCATGCCGTTATGCTTTTTCATGTTTACTAATTTGTATATAAGACAAATGTACTAAAAATATTATAATTCGCGATTCGCGATTCGCGAATTATATAATTCAAGTATACAGAAAATTTAATACCAACAGTTTTCATAATTAATATCTTCCATCAGCTACATTGTTCTATTGGTGTTAGAATTAATAAATAAATGCATATCTTCTTTAGAAACCCTATTAAAATCATTATTATACAAGAACAATTTATGCAGGCCTTCAATTTGCTGTGGCAACCTGTTCGTTGGTAACACGTCAGACAGATTGCTTGAGCTTCGCTCGGTATTACTTCCCGAATACTCGGAATCGCAACGACGTTCTAATCAAAGCTCCAAGAAAGGCAAGTGTTTTACCTTGTGATAGGTGAGTGCAATCGAAATGCATTTTTTCAATTCAGCTTCTGGCACTATATCGTTTAGTTGAAAAATGATGGCTCTATTGCCTTCAAAGGTAAAAATGCCTTTAAAAACAAATTTAAAAGTGGCTACTAATTTGGTTGAACAACTAAAATACATTGCATATTGATTGGGCGATTTCTGCTTCCAATCAATACGTATGGTACTTCCTTTTTTTACCAAATAACTTGGTTCGCCCCATTTTAAGGTTTCCTCTATTAATTGTATGTCCTCCATTTCATTGGCGGTTTCTAAAATAAGTTTTCGAAGATGCCGCATTTTAGTAAGCACTGGTTTAGGGTATGAATCAAAGACCGGTTTGACATTTGGACTTGTATTTATTTGTAAGTTATTCATACTTTAAACCGATCATTTATGTAAGCTTACCAATTCTTTTATTTTAACAGCCTTTTCAAAATGATCTAATTTCTGCTCCCATATCCACCATGTTGCAGCTTCCATCAACAGTGCCGGATTATCATTTTTATTCGCAAAAAAAGCGTAAAATGATAGTCCGACATTTGGTCCTTTTGCTTCAATTTTACGATCACAGACTTGAATTATTTTTTCTCTTAAATTGCTGTTCATCTTTATATGTTATTTATCGTCATAAGGGCAGGTTTGAAAATAAGTCTGCAAATTAAATTTTCGATCTTCAAATTTGTCTTGCAGAATTTTAAAGTGCTGAATTCTATCGATTCTAAAAGCGCGATAATCATTTCGTAAATGACACCAAGCAATGAGTATCCATTTATGATTGGTGGCATAAAAGGCATAGGGTTCTATTTTCCGAAAGGAGATGTTTGGGTCATTCGCCTTTTGGTAATTAATTTCTACATAGTTAAAATTAGTAATAGCCAACTGAATTCCTGAAAGTGCATTGCTAGAAATATTTTCGTAATTTGTATCGAAAATATGAATTTTACTATGCAGCAATTCACTTTTTTGTTGAATAGATGTTCTAAACACTGATTTAATTTTGGTCAACGCCTCTTTAAAATCTTCAACAAAAGAAGCATCATTTGTTTGACTGACTAAATGCTGTGCTGTAATTAGTGCATTGGCTTGCTTTTCGGTAAATTGAACAGGAGCAACCGTATAACCATCTCCTAAAGAATAGCCTCTACCTTCAATAGGTACCACAGGCACACCGGCTTCTTCCAATTTTCTAATATCTCTATAAATAGTACGTACACTCACTTCATACTTTTGAGCAAGTTCAGTGGCTGTTAACAATCGTTTCGATTTTAACAAGGTTAATATTGATATGAGCCGAGATAATTGAGACATAGAAACAAAGATAGCGAACCCTCTCGGATTCGCTATTTATACATTGAAAAGTTTACCCCATAGAATGCAATGCTACTCTGTTGCCTTCAGTGTCAATAAATTGGGCAATAAAACCATTTTCATCAATGTCAGTTTTAGGCATTACTACTTGTCCGCCAGCAGCCTCAACCTTCCCTAACGCGACATTTAAATCATCACCACCATTTAAATACACGGTTGAACCATCAGTAGAAGGGTTCATTTCTTTCATTTGAACGATGGCGCCACCAACACCCATGTTTTCCATGTCATATGGAAACATACCATATTTCATGTTTTTTTCTGGCATGTGGTAGTCTGTAATTTCTAGGTCTAAAATAGTGCCATAGAATTTTTTTGCTCTTTCGTAATTGTTTACCGGAATTTCAAACCAGTTTATTGCATTTTTCATGTTGTAATGAATTTTAAGTTAAACATAGGGCAAAGATATGTGGGGTAGTGTCGTACTATGTCAGGGGTCGATTTTTATTGCGGAAGTTTTAAAATCTTAGTGATTTTTAATTTGCGATGATAATTAAGAAGTATTCTATCCAATTTTAACGTCATTGCGATCCCGAATATTCGGGAGGGAGAAGCAATCTGCTCTATGTTTACGTCATTGCGAGACTTTGTAAAAGTCGTGGCAATCTGTTTATTATTACGTCAGTCCTTTAAAACAGCAATATATCCTTTGTTAAAGTCATCACCAATCTGGTAGCTAAAACCATGCTCTTTTAAACATTTTATCACCCTATTTTTCATACCGGTTGAGTTACCCGTGATAATCTGAAAGGGCAAATAGGCTTGGTTCGTAAGTACATAATCTTCTACCAGTTCGTGTACTTCTAAATGGGTTACCCCATGCAGGTCTAAGGGTGGTTTTCTAAAGAATAGTTTTTTCAATTGAACCATTTTAGATTAATGTTCACTATTTATTTTACACATTTCACCACAAATTCAGTATTCTAAGCCTTTTGTTGGTTTTTTTAACTCATCAGGTATTTTCCATTTAATTTTCCAATCGGTCTAATTGTCCAATTTCCAATTATGAAACTCATAATATATTACTTCCTAATTAAGCATTCTCCTCCGCAACCATAGCGAACTCATTTCAACCTGACCAACCGAAATATATCCTTCATTAACTTAAGGATATAACACTCTATCAAACACTCCAATTACTCTGAAATCATTCAACTCATCTTCAAAAAGTTTAATATCTTTATAAATTGGATTATCAGAAAGTGGTCTTAAAATAATAGATTCATGCAACAAATTGTCAACGCCTTCCCTTTTAACACTTAAATATTCTTTAACAGTATACCCTGAACCAAAATCTGAATCTTGAATATTCATTGATTGAACCAATACAATTTTTCCATTTCTTGTTCCTGCTTTGTATTTTTTAAAACCACAAATAGAACCATTCGGAATTACTTTATTCATAGATTCACCAACTATTTCACAAGCAAAATAATCATCAGAAATTCTTAAATTTTTCGGGGATTTAATCCATCTTATATCTTCAACATTTTGATTTTCACTAAACTCACCCGCAGCAACCTTTAAATCATATAAAGGAACAGCATTTATAAACGGATCAAGTTCAGGTTTTTCGATAAATAACCCAACTTCTTCAACTTTTTTATCAAAACCTCTAGTTTTAATATATTTAGAAAAGTAATTTCGTAGATTATCATCACAAACAAAAATATAAGTCCCTCTGATTGCTCTTAACAAGATTGTTTTATAAATATTTTCAATAAAATTTGATAATTCATCTTGACTCTTCACTGATTGCTTACCATATTTGTCAAAATAATTTTCTTCGATTATTTCAATTCTATTTGTATTTTTATTATAAGTAATTTCATTACCGAAAATAATTCCAGTATAATTTAAATCGTAACCTTGAGTAGTGTGTATACAACCAACCTCATTGATTGAATTAGGTGAATTTATCCAATCAATGTTTTCTCCATTCCATTGTAATTCTACATTATTAATTTTAATATCAAATAGACCTTTATCTTTTTTGGAAATCCAAGGCCATGAATAACCTGCAATTAATCGTGACAAACCTACTTCATTATTTTTTTTCTTAATTTCCTCAATCATTTCAGACAAGGAACTAAATAGTATTAAATCGTAGTTTTTGGAATTATAAGTTCCTTCAATATCTTCGGTTTTACATTTCAATAGATTATCTACGAATTTTACATAAGCATTTCCTCCTCGAACCCTGAATTGAGACTTTAAATAATCAATGTTAGTATCTGGATCTGATTTTAATTTATCAAAAACAGATTTTTCAACATCTGAAGGCTTAATAGATTGATTTTCATCATAAAAAAATATATTTTTTCTAGATTGACTCAAAATAAAATCAACCTCGGTGCAGGTAAATTTATCCAAATTTAATTTTTCACAAGCTTTATCAAAAGCTCCAAAATAAGCGCCTAAATTAACCCTCCTTCGTAATCTGTGGGATTCATCAACAATTAAAATGTCGTAATTGTTTCTAGTAACTTCTGCGGGTCCTATGACCATATTTCCTGATAATCCTTTTATGTTTTTAAACACTTTTTTAAGTGTTTTCCTAAATGAAGACATCGGTACTACCAATGCGATTTTTGGTTGCCAAAATTTATCCTTAAGAAGAATTATTTTTTCAATAAACTCAGACTCTTCATCACCAAACTCAGCGAAATTAAAATCTTTACTGTCTGTCGTTAACAATTTAAAAAAAAAAATGGCTAAAATCGTTTTACCTGTACCTGCTCCTCCTTCAATAATGACGTTTTTTGCCTTGTCATTTAACAGGTTATCAATAATAATCATTAAACCATCTTTTTGGTCATTTGTTAAAGATTTATAAGGTGAATATTTAAATAGATCCGAATTATTGATAAACTCTAACGAGTGTCTGGAAAGTCCCTTTGACCTAAGTTGATCCCAGAGAGATTTAAACAATTCCCAATAGACCTGCTTCTTTTGATAATATTCATGATTTGCCAATCCTAAATTACCATTTTGTAATTTAAATTGCCCATCGCCGTCTAAATATTTTATCAAATTAGATTCTATGTCTAAAGTTGCGGATTTATTAAAAATTTGACTCCCAATTAGGTGTACAACGGTAAGTCTGCTTTTGGCATCATTTTTTAAATGACTTTTCATCCTTGCGTATGTATCCGCAGTTTCTCCGACATAAGCTTCCTTCAAAATGTCATCAGTAATAAGATATACTATTGGCCATAATTCTTTTGCAAAATAAAATTCTTCTAATCCATCTATTAAATCATCGTCAAATTGATACTGATTAATTTGAAATTTCTGATCTAAAAGATTCATAACTCATTATATTTCTTAGCAGTACCCTTAGATTTTGAAACTGGATATTTTTCGTTGTTAGATTTCATTTTTTCAAGAATTATCTCTCTAACATCAAACTTATGTTTTTCGGCTAATAAAAAAGCAAAGGAAAGTATATCAGCTAATTCCTCCTTTATTCTGTCTTCATTTACTAATTCAGATTCTTTTATTGTTTTCCATAAGAATAATTCATTTAATTCCGCAGCTTCAATAGATATTGCGGTGGCTAGATTTTTAGAATCATGAAACTGTTTCCAATCCCTAGCATTTCTAAATTTTATTAATTCATTAATAATTTCTTTAATTTCAGACATAATTTTAAAAGCAAAATTTATAAATTAATTCTAAACTTTAGGGTTAATAACAAAGTTACCATTTTAAACAACAGCAAAAAAGGGGAAAAAGCTCCTTTTTTTAGTCATAATTTATTCGATCTCTAATAGTACCATCTTGTCTGTGAATAATAACATCCGCTTTGTGCTTACGCGCCAAACTTTTGGCTTTCCGTAAGGCGGTGCTTTGTTTTCTGTGTTTTGAGGTGATTCTTTTATTGCCTTCGCGTCGTACTGCCCAACCATCTTCATAAGGTACTACATGTTGGTGCCAGGTTCTGCCTCTTGAACTTTGTCGAGAGCTTTTAAAAAAAACATCGACGAGCTGACTTAAGAGGTCTAGCCAAAAATTGGGTTTGCTTTGTTTGGGCATGGTGTTGTGCTATAGTTTGGTTGTGTCGAAGATAGTATTTTTTCTATTCCTTTTTTCTTTTTTAATTTCATCAGTTTTTTCTTGATATGTCATAAAATAGAAAGATTGAGAATCTTTCTATTTTTGAGCTAAATGACGCGCTGGAGAATCAAAAAAATTGAACTCAAAAGGCCAACGCGCCACCTGGCCTGTTCGCTAAAAACAGCCACTGGCTATTTTCTAAACACTCCATCCTCATTTCTCCGTTCACTATTTCTGGGGCTGTCAGACAAGTCCAATTATTAATAATAACAAACAATGAAGATAGCGAGTCAGTTCGAGTTCAGGTGAGACCGAAGAATTGAGAACAATTTGTAGTTCACGCCTCTTATCGAAATATTATCATTACCTTGTTTATCCGGGCGCCACCTGGCCCATTCACTAAAAATAGCTACCAGCTATTTTTTTAACGTTCTGTCCGATTTCAACAGAGAGAGGAACGAACGACGAGAAATCTAAGTTGTGTGAAGTCGTTCTATATAAACAACCCGTTCCTTACTTAAAAAAAATCTAATTATTGAATTGATGTTAGCCATATGATGTTCATCATGTTCGGCAGTAAAAAACAAGATCTCAAGGTTTCATTTTTCTTTAATTGTAGCTGCGTTGAACTACATGTTAGTCTCTAAAAATTAACCTGCCCGTATAAAATTCTGTAACGTTAACAATCGGAGGTCGATTCGTAGCGATTACATTACCAACACCACGAATTTCTCCTGTTAGTTGTTGTATCGGATTGATGACGATCGTATTAATACCTCTGTGAAATAAATGAACATTTTGAGCTATTAGCTCTTCTCCATTAAATTTACCATGTCCCGAAGCAAAAACAATATCTAGAGATGTGGTTTCTCCTTTTAAAGAAAAATTTGAGACATCGTTACTTATAATACTTAGGTTTTGATTTTCAATAGTTAAATCGAAGTCTCCAACGTTTACCTCGTCTTCTAGAAAGTCTTCTGAGATCAATGTCAATGAATCAAAACGCAATACTCCAGTATTCGAAACCGTAAATTGAGAAGCATTTCTAATTTCAGAAATATTGATGGCTGTCAGTAGTACTTTTGCCGGCTCAAAATCTCTTATTAGATTACAAGATGTGGTATTTGTAATACTCAGCTTGTCATTTATTATATCGGTTGTAATATTGTCAATGACATTTTCGCCATAAGAAATATGGATGCTATTTTCAGTGCCTTGTTTAATTTCTAATTCAATTCCTTCATGAAAAATTACCTTAGAAAAATTTTCTAATGAAAGTTCTTTAGTATCGATGGTTCCTGATACTTTAAAGCAGTCAGAGCCACTTTCGGTATCGCAACCGAAGAAAAGAGTCATACATACTATGTACCAATTTTTTTTCATTTATAATCGAATGCCTATTCCTAAATCTATTGATTCAGCTATGAATAAATGTGCTTTAATAGATGCTGTTGCAAACCATTTGTTTCCAATATATTTTTTCACACCTATGCGCTCATAATATCTAGTTTCGAATGGATAAGGATAATATACGTAATAGCCTATTTGCGTAATAATTGAGAAATTATCGATATCTAATTCATGTCCAATTAATAAACTAACCCGTTTGTAATCAGCCTTTCCATCTTCTTCAGGAAATTCAGGAAATGCGACTGCATTGTATTGAATAAGTTCTTTTAAGAATTTAGAAAAAAACACTTCAGTGCCAAACTGTAAAATGCTTTTACGACTGATACGTTTATCGGCATATATACTTCCCACATAAAACGGAAACTGCCTGTTACCTAAGTTTCCTGAGCTATTGACACCACCGCTAAATTTAAGGTTTATTTTAATAGGCTCCTTTTTATAGGTTGTGTCTTTTTTAAAAGAAGTGAATGTGTAATCAATCGGGTTTTGAGTATCAAAATTATAGCTGACACCTGTATTGATTGAAAGCGTATTTAAACCTGAGTTTGGAGGTTTTATAGCGCCGTTAGAATAATGTAAGAGTAAGAGTCCGAAATTAACATCAAAGGCGTTAAAAACCCTTTTTCTTTTATAGTTGAAGCCTAAAGACATATTCGTTAAAAGATGTGAGCCGAAAGCATTGTTTTTATTGTTTGTTTCTATGTCATACGGATTGGTATTGTACGTAATTCCTTGTCCTATTTTAAAATAAAACTGATTGTTCTTTGTACGATTGCCTATATAAAAACTATAATTTGCCTGTAAACTATATGCTTTTCCTAATATAGGGTTTTTAAAATCTTGATAGATAAAAGAATATCCGTAATCGGGAAAATTGTAATCGACTAATTTTTTATCCTTTGCAGTGGTTTTATGATTCCAGTTTAATAAGAATCCCACAGGATGGCTGAGTGTTAAATGGGAAATAGATTTTTTATGTTTAATTACATTTCCGTAAAGATATTCTCCTTGAAATGTATAGTGATTGTTTTTTTCTTGCTGAGAGAATAAAGAAGTGCTTAGAAGATAAAGAAGTATAAAAAATGATTTATTCATACTATTTTATCATTCTAGAAATCGAAATACCAGTTAAACACATCAGTTCGCAAACCAAATGAAAACCAGGTTGTACTTTCTTTTGAAAAATTTGTTGTTTCAGTAGTGGGGTCAAAATTTCTATAGGTAAATCCACCAAACAACTGAAGGTTCGTTGCCGGATTTATAATATAACCAGCTTGTAAATCTGCAATAAAAATATTGGTTTTGTTACCTTGAAGAAAATCTATACCTGTATCAGCAATTCTATCATCATTACTCGAATAAATGTCACCTCCGTAATTTAGTCCGTCTTGATCAAATCCTTTTGTTCCAATAGTCAATTTTGCATTACCAAACCATCTATCTTTTTTATAACGAGCGATACCAATAAGTTCAGAAAAATTACTTCCCCAAAGATGCGCTATAGGTTGATTGAAATGTCCATAATTTAATACAGGGTTAAAATGGCTATAGGTATATGGTCTCGCCATATTGTATTCTCCTTGTAGATATAAATTATCAATATTGAAGGCATTGTGATATTTCATACCCAATTGAAATGCAAATTTATTGGCCCAATAACCGGTACCATCAAAAAATTTACCTACGGTTAATTCATCTAAAACAAATTGAGAATATGCTGAAATAGTTTTAGAAAATTTATATTTAGAACTTAATCCGATAATCGCATTCCCCGCTTCTGAACCTCTTGTAAATTCAACAGCACGATAAAAAATAATAGGGTTAAAGAAATTAATATCAAAACTTCTATCATTCTGTTGACGTGTAATTACGGCTTCAAACAGACCAATATTTAATTTTTCATTTACATTCCAACTTAAATGATGTATGGCAACGTATTTACGCGGACTCAAATTATCGACACTAACTTCACGCCTTACATCGTCTAACCACATCCATAAATTGGTGTATTTAATTTTCCAGAATTTTGTGCTTATTTTTAAATGCGGATAAGGTGAAGCTACATCAGAGAGCATCATTGATCGATATCCATCACCGATAAAATTTTTACCATGACCGAATTGAAAATTAAAAAATTTACTTGGGGTGTATGATAAATAGGCTTCTGCGATAGGATAATCAAAACCACCATCTTTAAAACTTTTTCCTTTTCCTCTTCCAGGAACTGTACCTGCGGCACCTAATGGATTGTTGGCTCTAATAAAATCATTGATATATTCAGAAAATCGACCTTGACTCTCATAAAAAGAGGAAGAAAAACTTAAGTCTTTACCTAAACCACCTTGAATTTGAAAACCTCGTGTGTTATTATAAGTATAATCAACGTCAGAATTATCTTTACCTAGTTGTAAGTCAAAAATCGGATTTACAGTAAACCAATAGTCTTCTTCTTGAATTTTAAAAAGATGCTCATTCCATAATTTTCTACCCGACCAAGTCTCTTTGTTTTTTAATAAGGCTGTTTTTTGCGTAGTTAAATCAACATATTTTGTTGCTTCGCTATATTGAAATGGTTTAAAGCTAGTATGAGCGTTTTCATTGCTGTCATAATAAAAACTTAAATCAGCATAGGTTTGATGTGTAAGCGGAATATTTAATTCGCTCTGATGCTCAGGAAATAAAGTTTTCGTAAAAGGTTTGTCAAGATCTTTTTTTATCGGATCATTTACTACAGGCTCTTCAATTACAATTTCATTTTCAATGTCTCGTTTTTGTACAGTTTGAGGTATTTCTTGAGAATCTAATGGAATATTAATAGGCATACCAAAACGCATTTCTATAGGCCTACCATTATAAGTAGCAGGTTTTGCTGTTGGTAGCGTTGAAAATACTCTTCTTACTTCACCTTCTAATTCTTTATAAGAAGACCGCACATAAAGTACTTCAAAATTTCCTTCTCTGTTTACTAAAAAGTTAATGTTGAGCGTTCCTTTATAGTTATCAGCTTTCACAATAGAAGGTAAGTTGAATGCTGCTATAACATCTTTGGTTACGTTTTGATTAAAACAAGATGCTAATGTAGTTTCATCTGCACTATCACAACCTTTATAAACAGGATAAATATCTTCTTGGGCGACAGAAACTTTTGATATAAATAATACAAAAAAAAGAGCAATTAGTTTTTTCATCTAGTAATTTTACTTCTTGTAAATATAGAACTAAATTTTTTCTACGTTATTATTTTTTAATTGATATTTCTCTTGACTTTCTGAGCAAGTTGCCATTCCGTTTTCATCAAAATGTAAGCGTTGTCCATATTCACTCATCCAACCGATTTGTTTAGAAGGGTTTCCTACAACCAACGCATAAGGTTTTATCTCTTTAACAACAACGGCTCCTGCACCGATAAAAGCAAATTTGCCAATATCATTTCCGCAAACGATCGTAGCATTTGCACCAATACTCACTCCCTTTTTTACGGTAGTTTTCATGTATTCATTTTTGCGATTTACCGCACTTCTAGGATTCATTACATTGGTAAATACCATCGAAGGTCCTAAAAACACATCATCTTCACAAGTTACACCTGTATAAATAGAAACGTTATTCTGTACTTTTACATTATTGCCTAAAACCACTTGTGGTGATACTACAACGTTTTGACCAATATTGCAATTTTTACCTAAGGTACAATTAGACATAATATGACTAAAATGCCAGATTTTTGTTCCTTCTCCTATGGTGCAGTTATCATCTATAACAGCCGTTTCATGTGCAAAGTAATTTTCAGTATTCATGTTAAAATATTCTATAAAGGTTACACTTTTGTTGGGTGCCAAGTTGTTTTTACTTCTTGCGTCTTTTCAATGAAATAGGGCGACTGACTTTGAGCACTATTCCAATTTGATTTTTTGCGAAAAACAGTCCTTTTTACGTTATTACTTGCCAGTTCACTAATAAGTTTCATCTCTTCCTCGCTTTTACCGCAATATACAATTGTATTGACATCCATATGTGAAGCCATATGATTAATGAGTTCTTTTTTATTTCCGGTAAGGATATTCACAACGCCACCCGGAACATCAGAAGAGTTTAACACTTCAGCGAATGAAATTGCTGATAAAGGTTTACTCTCAGAGGCTAACACAACAACGGTGTTGCCACCAACTATTGCAGGCGCGATCATTGAAATCAAACCTAATAAACCCTGCTGTTCTGGTGCAATTATAGAAACTACGCCAACAGGTTCTACATTTGAAAAATTAAAATGAGAGCTTGAAACCGGATTCACAGCACTAAAAAACTGTTGGTATTTATCACTCCATCCGGCATAATAAACCAATCTGTCAATAGAAGCCTCTACTTCTTTTTGAGCGGATATTTTTGTTTCACCTTGAGTAACTAATTCAGCAATAAATTGCTCTTTTCTACCTTCTAGCATTTCTGCAATACGATATAATATTTGCCCTTTATTTAAGGCTGAAGCATTGGCCCAAGAATTTTGTGCTTTTCGAGCAATAACAACAGCATTTCTAAAATCTTTACGAGAAGCCAGACACATATTAGCAATTAAATCTCCATTGCTATTATTTACTGCGTAGTATCTTCCAGATTCAGTACGCGGAAATTTACCTCCGATATATAGTTTGTATGTTTTGTTTATATCTAATCTGCTCATGAGCTTTACTTAAATGATTAAAAATTGAATGATTAAATTACTTACTCAAATTTTACATAAGGTTTTAAACCATGTAATCCGCCTTCTCTACCAAATCCGCTTTCTTTATATCCACCAAATGGTGAAGTAGCATCGAATATATTAAAAGAATTGGCCCAAACTACACCGGCATTTAATTTTTGAGTTAAGTGAAATATTTTAGAACCTTTATCAGTCCATACTCCGGCGGATAAACCATAAGGTGTATTATTTGCTTTTTCGATCACTTCATCAATGGTTCTAAATGTTTGTATCGCTAAAACAGGTCCGAATATTTCTTCTTGAACGATGCGATGCGATTGCGAAACGTTTAAGAATAGCGTAGGAGCACACCAATTTCCTTTTTTCGGAAGATTGCATTCCGGTTGATATATTTCTCCACCTTCATTAAGTCCTATTTTAATATATTTTTCAATTGTTTGTAATTGCTTTTTAGAATTTATGGCACCGATATCTGTATTTTTATCAAGAGGATCTCCCACAATTAGTGTTTCCATACGATCTTTCAGTTTTTGAATCACTAAATCGGCAACTGATTCTTGAATGAATAATCTAGATCCGGCACAACAAACATGTCCTTGATTAAAAAATATTGCATTGATAATACCTTCAACAGCTTGGTCAATAGCGGCATCTTCAAAAATGATATTGGCACCTTTTCCTCCTAATTCAAGGGTTAATTTTTTGTGTGTACCCGCTGTGGCATTTAAAATGTATTTACCAACACCGGTTGATCCTGTAAAAGCAATTTTATTAATATCAGGATGATTTACAATAGCTGCTCCTGTTTCACCAGCTCCGGTAATGATATTAACTACACCTTTTGGGATACCACTTTCGTGGATGATTTCTGCTAATTTCAAAGCCGTTAGAGGTGTTGTTTCTGCAGGTTTCAATACAATGGTATTGCCTGTGGCTAATGCTGGAGCGATTTTCCATGCGGCCATTAACAAAGGAAAATTCCAAGGAATTATTTGACCAACTACGCCTAATGGTTTTGGCACTCTATTAGGAAAAGCATAGGTTAATTTATCTGCCCATCCTGCATAATAGAAGAAGTGGTTTGCAGCTAATGGTATATCAATATCTCTCGATTCTCTTATTGGTTTACCGCCATCTAAACTTTCAATTACAGCAAACTCACGAGCGCGTTCTTGAATTAACCGTGCAATTCTAAAGATGTATTTACCACGCTCTTTTCCTGTCAAGGCAGACCAGCCTTTAAATGCTTTACGGGCAGCTTTCACTGCTTTATCAACATCCTTATCAGAAGCTTCAGCTACACTAGCTATCTTTTTATTATCAGTAGGGTTAATTGTGTCAAAATACGTACCATTGGCAGGTTTTGTAAATTTTCCATCAATATATAGATCATATTGTTTTTTTACATGAATATGATCGGTACTTTCAGGAGCTTCAGCGTAGGTCCAAGAAGCTTTGAATATATCTTTTTTCATATTATTAAATTTTAATCCTTTGAAAAGTAATTGATTGATTGGTAAATGCCTGTTTCTGTTTTTACCAATTGCATTAGAACATCATTTGCTAAACTGCTAGCTCCAAATCTAAAATAGTCTTTATGCATCCATTTTTCGCCCAATACTTCGTTAAGCATTACTAAATAATGTAAGGCAAGTTTTGAATTAGAAATGCCTCCTGCTGGCTTCATACCAATCATTTTACCTGTTTTTAAGTAAAAATCTTTGATGGCATCTAACATTACATATGTTACTTGCATTGTAGCCGCAGGCTGTATTTTTCCGGTTGAGGTTTTGATAAAATCAGCTCCGGCATACATTGCTATTTCACTGGCTTTTCTTACATTGTCAAGGGTGTCTAATTCACCCGTCTCTAAAATTACTTTTAAATGTGCTTTACCACAGGCTTCTTTTATGGCAGCAATTTCATCAAAAACAAATTGGTAATTGCCTGAAAGAAATTCACCACGAGAAATTACCATATCAATTTCATTAGCGCCTTGGTCAACAGCAAATTTTGTGTCGTTTATCTTTACTTCTAAATTAGATTGCCCACTTGGGAATGCTGTTGCTACCGATGCTATTTGAATATCACTACCCTTTAGTGCTTTTTTTGCAGTACTAACATGAGAAGGATACACACATATCGCCGCAACAGTAGGGATATTTTGCAATGTATCATGAGGATGCATTGCTTTATAGCATAATTGTTGAACTTTACCTTTGGTATCTTTCCCTTCTAATGTAGTAAGGTCAATCATGCTCAAAGCTAATTTTAAACCTTCAACCTTAGAAGATTTTTTAATGCTTCGACTACAAAATCGTTTGACACGTTCGTTTACTCCAACAGTATCGTAAGTTGGTAAGTTATTTAAATTCGGAATCATTTAAATTATTTAGGAATCAAATTTACAAATTATATTAAGAACTTTATGAAACAAACTCGGTTTCTAGATAACTTGAGTTTTATATCAAATTTAGGTGCATAGAAATAAAAAGACCACACATATTTGATGCTGAAACAAGTTCAGTACACAAATCCTGTGTGGTCTTGTACCCTAAAATAATTATATTTTACTCTATAAAAAATACAATGGGCAATGTATATTTTACTCCCACTGGTCTTTTACGTTGTTTACCCGGAGTCATTTGAGGTAGTTTTTGCACGACTCTTAAAGCTTCTTTTTCTAAACTTTTATGAGGAGCTCTGGCTAAAATATCTGTGATAGCCCCAGTTTTATCTATGGTAAATTGTACTGAAATCCGTTGTTTACCAAATAAGTTTAATTCTTCAGCTAAGCTAGCATCAAATGTTTTACTTACAAACTTTGATATTTTACTGGTAAAACATCTTTTCGATGCAATACTATCTAAACCTTCACAGCCTGGATATACTGGAGCCTCTTCTATGACTCTAAAAGGTAGTATCTCATCTTTATCTATACCTTCAGTAACTTCTATAATTTTTTTTATTACATCTGTAGTAGGGTTGTCATCAGGTGGGTCTAATACTTTTTCTGTTATATTATCGTCGTCAGGTTTCGTTATAATATCAATTAAGGGAGCTGGTTTTTTAGTTTTAGCTTGTTTTGTTGCTTTTTTCTTTTCAATGACAATTTCTGAGGCATCTGAGGTTACAAATGTTGGGTCTTCATCAGGAAAAACATAATCAAGCATTGTAATTTCTTTGATTGTAGTAAATTCTAATGCTAGATAAACTACTAATAGTGCTAATACCAAGCCTAATTGTGTAAAAATAAATGGGCTTTTTTGGAATTTCTCGGAATGGTGTTGTTGTTGAGGTTTTTTTGAAAAATTCATAGTGTATGTTTTAGAAGAACTGATCCTGACTTTTCTGAATTCCTGAAAAATTAGAATATTTAGGAAAAAAAGGCGAGATGAGCTCTATGTTAAAATTATGTTAACATCAATAAACATACCAAAACCCCTAAACTAGGTTAGGGGTCTTTTTAATGAATTAAATTAATTGAGTTTTAAATATTATCTTACTTCTAAGGTTATAGGAAGTGTGTACTTAATATTTACTGGCTTTCCTCGTTGTTTTGCAGGAATCATTTTAGGTAAAAGTTGTACCACTCTAATAGCTTCTTTTTCTAAACGTTTATGTGGACCTCTGGCTCTTACATTTACAATATCTCCTTTATAATCGATTTTAAAAAGCACATATACTTTCTTTTTACCTGCGTCAAGACCGAGTTCTTCAGCAAGTCCTACATTATACTTTTTATTTACATGCTCTCTAATTTTTTGTTGTAAACATTTTTTTCGTTGCGCTTTTGATCCTTTACAGCCAGGAAAAATTGGAGCTTCTTCAATAACAGCAAAAGGTACTTCTTCTATTATCTCTTCATCTTCAACGACTTCTTGTATTTCAGAAATTTCAACAACTTCTACAGCTTCAGATTCATCTGTTTCTGTTGATTCTAACACTGTTTCTTCAATTTCGGCTACATCTTCAACAATTTCAATAACTTCAGGAGCTGGTGGTGGAGGTGGAGGTGGTTTATCGATTTCTACACGTTCTGTAATAGGTATAATTTCTTCTATAACCTCTTGATTCATATTACCTATTAAATCCTCGATATTACGTTCATACACTTTGTATTCAAGAGAAAAATATACAATCAATAAAGCAAGAACGAGTCCCAGTTGAATGAATAGTTTACTATAATTCTCTAATTTGGCATTTTCGTTTTTTTTGATTTCCATAATAAAAAACTTTTAATCTTAATCTAGTACGAAGTTCCAATATTTTTGATTAAAAAAAAATGACATATATCATGTGGCTTAATGTCACTGTTTTAGAAGGAATAAAAAAAGCTCAACGTTTATGTTGAGCTTTTTTGATATTATGTTTTGAATGAAGTTATTTATTCAACAAGTAGTGTTATCGGAAGTGTGTATTTTACACCAACTGCTCTTCCTCTTTGCTTACCAGGAATCATCTTAGGTAATAGTTTTACTACGCGAATAGCTTCTTTTTCTAACCTTTTATGAGGTCCACGAGCTCTTACATCTGTAATAGAACCAGTTTTACTAATTTTAAATTGTACGTATACCTTCTTTTTACCAGGATCTAAACCTAAGTCGCCAGCTAAACCGGTATTGTATTTTTTATTAACGTGTTTTTTAATTTTATCTTGAAGGCATTTTTTCTTAGCAGACTTAGAACCTGAACAACCAGGAAAAACCGGAGCATCTTCAATAATAGCGAAAGGTACATCTTCAAGAACTTCTTCTTCTTCAACAACTTCTTCTATTTCTTCAACTTCAACCGCTTCATTTTCATCAGTCTCTGTCGATTCTAAAACAGTCTCTTCAACTTCCTTCTCATCTTCAACAACTTCTATTATCTCTGGTGCTGGAGGTGGAGGTGGAGGTGGTTTTATTTGTTCTATACGTTCTGTAATTGGAATATCCTCTTCAACTTCTTCTTGAAGGTTGGCGTCACCTAAATTATTAATTTCACGCTCAAATGTTTTGTGCTCTATACCTATATAGGTAACTAATAATGCAAGCACTAACCCAAGCTGCATAAACAACTTGCTGTAGTTTTCTAAATTTGCCTTGGGGCTTTTTTTAATTTCCATCAGTAAAAAGGATTAATTTGTGTGCTAATTTAATAAATAATATGATTCATACAAGTATTTTTTTACTATGCTAAGACTTTCTATACCCGTTGTGCATTATGATTTAAATAAAAAAAGTTGCTCATCTTACTGATAATCAGTATATTGTTTTAGCGATAAAACATTAAACATGAACAACTTAAATGCAAATTACGAAAGAATATTGGAAGTATTAAGAAAAATATCAAAAGAACAGC
>Ga0209633_10000022_pt1 | contig 181934 bp, 152 predicted proteins | sample Cruoilmetagenom1_FD_187290 | JGI IMG/M metagenome (GOLD analysis project Ga0209633, IMG submission 187290) | Oil polluted marine microbial communities from Coal Oil Point, Santa Barbara, California, USA - Sample 1 (SPAdes) (version 2) | ecosystem: Environmental > Aquatic > Marine > Oil seeps ... | reverse complement strand
GTTAAAGAGCTATTGAGCGGCGATGAAGTTATTAATTATTATTTGAGTAAAATTAAATTTCACCTAATTCCGTTTACAAATCCGGATGGAGTTTATTATGGAAATTCGCGAACGAATGAAGACTTGGTTGATATTGAAAGAGACTGGAATAAAGATGATAATGAAACTTGTTTAGAAGTTAGGGCTCTTAAAACAAGAATGAAAGAATTGAATGATGAAAAACCCTTTTCCGTATTTCTAAATTTACATTCACAAGCTTCTTCTTATTGTACATTTTGGATTCATAAGGCAGGTACAACTTCGGAAAATTTTTATACAAGGGAACATCAATTTGCAAATCTTAATCTTTCTGATAATTTATATTTTGTTAAGAGTGATTTGAGAGAGTCTGATCTGCAGCCATATTTCCCCGAAGGATGGTTATGGAATAATTATGGTGATCAAGTTATGGCTCTAACTTATGAAACACCATATAACAATTATTTTAGATATGAAAACGAAGAATACTTTGAGGTTACAAACGAAAACTTGTATGAAATAGGTCAAAGAACAGTCTATGCAATTGCTGAATACTTAGAGCTATCTCACCCAAAGAGATACATAATGGATAACAAATCTGCCATGTTTGCTGGAGAAAGTCCAACAATATATTCCGTTTCCAATGAATACTATGGTGATGATTTTGCTGCCTTGGAATCGAATACTGTTTCGAATGCTGTTTTTGAATCTGAAAATTTACCCAGCGGGCATTATGATGTAGCCGGCTGGTGGCCAACAAGTGAGGCGAATTCCTTTGAAACGGTTTTTGAGATTACATCCGGTGCGAATTATTATGAAGATACGAAAACCCAAAAAACAAATGGAGGTCAATGGAATTATTTAACAACAGTTGCGTTAAATAGTGAAGGAAAGATTTCAATTAAAATGAGTAGCAATTCCTCCGGACTTGTAGTAGCAGATGCCTTTAGACTTATTTATACCGGACCGATTACAGATATTAAGGAAGATAATGTTCCTTTAACCTTTGTGCTTTATCAAAATTATCCAAATCCATTTAATCCGGCAACAACAATAAGATATTCAGTCCCAAATAATCATGATTTTAGTTTTTCAAATGTTGTTTCACTTAATGTTTATGACATACTGGGCAAAAAAGTAATAACATTAGTAAACGAAGAGCAATTTGCAGGGGAATATGAAGTAACCTTTAACAGTCGTTCCTTGAATAAAAATTTAGCTAGTGGAACATACTTCTATAGATTACAGATTGGCGACAATGTTCAGATAAAGAAAATGATGCTGATGAAATAAAAAACCAAGCCTATAATTTTATATAGGCTTAGAATAATATTTTTAAATTACTGAGTGATGAGCGAAAAAAGATAGTAATATTCTTCCACACTTAATATTTTGTTGTATATTCTAAAGTCATCAATTTTTCCATTAAAATATCTTGTAGGAAATTCCTTAACAGAAGTTTTGCCAATTATAATTGGAGCGTCATTTTTGTTTATTTTACCTTCAAATGGAGTTACACTAACTAACTCACCATTTATAAATAGTTTTATTGATTCTTTGTCAATCATACCGGTAACGTGATACCACTTATGGGGGTAAATTTTATTTTTAGATCTAGCCTCAAGTAATTTATTATTATTTCCGTTGCCTGTTACCACATATATATCAAAAGGAGGTTTATTATTGGAAATTCCAAATGAAAAATCTCTATCAAAGCCAGTATCATATGATTTAAAAACAAGTCCTTCAACATCGTCTAGCCCTGGAGTGTCGCGAATTGAATCATTTGATTTATACATCCAAAACATTATGGTCTTTTCTTCTGAATGATATTGATCTATATGGGGAATAGATAAGTACTCATTTATTCCATTAAGGTTAATAGCGTCACTAATTATCCCTTTTGAAAATGATCCATTAAAAAAAGCATTATTATTTTGATTTGAGCTCATATCAAGAATGATATTATCAAATGGAAAACGAGCTAATTCATATTGTTTAAATAAATCTATTTCATTAAATGAAAATGTTAATAAAATACCACCGGAAGTAGGGTTGAGCTGAACATTTATGGGAGTTAAAATTCCTGGTAAAATATTTGCTTGAGATTTCCCAGAAAATAATATCAAACCTTCTTCATTCAAAGCCTCAATGGTGATTTCCCATTCACCGGAGGGTACATCGCTTATCAGAATTTCACTTGATGAATTTTCATTTATGTTTATCGAACTATGGATATCCGGATAATTATCTCTGCTAAGAGTAGAATTTATTTGTTTGACATTATTGGGTATGTTTTCTTTACTTAGAAAGAATGAAATTCCTCCTTTTTCACTAGTTGAATTAGTAACTTCAGATGAACAAGCTTGAAATAAAAAAAGAGTTGATATAAATATTATTGTTATTAGTTTCATTTTTATTTGTCATTTAATTTAGTTTAATGTAATTAAATAACTAATTAGTATAAAGTCAAGTATCTAAATCATAAATAAAATAAGATGAATTGTATTATTAGGTTTTGATAGGGAGATTTAATTAGTCAAAAGAATACAAAGCCAGTCGTTTCTTATAACCTATAACTAATGTAAATTAAAATTATTAGATATCAATGTTCTGAAATGTTAAAAATTGGGAAAGAATTTAAAAGGTAATTTGATTATAATATAGAACCATTCACTACCCGCTATAAGTTGTAAATTATTACTATTTTAGAAGTTTGATATTTCTGTTGTAATAATATGTTTACTCAATTATCATTCATTTTTAATGCAATCAAAATTAAATAAATTTCAAATTGATTATATCTTTTATCATCTCAATTTACATTGTGATTTTAATGAAGAGATAAGAAAGAATATAGTTTTTGATTTTTTGCCAGATCAAAAAAAAAATAAAATTATATTTCCTCTTTCTTCAAAAGATTTAGGGGATATAAAATATATTGATGAGGTTCCTGTTATATTTCCAGTAAATGTGCAAAAAATGTTTTATAATTTTGATCAAAATAACAATTTAATTTTTTATGATGATCTTCTTAAATCTGCATTTTATTTTCTATCAGGATATCAAGAATTTAAAGAATGTACTGCAGACCAGTACGATAGGTTTTCTTTTAAAGGAAGTATACAAGAGAAACTAAATATACCGACTTATCCAGTTGTAAATCATTATTTTGAAATCATTATTGAAGGAATTGAAAAGTATTGTAAAATTAATAACATTAAATTTAAAAGAAGAAAAATTTGGGGTGATAAAAAGTTTTGTTTTTTATTAACACATGATGTAGATAGAGTTGATAAATATACCTTCCGGGCAATAAAGTTTAATACAAAACAATTAATTGGACTATCACCGACGAAGCTTGATAAAATCGATGTATTGAAACTTCTTGTTAAGAACATTGTTAAAATTTTTAGTAATGAAAACCCCTACTGGAATTTCGAGTGGATGAAATCCCTTGAGAATAAATATGGATTTAATTCGGTTTGGTATTTCCTTCCGCAAGGCGATCCTTCTATAGACGCTTTTTACTCTTTTGAAGAAAAGCGTATTCAGCATATACAAAAAAGACTGTTAGATAATGGAGATGAAATAGGATTACACTCAACTTATTATTCTATGAATAATGAGAGCGTTTTGGAAAGAGATTTTGAGTCAGTTAAAAGTTTAATCGGTAAAAACCCTATTGGGAATAGACAACACTGGCTTAGATTTAAGTATCCGGAGACATTAAGAAATTTGGAAAAAGTAGGAATTAAATACGATACTTCTTGGGGTTTTCATGATCATATTGGGTGGAGAAATTCTTATTGTTTACCTTTTAAACCTTATGATATTGAAAATGACCGGATGATGGATATTTGGGAATTTCCACTTACGGTAATGGATGTGACATTATTCAAATATCAAAGTCTCGATGTAAACAAGGCAATGATAGAATTTGAAAAAATTTTAGAAACGGTTGAAAAATATAATGGACTGTTAACACTTTTATGGCATAATAATAATTTTGATGAATTGATTCATCCAGGGATTACTAATTTTTATCAGAATTTATTAAAGAAATTACATCAAGTGAACCTCAAGAATTTTAATGGTGTTGAAATTATTAATCATTTAAAAACTAATAAAAATCAATAAAGATAAGCAATGCTAGAAAATATAAATCATTATATAAGCGAATGGTTAAAGTGCAACAATGACTTCCTTAGAACTCTAAAAATTAATTTGAGGCATAAAAAAAAGAAAAATATAATCTATGATAAAAACTTTGTCAGAGAAGTACATGAAGAGTCAGCTCCAGTGTTTATTTTATCAACTGGACGGTGTGGCACAAAATATTTAACAGAAATATTTAAATTATTTACTTGTCTTGATGTTCACCATTCAACCAAACCTGAATTGATATATTATTCGAAATATGCATACGAAAATAATGATACTTCTCTTGATGAATTAAAACATATTATTGATGCCAGCCGTCTTGAAAGAATTCAAGAAACATATATGAGAAATCGGATTTATATTGAAACGAATAACAGAATAACATTTTTTGCATACGCTTTAGCAGATTTGTATCCAAAATCAAAATTTATTCATTTGGTACGGCATCCTGGTGATTTTGTAAGAAGCGGCATTTTAAGGAATTGGTATTCGGGAGAGGACAACCACAACCAAGGAAGAATTGTGCCGAAGAATCCACAAACACACTGGGATGAGTTTTCAAACATTGAAAAGATTTCGTGGTTGTGGAATGAAACTAACCAATTTATTGAGATATTTAAACAGAAATTGAATGATAGGTCCAGAATATTAACTGTTAAGGCTGAAAACCTATTCGGTAATAAAGAGGAAATAATCAAAACTCTGGATTTTATGAGTGTATTTGTCACTGATAATAAAATATTTAAACGGGAATTGAATAAAAAAGTAAATGCTCAAAGAAAAAGTAATTATCCGAATTATCAGAGTTGGGAACAAAATGATAAAGATTCATTACAAAAACAAATAAAAATAAATGATATATATAATTATTCAATTTAAATAATATTAATGGAGGAGAATTCATGCCGGTTGCATTAATTTCAGGAATTACAGGTCAAGATGGTTCATACTTAGCTGAATTTTTATTGTCAAAAGGATATGAAGTTCATGGTATTGTAAGACGAATAGCGCTTGAAGACCCATCACATCGTCTCTGGAGGCTTCAACGCATACTAAAAAAAATAAATATACATGCAGCTTCTTTGGAAAGTTATCCAAGTATTTTTAAAGTTGTTCAAAAGGTTAAGCCGGATGAATGTTACCATTTGGCTGCACAGAGTTTTGTTAGTTATTCATTTGAGGATGAATTTTCGACATTGAATACAAATATAAACGGAACTCATTACATGCTATCCGCAATTCGTGAAGTAGTTCCTGAATGCAGATTTTATTTTGCCGGATCGAGTGAAATGTTTGGGAAAGTAGATGAAGTGCCGCAAAACGAATCATCTCGCTTTCATCCACGTTCTGCTTACGGTATATCAAAAGTAGCGGGATATGATTTAACTCGTAACTACAGAGAAGCATATAAATTGCATACTTCATGTGGTATACTTTACAACCATGAATCACCACGAAGAGGATATGAGTTTGTAACCCGGAAAATTACTTCTCATGTAGCACAAATAAAACTCGGTTTAATAGATAAACTTCCCCTAGGGAATCTTGATGCTAAAAGAGATTGGGGGCATGCAAAAGAATATGTTGTAGCTATGTGGCAAATGCTGCAAGAAGATACCCCGGATGATTATGTCATCGCAACTGGTGAAACTCATTCCGTGCGTGAATTCTTGGAAATAGCATTTGGTCACGTTAACTTGGATTATAACGATTACATTATTCAGGATAAAACATTTTTTCGCCCTGCGGAAGTTGATATTCTATTAGGTGATGCGTCAAAGGCAAAAGCGCAATTTAACTGGGAAAAGAAAATCCCTTTTGAAGCGTTAGTAAAAGAAATGGTTGACGAAGATATGAAGATATATAAAAGCCGAAATAATCTATAAAAAATAATTTATAAATATTGATCAATGAAAAATTAACGGAGCTTTTTTGAAAGTAGCAATTACACAAACAACTATTGGAGGTGGGGGACGTCTCGCTGTTATTCTTGAAATGATTGGAGTATTAAATGAACTTAATATTGAACCGGATATTCTTACCTTAAAAATGTATTTGTCAAAAAAGGATATTGAAAAAAAATATCAAAGAAGTTTAAAATTCCGTATAATAAAAGTTTTTCCAAACATTTTTAAAAAATTACCGGAAACTAACATACTTTTTTTTAACCTTCTGACTAGAATATATAGAAATAAATATGATTTATTTATAGATAGTAGTAATACATCTTGTTTTATGTCAAATCAAACTAAAATTCTTTCTTTTATCTATTATCCAAGAATTGATCGTGTTTTGAAGGGTAAGTCGATACACAATATAGATGAGGCAAAAATAAAATTGAAAACAAGATTTGCTATATGGCTTGATCATACTTTTTCAAGAGCATTATATAAAAACCATAAAATTGGATCAAATATTAATTTGGTTACAATTTCCGAATTTTCAAAGAAAGTTGTTATAGATCGATACCAAGATTATAGAAATAAAATTAGTATTATTTACCCACCCATTGAATTGGATTCTTTTAAAAATAACAGCTCTAAAAATAATTGGGTTTCAACTCTTGGTAGATTTGGTCCGCCGAAAAAGCAACTTGAACAAATCGAAATTGCACAAAAAATCCCGGAATTAGAATTTCATATTATGGGATTCGCAGATACAAATAGTAAATATTATAAAGATTTAGAGAAGCATGTATTGGAAAATAAAGTAACAAATGTGAAATTACATCCGAATTTGGATTTCAGCAAAATGATTGAAATACTTGGGAAATCTAAATTTTTCTTACATACAATTTGGAATGAGCCGTTTGGAATTACTACAGTTCAGGGTATAGCTGCAGGATGTATTCCTGTTGTTCCAAATTCAGGGGGACAAATCGAAGTTGTTCCACAAGATAATTTACGATTTAACGACTATGATGAAGCAGTCGAGATTCTGCGCGATCAAATGAAAATAAGTAATAGCAACCAAAAAGATACATTGCTCAAGCATATTCAAAAATTTGACACAATCAATTTTAGAAAAAACTTTAGACAAGTAATTGAAGAATACACTAACGGAGAAAAAAATGCGCACTGAGTGGATGAATCCTGATAATCTTAGCTTTAATAGCGAGGCTGATCAAGTCCTTTTTTGTAGACACAAAAAAGCATATGATAATGTTATACATTTTATTGAAAACAAAAAAGTTTTGGAGTTGGGGTGCGGATCAGGTTTTGGTGCTAATATTCTATCAAAATACACAAAAAATCTATCTGCTGTAGATAGAGATGAAAAAGCATTAGAGCGTGCAAAAGCAGCTAATGAAACAGTTGATTTTTACAATGCCGATATTTTAGATGGATTACCTTTTGAAAAAAACAGTTTTGATGCTATTATTGCTTTTCAAATTTTTGAACACATCCATCCGGATAATTCTTTGCAATTTTTGAAAGAGATAAATCGAATTCTTAAAACAGGTGGTCATCTTTATTTAACAACACCAAATAGAAAAATAAGATTATTACCTTTTCAAAAACCTACAAATAAATATCATAAGATAGAGTACACTGCAAAATCATTATCCAAAGTTTTAAGCAATGTATTTAGTGAAATAGATATAACTGGATTACGTGCATTACCAGAAATAGAAAAAATAGAGATAAAACGAGCAAAAGGTAGTCCGTTTAGTGTTTATATAAGAAATCCTTTTCGGAAGTTAATCGTTAAAATATTTGGATTAGCTCTTAATAAAAACATTCTAAAAACAAAAGGTGATGTTATAAATAAAGTTCCAGAAAAGGAAAATTCAAAAAAATTTTCAGAGGATGATTTTTACTTTACAAGAGAGAATTTAGATAAATCGATTGATTTTTTTGTTATTTGTAAAAAATAATTTCTTGCGGTTGAATTTATGTTAAATGATCTGAAGAAAACCTTCAAACAGTCAGCAATTTATGGGTTTGGAAGAGCTTCTACTAAATTAGTTGGATTTGTTTTATTACCACTTTATACTAAAGAAATTTCAGCTTCGGATTATGGTATTTATGGCATACTTGAGATATTTATTCAATTATTTGTTGCATTATTTTCTTTAGGACTTACGCCTGCGCTTTTCAGATGGTTTAATCAAAAAGAACAAAATATTGATAAAAGGATAATATTTTTTACTTCGCTGATAGGTGTAGCAACTTTTTTAGTTATTCCATTGAGTATTGGAATTATTTTTAGTAAAGAAATTTCCCAAATTATTTTTGACAAAGTAATTTATAGTGATTTGCTAATTCTTGTGTTTATTCTAGGTGCTATTGAAATTATTCTTGCACAATTGACTACCTTACTAAGAATATATCAAAAAGCAGTCTTGTTTTCTATTGGTAATATTATTGCATTAATTATCAATTTATCACTTAATATTTATTTTGTGGCAATTCTAAAAATTGGAATTAAAGGCATCCTTATTAGCAGTATTATAAGTGCTTTTATCTTTATGCTTTCATTGTTAATTTATTTCAGAAAAGAACTCAATAAGAAATTTAATACGAAAGTATTTAAAGAAATGGTTCGATTTGGTATTCCTCTGATATTCAGTGCAATCGGGGGGATGCTTCTAACATTGGGAGATAGATATATATTAAAGTTATTTGCTTCACTTACAGAGGTTGGTCAATATACTTTAGGTTACAAATTTGCAGCGGTGATAAATATTTTTTTTGTACAAGCATTTCAGTTAGCATGGCCAGCAATTGCTTGGAAGAAAATTAAAGATCCAAATGCAAAACGCTTTATTTCAAAGGTGTTTACCTATTATTGTTTCCTAATGTTTTGGATTGTTTTGTCTATTTCGGCTTTTGCGAAAGGAATAATAAATAATTTAGCACTCAATCAAGACTATTGGGGTGCATCAAAAATAGTCCCAATTATTGCTTTATCCTATGCTCTGAACGGAATATATTATCTTATTGGATTTCTGTTTCATTTTAAAAATAAAACTACTTACTTACCTTTTATTGTTTTGACGTCAGCTCTTTTTAATATTGTATTTAATTTTATTTTGATACCTATTTGGGGAATGATGGGTGCGGCAATTGTAACTCTTTTTTCATATATATTAATGTCCACACTAACTTATATTTATGCTCAAAAGCTATACTATATTAATTACGAACTGAATAAAATAATCTTATCCTTTATTACAGCTTTGGGGTTGTATTATTTCACATATCTTTTTGATGATTTATCGTTCTTGTTAAGAATAGTTTACAAAGGCATTACAATTTCTCTTTATCCAATAATTTTATTTCTGTTGGGATTTTATGAAGAAATTGAAATAAACCGTTTTCGGAAATTTTTGGTGAAAATAAGAAAGAAAGTATTCTCAATAAATGAAGATGAAAGATAAGAGCTTTATTTAATTGAGAAATTTATAATTCAATTGAGATGATTGTATAGTTCTACTAAATTTTTACTTGCAGCTTTAAAATTATATTTTTCCAAAACAGCTTTATTTCCGCTATTACCCATCTGTTTTCCTAAGTCAGGATTTTTGTAAAGCGTTTCAATCTTTTCTGCTAAGTCGTTTGGATTCTCCGATTCAAAGACTAATCCACAATTTACATCTTCTACTACTTTTTGTTGTGGTGTACAATTACTAACTATTATTGGCTTTTTAAATAACATGTATTGAAAAACTTTGTTTGCTATTCCAGACTCATGTTGTTTGTTTTTAATCAGAGGCGAAACACATATGTCACTAATATTAATATAGGATGGTAGATAGCTAATATCTTTCCAATTATATTGAATTATATGATTTTTGAGTTCGGGATTAAAAAGATATGTATCAAGTTTTGGTTTATCAGCATTATCTACTGGTCCGATTAAAAGAACTTTGTAAGATTTCGATTTTTTCATCAAAATTTTCAATGAATCCAACAACGTAAAAATTCCCCTTCTTACAGCTATTCCACCAAAGTAAAAAATTATGAAATTATCTTTTTTATCAAGAATATTATTATCAACTTCAAAACTCAATAAATGTTCTACGTTGGGATAATTTGGATAAACAAAAAATTTTTTTTCAAGCTCTGGATATTTTTTTGAAAGTAGAGTTCTAAATTGATCACTAAGTAAAATAATAGATGTAAATTTGGGTAAAAATTTTGCTTCTAATCTTTCCCATCTTTCTGGACTTACTAGTAATTTGCCTAAAAAAGATTCTGACCAAGAGTATGAGGCTAATGTTGCGGGATAGTTTTCATGTAAATCAAGGATAATCTTTAATTTTAACTTTTTGTTAGCTAGAATTACTGATCTTGCCATAAATAAATCGTGTGCATGAAGAACTTCGATTTTATTAGCCTTAACAAAAGGTTTTATTCTGTAACTCCAAAACAAAGAGTAAAAATCAAACACGGTGTTGTTAATAAATTTGAATTTGTTCTTAACAATTTTAGACATGGAAATTCTAAAGATCTTAGCTCCAAAAAAATCCTCAGTTTTTTCTTTTGTTCCATGGTTATAACAAAGAACAAAAACTTGGTGACCGGCATTTTGTAGTGCTTTTACTTCGTTCTCAACACGCAGATCACCATTGAACTCATTGTCTAAGATCATTCCAATTCTCACAGTCGCTTTCCCTCTAGCAGCATAAAACAATCTTCTTTATCAAAATTGAGCTTTAAATTTTTATATTCATTCTTAGTCAATGAAAGAATTGATATTTTTCGATCGATCAATCCCTCGGTTTTTAATCTAACTCGTTCAATTTCTTTTTTGTTTAACTTATCTCCAACTATAACTAAATCAATTAAGCCACTATCGTTGCCAACAGCATAATCCCCCCTGAAAAATGCAGTATGAATTTCACCAATTTTATTTATTATATCTGAAATTACCTTGTCAATTCCTGTTGATTTAAGAGCTATATTTCTTAAATCTTCAAATAATGGATGATTCGAATTTGCTTTATAGATTTTATTTCTACCAACAAATTCGGAAATAAGAATTTTCGCTTCCTCAAGTTTATTTAATTCTACTCTGACTCCATTTGTTGATTCATTAAACTCTTTACTTAATTGACGCAAATACCCTTTTGTTTTTGGATTAAGAAAAAATTTAAGTAATAGCTTAATTTTTGTTTCGGATGTAATTATTGACTTTAACATATTATGAGTAAAATTATTACTCGAAATATAATTAAAATAGTTTAAAAGAAAGCGAATTATTTTTTGTTATTTGTGGGGTAGATAGACTTTTTTATCAAATGATAAGTTAAAGCTAGTGAAATACAATGACTTAATTCCTTTTTAGGAATTTTATCTGTTAAGTCAAATATTATACTTCTGTTTCTACCATAATTAAAAGTTTTAGAGTAAATATGTTTAAAGGTTGGTACTAAATTGGATTGACAATTAAAAAACATTGCATATTGATTTGTATCTTTAATTCTATTTATTCTTATTGGGCTACCGATCATGCGTTTAGAAGGTACATAACTTGGCTCACCCCATTTTAAAGATTCGATTAAATTATCAACTTCATCTAATTTGTTTGCTACTTCATAAATAAGATTCCTCAAAAACAATAATTTAGTTTTAAATTGAGGCTCCTGTTGATTGAAAAACAGTTTTACTGATTGATCTGAAATTGAAGTTAGGTTAGATTTAGACATTAATTTACTAATCCATATTTTTTTGCTCGTTCTTTCCATTTAATTCGTGCTAATTTTTGCATATCTTCATGTTGATCAAATTCGTCAACTATTTCTAATCCAAGCAATGTTTCAATTACATCTTCCATTGTAACCAAACCCAAAGTTGCCCCATATTCATCAACTATTAATGCAATATGTTCCTTAGAATTTAGAAATTCTTGAAAAAGATCCGGAATTGGTAAATTCTTTTGCACAAATAGTATCTCACGTTTTAGGTCAAATATTAATTTGTCGTGCAAATCTTCTGCTAAACATTTTAGTACGTCATCCTTTAATATATAACCTGTAATATTATCTTTATTATTCTTGATTGGAATTCTGGAAAATTGTGAGTCTTTATTTTCGTTATAGTACTCACTCAATGTTTTGTTTTCAGATGCTATTTGCATTACTGTTCGAGGAGTCATAATATCTTTGGCTAGAACAGATTTAAAATTTATTAGATTTTTGATGATTAATGATTCTGATTCCTTAAATACTCCTTTCTCTGTAGCTATTTCTGCCATGATAGAGAAATCTTCTCTACTTAATACACTTTCATGATTATTTTTGCTAATTAATTTGGTTGTCATTTGCATGAGCCATAATACACCGGTCCACTTAAGTGGAAAAATGAGAATAACTAAAACTTTAGAAGTAAAATTAGAAAGCTGTTTCCAATAAGTTGCACCAATTGTCTTCGGTATGATTTCTGAAACTACTAGAATTAAAAAAGTCATTACAGCCGAAACTATTCCAACCATGTTATTTCCGGTTCCAAATGCTTTCTCCGATTGAACTCCAACCAGTATTGCTCCAACAGTATGTGCTATCGTATTTACTGTAAGTATTGCTATCAAAGGCTCATCAACATTCTTTTTAAATTTTTCTAAGGTTTTTGCAAAAGATTCTCCTTCTTTAATTTTTATTTTAATAAAAGTTGGAGTTACACTTAATAAAACAGCTTCAAGAATTGAACAAAGAAATGAAAAAAAGATTGAAACAATTCCATACACTAATAACAGAGTCATTCGAAACCCTTTCGATTGGATAATTATTATAGATAAATAAATTCAGAATAAAAATAGATGAAATAAATCTAAGTTTTGCTTTTTCTGTAACTTATTAATAATGGAATAATAATAAGTGCTAATATTAAAATATTACCAATCCACAAATATGTTAAGCTGGCATAATAGGTTGGCGGCAGAAATTCAAAACTTAATTTATGTTTGCCAGGTGAAATATGAACTCCCCTTAGAACATGGTTAACTTGATGTATCTCAATTTCATTTTCATCTAGTTTCGCAATCCAACCCTTTGGGTAATATATTTCTGATACTACCATAAATTGCGACTCTTCAGTTTCCACATTGAATTCGATAGAATTCGGAGTTTGATCAACAAGTTTTATGTTTCCTTTAGCTGAAAAACTAGATTCCGATAAATTAGTTTTTGATACTTGTAAAGCCAATGAATCCGGAGAAAAATTATTGGTATTCATAAATAAAACAATTTCTTCCGGAGATTCCATCTGTTTTAAGGATTTTACGAACCAACCTTTAGGTAGTGCATTTTCGTTTTCATACAGAATATGTTTTTTATCGTTATCACTAGCCAAAGCCGTTAAAAATGAATAGGGTAATTGTGCAGATGAAATTACGTATCTACCGCTCAGCATGTTTATTATGCTCCAATTAATTTTCTCATTTGTCTGTGCTGAATAAAGGTTATGTTCTATTATATCTTGAACTATCTGTAACTTTATCGCACTATACCCATTTATTAGTGGATAATAATAAGCATAGTGATTACTTGTGAAATCTTTACCGATTACAATAGCGCGCATTGACTGATCCTGCTGCGTTAATATTTTCGTAATAGGAGTTTCTTTATAAACACTTTCTGTTAATTTTTCTCTATTACTTAAGTTTATTATTGTATGTGCTCTGTTTGAGACATAGAATATTTCAAATGTTGAAAGAACAAGCAAAATTATAACTATAATTTCTTTTTTTATTTTACCAATTAAAAATGTAACAATAAATCCACTTGTTATAAACATTATAACGAAGAGTCGCTTTAAATCAGTAAATAAAAACTCTTTTCGAACACCTTTTAATAGAGCTAATGTATTCGGATCGTACTGGGAAGTCTCTCTCGGAGTTGCATAACTGTACGATTCAAAGGTAAAATAAACGAAAAGTAAAATGGCAATTCCAGCCCCAAATATTCCAAAGATAATTTTTTTATCGTTATCTGTTCTTGTTTCCAAAAAAGTCTTCAGTCCGTAACCGGATAGAATGAGAATAATTATAAAAGTAGCATTTAAAGTCATTGCCGGAGCTCTAAATTTAGAAAAATAGGGAACATAGTAAAAAAACAATTTGTAGAGTTCCGGGAAATGCCTTCCAAACGAAAGAAAAATTGAAAATGCAGCAAATACTGTTAAAGCTAATACAAATTTATCTTTCCTATTAAAGAAAACCCCAATTATTGCGAATAAAAATAGTATCATTCCCATATTCGCATAATTACCGCTAAATGGTTTTTCACCCCAGTATCCTGGAATTTGTCTTCCCTCTAATTGTGGATAATTCTTTCCATCATATACTTCAGTTGAAATACCACCGGAAAAGTGAGGAATGAAAAAATCTAAAAGTTCATTGGGAGAAAATGACCATTGTGTAGCATAATTAAAATCTACACCACTAGCTTCTTTAGCAGATTTTGCATCTTTCCCAATTTGTACAGGATTACCTCCACGAATAGAATATTTTGCATACTCATTTGTCGTAAAAAGGGGTTGGGCAGCTGTTAAAAATGTTAGAAGTAATGCTATAACAAATTTTAATATAAGATTACCTGCTGATTTAAATTCTTTCTTTATAAATAATTGAATTGTAGGGAAAATGTAAAGAAAAAATAAAATCAGTATTCCATAAAAAATTATTTGAAAGTGATGTGTTCTAACTAACCAAGAAAACGAGAAGGCAAAAAGACCGGTACTTAGCCAAGATTTTTTATCAAAGAAATAACTAAATCCAAGAATAAACCAAGGAATAACCATTAATGCGCGGATTTTTGAATTGTGCCCTTCCCCAATTTGAGCTTGCCAGTCGGGAAGAAGAACAAAAACAACGGCAACAATAACAGCAAGATACCATGGAATTTTTTTGTATTTTAAGAGGAAATACATACCTAATCCTCCAACAAAAATGTACCAGGAGGCCCAATAAAAAATTCTTCCAAGTTGTGCAAGTAAGGTATCAATATGAATTAGCTTTGGAGTTATTCTAGGATATATTGGCTCACCGCTAAAAATATTAGGGTTCCACAATACGGTTTCATCATTTTCTTTTGCCCACTCAACATAAAGGTTTTTTTGACCAACCGATGCTAAAAAATCCGAACCGCTAGGTTGAACATTACTGAGATAATAGGGGACAAAATAGTATAATAATGGTAAGAGTATAATAACAACTGCAACAACATCTTTATATTTTTTAGGAATCAAATCTAATTGATTAATCATTTTCTTTTCATTTTTAGAATTCTTCTTTTTCTTACCCATTACAAAACCACATTCCAGTTATTATTTGTTAACGAATCACTATAAAATTTGTTAAATATTAACTACATCATTCAAATATTTTTTAAGGAGCTTTGCCTGATGTTCCCAAGGGAAAAAAGTCTCTTCCAGTTCTTTATGGACTAATCCAGACCTATCACCCCAAAGATGTTTTATATTTACGTATGATGAAGTTACATATCCTTTTACCCAGTTGCCATGTGTATTGTAGTTGGGAATATAACCTTTTTCTAACATATCATTATATTCTACATGTGTAAATCGGCCCTCTGGCATTATTTTCTTTTTATTACTCTTTAATTTTAAGTTATCATGTCCGTGATGAATTACAATTTTAGTTGGATCGATCATCCTCCAAGTAACTATTACATTTTTAATTCTTTTATATAAAAACATATAGATGGGAACAAGTAATTTAATGGGTTGATGCTCTCTATCGATTTGATCCCTAAGATCTACAACAACTTTTTTACCTCTTATTTGTAATAAATATGCTCCAAATAATAATGTTTCTGAAGGTGTTGTAAAGATATAAAGATCGGCCTTTGTAAAGAACGCAGCAATAGATAAAAGAAGCCCATTGAGGCCGGCAATCCGACTAAAATTTCTAATTCTTTTTATTTTATTTCCACGTTCTTCTAATGTTGGGTCAATTATTCCAGTTGTTTTTTTAACAGTAAGAACATCAAAATCTAGAAATTTTGCAAAATTCCACCATCTTAATGTTCCAGCATTATTATATGGTGTCCAATAGTTTGCTATTAAAAGGGTTTTCATCTATTTGTTTTTTTTCTATTAAGAATAGCTTTTGCATAGTTTTCCCAGCTAAAGCCTTTAGCAGAAGCTGCAACATTTTCCGGAGGAATAGGATGCCCTATAAATTTTTCCATTATTTCTACCATAGATTCAATATTTTCCGGTTCGGCCAAATATCCATTAAATCCATCTTTAATGGTTTCAGGGAAATGCCCGACTTTTGTAGCCAATGAAGGTAACTTAAAATTATAAGCAATTGATTCAACTCCGGATGGTGTTGCGGTGAGATAAAATAGTAAGTTGCAATTACTTACTTGAAAATATTTGTGAACTTCATCATTGGGAACATAATTATTTACTAATGTAACATTTTCTTCAATTCCAAGTTCATTGATTAAATTTAGAGGCTGGTATTCTCTTTCCTTATCATTTTTACTAAATGCCAATTTTTTTACCGAATCAAAAATCATATTTTTTATTTTAGTTGAAATTTTATCTTTTGAAAGTGTATTCCAAAAAGATTCACCAACAATTAACAAGGAAACATCTTCTCTTTTTTTTGTCAGTTTTGCAAAGGACTTAATTACATTATGCAGTCCTTTATACTCTCTAATAAAACCAAAAAAAAGGAAAACATATTTTTTTAGTTTTAATTCCCTTTTAATCTCGTCAACATTAAAATTTGGATCGGGACTAAACATATCATAAATAGGATGATATAATTTTATTACACTTTTCCGATTATCCTGACTTCTTTGGCCTGTTTCGTTTATGGAATAATCCGTATTGGGGAATATTTGTTTTAATTCATTGTAAGTTTTATACGAATGAACTATGTAGGAGTCCGAATCCGCTAATCCATATTTAATAAAAGTTTTATCAATTTTACTAGGTTCTTTTTGTGCAACTACATGAAGGTCAAATATTACTTCACAGTTACAATTTTTCTTGAGTTTTTTTGTAATATATCCTAGAGGTAGTCCTTGAATTGCAATTGCCCATTGAATAATGACAGACTCTGGATTTAATTTGCCAATTAATTTTGCAGTTTTATTCCATGAAAAAGGACTATTGTAGTTTGTAATATAATGTGTTTTTATTCCAGTTCCTTCTAATGGATCTGAATCAATTGTTTTATCTATAAATTCTCGGGGTATAAAGAAAGGATATTGCTGAATCCATGAAACTATATGAACCTCAATATTCTCAAATTTATTTAAAGCTTTAGCAAGAGATAATGTATAACTTGCAATTCCACCTTTAAATTTAGGTCCAGGTCCAAACACAACAATTTTTCTTTTATTCATCTAGAATAACTCCAAAACTTTTATACGTAAAGTTTTAAAGCTTTGTCGTATACCCTCTTCATACCTTCTTCAAGAGAAATTTTTGGTTCCCACCCTAATGTTTCTTTTACGTAGTCCATATTGCAATAACGTGAATGTACGCCTACAGGTTTATCTAAAAGGGGTTTTATAGTAGGATTGTATCCGGCGAAATTTCCAAATACTTTTATCAAATCAATGAACGAAGTTAATTTACCGGAGCCAATATTAATAGCAGAACCATCATGAATTTTATCCATAGCTATTAAGGTGCATTCAATTACATCATCAATATGCACGAAATCTCTGCCTTGTTCTCCGCTACCCCATACTTCAAAAGGGTTTTCCTTTCGTGCAGCCCGCGCAGCAATTGCCGGAACCGGATATGATAGATCTTGATCTTCTCCATATCCGGAAAATGGTCTAATACAAGTAACCGAAATTCCATAATGGGTAGCAGCTAGATGAGCAAGATATTCACCGGTCATTTTTGTCCATCCATATGTCATGTCCGGTTTTCCAAGTATATCACCATTAACATTAACATCAGTTTCCTTTAAGGCCACCGCAGATTCTTCTCTTTGCAGCGAATTAGGATAAGCTGCACTGGAACTTGGGTAAAGAACTCTTTCCGGTTTTGCTCTCACAACCCAATAGAAAAATTCAGCATCAATTGATAAATCAAGAGAAACCATTAGAGGATCACCATCTATTTTTGCTCTTCCTCCAACAATTGCGGCGAAATGATATACATCGCTAAATTTTGAGATTTCGAGGTCAAATTTTTTTTTAATAAAATTTGGCTCGTCTAAGGATCTTCTTAAAAAATTTCTAAAATCCGTTTGCCAAAAATATAGCCTCTCTTCAGAACCAAATATTGAAATGTTTCCAAATTTTCTTTCAGTTTTATCTTCAAGCCAGGTTGAAGGGTGTGTTCCAATGGATAGATCGTCAATAGCTATGATAATATCATTAGTATTGGTTAATAAATGGCTAATAAAATTTTTTCCCACAAATCCGCAAGCACCGGAAACTACATGATATTTCATTCTTTCTCCAAAACTATAGTCTTATTTTTCAATAATTATTTTTACGAATAAGTTTATTTACTTTTTTCTTTTATTCCATAATCATCTTCTTTTTTAGTATTGTGGACTAACATTTCTCCAATTAACCCCAAAGAGAAAAATTGTACACCAACAATTATTAATAAGGTTCCCAAGTATAATATGGGTCTATTACTCAAATGTAATTCTCCCAAAAACCAAAAAATTGTTAGATATAAATCAATTGAAAATCCTACTAAAAATGTAACAACACCAAGTGTTCCAAAAAAATGAAGTGGACGTTTTATATATCGAGTTGTAAATATTACGGTGATGAGATCAATAAACCCTTTAAAGAACCTCGAAATCCCAAATTTCGTTTTGCCATATCTTCTAGGGTGATGTTTAACAACAATTTCAGAAATCTTAAATCCTTTCCAATCAGCCAAAACCGGAATATAACGATGTAATTCGCCCTGAACACTTATGCTTTTAACAACAGCCCGTTTGTAGGCTTTAAGTCCACAGTTAAAATCATGAATTTTAATTCCGGACATTACTTTTGTAACATAATTAAAAAAGCGCGAAGAATATTTTTTAATGAACGGATCATGCCGTTTCTTTTTCCAACCGGAAACTAAATCAAACCCCTTTTGAAGTTCACCTAGAAGACTGGGAATTTCGTTTGGATCATCCTGTAAATCAGCATCCATAGTTATAATAACATCACCAGATACATTTTTAAATCCAATATTTAAAGCTGCAGATTTTCCATAATTCTTTCTGAAACTTATGAATCTAATCTTATTATTATTCCTTACTAAATTTTTTATCACTTTTAGTGAATTGTCATTACTCCCATCATCAACAAACAATATTTCATAGTCAGGTGTTATTTTTTCAAATACCGCATTAATTTCTCTAGATAATTTTGTTAGAGATTCTTCTTCGTTAAATAATGGAACTAAAATGGATACTTTATTAAAAGGGTATCTAGTTAAACCATTTTTGGTATTGTTTTGATTATTCTTAGAATGTTTGTTATAATAACGTCGGTTTGGCGAATAACTTTTTTTGGGGTTTTTAAAATTGTTTGGTTTACTTCCACCTGATTTACTAGCGGGAGATTTTTCTAGTTTCTTTTCACTATTTTTTTGTTCAGTCCCTTTATTATCATTTATTTGCCGACTTTCACTTGCCATATTACCTTCTTTATCTAATAAGTTCCTATCCAAAATTATAAAGCTATTTTTCTTTATCAATTGCTTAAAAAGAATATTAAAATTAACTTAATATAAGGGCAAAATCAATTTGCTAATTTTATGAAAAATAAAGTAGAGTAAATGGGCGGAATTATTTATTGGGCAATTATAAGAATTGCGATTTTATTACCGTTACTTTGGATTTCCACAGATTATATTGAATACAAATATTGGTGGATGATGGTCTCGATATCAATTTATGGAATTATTATACATCCTGCCGTTGTTCAGTACAAATTGTTTAAGGAGGAAAATGAAGAGATAATTACGAATACACTTTGTTCAAGTTGTAAACATTTTGATAAAACAGCCGTTCTTTGTATGAAATATGATAAGCATCCAACAGAAGAAATCATCCCATGCGAAGGGGCAGATTGGGAACCGAAATAGCACTATTTTGTTATTAACATATTTAATTTTTCCACAGCTTCAACAAATCTTGATCCCGGTCTTCTAAATAAATCCGTACTAAGAAATAATACCCTATTATTTACAACTGCAGATAAAGTATTCCATTCAGGGTAGGTTTCAACTAATTCATTTACATCATTAGTATTATTTTCGTATAACAATATATAGTCCGGATTTTTTTTAATAATTTCTTCACTTTTGTACATATGGTAACTTATCTCCGAATTTGCTGAAATATTCTCCAAACCAGAAAATGTTAAAATTTGATGAATAAAAGAATTTTTCCCGATCGAAAATATTGGGCTGGTTGATACAAAAAATATTGCTGTTTTAAATACAATTTTATCGTGATTTTTTTTTACAATATTTAGTCTTGTATCCCAACTATCAACAATTGAATTTACTTTTTCTGAAGATTTAAAAATTTTACCCATATCAAGAAGAGTTTTTTTAATTCCATTATAATTTCTAGGATTTGATACAAAAACTTTTAAGCCAAGCTTAGATAGTTTTTCATAATCAGTTTTAGAATTACCTTCAGTAGTAATAAATATTAAATCGGGGTTTAATGCTTTTATTTTCTCCAAATTTACTGTAAGTAAGTTGGCTACATTTTCTATTAGTTTTGCAGAATCAGGATAATTACAATACGAAGTATTACCTATTATTTTATTTCCTTGTCCTAATTCAAATAATAATTCGGTTAGATTTGGTGAAAGAGAAATAACTTTTTGAGGGATTTTATCAATTATAATAGTTTTGTATAGGTCATCCTTTATTGTATTTAATTTTGGCATCTGTTTTTCATTGTTGGCACAACCAAAATAAAGTATAAAAATAAGGATGATCAATAAGTTTTTGATTGCCATATGATGAGATTTTTATACGTAATAAATAATTATTGCTTTGGTAAAATAATAAGCCATAACAGCCACTAAAGAAATTTTTATAAAAATAGCTAATAAACTAAACAAAAATGAAACAACGCCAATTTTTACAGCCTCTGATTTTGCTTTTCCGGAAAGCAGTTCACCAATTATAGCTCCTAAAAGTAATCCTAAAATCATTCCGAAAGGTGGAAAGAAGAATATGCCTAAAATCATTCCTATAATTGAAAACCAAATTCCTTTCTTGGATGCTTTATATAATTTTGCTCCAAAGATAGGTAGAACATAATCCAGTGCAAAAACGATTAGAGTAATTACAAACATGGTTATTAAAAAATTGGTACTAAAAGTGGTTGGTTCGGCAATTTTCAAAAGAAATAGTGCCAAAAAAGCTAAGGGAGGTCCTGGTAGAGCTGGCAAAACACACCCAATAAAGGCGCCAAAAATTAGAACCATTCCAATTATTATTGCCCCAATAAATAAAATATCCATCATTAATTTTTTAGTTCAACGAAATATTACATTATTTAAAAACAATTTAATAGAATAAATAATTAAAATCTGTGGAGTAGAAATTAGATTTAAATGACAACTTTATCTATAATTCCTTGATTTTTAAAAAAACTTAGTTATATTGGGAATAACCTCAAGACGACAAACTAGTTGCTGTTCATAAATCTCATGTTACTGTTTATCACATATAGGTAAAAGAAAGGATTCATTAATTTTTTTATTGGAGGACCACATGTCAGAGAAAATTCTAATTATCGGTGCTACTGGTTCGGTTGGTTTTGAAGTAGCTACACGTTTAACAAATATTAATCAAAAAGTTAAAATTGCTGTAAGAGATACTGAAAAGGCCAAATCGATTAACATAAAGAATGCAGAGTTTATACATTTTGACTACCATCAGCCAAAAACATTTAATAATGCTTTTGAATCAGTTGAGAAAGTATTGCTTGTTTCGCCGCCATCGTATTTAAAAATTCAAGATAATGTTATTGATGCTATTGATTCAGCAATTGATAATGGGGTGAAATTAATTGTAAATATTTCAGCAATAAGTGTTGAAAGCGAATTAGATCATCCAATGAAACAGATTGAGGATCACATTAAAAATAATAATATCGATAGCGTATTTCTGCGTCCCAATTGCTATATGCAGAATTTCAAAGATCTTTTTAGAAATTTGATAATTGAAGACAATCAAATCTCTGTTCCAGCCGAAGATTCTAAAGTTTGTTTTGTTGATGTTAGGGATGTTGCAGACGTTGCGGTTAAGGCCTTGACCGACGATACTCTCAGAAACAATACTTATAAATTAACAGGTCAACAATCAATGAATATGCACGTTGTTGCGCATCTTTTTTCGGAGAGATTAAATAGAAATATTGATTATAATAATATTTCAGATGAACTATTTGAAAAAACATTGCGAACTGCCGGTTGGCCGGCCAGTACAATTACCGGTACTATGCAACTTTGTAGCCATGTAAAAAGTGGGGAGACAGCAGTTAAGTCAAATGATATTGAGCAAATTTTAGGACGGGCTCCTATTAAGTTTGAGCAATTCATAAATGATTATGCAGACAATTGGTCTTAGATTTTTTAATAATTTTTATTAAATTTAATTATTAATTGTACTTTAATGAAAAAGGGGGAAATACATGGCTTTAACAATGAAATACGGTCCGGTGTTAGATATTTGCAATAGATTTAATATGAAAGATGCTAAGGTTGAAGAAAAGGAAGAAGGATATTTAAAGATTTATGGGTTAGTAAACACACAATATGAAAAAAATAAAATTTGGGATAAGATTAAAGAAGTCGGGGGTTCTTCACCAACGGATATTAGGGTAGATATTAGAACTGAAACAAATGAATATTATCATGTTCATAAAGTTGTAAGTGGAGATACACTAGGTAAAATATCAAAAGAATATCTTGGTGAAGCCGGAAAATATATGGAAATTTTTAATGCAAATAAAGATCAATTAAGTAATCCGGATTTAATAAAGGTTGATCAAGAATTAAAAATTCCTTTTGTTGATTAGAATTATTTTTTTCCTAAACAATTTTTACAATAAATGATCTTAATATACCGCAACTTTTAGTTGCGGTTATTTTTTTAAAACGAATTATTATATGACTGAAATTAATACGCAAACCGAATTTGAAAATTTTGTGAATGAAAATAAAGGAGTCCTAATTTATTATAGTTCTCCGAAATGCAATGTTTGTAAAGTACTTAAACCAAAACTAAGTGATTTACTGACTCTTAATTACCCCAACATAAAAATGGGATATGTCGATATAGAAAAAATGTCTGAAATTTCCGCTCAAAATGGAATTTTCTCAATGCCAACAATAGTCGTATATTTTGATAAGAAAGAATTTATTAGAAAATCTAGAAATATTAATATAACAGTCTTTCGATCTGAAATTGACAGACCCTATTCCTTGTTTTTTAATTCTTAGTTTACCAGCACCAAGTATTTATACGGATCCAAGATAGTTTTATATTCTTTATTAATTACCACATTGTCTCCATCAAATAAATACTTGTAGTTGCCATAAATTGATTCATCAATAATTTTTATATCTGATTTTTTATCCGATAAATTCAATACAGTAATAATAATGTCATTTTCTTTTTTACGATAATATGCTAAAACATTCTCATTTTCTGATACATTAATGAAATTCATTTCTCCACCTTCCTCACCATTCCACAGAGCTTTGTTAGTTATTTTTTCATTAAATGTTTTTGTGAAAATATTTCTATTTATATGGTCTTCCCAAGGTATTAAATCTTTTTCGAAAAATTCTAAAGTCTTATTCATGCCGGCTTCTTGGCCGCTGTAAACTAAGGGCATTCCTTTTGCTGTAGAGATAAAAACGGTAAAAGGCTCAGTAAACTTACCTAGTCTTTCGTATGCGGTTCCATTCCATGAATTTTCGTCATGATTTGTAGTAAAATTCATTCTAAAATCATTTTTCCTATATTCTTTTTCATCAACTAAAAAATGGTTTTTTAATGTATCAATTGGAACCGTTCCACTTGCATAACTATTCATTAGGTCTTTCAATTGCCAGCCATAAGTCATATCAAATCCATTTTCATGTAATTCAGGTTCATGTGCTTCTGCTAACATGAATATAGGTTTGATTTTATCTAACTCAACACGGGCTTCTTTCCAAAATTTATTTGGGACCATTGAAGCAACATCGCATCTGTAACCATCTATATTAAATTCTTCAACCCAATATTTTAATGCATCTATCATTTGAGACCATAATTTTTTGTTCTCGTAATTTAGGTCAATAACATCACTCCAATCTTCAACCGGAGGAACAAAATTACCAGCAGAGTCCAGTGTATAAAAATCTTTATTTGTAATGGTCCATGGATGATCCCATGATGTATGATTTGCAACCCAATCAATAATAATATACATATCTAATTCATGAACTTTATCTACCAATTTTTTAAAATCTTCATTTGTTCCAAAATTCGGATTTATTCCTTTATAATCTTTAACTGAATAATAGCTTCCTAAATTTCCTTTTCTGTTTTTTTTACCAATTGGATGGATTGGCATAAGCCAAATAATTTTAATCCCCATATCTTTAATCTTGGGCAGATGTTTTTCAAATGAAGCAAAATTTCCTTCCTCAGTAAATTGTCTAATATTCACTTCATAAATTGATGCATTATAACTCCATTCAGGATGAGAAAAAGTACTTTCAGCAATATGCTTAACATTTGATTTACAACTTATAAATAGTAGGGCAATAATTAGGGTAAATATTATTTTCTTCTTTTTCATAGTTATAGATATTCTTATTTTTATTAAAGTTAATGTAATATCTTAATTTATAATTATTTTTACAAATTGTTGGTTAATACGCAAGATTGAAAATGAAAAAATCAGTAATTGATCCCGCAGTAAAATTTTTTATTATAGTAATAGGCTTGGTTGTTTTATTCGGAGTGCTAAAAGAACTTCAATACATAATTGTCCCTCTGATTATTGCTTACTTATTAGTTTTTGTATTCGAACCTTTAAATGAATTTTTAGTAAACAAAAAAGTTCCGCAAGGTTTAACAACAATAATTGATCTGCTTGTAATTATTGGATTCTTTTGGGCTCTCTCAACCTTTATAATAGATTCGTTCAGTAGATTAGGTAACGAGCTCCCTCTGTATCAGCAAAAATTAAACAATATTGTTCAAAATACTGCCTTTTCTTTTGGTATTGAAGATCCGTTTTTTTCAGAATTTAATATTGGTGAAATTCTTTCAGACTTAGATTACGGCGGAATTGCAAGTGGTTTATTCTCTTCTACTCTATCTCTTTTTTCAGCAGGATTCTTTGTTTTGTTCTTTTTTATTTTTGTAAACAGTAGTCATAAACATATTATAACTGTAATAAAAAACAGATATATGAAATCTCAATCTCAGATTAGCTTAAAATCTTTAAAGAAAAAAATTACCAAAGAAGGCGGAGATGAAGATAAAGATAAATTATCAATAATTAGGCAGGAAAGAGAAAAGAGGGTTGAACAAACTTTTAAGGATATAACTCAACAAATTCAACGATATATTGCTACAAAATTTTTAATTAGTTTACTTACCGGAGCTGTTGTAGGAATAATACTTTGGATCTTTAATGTCGATTTTACTATTGTTTGGGCTGTTATGGCGTTCTTTTTAAATTTTATACCAAACATTGGTTCGATAATTGCGATTATTTTACCTACGGTAATGACTTTAATTCAATATGAATCAGTTGGTTATACAGTATTAGTTGCCGGAATTATTACTTTAGTACAAAATATTATTGGAAATTTATTAGAACCAAAAATATTAGGTGATAAACTTGGATTAAATCCTTTAGTTATTTTAGTATCCCTTTTAGTATGGGGATATATTTGGGGAATAGCCGGCATGTTTCTTTCTGTGCCTTTGACGGCTGTTGTAAAAATTATAATATCAAATTCAAATTCTTATAACCTTCAGTTTTTAAGCGATTTAATGGGTGGGTCAGAAAACAAGACCAAGTTAAAAGAAATTTGATTTACTCACATTCAGCGTAATCCGGAAATTGAATCTCTACTTCCAACTTAATTGAATCAATTTTGTTCTGCATTAAATCAAACAATCTATTATAACGAGGATCTTCCTTTATATTATCTAGATACGGAAAGTATTTAATTCGACTAATATCTGTATAACCTTTATCTATTGCATTTTTCCACAATTTAAAAGAGTTGTTTTTGTCATTTAACAGAGCATATATTTCAGCTAACGCCATATAATTAAATACTTGTGTATGTTCGTTTTCCGCTAAGTATTCCGAATAATCTTTAACCTCTTCTTGTAAAATTATCTTTGCACTATCTGTCCGATCAAGCTGCATGAGAGTATGTGCATAAAACCATTCCGGGGAAGTATCGGTAATAGTCATATATTTGTCATAGTATTCTTTGGCTTGCTCATTATTATTTTGTGCTGCTTCAATTCTTCCTCCAAGAAACCATCCGAAGACCCAGTTGGAATCAATTTGAATTGAACGCTGAAAATATTTTTTTGCATTTTCAAAGTCACCCATACCCAGATACAATTCTCCCAAATATGAAGTTGCAAATCTATGTTCAGGCTCTAAAGCTAATGCCTTACGAGTCCATTGAATAGCAGAGCTATCGCAGTTGAGACTTTTATAAACCATACCTAAACTAACAATTCCAAAAATGTCATTAGGTGTTAAATCATTTGCACGTCTAATCCAATAGAGGGCCTCATCATGATAGCCTAAAAAGGTTTTAACTTGTCCATAGTTTAAAATTGCACTCCAATAATTCGGATTTAACTCTATTGCTCTTTGGTAATTAGTTAGGGCTAACTCATGTTCTTCTTTTGCTTGATAACTTGAGGCCAGAGCTTTATAAGCTTCGGCTAGATCTGAATTAATTTCTAATGCTTTTTTACTTAAAACTAAAGAAGAATCTAACCAATCATCAGATTGCCAATATTTTGAAACTTTTTGTCCGTAAGCCTCAGATAGTCCTGCTAAAGCAAGTGCGTAATTAGAATCAATTTTTAACGCTTTTTTATAGAAACCAATGGCCTTTTCATTTTCTTCTTCAGTGTAATTATAATAATGATGTTTTCCCTTCAAGTAAAAAGTATATGCGTCAATATTTTCAGTACTTTTTCTTTCAATTAATTTTTTTTCTAATGGCAGCAATTTTGCATGTAATGCCGCTGCAATTCTTTCAGCAATATCTGTCTGAATTTCAAAAACATCTTCTATTTCCCTATCATAGGTTTCGGACCAAATATGAACATCATTATTCGCATCAATTAGCTGTCCAACTATTCGTATCTTATTCCCAATTTTTCTTACACTACCTTCAAGAATAGTTCCCGCCCCAAGTTCACTTGAAATTTCAGAAATATTCATATCTGTATCTTTATACTTCATAACCGAGGTTCTTGAAATTACCTTTAAATCGGATATTTTTGAAAGTTGCGTTAACACATCGTCGGTAATACCATCAGCAAAAAATTCACTCTCTTTGGTTTCGTTAAAATTATTAAATGGAAGTACGGCAATTACTTTATTATTTGTTTTCTCTCTGGGTTTATTTCCAAAATCAATAGAAAAATAGAGTGTGAGAAATAAACTTAATATCAGTATTGATTGAAAAATAAATTCAATCGGTTTGATTTTTTGACGTCCCTCTTTTCCATGGAACCAAGCAATTAGTCCAATACTAACAATTCCAAATAAAAGGGTCAAAAATATTATATCGAAAATATAATTAGGCCAGCTATACCGTATACTTAAAAGATGTACAACGCCAATTGTAGTAATTGCTGTACTAATATAAATTGTAAGCCATTTTTTAAATTTTCTTTCTTTTAACTCCTGTAAAATAAATTTCAATTTTGCCTTTTTTATGTTTTTGAAAAAATATACTAACTAAAATTGAATTTCAGACTTTTGTGAGACAATATAAGAATTGTGAAACAATATTTAAATAACAATAAATTAACTTGTTGTACGTCATAATGTGTTGAAAATAAACCAATTATTTTGATATCTTATTAATAAATAATAATTTATTGGATTATGGCAAAAAATCAATCTAAAGACTTTACTCAATTACTTAACAAAATTTCTGATGGTGATAGTTTTGCATTAGAACGAATTCTTCCGCTTGTTTATGATGAATTAAGAACAATTTCATCAAAATACTTGCGTGATGAATTCAGGAAGCATACGATGCAAACTACAGAGTTGGTTCACGAGGCTTATATTAAATTAATAGGTAGTGAAAATTTATCGTGGGAGAGCAGGTCTCATTTTTTTGGAATTGCAGCTAAATCAATGAGACAAATTTTAGTAGATTATGCTAGAAAAAGAAAAGCCCAAAAAAGAGGTTTGGGTCAAACTAAAATATCCTTGGATAAAGCCCAATTTATTGTTAGTGAAACTGAAGAACAAATATTAAATCTAAATGATGCCCTCAATAAACTTGAGCAACTGGAAGAAAGATCTTGCAAAATAGTTGAATTGCGATTTTTTTCAGGACTATCAATAGAAGAAACTGCCAATTTGCTCAAAATTTCTACAGCTACTGTAAAAAGGGATTGGAATTTTGCTAAAGCATGGCTATACCGAGAGATTAACTAATTTCTAAACCATTCAGTATCGGGTCATTGAATAATACATTTAACGATATAATTAAATCCATATTCGAAAGAGCACTCGAATTAGATAAATTAAGCAGAGCAACATTTTTTAATAACCTTAATGTTGAAGAAAAAAAATATGTTGATGAAGTTAAGTCATTATTAGAAGCTTATGAAGCAGAAAGTGATTTTTTAGAAATAGAATCCGATAGAAATATTTTTTCAGAGCATAATGTTGGTCCTCATCCGCTAATAGGTAAAAGAATAGGTCCCTACCTAATTGAAGAAGAAATTGGTGTAGGCGGTATGGGAATTGTGTTTGAAGGTAAGAGAGCGGATAAAGAATTTGAACAAAGTGTAGCAATTAAAATACTAAAACAAGGACTTTCCTCAGAATATTTAGTAAAACGGTTCCAGAATGAGAGGCAGACATTAGCCAATCTGCAGCATCCAAATATTGCAAAACTTTTTGATGGAGGAAAAACCGAAGAGGGTTTACCCTATCTGGTAATGGAATATATTGATGGTGTACCAATTACCGAATATTGTATAGAAGAAAAATTATCAATTTCTGAAATTCTAAAATTATTTACAACTGTTTGTAATGCAATTCAATATGCACATCAAAATCTAGTAGTACATAGAGATATAAAACCTGGAAATATATTAGTAAATAGAGAAGGTCGCCCAAAACTTTTGGATTTTGGAGTAGCAAAATTACTTGACCAAGATACTGAAAACTCAACAGAGGATTTAACAAAAACTGGGACATGGCATTTAACTCCAGAATATGCAAGTCCTGAACAAATTAAGGGTATAGGTATAACAACTTCAAGTGATACATATTCACTAGGTATTTTACTTTATCAGTTATTAACAGGCGAAACACCCTACAAGATTTATAACAGTTCACTCCTTGCAATAAATAAAATCTTAAATGAAAGTAAGATTTCCCTTCCCAGTGAAAATGTAAAAAATATTACCGGAGAATCGGAGAATGCAGATGAAACAAAACCCGTTAATAACATATTTTTGCATAAGCAGTTAAAGGGTGATCTTGATAACATTGTGATGAAAGCAATGCATAAGGATCCTAATCAAAGATATTCTTCTGTAAAAGAATTCTCTAATGATATCGAGCGGTATTTAAATGGCTTACCGGTTATAGCAAGAAAAGATACATTTGCCTACAGAACTACAAGGTTTGTTCAAAGGCATAAAGTCGGGTTTATTTTATTTATTATTGGCAATATCCTTGGTCTTGCCAGCATTATTGCAATAATTCATCAAGGTAACATTGCAGCAAAAGAAAGGGATAATGCTAGAATTGAATTAAATAAATTTGAGGAAGTAAATCAATTCCTTCAAGATATGTTGGCATCAGCAGATCCTGAATCTGAAGGAAAAGAAGTGAAAGTTTATGATATATTGGATAAAGCTAATAGCGATGCTGAAGTTAAATTAAAAAAATATCCTAAAATAAAATCTGCAATAAAACAAACTTTAGGTTCAACATTCATTGGGTTGGGAGAATATGAGAAAGCTGAATCCTTAATAACGGAAAGTCTTGAGTTAAATAAGAAATTTTACGGTGAAAATAGTAAAGAAACCGCTAAAAGTTTACATCAACTTGGACTTTGTTATGACTGGATTGGAAATTTTAAATTGGCTGATTCATTTTATAATGCTGGAATAAACACTTATGAAAACGTATCAGATGAACCTCTCAAAGGATTAGCAGATAATTTAAATGACTACGGAACATATTTAACCAATATTGGAGAATATGACAGCTCAACGGCTATATTCAACCATGCACTAGATATTTATTCCAAATACAATTCTGAGAAAGGACAAAAAGAAGCCATAACAATTAATAACCTGGCTGTAAATTATCATCATCAATATAAAGTTGATTTAGCCGAAAAATATTATTTGGAGGCTCAAGAATTATTGACTAATCTTTATGGTATTAACCGCCCTGAAGTTGCCAGTATATTTAATAACCTGGCATTCATATATTTAGATAATAAAGAATATGAATCATCCCAAAAAGCTTTTGAAAAATCCTACGAGATAAAACTGGATGTTTTGGGTCCCGATCACCCATCGGCTGCTTTAACATTAATAAATATGGGCATGCTTAAATTTATTCAGAAAGAATATAGCTTAGCCGAAATTCCACTTAAAAAAGCAATTAATAATTTTTTAAGAACTAATTCGAAAAAGGATCCATTTCTTGCACTAGCCTATTATTGGTTAGGTAGATCTTATACGGATTCTGATAATTTGATAGATGGCGACAATGCTTTAAGAAAGTCACTCTCCATTAGAGAAGAAATTTTTCCTGAAAATAACTCTAAGATTTGGTCGACTAGAGGTGAATTAGGAATATGTTTGTTAAAACAAGGAAAATATGTTAATGCAGAAAAATTGTTAATAAGTTCGCTTGAATTTTATAAAAATGCTAAACATGAGGATAAGATAAAAATAAAGAGATACACGGAGTTTTCAGCTAAACTTTATAAAGAAACGGGTAATCTTCAAAAAGAAAAATTTTATCAAGCTGAACTAAGTAAATTAACTGACTCAACAGCAATATTAAATTAAATTGCCAAGGAACTAGTGGATAAGTCATTTAACGATATTATAAAATCCATATTCGAAAGAGCACTCGAATTAGATAAATTAAGCAGGGCAACATTTTTTAATAACCTTAATGTTGAAGAAAAAAAATATGTTGATGAAGTAAAATCATTACTAGAAGCTTATGAAGCGGAAAGTGATTTTCTGGAAATAGAATCCGATAGAAATATTTTTTCAGAGAATAACGTTGGTCCTCATCCACTAATAGGCAAAAGAATAGGCTCCTACCTAATAGAAGAAGAAATTGGTGTAGGCGGTATGGGAATTGTGTTTGTAGGAAAGAGAGCAGATAAAGAATTTGAACAAAGTGTAGCAATTAAAATACTAAAACAAGGACTCTCTTCAGAATATCTTGTTAAGAGATTTCAGAATGAAAGACAAACATTAGCCAATCTGCAGCATCCCAATATTGCAAAACTTTTTGATGGAGGAAAAACAGAAGAAGGTTTACCTTATCTTGTGATGGAATATATTGATGGTGTTCCCATTACTGAATACTGTGTAGAAGAGAAATTATCAATTCCGGAAATTCTAAAATTATTTACAACTGTTTGTAATGCAATTCAATATGCACATCAAAACCTTGTAGTACATAGAGATATAAAACCTGGAAATATATTAGTAAATAGAGAAGGTCGACCAAAACTCTTAGATTTCGGAGTAGCAAAATTACTTGACCAGGATACAAGCAGTACGAAAGAGGATTTAACAAAAACTGGGACATGGCATTTAACTCCGGAATATGCAAGCCCGGAGCAAATAAAGGGTATTGGTATTACTACTTCTAGCGATACGTATTCGCTTGGTATTTTACTTTACCAGTTATTAACAGGCGAAACACCCTACAAGATTTATAACAGTTCACCCCTTGCAATAAGTAAAATCTTAGACGAAAGTAAGATTTCTCTCCCCAGTGAAAATGTAAAAAATATTACTGGAGAATCGGAGAATGAAGACAAAACGAAACCCGTTAATAACATATTTCTGCATAAGCAGTTAAGGGGTGACCTTGATAACATTGTAATGAAAGCAATGCATAAGGATCCTAATCAAAGATATTCTTCTGTAAAAGAATTCTCTAATGATATCGAGCGGTATTTAAATGGCTTACCGGTTATAGCAAGGAAAGATACATTTACCTACAGAGCATCAAAATTTGTTCAAAGGCATAAAACAGGTGTTATACTTTTTGTTTTATTTAATATTGTTGTTCTATCTGGTATTGCTGCAATAATTTATCAAGCAAGAATAGCTGCAAAAGAAAGAGATAAAGCAAAAATTGAGAATGCAAAGTTCGAAAAAGTAAATGACTTTTTAACAAGTATTTTATCTTCTGTTGATCCAAGTGAGATAGGCCGTGATGTAAAAGTTTATGATATTTTGGAAAAAGCTGCTGAAAACATTGAGGAAGAATTAAAAGATCAACCTGAAGTTGAGGCCTCTGTAAGAAGTACCTTGGGAAATACGTATGTAAATCTTGGTGAGTATGACAAAGGGAAACCATTTCTAGATAAATCATATAACATAAACAAAAATATTTACGGAGAACAGAGTAAGGAAATAGCTGAGAATATTCATGATCTTGGACTTTACTATGATTGGGTTGGGGATTACAAGAAAGCAGATTCTTTATACGATGAATCGATTAAAATATTTAGAAATGTGTTAGAGGAACCAACTAAGATTTTTGGGGATGCCTTAAATAATCAAGCTATAGTAAAAATGCATTTTAGTGAGTATGATATTGCAGAAAAATTATCCCTGGAAGCAATAGAAATATCTAAGAAGATTGAAGGCGAGAAATCCAGAAATCAAGCGGTTATGTTGAACAATTTGGCTTATAATTATTCTGGTGCTGGTAAACCTAATGAAGCAAAGAAATACTATAAAAAATCTTTGGCCATAATTTTAGAGGTTTTAGGAGAAAATAGACCGGAAGCTGGAACAGCTTATAATAATATTGCCTGGTTAAATATGCAGCAAAACGAATTTGACTCTGCCGAAGTTTATCTGCAAAAATCTTATGAACTAAAATACAATTTAAAAGGTGAAGATCACCCAGATGTTGGTTTGGCTTTAAATAATATTGGGGTTCTTCACATTAGAAAAGAGAATTTTAAAAAAGCAGAAAAGTACTTTTTAGACGCGATAATTCAATACAGAAAAACTTACGAAATTGATCATCCTTTAGTTGCAATTAGTAATTACTGGTTAGGAAAGGTTTATAGAGAATTAGATAAAGTGAAGCTAAGCGAAGATTACTTTAGGAAATGTTTAAAATCTAGATTAATTAAAATGCCTGAGGATAATTGGGAAATATGGGATACAAAAGGTCAGTTAGGAATTACATTGTTAAGTTTAAAAAAATATAAAGAAAGTGAAAAATTGTTAAAAACAAGTTATGAGTTTTTTTCTAATCAAGAACCTCCGGATTCTACCCGTGTTAAGAACTTCTTAACCAATCTGGTTGAAAATTTAGAAATTACTAATCAACAAGATAAACTGAATAACTACAGAAAAATCTTATCAAATTACACTCCTTAATAGATTCCTCTTCTATCTAGTGAATTATTAAGAATTTTATTTTTTAATGAGCTATTTCCCTTCCTTTTTGCGCATGTATTGTTAAGAAAAAAAATACAATATAAAAAGGAGAACAAATTATGCGCATTATTTTAGGCATTCTAGTAATTGTATTATTTTTAAGCACAACAATGTTACAGGCACAGTGGGAGCAGGTAAGTGATTTATTGGGTGGTGAGATTTACAGTATTGCTGAATACGGTGATAATACTAAAAAAAATTGCTCCGAAGAAAATAATAACAGTTTATTACTGTTGAAGTATGAATTTAATAATTACAATAAAATAATAGCATCTTCAGAATTGAGTAATGGTGAAACAAGTAGAAAATCACCTTGGGTAGCTTTTTTGCTTTCGTTGTTCTTGCCATCTACAGGTCAAATATATAATGGAGATTATACAAAAGCTCTAATTCAAGGTGGATTAATTCTTGGCGGAGCTGGATTAGTTGCTGGTACGGCATGTGTTGAATGCGGCGAGCCTGAGTCAGCTCAAACTTCTTTATTTATTACTGGTCTTGCAATGGTCTTTTCGGGATATCTTTGGTCAATAATTGATGCTCCCATTTCAGCAAACAATATAAATTCCGAACTAAATTTGGTTGATCAACAACACGATAAAAATCGCAGACCAAATACATTTGCCAAGAATCATAAGTTCCCCTTTCCGGCGAATAACCTGATTTCATTAAACATAAAACTATAAAGGAAAGCCCTTATAATTACTATTCTATTTCTAATAGCAAATAATTTTAAATTGTTGAGGTCAATATGATAAGCATAAAAAGATTTTTCTTCACTTCGTTTTTAGTTATATTTTTTATTGTACAACCTGCATTTGGGCAAGTAAAAATTGGTTTTTATACCGGTTTCGGCTTATCATCATTCGAATGGGAAGGCGCCACAAGTGCCGAAACTCTTCCCGTTGGTTTACAGGTATACTATTCGTTAGAGAGTATTGAGTTTGTAAGTTTAAATTTTGGTCTGGATTTTAATTACTCCGCTATTCCGTTTTCTTATACAGTATCAAATGCAGCCGATCAAGAATTATTAACAAGGGAACAAAATCAACTTCATATCGGAGCATTGTTTAAATTAAAGTTTGCTAAGGAATTTATTCTTAATCCTTATATCCGCTTAGGCGCAGGCTTATATTCCGGCGGACACTCATTAATATTTGTTGATGCTTTAGTTCAGCAAGCGCAACAGCAGCAAATTCCGCTTCCGGCGGAACTAGAAATATCCGATAATATAGGTTTTAACTTTGGCGGAGGCTTGGATCTTAAACTTACCTCAAGCGGGAACTTAGGACTATTTTTGGAATTTGTGTATCATTTGAATAACCGGGAACTTGATGAATCACAGCTTAATATTTTGCAGGGGGTTAATTTACAAAAGAGAGATTTTGGTTTTGATAATTTGGCAATTCTTTTAGGTTTCCAAGTTGGCTTTTGATTCGGTTTTTTAAGTTAATTTTCATTATAAAAAAATACATTTCTAGTCATTTTTATCCCGGCATATATTTACTAAGAAAGGTGCCGGGAAAAAAATATCTCAAAAAGTAATATTATAAAGATTGAAATTCGCCTTAAAAGAGCAAAATAAGCATTTATTCTGTTTAAAATAGTAGTTTAACTCAATTTGAGTCCATAAAAAATATCTTCAAAATTTTCCTAAAAATTGATATTAAGTTTAAATACATAACAAAATCTACATTTTATGTTCCTTTTTTTATAGCGAACCAGTATTAAAAAAAGAAAATTCAAAAAAAATGATTTTTAGATGAGCCGATTCCTCCTCTTTTTGCGCATGTGTATATGAGAGCGCTTAAAGCAAGAATATTCTTAACTATATAACAAACAACTACATTGGAGGAAAAAATGAAAAAATCTATTAACATAATCTCTACCGTATTTTTACTCTTTTTTATAACAAGTTCCATTTGTGCTCAAAGCGTTAAAATTGGACCGAGATTATCTGGGAATCTTAATATATATAATGCCGACGGACTAACAGGAACATGGAATGGTATAGGGGTTGGAATTGGTGGAGCTGTTGACATCTCATTTAGCCAAAAACTGGGAATTTTAACAAATTTAACGGTTTTTGATATGAAAAATTTCTCAAACTCAATTACTCAAGGAACTACCACACAAGAGACGTCGGCTTCTCTATCATATTTAACTATAGATCCTATGTTTAAGGTTGAATTTAGCGGGTTTTATATGGTTGGCGGGCCTTCAATTGGAATAAAACTTAGCTCAAGTGGAGAAAGGACTACAACTGCAGCCGGACAAACGCCAACAGTTACAGCATTAAATATTACAACTAATACTTTGAAGTTTGATATTGCTGTAGGAACAGGTTACAATTTTCGACTTTCTCAAGATTTAATATTAGGCTCTGATTTGATTGCATATATTCCACTTACTAGTACATATGATTCTCCCGGAGTTAGTAATAGCGTATTTACAATAAAATTAGGTGCTTCATTAAAGTTCAGATTATAAAAAGGAGGAAAAAAATGAAAAAGTTATTTTTGTATATAATTTCGTTTGCGTTACTTTTAATTATTGGTTGCAGTGATGATTCGGGTAGTGGATCACCAACCGATCCGTTTGGTGGAGGTGGTGGAAATGGGGGAACAGGTGGAAATGTAAGCTTTACTATCTCCACAACTCAAGGAACACAAGGTGGTATTATATTTAATGCTACTCCTAGTGCTAATGTAAAAATTACAAAAGTAACGGTTAGTTTACCTGCCCAAACTTTTACCGATGAAATTACGGGTGATGGCACAACCGTATATAATGCAAATACAGCCGTAGAATTAGCTGAATATACCGGGGTGGCAAGTGGACAGCAGTGGACGTTTAAATTTGAAGGTACAACATCAGACAATAATCAAACATTTGATGTCACGTCAAATTATACAATACCGTAATTGTATGAGGAAGAGTTTTTTTAATTAGGAGCTCTCCTCCTCTGTAGTAAATGAGTCTCTGATTGCTGGAGACTCATTTAAATTTTATAGCTTATATGTAAATGTATGGTCTTCGTCATGCATTACATTTTTTATTAAGAAATTATTAAGATTTAGCAAGATGGTTGATTTTAGTTTAATAATTATTATTATATAGCGTAAATAAGACGAATTATCTAAAATTCTTATAGAAAAATGAATTTCCCAAGTCTTTATGGAGAGGTCAAATGGTTAAACTGAAAATGCTGCATATGACAATAACTTTATTTACTTTTTTTTTGATAACTAATTGCTGCACTACAAAAACGGATATGGTTGAAAATAAAGGTAAAAAGTATAGTGAAAATGTTTCTTCATTATCACCGGGTTCTGCAAAAGTATCTTGTAATCTTCTGGAGGTTATTGAAGATGGGAACAATTATACATGCAAAATTAAAATTGTTGAAGTCTATGGTTACGGATCAGCCACAATGCCAATATCTGTCGGAACAAGTATTAATGCCGGTATGGCAAATAATTTGGAGATCGGTTCAGAAAATTTAAATCACTACATGTCGTCATCAAAAATTTTGAATGTAGAGCTTAAGCAACAACAAAATAGAAAGCTTGGGGCTCAAAAATCAGTTAATTGGTTAATTGTTGGTATAAGTGAAAAGTAATTAATTTTCAAAGTAGGGAGGAGATTATGAAAATAATAAAGCTACTAATTCTAAGTGTATTATGGATCTCATGTTTCGTTTTTTTTAATAGTGATCATAAAATTATAAATGAAAAATTAGATTTATCTTTAATTGAAGAAATTCAGAAACCTAAATTCAGATCTTCATTTTCACCTAAAAATAAAGATGATGCGCAAGCTAGAGGAGAGTATGAGTTTGTTAGATTAAGAGATCCGAAAACAAATTTAATTCCTAGAAATATTAGAAATAAAGAAATAGAATTTGTTAACAAATTGCCTAAAAGAGGGGATTTAAGTAAGGCATCTCAAAACTCGGTTGTAGCGTCTACCTGGAATGCAAGAGGTCCAATAAATGTTGGTGGAAGAACACGTGCACTTGCCATTGACCTTGATTTTAACGGATCTTCTAACCAAAAAATAATAGCAGGTGGAGTTTCCGGTGGGATTTATTTGTCAACTGATAATGGAAGCAGTTGGCAAAGAACAACTTCTAATTCCAGTTTGCCGAGCGTTACATGTTTGGCGCAGGACCCAAATAATAGAAATGTGTGGTATTATGGATCAGGAGAAGCCTTGGGCAACTCGGCAGGTGGAGATTATTTAGGACAAGGAATTTTTAAATCAACTGATGGCGGTAGCAGTTGGACACAACTTGAAAGTACTTACCAAGGAAGTTCCCTTTCTAGTTTTGATAATTTGTTTGATTTAGTATGGAATATTGCCGTACATCCAACATCCAGCGATGTATTTGCAGCAACTATTGGAGCTATTCATCGTTCTACGGACGGCGGAAATACCTGGAGTAGGGTTTTATCCGGTCAAGATGATCAAAATTCCATTAGCCAAATGACAGATGTTATTATCAGTTCGGATGGAGATGTATTTGCAACCATTAGTCGAAATGGAATTAATTTATCTCAAGGAGAATTTGGTGTGTTCCGTTCAACAAATGGGACGGATTTTACTAATGTTTCTCCCTCCGGATTAACTTCGGACCCTTATAGGATGGTTCTTGGAAGTGCTCCTTCCAATGCAAATATTTTATACGTACTTGTGCAAATCAATGCTAAAGGTGAAACAGCACAGGACCATCAACTTTTTAGATACGACAAATCAAGCAATACTTGGCAAGATTTATCATCAAACATACCTGATGAACAAGGTGTTTCCGGAAATGCTTCATTTTCTTCTCAAGGTGGGTACGACTTAATAGTAAAAGTAAAACCGGATAATCCGGATGTTGTTTGGATAGGTGGAACAAATTTGTACAGATCCACAGATGGAGGTCAATCCTTTGTTCGCGTCGGCGGATATAAAGAGCCGTCAAATTATTCATCATTTGAGAACAGTCATTCCGATATGCATTCAATCTCTTTTTATCCGAATAATCCTAATGCAATGATAAATGGAAATGACGGAGGTTTGTCAAAAAGTATGGATGTTTTGCAAACTACACCAACATGGGAATTTTTAAATAACGGTTATTTAACAACTCAATTTTATAGCATTGCTATTGATCCTCAAGTTGGTAATGAAGATTTAATTATTGGCGGTTTGCAAGACAATGGCTCTTGGGCGGCACAAAGTAGTAGTTATTCTACACCCTGGGTATCAATGTTTAGTGGAGACGGTGGGTTTACTGCAATTTCACCGGGCGGTAATAATCAATATGTATCAGTTCAGAACGGACCGGTATTTAGATATACTTTTCAGAATAACCAATGGTTGTTAAGCGAGGTTGGACCGGTAGCACAAAATTTTCTATTTATTCCACCATATCAATTGGACCCAAATAATGAAAATGTAATGTACATGGCTGCCGGAAATGCAATTTGGCGAAATAGTGATTTATCTGCAATACCGCAGGGAAATTCAGATGCAACTACAACAAATTGGACAGAATTAATTAATTCAGCTATGCCGAATACCCAGGTAACTACTCTATCAATTTCTAAACAACCGGCAAATACGCTTTATTTTGGAGCTACCGATTATCAAACAACATCGGTGATAAAAAGAGTAGATAATGCACAAAGCAACCCACAGGGAACAGATATTACTCCTCCCGGCATTACAGCAGGGTCATTCCCAAGTTCAATCGGGATCAACCCAAATAATGCAGATGAAATAATTACGATATTTTCAAACTATAATATACCAAGTGTTTGGTATTCTAATGATGGTGGATCTACTTGGACTGATATCGAAGGAAATTTGGCAGGGCAAGAAGGTCCCTCAATTAGATGGGGCGGTTATTTCGCCTCAGGGGCTTATCTATTAGCTACCAGTACCGGAGTATTTTCGACAAACTCACTTAACGGATCAAGTACAAACTGGGTGCAAGAAGCTCCGGATGTAATTGGTAATGTAGTAGTAAATATGCTTGCATTAAGACCTGATGATGGCTTCTTAGTGGCAGGAACTCATGGCAGAGGAGTATATAGCACAAAATTAGGATCGTCAGGTTCTGCAACAGCAGCTGTAGATGTTAATAGTATAACTCTCCAGGCTAAACCTGGTGAATCGGGCAGTACATCATTCTTGCTGAGAAATTCCGGTGATGCGAATCTTAACTTTAATATATCCGTAACAGGTAGTTTTAGTACTGCTTTATCGAAATCAAATAATCCGTCGTATGTATTGCATAAGGCTGATTTATCCTCAACTAAATATGATGAATTTAGAGAGAAAAGTAATTTTAGAAAAAGAGATGAGCAAGCTAAGGCAAGTAATACGGGCGGTACTGAAAGTACTAATTTACCAAATAGTATTGAGGGAAATGATATTTTATTTTTGGATGATGGTGATGCAAACTCAGATGACTTTATTGGCTGGGGAGATGGTAGTGATTTTAATTGGTATAATGAATTCAATGTATCTGGTTATAATTTTGAGATGGACTCTTTTACGTTTTATTTACGAACGGAGCAAGCATTATCAAATGAAGTTTATGCAACAATTTACGACCAAAACTCAAATTTACTTTCTGAAGGTAACCTTTCATTAAACTTATCTGAATCTGGGGAATGGTTTACAATTAATCTTAATCCTAAGTTATCTTTTAACGATGGGGAAACTTTCTTCATCTCGCTTCTTAGTTTTAGTTCAATTCCATATCCTGCTGGTGCAGATAAAAATGCTCAGGTATCAAATAAAAGTTTCTATTATGATGGAACAGATTGGATTGGTTTAAATACAATATCCGGATTTGAAAACGGTGCGTTTCTTATTAGAGCAGTTGGTACTATTACCAATGGCGGTGGAGGTAATCAAAATCCGGTTGCTGTTGCAACAGTTTCAAAAACGCAAGCCGAAGTGAATGAAACTATTTCCTTTGATGCTTCACAATCCTCGGATAGTGATGGAAATATCACTCAATACTTATGGAACTTTGGTGACGGAACAACAAGCAATCAACAATCGGCTACTCATTCATACACACAAGCAAACACATATAATTATTCATTAACGGTTACGGATAATCAAGGTGCAACCGGACAAACAAGCGGACAAATTGTTATCGGAAGTAGCTCGAACGTTAATGTGATAGTAACTCCTGCCAGTGGAACAATTTCTCCGAATGGGTCACAAAATATAACACTTACACTTGATGCTCAAAATATTCAGGAAGGAACATATACCGGGCAAGTTTCTATCACTACAAACGGTGGAAATATAACAATACCAATAGATTACCTAGTTGATGTAGAGCAATTATCTAATCTTCCAAGTGAATTCAGTTTAAGGCAAAATTACCCTAACCCGTTTAATCCTGCAACCAGTATAGAATTTTCACTGCCTAATCAATCGGATGTATCTTTAATAGTTTATGATATGTTGGGAAAAGAAGTAAAGAGTCTAGTGAATGATAGAAAATCAGCGGGCACATACAAGGTTAGTTTTGATGGATCAAGTCTTGCTAGCGGAATATATTTCTATAGATTAAATACTGATAATTATAATGAATCCAGAAAGATGATACTTGTTAAATAATCATAAATCACGAAATCATCTTATCTTAGTATTAAATATAAAGGCAATACGATCAATGTATTGCCTTTATATAAAAAAATTAACCAATTGGAAATAAAACCCCAGCCATAATCATTAGGTTATTGAATCCACTAACAATGTTGATTTTGGCATTAACGTCAAGTTTAAAGGTTTCTAAATCATACAAAAAGCCGCCGCCTAAACCAATTCCAAAATCAGTACTAGAACCATCAATTGTTCCACCACCAAATCCCAAAAAAGAAGGAATTTCAACACTTGAGCTTGTAAAGTGTAGTCCAAGCTCAGCTAAACCATATGGTGTAAATTGTCCTCTTTGGAAATAATATCTCCCACCAAAAGTAAGTGGAACAGAACTAAAACTTATATTATCTGAATCGGTGCCCCAGCTAATATATCCCAGTGATCCAGTTAAGTCTAAGCTGGGAAGAATTCCGTATAAAAAATTACCTTGAAATGCAAAACCTAAATTGGCTCCGTCACCAAGATCACCCATTGGGATAGAGATTCCAACTTGTCCTCCTGCCTGCATCTTACCCTTTTGTGCATTTACGTTGCCAACAAAAAACGCTAAAACCAATAGTACAAAAACTACTTTTTTCATAAATATGCTCCCTGTTAATTTAATAATAGTGTATGGACTGAACAAAAATTTTATACTTGATGTTTAATCTTTAGTAAGAATAAACAAAATGGTAAAAAGATAATAATTGTTTGACAGGCAATAATAAAATATTTTTAATTAAATTGCATAACTTAATAAAAAAAACTTTACGCTCTCCGTTCCAGTTAATATAACACTTTATTACTCTAAATTGTATTAAAATATAATTAACTTGATGAATTAACAATGGTTGCGGAAATTATTAGAATGAACGAAAAAATATTTTTAGCTGATTCTGATTTGTCTAACTATGGAATAGTTACAAATTTGTCCTTGAAATCAGAAGCTTTATTAAAGCAGCAAAAATCAAGTTGGCCGCTTGTATCCGAAAACTTTGGTGCATTGGATAAAATAAAAATTAAAAAGTTTGAAAAAAATAACTACTTTTTAAAAATCCAGTTTAATCCATCTAGAATAACTTCATCTTCGGCAAAGGTTGATAAAAAGTCAATTGAAAATAGGGCATGTTTTCTTTGTGATACCAATTTACCAGAAGTACAAAGAGGAATAAATTATAATGATAGATACATAATTCTTTGCAATCCATACCCAATCTTTAAGCAACATTTAACTATTCCAAGAATTGACCATGTTCCACAGAGTATTAACAGTGCTTTTAACGATATGATTGAATTATCGTATGACCTGAGAGATAACTTTTTTGTTTTTTATAATGGCCCCAAATGTGGCGCTTCAGCTCCTGATCATCTTCATTTTCAGGCAGGATTAAAAGGAGCAACACCCTTAGAACATTTTTATTATGAGTTACTAAATGACGGACAATGTATTTTTCAAAACGGCAATACAAAAGTTGATATAGTAATAGAAGAATTATTTAAGTTTATTAATATACGCTCAAGCTCTTCTGATGAGATAAAAAATGTATTTAATAAAATATTGAGCCAACTTAAAAAACTACAAAACTTGGATGAAGAACCCCTGCTTAACATAATTGCATTCCATGAAAAAGACTACTGGAACATATTTGTTATACCAAGATCTAAACATCGACCCGATCAATTTTTTTTAGATGGGGAATCTAAGCTTCTTATTAGCCCGGCTTCCGTTGATGTGGCAGGGTTATTAATAACTCCCCGAGAAAAAGATTTTAATATACTTAGTCTCACAGATCTCAATGATATTTTTAATCAAGTATTATTTAAAGATGATTCACTTGAAAGGTTAAAAGAAATTTTCTAGATGAAAGTAATTATTGAGACTGAAAGATTACTATTAAGAGAATTTCAATTAGGTGATGCCGAAAAAATGTATCAACTGAATTTAGACCCGGATGTAATAAAATATACTGGGGATGGCAGTTTTAATTCAATTAATGAAGCGAAATATTTTTTATCAAATTACAAAGAGTATAAAAAAAATAAATTTGGCAGATGGGCAGTGCTGTTAAAATCAAATAACGATTTTATAGGGTGGTGTGGATTAAAGTTAAACGAAGAAAATATGATTGATTTAGGTTTTCGTTTTTTTCAAAAATATTGGAATAAAGGTTTTGCTTCGGAAGCTGCTTTATCTTGCTTAGAGTATGGTTTTAATATTTTAAACATTGATACGGTTGTTGGTCGATCACTAAATAAAAATCTTACTTCAATAAAAGTTTTAGATAAAATTGGAATGAAATTTTGGAAAAGTTCTTTATGCCACGAAAATGAAAAATATGTTTACTATAAAATTTCGAATCAAGAATTTAAATCTATCTAATATACTTCCTTGAACTAAACGAAATAATATTAGTTCTTTAGCTTAAATTCTCTATAATAAATTTATAATCCTCAGGTCTGTTCATATTATAAAATAAGTTTTCGGTGTAAAAATCCAATTGTTTGGCATCAATTATTTCAGCACCCATTTCATCGAGTAAAGACAGCACAGCACATTTCCGTTTTTCTTGTTTAAGTTCCCTTATTTCATTTACATAACCTTTTAATGATTTCTCAATTGCAGGTAGGATTAATTGTGAATATTTTCCTGCCAATTGTTGTACATAACCATCTGCTCTGCATACTGTTATTTTTTTTTCTGTTTGAAACTCAACAATGTATTCTATCATATTTTTATTCATCAGTGGAATATCACAAGAAATGATAAAATTATCTTCAGTTTTAGAATTAACTAAACCGGAATGGATGCCTGCTAACGGTCCCTTATACTCATATATATCTTTGTACAGAGGTGTTTTTAAAAAATGGTATTCTTCCGGGGTATTGGTTATAATAACTACATTTTTAAAAATTGACCGCATTAACTCAACTACTCTCTCAATGACTGTTTTACCATTAAGAACAAGAAGTGATTTATTTTCACCCATTCGTGTACTTTTTCCACCGGCAAGAATAATTCCGGTTATATCAGAATACATTCTACAAGCGCTCCTTTTTGGGGATTCCTAACTTCTTCTGATAATTCAATTAAGCAGTTGGATGAACTGAATTGTACTAAATTACCTGAGGATTGCGAAAGTTGAGAAGTAACGGAATAATTACCATTAATATGATTAATTTCTCCTCTTACAAAATGGCGTTTGCTATCTTTTTTTCGTATATCATTTACTAGAGTTGCTTTAATTCTGGTTTGTTGATTAAGACCGAATCTTGCAGAAATATTTGGTTTAATGTATACATCGAAATTTACCATGCATGAAACGGGATTGCCAGGTAAGCCGAAAATTAGTTTTATCTTTTCACCATTAGTGTTTTTTCCGAAAAAAGCCGGTTTCCCGGGTTTAATATTTGCTCTCCAAAATATTTCTTCTACTCCCAATTCATTAAAAATTTCTCTAACATAATCATATTTCCCAACCGATACTCCACCAGTTGTAATGATTATGTCGATATCGCTTTCCATTATTTTTTTAATTTTCTCTTTGGCGATATTATAATCATCATTTACATAACCGTGGTTAAATCCGTTTTGAAAAACAGATTGTACGGCAGAAGTTAATCCATAATTATTAGATACCCGTACTTTATCTCTAGTTGGCTTTTCTTCAATTGGTATAAGCTCATCACCGGTTGCTAGAATTCCTATATTTAATTTTTTATAAACATTTAAGTTGGATTTTCCGCAGGCAGCTATTGCGGCAATGTTCCTGGGAGACAAAAAAGAATTTTGTTTTACAACCAGATCTCCCGCAGCTACATCACTGGCCTTTGGCCTAATGTTTATACCTTTTCTAATAATTATATTATCATTTAATCTAGCTTTATTATCAGTTACCGTATAGTCTTCCAAAGGAATGACAGTATCAAATTGCGCCGGCAATTTTGCGCCGGTCATAATTAAAACAGATTCACCTTTTGAAATATCAAAATAATTTCCTGCTGAAACCTCATCTGAAATTTCCCACTTCCTAATATTTTCATAAAAGCTTATGGCTATTCCATCTACAGCGGAATTATTAAATGATGGTAGGTTTACATCTGCAAATATATTTTCAGCTAATGTTCTATTTAAGGCATCTTCTAACTTAACATACTCAGTATCTATGTTTAAATCTAGAAACTCTTTTTTAATCAATTGACTGGCATGTTCAAAATTAATCATTCTCAAGTCCCTAAAATACTATTCAATAATAGATATCTTTTCGCCAACCTCAATATTGCCTGACTTAATTACACGGGCAAAAATACCTTCGCGGGGCATTACACAATCTCCTACTTGCGCATAAATGGCGCATCTATCATGACATTCTTTTCCAATTTGAGTTATTTCCAATTCCGCTTTTCCCATCAATACACGAGTCCCAATTTTTAATCTTGGGATATTTATAAATTCTGTTGTTATATTTTCTGCAAATGCTCCGGCTCTAATATTTGGCAATCCACCAGCTCTCATTTTGTTAATACTCTCGTTAGCTAAAAAACTAACCTGTCTGTGCCATTTGCCGGCATGAGCATCACCATCAATTCCCCAATCCTCCACGAGTTTTGCAGATTTTACATTTTTCTTTATCGTTCCTTTTTCTTTACTTACCGAAATAGCAATTACCTTTCCGATTTTTGAATTAGGAATGTCGGTAATATCATTTTGGTTCCTGGTTTTTATAGGTATATCTTCCATGTTATTTCTCCACTTTATTTTCTTCTCTATGGAAATCGCCACTTTTACCACCGGTTTTTTTTACAAGTTTTATTTCATTAATAATAATTGATTTATCTACGGCTTTACACATATCATAAACGGTTAGCGCAGCTATTGAAACTGCAGTCAAAGCCTCCATCTCAATTCCGGTTTGTCCTTCTGTTTTTGCATACGAGATAATTTCAATGGTGTTATATTCATCAATTAGTTTTAATTCAACATCCAATTTTGATATAAAAATATTGTGACAAAGAGGGATTAAATCACTTGTTTTTTTTCCACCTTGAATTCCAGCAATTTTAGCAGTAGATAAAACGTCACCTTTTTTTAGTTCATTATTTTTAATCATATTAAATAGTGTTGGCGATACTTTTATCCTGGCAACAGCTTCTGCAGTTCTAAATGTTGAATTTTTAGTACCTACATCAACCATGTTAGCCTTACCGTTATTATCAATATGAGTGAGTTTATTCATTATCCACCTATGGTCATCATATTATTTTGAGAAAGTAATGCCAGTTCCTCGGGATCAACATGTTTTTCCCATTTCGTTTTTATAGCTGATGAAATCAAACTAACTAATTCGTCATCGGTACAATTACTTTTTAATAATGTTTTAAAATTGATATTGTGATTTCCTTCTTCAAACAGGCAAACTCTAAAATTTCCTTTGGAGCTGATACGTATTCTATTGCAGTTTCCACAGAAATGGTCAGATACAGAAGTTATGAAACTAATTTTTGCCTTAAACTTTTCTAACTGGAAATCTTTTGAAACGGAGTTTGATTTATTTGGTAGAGATTGCAGGCTGTACTTACAATCAATTATGTTTTTAATTTCCTTATAACTAACAAATCCTTCCTTTTCCCAAGAATTATTTCCGAAAGGCATAAACTCGATAAATCTGAGATTTACATCTTTATCCCTAAAATAGTCGACAAAGTCTATTACTTCGTAATCATTAATTTCCTTAATTACAACAGTGTTAATTTTAAGAGGAGAATAACCCGCATCTAAACTTTCGTTTATTACTCCTAGTATTTTGCTAAGATGATCATTTTTAGTTATATCATTAAATCCTGATTTACTAATACTATCTAAGCTAATGTTAAGATTGTCAATACCAACCTTTTTTAACAAGCCTGATTTTCCTTCTAATAATGATCCATTAGTTGTTATTCCAGTGGTGAAACCATATCTTGTCTTTAATTTTCCTACCTCAGCTAAAAATTCGAATATGTCCTTTCTAACTAAAGGTTCTCCGCCGGTAAATCTGAATTTTTTAAATTCGAATTTTGATGCGAAGAATTCAATTAATCTTAAAATTTCTTCAAATGATAAAAGATCTGAATTGTTAAGATTGTTTAGGTTGTTAGTCGGATTACAGTAAATACAGTTATAATTACATTTATCTGTTAGAGAAATTCTTAGATAATCATGAACTCGATTATATTTATCAATTAGTTTCATAAGATAAACAATGCCACAATTGCAGAAATAATAACTACATATGCCGGATGTAGATTAAAGAAAAACACAAGAGCAAAACCTAATACGATTAAAAAGATTCCTGATAGTTCTTCAAAATTTCTTGCACCATATTGATATATTAAAGCAGCAACTAATCCTATAACGGCATATTTAATTCCACGAAAAGCTTTCATCACAAATTCGTTTTTTTCGTACGCCGAATAAAAATATGTTGCGAGCATTATTATTGTTGCAGGCATAACCAGGTTGCCTAAATTTGCTGCAACAGCTCCAAGAATTCCAGCAGTTTTATATCCTACGTATGTTGCATATTTGATAGATATTGCGCCGGGAAAAACTTCCACCATACCAAGAACTTTTAAAAATTCATCATGAGTCAACCAGGCATTATTAGTTACAGCTTCTCGTTCAATTAACGGTAATAAAGAGTACGCTCCGCCGAATGAAAATGAACCGACCTTTAAAAACGATATGAATAACTTTAGAAGTGTAATAATCATTAATTATCCTCTAATATATCATCCACCCAGCTTAATGCTGCCATCATTGATGGTAATCCGATTGTTGGTAAACTCAGCATTACTGCATGTCGGATTTCTTCATGTGTACAGCCAGCTTTTAATGCTTTTCTAGTGTGTGAGTGAACTGCTCCTTCAAATCTCGCACCTGTCGAAATAGATAATTTTATAAGTGCTCTGGTTTTGTTATCTAATGGACCGGCGTTGTGTACTGCATCTCCCATAGATTCATAAGCGCTTGCAACATCAGCATAATTTTCTTGAAACATTTTGTAACGTTTTGGTATTGCCATATTTCCTCCAAATTGCTTTAAAACGAAAAACCCCACTTGAAAAGGAGCAGGGAATTCATTAATAGTAATATGAAAATAAATGATTTCTCCTTTGCAAGTTGAGAGGTATTCACCTCTCTAATTGAATTATTCTACAAATAATTCGTAAATCGGCAGGCTAATCCGTTTCCAAATTAACCCTATCGGTTTAGGTCCGTATTAGATAAACTTAGGATGACTAAACTCGGAGATTGTTAAAAAGTTATTTATAAGAACATATTTTTTAATAAGACATAAATGTAATAATATTAATGGTTATTTGGAAACAAGAAAATTGGAATCCTTATTTACTTGTAAACATATTCTAAAAAAAAGAAAACCATTTATTTAAAAGTGTCATAAATTCTACACTCTTTTTCATTTTTAGATTATATTTTATTTCTTAGGTATTGTTAAGTGGTTTAAAAAGAGTGAAATTTTAATGTTGTAAAATCAGACATTACGTATTAAATTATCTGGCACATAATTTTAAAGAAATAATATATGAAAAGTGTAAATATCAAGTTATTACTTCTTCTATATTTAGCAATTATTCTTTATGGTTGCAGTGAAAATATAGTAGAAAGCACACCCAGTATAGATGAAAATCAAGATCCAACGAGCATTTCTGCAAAATTTTCAGATATTCAAAATAAAATATTTAGTGAATCATGTGCTCTAAGCGGATGCCATGCCGGGGCTGTTAGTCCAGATTTAACCAGTAGTGCTTTTGAAAGAATAGTAAATAAGCAAAGTTCTTCGGGTTTAGATTATATTGAACCTGGTGATCCAGATAAAAGTTATTTATTGCAAAAAATTATTGGTTCAAGTACAATTAATGGTTCGCGAATGCCTCTTAACAGTTCGGCGCTATCTCAAAACAAAATTGATGCACTAGCTGAATGGATTAGCAATGGAGCCGAAAACAATTAAAGTAATATTTGGCCAAGTATATCACAACTGAAGGTATAATTATGAAAAACCTATTTATTGTTTTAATAATTTTTTTTATTTCTCCATTAATTCTTCTTTCTGAAGAATGGCATGTAAAAAAGACGAATAAAAATGTTGTGAAATTTACTTCTTCTACGGCATTACTAGATTTTGATGGCATTACAGATAAAATTGATGGATACATTTACTGGGAAGGTCCGCAAATGTTTGGTGAAAATAATGAAGTATATTTTGAAGTTGATCTAAATTCTGTAGAAACCGGAATTGGGAAAAGAGATAGTGATATGAGGGAAGACGTACTTGAAACTGATAAGTGGCCAATTACTTCATTTAGAGGAATTATTAAAGATGTAACAGTTGCTGATAATGACTCATCAATGTATAATGTTTCTTCAATTGGGAAAATGTTTATTCATGGGATTGAAAGGGAACTTCAATTAGATGCGCAAATTAAGATAGATGGGGAAGTAATGACCATTCAAACCGACTTTTCTGTATTCTTAAATGATTATGAAATAGAAGCACCTAGTCTATTAGCTTTTATCAAAGTGGCTGAAGAGATAAAACTACATTTAAATTTCCAACTTGAAAAATATCAGGAGAGTATAAATTGAAATTTGCCACCATTCTATTTTCATTATTTATTTTGATTAATGCTTTAACTGCTCAGCCCAAGTGGAAAAAAAATGAGCAACCGACTGAGAGCAAATTGTCACTATTTCATTCAATTAGTACAGCGAATTTTCCGACTACAGAATCACTAAAAAAAGGTAATTGGATGTATGAAATCTCGCATAGATTTTTACCATCTGTAAATGAAGGTATTGATGCCCTTTATGGTTTTGATGGGCCGGCAAGAATTAGATTTGCCCTTGGCTATGGGATTACTGATAATTTAATGCTCACTTTTGGTAGAAGCAATAATACAGATAATTATGAGTTGCAGGCAAAACAAAAATTATTTCAGCTAAATAATAAATATTTACCAAGTGTTCTTTCTATTCTTGGTGGTATTGCAATTAATACCGAAGTTCCAAGCAGTATTGATAGAAGTAAAGGTGATTTTGATAATTTTCAATTTTACGCCCAATTAATTTATAATACCATATTGTTTGATAAAAAATTGGGGGTGGGCATTGTTCCTTCATATCTATATAATAGCTTTATATACGCTGTTGATAAACAATATAGTTTTACGTTTGGTACCTATATTCAGTACTATTTTAATAGGGTTTGGAGTTTATGGGTTGAACATAACGCTATAGTTTCTGGTTATCAAGGAAGAATTAGGTTGGATGAAGAGGGAAAATCCTACAACTCACTTTCATTTGGGTTTACAATTGAAACAGGTGGACATATATTTAATTTAATGCTTACAAATAATGCAAGACTTAACTCAACACAATTTCTGGTCGGAGCCGATAGATCGGCAAGTGATAATGAGTGGAGATTAGGATTTGGTATTTTGAGATATTTTTAATTTACTTTTACTGCAATAATACTAATGTCGTCTTCAAATTTGTTTTCTGTTGAGGTTGTAAATTCTTGAGTGATTTTATCTAATGAATCATCAGACGGTGTAAGTTTACCAATTGTTTCTTTTAATCTGCCTTCACCAAAAAAATCTCCATCAACGCATCTGGTTTCAGGAATTCCATCTGTAATTAGATATATTATTTCATCCTTCTTGAGTTGAATTTCACAATTTTGATAATCGCCAACTTCTTTGAATCCAAGTAAAATTCCGTTTGATTTTACACTTTCTACCGTATCCGATTTATATATAATAGGTAAATCACCAGCACCTGCATATTTAACTGTTTTAGTATTTTTATTTATACATACAATTGATAGTGTTATAAAAACATCTGAAATTCGTTCATCTTTATAAATGGCACTGTTTACTTTATCTAATATAGAAGCTGGAGATAGTTCATTGTCTGAGTCTAATACCATTCTAATGGCGCTTCTCACATAACCGGCATATGCAACTGCAAAATACCATGCGCCCCATTTTTTACCCATTATATCGCCTAATACTATAACTAAATTATCATCATCAACTTTGAAGTAGTCAATAAAATCTCCACCAGGGATATTTTGAAAGGGAACATGCCAATGTTTAATTGTAAAACCTTCGAGATTAGGAAATTTATCAGGTACTACTTTAGCACCCATTGAAGATGCAGCTTCATGAACTTCGTTAACAGCTTTTTCTCTTTCTTTTTGAGATGATTTAAGTAATGCGGCAATTTTAGCAAGAATGATTTTTGCGCCGGATGTTTTTACAATGTAATCCTCAATATTTAAATCGTATCCATCAAGAATATCGCTCTCATCACCTTTTGCTGTTAAAAAGATAAATGGAATTAATTTTAAATTGGGATCTTCCAAGAGTGTTTTTCTAAATTGGTAACCATCAACCTCAGGCATCATTATATCACTTACAATAATATCCGGGTTAAATGATTTTGCGAGTTGGTAGCCCTCCAAACCATTTTCAGCCCACTCATATTTATAACCTGCTTTTTTAAGGCTATAAAGCATTAACTTTGCAACTGATTCTTCATCCTCTACAAGAAGAACCTTGTAGTTGGAATTTTCATTTATGGTTTCAGTACCCACTCGCCTCCCCTATAACTAAGTAGTTTTCCCATATAATCGAATTAATTTCTACGAGATTTAATATCGTACTTTTCCATTAATCTATATAGTGTAGCTCTGCCCACATTAAGCTTTTTGGATGCATCGACTATATTTCCGTTTGTAACTCTTAGTGCATGTTTTATTGCTTCTGCTTTTAATCTTTCAAATGGAATTATTGGTGCTTCTTCTGAGAATAACGGACCATTTGCTTCAATATTATTGTTGCCATCACTTGTTAATATTTGTGGCGGAAGAACTTCCATATCTATTTTATCTTCCTCCGTTAAAATCATACACCTTTCAATTGTGTTTTCAAGTTCTCTAACGTTTCCCGGCCAGTCGTAATCATATAACATTTTTAATGCAGCTTTCGAAACTTGTTTTACATCCTTATCCATTTTTTTATCAAATTCATTTAGAAAATGATTCACGAGAATTACTATATCTCCTCTTCTTTCTCTTAATGCAGGAATATATATTGGAAATGAACTTAATCTATAATATAAATCTTCTCTAAACTCTCTATTGGCTACGGCTTCCTTAAGATTAACATTTGTCGCTGAAATGATTCTAACATCTGTTTTTATCGTTTCGTTGCCACCCACTCTTTCAAATTCTTTTTGTTGTATAACCCTTAAAATTTTTGCTTGTAGTGACATTTCCATATCACCAATCTCATCTAAAAATATCGTTCCACCGTTAGCCAACTCAAATTTACCTATTTTTCGTTGATGGGCTCCGGTAAATGCTCCTCGTTCATGACCAAATAATTCACTTTCCAATAACTCTCTAGGGATTGATGCAGAATTAACGACAACAAAAGGTTCATTTTTTCTAGTTCCATTATAATGGACTGCTCTTGCAATTAATTCTTTACCGGTTCCGCTTTCACCATTTATTAAAACGGTAATATCATTATTAAGTACTTTTGTAACCATTTTAAATACGTCTTGCATCTTTTTATCGGCAGATATAATATTGTCAAAGCTATATTCATGTTGTAAATCCGTATTTAACTCATCAACCTTTCGTTGTAAATCATAATTTTTTATTGCATTTTGAACAGCGGGTCTTAGTCTATTTTTATCGACCGGTTTTGGGAAATAATCGAATGCACCATCTCTAATGCATTCTAAAGCTACATCAATATTTCCTTGAGCAGAAAGCATAATTATCGGTAAGTGTTTATTCATTCTTTTTATTCGTTTTAATATATCAGTTCCACTTAAATCGGGAAGCATAATATCTAAAAGAATTAAATCAGGATTTTCATAGATGTTTTCCAATAGTTCTGTACCATTTGTAAAAGTGCGTACATTGTATTCCCACTCATTTTTCACCCAATGTGTAATTAGTTTAAGAATTGCAGGCTCATCATCAACTATAAAAATTGTTTTTTCCAATTTTGCACCTCTAGGTTTTAATTAAAGCTGTATTTAGGAAGTCTTATAATAAAGCTGGTTCCTTTATCGACTTCACTTTTTACTCTTATGAGTCCTTTATGTAAATCAATTATTTGCTTAACTGTTACTAATCCAAAGCCAGCTCCGGGTAGATTATTATTTACCCTTTTCACTTTACTGAATTTGTCAAATAACAATGGAAGTTTTTGTTCCGAAATTCCTAAACCGGTATCACTAACTACAATTTCTACTTCTTTTAAAAACTCTTTTGCAATTAGAGTTATTCTACCATTTTCCGGAGTAAACTTTACAGAATTTGATAATAAATAACTGAAGGCTTTTTTTAATCTTTCCTCATCACCAAAAATTAATATTTCAGAATCAGGCATTTTGTTTGTTAATGTTATTTTTTTCTTATGGCAGAGCTCTTCAAAGTTTTCAGAACATTCTTTAAGAATAGTTGTTACATTACTTGAACTTTTTTGTAAATGTTGCGTTTCATTTTCTAGTTCAGAAAAATCCAATACATCATTTATTAATTTTGCCAATCTTTTGCTTTCAGTTAGTATCACTTCATTAAATTCTTTTGCTCTATCTACAGTTAAATTATCATCTTCAATAATTGTTTCTGAGAAACCAATTATTGAGGCTAATGGAGTTCTCAATTCATGTGATACATTTGAAATAAATTCGTTTTTAAGATTATTTAATTCACTTAGAATACTTATTTGTTGTTTCGCTCTATCACGTTCTATCAAATTTATTCTATTTGCTTCTTTTAATTTTGCTAATAATTCTTCAGTTTTCTTTTTTCGAATACTTTGATCACTAATATTATTTCCAATTCCCAAAAGTAGATTTACTTTTTCTTCTTCACATATTGGAATAATTTTGATCTCAAATAATTTCTCAATACTAACCTTAGGAATTAATTCTGCTTCAAAAATAATTTTACTCTTTTTATCCAAAATTTTTTGGAATTCTTCTGAAACATTAATTTTATAATCATCTGAAATTATTTCTAAAAAGTGTTTGCCAATTATTTCTTCACTATTATATTTTAATTGTTTTAGTCCATATTTATTTATAAATGTTAAAACACCGTGTCTATCTAAAGTAAAAAGTAACTCGTTGGAATCTTCGGCAAATAGATGGAAAAAATCTTGTTTTGCAACTGATTTTTCTCCCTCTAATGCAAAAATCGGTGTTAGCTCTTTTAACAAATCAGCAAAATTTTTGTGAATATTTTTAGCTTGATCACTAAAATTGTTTTTCTCCTTTGATAGCGATATTAAAAAATATTGGTAATTATCAACGGTATAAACGTTAGTAATAGATGAAGAAAAATTAAAATCAGCAAGGATTAATTTTTCCACGTGATTAAAATCAAGATTATCAATTTTGTTGACAATTGATTTAAGATTTAAATCAGTATCCGTTTTTGAGTATAAATGGAGTAATTCAAAAGTATTTTGATCATACCTGATTAAACAGGAACAATCTGCACCACTTAACAAGCAGGTATTATTTAATACTTTTTTAAATGCGATAACCATCTACTATAAAATTAATAATTTTAAGATTTTATCAAATTAATACATTCACTATGTATTAGAATTATACAATCGACATTAATCTTTAAAAATTAAATTGAATTATTAGGAAAATAAGAGGGAAGTCAATAAAAAAGATAATAAGTGTAAGATTTTGTTACACTATTTCTCAATAAAGAGAAATAATAGTGACTTTTATAATTTTTACAACTAAAAATAATTTGTAATTAGATAAATAAAAAATCCCTTCTCTAAAGTTGAAAGGATTTTATTGAATCGTACATCGTTTACGCTTAACAAAATTTTATATTAGAAAACTCTGAATTGAATCTTCCAGGTTGTCATATAACTTAAATACTTTATCCATCCTTGTAATATAAAACATAGATGATTCTGTATTATCGCCCCAAACTATTCTAACATCACCATCTTTGCTCATTGCTTTTTTAAGAGAACTAACTAGTACTCCAAGCACAGTTGAATCAACAAATTCACATTCGCTTAAATCAATTACTATTTTAGTATTACCACTGTCTATAACACTATTTAGATATGATTTAAATTTTGATGCGATATCCATTGTTGCTCTTGGGATACTTACAGAGACAACACTTATTTCGCCATACAACAGATGAGTAAATTCACTATGCTGAGGTAAATCGCTATTTTGAGATTTTTCAGCATTTATATCCGGAATGTTATAATCAGCTTCGTCATCGTTTTCGTTTTTATCAGACCGGGAAGAATCTTCTAATTCATCGGTAGTCTCTTCATATAAATCAAATTCGGTTTCAGGTTTTTCTTCCTGAGAACCATCAAAAGATGTGAACGATAAATCTAATTTACTTTTTTCTTCACTTTGTTCACCATTTTCATTTGCATCCGGGCTTTCAAGAGTATTGCTTTCATCAAAATTTGTAGCTTCCGAAGAGATTTCATTTTCTTGAATTTGTGATTGTATAGCTTCTTTTTGGTTCTGAAGATTAGAAATTTTAATTTGAAGATCGGATATTGTATCTACTTGAGACTCAATTGTTTGTTGTAATTCATCTTCTCTACCAGATTTTTGAGCTAATTCTTCTTTTATTTGCGATATTTGATTATTAAGTTTTTCTGCCTCATCCAAACCCTTATTAGCTTCTTGCATATAATTATTTTTAGAGTCACTTAATTTTTCTATCTCATTCTTCAAATCTTCAACTTCTTCTTTTTGTTTAGCGAACTCAATATCTTTGTCAGTTTTTTCTAGTTTTACCTGTGAAAGTCTGTTGCCTTGTTCCTCAATTATCGCATTTTTTTCATCTATTACTGAGTTAAAATTATTACTTGAGTTTTTTAATTCATCTAGTTCGTTTGTCAGTATTTTTATTTTTTCTTCATATTCAGGTAAAACTTCATTGGACGGGCCTGATTCATTTTCAATTATATTTAATCTCTTAGCATGTTCTTCAATTTCTACATTTTTCTTTTCTAGTTCGTTTTCATAAGAGGATTTCACTTCCCTTAATTCGGTTAGCTCTTGTTCCAAATTTTCAACTTTCTCCAGAACTTGTTCATAATTTGAAGTAATTTCAACTTTATTTACTTCTGCGAATTCTATTTGAGAAGTAAGGTCACTTATAAGGCTGTCTTTTTCGGTTAGATTTTTTTCGTAGTTCGATAATTTTTCTAATCGTTCATTTTCATAAATTTTTGAATCTTTTATTTCACTTTCCAGCTCTGTAGTTTTACATAACAGTTGCTCTTTATCTGAATTGAAATCATTTATTTGCGATTGGCTATATTCAATTTGAGATGACAAATTATTAATTTCTTCAATCTTTTTGTCAAGTTCCGATTGAAAATGTCTCAGGTTACCATTTAGTTCTTCATTTTCACTTTCTTTAATTTCTCTCAGTTCCGTTAAATCACAGTTCAGTTTTTCTATATTTTCTAATAATAAATCATTTTTCGACTGTTCTTCGCTAATTTTTGAATTAAATTCTTCTAGTTTGGAATGTAAATGGCTGATTTCAGTTACCTTCTCTTCAAGTTCATTTTCATAATTATTTTTTAATTCATTAAATTTGGGTAAGTTCTCTTCAAGATTTTCAATTCTCTCATTTAATATTCGCTGGTTATCTAGAGCTGCATCTCTCTCCTTAATTGCATTATTTAATTCATTGGAAATATCATCAATGGTTTTATTTTTTTCTAAAATCTCATTTTTACGAACATCTTGATTATTTTCGAAATTATGCAATTGTTCTTTTATAAAACTTACTTGAGATCTTAAGTCATTATTTTCATCTCCCAATAATTTTATATTAGAGCTTAGCTCTTCTTTATCATTATTTAATTCATCTATTAAGGATAATTTTTCATTTGCTTTTGTAATTTGGATTTCATTTTCTGCTAATTCCTTCGTCTTTATTTCAAGTTGCTGCAGAATATTTTGCATCTCATTTTCTTGAGCATTTTGTGTTTCATAAAATCCTTTTTGCAATAGTTCGATTTGTTCCTCTAAGGAAAGCACAACTCTGTTAAGTTCTTCATTCTTTAAAGTTTTTTCTTCTAATCTTTTTTCAATTTCGGTTTTTTCAACAGCAATATCTGAATTTAACTCTTCAATAACGTTATCCCGTTCAAGTAAACTTTGCTCAAGTATTTCTAAATGCTTTCTGAGATGATTTAACTCGGATTGGCTATCGCTATATAATTCGGAGAACTCTGTTTTTTCAGTATTAAGTTCTGTTAAATTTGCTTCAAGTTTATTTATCGTGTCATTTAAAGAGCCGGTGTTTCTTTCTTGCTCAAACAAAGAATCTTGTAGAGAATTTAGCTCATTTGTGTAATTTGATATTTTGGATTCTTTTTCGGTTAAATCAATTTGCAGGGAATCTATTAAAGAATTTAATTCGTTTGTTTTGTTTTCATAACCGTTTAATACATCATCAACTTCTTTTATTCTATTTTCTCTTGAATTTAATTCTTTTGCTAAGCCGCTTTTCTGATCTGTTAAGTCATCATTAATTTTTTGAGTAAAAATTATTGTTTCGTTAAGCGAATTTACTTTGAAACGATTTTCTGAAATTGTATTGTTTAAGTCTTCAATTTCAGACTCATAATCTTTAACTCTATTTGAAAGATCGTTAATATAATTGTCTCTATCTTCAAGATCGGAGTTAAAAGCAGCCAATTCAATATTTTTTGCTTCAAGGTGTGAATTAACAATGTTTTTACTTTCTTCTAAAGATCTTAGCTCATTATCTTTATTACTTATTTCATTTTCATTATGCTCAATCTTGGTGGTTAGTTGATTGATTTTTTCATTTTTTTGCTGAAGGTTATTTGAGAATTCATTTATATTTTCACTTAATCCCGCAATTTTTTCGTCTTTTTGTTGTATTGTATTTCTTAATTCATTAATTTCATCCTGGTTTATTTCAATTTGACTATTCTTAGCATCAACCACTTTTAACAGTTCAGTTAGCTCGGATTTAGTGTCGTTTAGTTCATTATTTAGTGTTTCAACTGAGGCATTAAGAGAGATAATATTTTGTTCTTTTTCATTTATTGAATTATTTAGGAATTCTAATTCAGACATTGAATCAGATAATCTGGAATTTAAATCAGCTAAATTGTTTTCCTTTTCTCTATTTTTACTAATTAATATTTGCTCTGATTTTGCTAGGTCAAGTAAATTTTGCTTTAATTTTTCTATTTCATTGTTTTGTTCATTTTTGAGAGTATTTGCTTTTTCTAATTGTTCAGTTAAATTAAATTTCTCTGAACGTAAGGAAGATAGCTCTTGAATTTTTTGTTCATTCTCTTTTCGTAATTTTTCAGTGGTTGATCCCAAATCTGCAATCTTTAATTCTTTTTCTTGCAATGAGTCATTTAGTTCAGCATAAGAATTCTGAAGTTCATTTAATCCTTCGGTTTTTTCCTTAAGCAGATTTCCTAAGTTTGCTAATTTACTTTCAAGATCATTGTTATCGGATTTTAACTCTTCAATTTCTGATTCTAGGTGATGACTATTTTCCTCAAAAGATTTAATCTTTTTTAGATATCCATCATTTGTTAATTTTAATCCGCTAATATTAGATTTTAACTCTGTTATATTTTCATCTTTTTCAACTAAATTTTTTCTCAAAGAAAAGTCATTTGTTTTTAGTGTTGTTAGTTCTTGGTTTAAGTTTTCTTCATTTTCAGTTAGTTGAACAACTTTATTTTTTAGACCCGAAATATCGTTTTGAAGTCTTACTATTACACTATCTTTCTCATCGATAGTTAGACTTTTTTCCCCAATAATTTTGTTGAGATTATTATGGTCGTTATTCAATTTCATTAGATCCGACTTTAATTCACCCAATTTGTCATTCAAGAAATTATTAGAATTCACCAGGTCTTTTTTATTTCCTTCTAATATTCCAATTTGATTATTTAATTCAGTTAGGGAGTGATCGGATTCAGTTATTTTATGGCTTTGTTTAATAATTATTTCGTTCTTTTCATTTGCTATTCGGTTTAACTCTAATTTTTCATTCTCAATTTCATTGATTGAGTTTGATTGATTTTCAATTATCTCATTTTTTCTATTAATTGATTCATTCAGCTGTTCAACTCTTTGTAATAATTCGCTGTTTTTTGTAGTAACAGCGTTTAATGAAGTATTGGAATTGCTTAGTTTACTCTTTGTTATTTTTATTTCTTCATTTGCAGTGTTTAATTCGTTTTCAAGTTTCGCAATTTGCGAAATCATGTTTTTGGAATTGTTTTTTTCTTCATTAAGTTTATTGGTTAAATCGGATGTTTGCTTATTAATTTCATTCCCAAGTATTTCTAATTCAGAAATTTTGCTGAATTGTCTATCTATAATACCTTGCTTTTTAGAATCACTTTGTTTCAGAAATTTTTCTTTAGCTTTTAATTCATCAATTTGGTCTACCTGTTTTGATATAATCTTATTTTTATGTTGTTCAGATTTTCTTAGCTCAGATTCATTCTGCTCTAACTTAATAATTTCATCTTTCTTCAGTTCAAATTGTGCTTTAATTTCGTAGTTTTGTTTTTCAAGGTCTTTAACCAAATTTGAAGAATTTTCATATTTTTCGTTAATATTAGTAATTTGCGTCTCCAAAGAGGATATAGTGTCGTTATAATTGTTTTTAAGGTTATTATATTCCGATTCAATTTCCTCTAGTTGAGCGATTTTGTATGATTGGTCGCCAATAAGCTCAATTTTGTATTCGTCGGCATCAACCAGCTCATCGAAGTTATTTTTTACTTCATTTATTTCTTTTAATAGATTGTTATTTTTGTTTTCTAATAATAATTTTTCTTGATCGTATTTTTTGTATTTAGTTTGCAGCCGACTAATTGTATTATTTAAATCTGCAATAATTGCATCTTTTTCAACTTCCAGTTTATTTAGGTTGTCCTGCACATCTCCAAGTTTTTCAATTCCTTTCGATTGTTCATTATTGGTAATTCTTAATTCCGTTAGTTCTTTTTCATATTTTGAAATTTTTTGTTTTAATTCATTAGTCTTAATGTCGTTGTTTTCATTTGTTTGAACTTGTTTATCAAAATCAACTTGCAATTCATTCAACTCCGATTCTAACCTTCCGATCTCAGTTTCTGAACTTTTATTCGATTGAATTGCTTTTTCTAGTTGTTCTTCTTTCACTTCTAGATATTTTGTCTTCTCTGATAGATTTTCTTGTAAGTCTTTTAATTGGGAAATTTCGTTTTCAGATTTATCATATTCTATTTTAATCTCTTCGTATTTAGATTTAGCATCTTTTAGTTCTTCAATTTCTTTAGAGTATTTTTCTATTTGAGCACTATCATTATTGAATGAATTATTAAGCGATTCATTGAGACTATTAATTTCAGATTCGTACTGTTCGATTTTGCTTTGAAGTTCTTTGTTCTGATTCCCCGTCAGTGTATTAATTCTATTTTGTTCACTTAATTCTTCCGTTACACTATTCAATTCTTCGTTTTTTTTAGCTATAATTTTTTCTAGGTGAGGGTTCTGTTCATTTGAATGTTTTAAACCTTCCTCGATTTGTTTAATTCTATTTTCATAAGTTTGAATTTCAGCCTTGTAGTTATTTTCTGCATCTAACAACCGTGAAAGATGCTCATTTTGATTATCAATCATATGAGTAAGTTGTTTGCTAGAATTTTGATATTCTTCTAACCGTGTATATAAACTGGTAATTTTCTCTTCTTTTTTCCTTATTAACTCATTGTACCTATCAATTTTTGTGTTTAGTTCCTGAATTATTTTTTCATTCTTTTTGGCTTCGTTTAAAGATTTTAGTCCCTCTTCATTTTTACTTGTTAAATCAAAAATTGATGTTTTTGTATTCTCATTTATTTTTTTAGCTTTTGCTTCAGCCAGTAATTTTTCCAAATTTGTAACAACTTCTTTGTCAATATCAACCAGTGATTCTTTCAAGTTGTTAAATATTCCATTGTATTGTATCAAAAGAATATCAAGATCTTCTTTATTTAATTCCGCCAACTTTGTATCTCTAACTGCAAGAGCAGTTGATTTCCGTTTCGAGTTATCAAAAAATTCGTTTTGGCCAAAAAATTCATTTTGAGAATATATTGTTGATGTGGTTTTTGAAAAACTTTGTTTTCTAAGAAGATTTATCTCTCCTTCAATTATAAGATAAATAGAGGATGAGTGATCGCCGTTCTTGAATAATATTTCGCCTTCATCTAGCGGGATAATAGTTAGATTTAAATCTTCAAGAGAGATATTCGAAATGTTCGTATCTTTGAACAACGAATTGTTCTTAAGGGCCAAATTAAATTGATTTTGCATTCCTCGTCCTCGTCTGCTTCCCAATGAGTTATATACTATCGTAATAATTTTGAATATTCTTTAATATTACTTGGATAATTTTGCAATTATTGTGCCGTTCAATTTTGGGGGATTGGCAATTTTTAAGTATAAATTGATGGCTAAAACCAATTTTTTAATTGCAAGACAAAATGTTCTTTTTTTGATCAAAAATTGAATATTCAAGTTTAATCGGTGGGCTATGGTTGTATAGGCAACTATATTTTAAGGTTAGATTAAATTTTTATTGTGTGTCAAAATGATACGAAATGTGATATATAACACAAACTTAGATTTTTATAAAGTATAGATACAACATTGTGGCCAATATTATTCAGAATAATGAGTTTGAAACAATAGTAGTTCGTTAAATTTTCAATTCATTTAGCATTTATATTAATTCTATTTGATCAAACTATTTAGTTAACGATTTTAAATTGAATAAATAAATTATTTTTTTAATTTTTTATTCTCCTTAATATTATTAAATACCTCTATTATCTTTGGCGAAATTTCCCTTGAGTCAAGTGAGACTGACCCATTTAAGTGTAATAATTCTGCAAATGTTATTTTAGAATCAAGGACCTGTTTATTTGAGTACTCCGAAACACCTTTAATAATGTAGATCTCTAATTTATCTTTTCTATTTAATTTTGGATCTTTAAGAATTTTTTCCGCAAGTATAATGGCCTGTTCATACTCACAATTTGTAAAATGATTCTCAAGAGAATATAACGGATCTTCCGGAGTTAGAAGTGAATAAATAGAGGTTAGCAATAATGAAGTAAATATAATAAAAGATTGAATTTGACTTTTTTTCATATTTGCCAATTATTTGAAGAAAATTATTAATAGACAAGTTAAATGCCAATCCAATAGTGTTATATATTGAGTGTATTTATTAGTAAATCAATAAATAATAAAGGAATAAGTGCGAATGAAATTCGTTTAAACGAATTTATTTCATAGGAAACTATAGTTCAATTTTTAGTGAAACTATTGCATTACCGCGAGTTGTATTAAATAAGATTTTTCCATCGTTTGATGATATGTATTTGCTTCCAAGGCTGTTTGAAAAAAATAGCAGATCGATTTGAGAATAAAGCCAGAGGGCAGCATAAGTTACAATTAAAGTATTTCTAATTTTATATGATTTATTAAAACTCTCATACTTGGAATTTATCAATTCAGTATTTGTCTCGGCTAAATAATTTTCTTCGTCTCTATTAGTTTGTATTATAAAATATATTGCTGAACCAATTAATGCAGCGCTTGTGGTTGTTAAAATCCAACCTTTGGTTTTGCTTTCAAGATGCAAATGGCCTAATCCGGGCAATAAAACAGATTGAGCTATTGCCATTTTAATGTCACTTTTCTTAGCTATAGTATCTGCATCGTTTTTGCTATCTGATTGTAAGGCATTAAATTCAGGAGATTTATTTGTTTCTCGAATATCTAAGAATTCATTTTTAATACTATTGAAAAAAGAAACAAGTTTAGGCGAATATAGAATATTATCTAGTTCAAAAGATTCATCAATTTTTAACAATTCAATAAACATTTTACGGGAATTATTGAAATCATTTATTGCATAATATGATGCAGCGGTAATTGTATAAATTATAATCAAATTTTCATCGGAAAATAATTCCGGCTCAAGAAGCATGGAATTTGCCTTAATAATTACAGATGAATATTCAAAATTTTCGTAATGATTACGTAGAATTTTAACATTACTATTTGTTTGCCCAAAGGCGGTACTAATATGAAATAAAATTATAAAGAGTAGGGGAACAATTATTCTCATTTTATCAGCAGCATTTTTTTAGTTAATAGTACTTTTTCACTCTTAAGCTGATAATAATATATTCCGCTAGGATATTTGCCAGCATCAAAATTGATCTCGTATTTTCCTGCAGTTTTTCTGCCCTCAAACAATGTTTCTATTTTATTCCCAAGAATATCAAATACGGTAATTGTTACATAAGTAGAGTTTTGTGTTTTTTGTTGAGGTATTTTATATTGAATTTTTGTAACCGGATTAAAAGGATTTGGGTAATTTTGTTCAAGTGAAAAATCTTTCAGTAATTCTGTTCCGGAAGTTTGATCGCTGGCAGTAGTAACTTGTTCAGATAATATTTCAATTGAACTAATAACATTTTGCTCAGCATCAAATCCACCAAAAATGTATAATCTCCCATTCGAATAGCCTGACATAAAATTATATCTGGCCTCTTGAAGAGGGGGACCTTCACTAATCTCATATTGATCGCCATCAATGGAAAAAACTTCAACCGTATTGATCGCTTGGGAATCTTCATTATATCCACCAATAATAAATATTTGATTTGATTCAGTACCGATAATTGCTTTACCGCCTGCACGGGGTTGTAAAAGTTTTATTTCTAATTCTTCAAGAGTATGATCAATAATATTGAATTTATATATATTTTGGGAAATACCATTAATTACTCCACCAAAAATAAAAATATCATTATTATATACTTCCGACATTTGCTGTTCCGGTAAATCACCATTGATAAAAATACTCTCTATTTGATTTTTTACATTTAATGCTGAAAGATCGTATTCAACTATATATGAAAGAGTATCGGAGCTTGTACCTGGAAGTGAATTTCCTCCTATAATATAAAATACATCACCAATTATATGGCCCGTCGAGAAAATTCTATTAAAATTTTTGTTAAAATTAAAAATGGTTTCATCTGTAAAATCTACTCCCCACCTTTCTATACCTGAATAGTCATTGGATTCATCCCAAATACCACCATAAAAATAAGCCAGGTTATTAAAATTATCGGCAACTAGTCCATATCTAGCTGTGCTCATGCTATCAAGGTTCCAGGATTTTGCAGATGGATCGAATATTTGAATCCAATTCACATTTGCTTGTAGAGAATCCGAGTAGCCCCCAAAGATGTATAAATTCTCTGAATTTGTATCATTAAGAATTTCTCCGCCAGCTACCGGTTTTGGCATACTATCATAATATTCCCATGATGATAGTTGTGCTGAACAGATACCGGTAAATAATAAAAATAGAACTAAAAGTTTATTCATTTTATTTATTTCCAACTAAGACTATTTTCGTTTATCGCAATTATTATACCACTTAATTAATTAGTTGATTCTTTTAAATTAAATTTTGTTGAGAGAGTTTCACTTTTTGTAATATGAATCAATGTTTTTTGAGTTTTATATTTAGGGTTTCTAATCTGCAAATTATATTTACCTTCCTTTAGTTTTATCGGATCTTCCAAAGGTGTCATTCCCATTTTTTTACCGTCAATATAAATTTCACCCCAAGGATATATCTGACAATCAAAATAACCAAAAAGTGTATCCAAATTTACTTCAACAAAAAATAATTCATTTGGCTGGATAATAATGCTATCGGAGTATTCTGGATAATCAGGATGAACTAATTTTAGAAAATGGAGGCCGGATTTAATATTGATATTATTATTTAGGGGTGTTGTTTCAATATATTTTTCGTTTAGATATACTTTGGCCCAAGGATAACATTTAACGAACAAATTACCAAAACTAGAATTTTTCACCATATTATTAGATTTTTGCAGTGTATCAGGAATAATATTTTCATTGTTATTAGTTTCTAAATCACTATTGTTGTCACTTATCTCCTCATGAATTAAAATTTTATCAGATTTCAATAGTGGAGTTTCATTTGTACTTTTTTCAGTAGAACTTTGGTCCTCTTTTTTTATTGAGTTTACAGGTTCATTATTAGTTTGTTCATCTTGTTCAAACGAAAAAAATATTAATGAGATTATTACAATAACAGTAAAAAGGACCGTATATATTATTTTGCGCTTAATTCGATTATTTTTTTTATTTATTTGTACATGATCTATTTTTAGAATTTTTAATACTTCTTTACAAGATTTGAAACGATCAGCTGGACCTGTTGATAATAATCCAATTATTACTTCTTTTATATCGTTGGAAAATGTTGTAAAGAGTTTTGGGTTTTCATTTACATCAAAGGAAATTATATTATTTATTGTTTCGTTCGCATTTTCTCCGATAAATAGATTTTTCCCGCTAAATAGTTCAAAAGTTGTAATTCCAAGAGAAAATAAGTCGCTCTGTGTAGTTAAATTGTCTCCCTGAATTTGTTCAGGAGACATGTAGGCCGGAGTTCCCACAACAGCATATCTCTTAGTAACAATATTTTCGTCTGTTAATTGCGCAAGACCAAAATCTGTTAGTTTTACAAAATAATTTTCATCCACCAAAATATTCTCGGGTTTAATATCGCGGTGAATTACATTTTTACTGTGGGCATATTCGAGCCCTTTAACGATCTGAATTAAAATTTTTAGTTTAATTTCATCATTTATAATTTTGGAATTTAGCAGTTCTCTTAAGTTTTTACTTTCAAAATATTCGAATGAAATGTAGAAATAATCATGAAACATACCGAAATCAAAAACATTTATAATATTGGGATGTTCAAGTTGAGCTAATATTTTAGCTTCTCTTTTAAATCTTTCGTTTATTGATTGATCAGGAATACTTTTTATGTTCAGAACTTTTAGAAAAACTTTTTTATCTAAAAATATTTGATTGGCCAAATAAACGGCAGAATGTTCATCCTTTTTATAACATTTTATTACGCTGAACTTCTTAAACAGTATTTCGTTTTTAGAATCTTTCATAAAGATTCATTTTCAATTTCTTTTATTTTTTTCTGAATCCACCGTACTGAAACTCCCAATGATTTTGCTGTATGAGTTTTGTTGTCATAAAACTCTTTTAATCGTTCCAATAAGATTTTCTTTTCCAGTTCTTTTAATGTTCTACTTGATTCTAAATCTTTATCATTGTCTTCAAGATAAATATGATCTTTTGCGATTACATTTTTATCTGCGAGAATTAAAGCCCTGCTAATTACATTGTTCAGTTGTCTCACGTTTCCTGGCCAAGAGTAGCTTTCTAATAAGCGTATAGCGCTCGTTTGGATTTTAGTATCTTTCTTACCGGCTTGCTCAAAGAATTTATTAACCAATAATGAGATATCATCTTTTCTTTCCCGCAATGAAGGAACTTTGATCGGAAACACATTTAATCTATAGTATAAATCTTCGCGAAATTTTCCTTCTTCAACTAATTTTTTTAGATTTTTATTCGTTGCAGTTAAAATTCTGACATCTACTTTTTTAACACTAGTGTCACCAAGTCGAATTATTTCTTTGTTTTCTATTACTCTTAACAGTTTTGCCTGAAGTGCACTGGAAATATCGGCTACTTCATCTAAAAAGAATGTTCCTTTATTTGCAACTTCAAAAAGTCCTTTTTTATCTTTGTTTGCACCGGTAAATGCGCCTTTTGCATAGCCAAATAATTCACTTTCTAAAAGACTATCCGGTATAGAACCGCAAAATTGTGCTAAGTAGGGTTCGTCTTTTCTTGAACTCAATTTGTGAATTGCTTTAGCAACTAAATCTTTGCCTGTTCCACTTTCGCCAAGTATTAAAACAGTGGCTTCGCTATTGGCGACTTTTTTAATTGTTCTAGAAAGTTCCTTCATGGGTTTACTATTACCAACCATATCCGGCAAATTTATCACTGATTCAAGTTCATGTTTTAGTCGAATGTTTTCATCCAGTAACTGTTCAATTTCAAATACTTTATTAAATGAAACAGATGCGAGGTTTGAAAAAAATTGCAAGAAAAGTAAATTCTTATCAGTAAATTCTTTGCGGTCTTTTTGGCTATCTACTAAAATTACTCCCCATATTTTATCATTTTTGTAGATCGGAACTCCTAATATTGATTTAATATTGTGAAGCTGCACACTTTCAAATTGAGTTAATTTTGGATTGGATTGTACATCATGGTAAAGAACAGGTTTGTTTTTATTAACTACTTGCTGAAGTACTCCTGATGAAAATGAAGATAGATCGGTAATATTTTCTTTATTAATATTTCTTGCTGCTACTATTGAAAAATCGAATGAATTGTCATTATAACCGGCAAATAATCCGCGTTCTGCATTAGTTACTTCAATCAGGATATCAATAACATTTTGTATTAATGTATCCTCATTTGATATTGAGTTTAATGTCTGGCTAAGATTAAATAAAGCTTCATACTGATTTTTAGATAAACTTTTTAGTTCATTAATATTGGGGGCATATTTATTCATGTTAAATTCTTATTTTATAACAAAGCTTGATTGTTTGGATCTTGTTCTGTTTTCAAATTCATCTATGGCCCAAGCTACCCAAAAATAATCATCGGGAGGCAGATCGGCATCTACCAAATATTGAATTTCTTCAGAACTTATTTCTTTTTGCCACATTAAGACTTTATCAAATTCATCTGTATAAATTTCCAATAAATATTCAAAGTTAAAGCCGGGAGTAAATCTACGCCACTCTAACAAAAGATTATTTGTTGTAACAGTATCTTTACCTAAAGGAGCGGTAGTTTCTATTTCTTCTTTAATTATCCTTTTTATATTTGATTGCTGTAAAGCAAAGTTTTTCCCATCTGAATCGAATACGTTTATTGCGAAATTTTTCCCAATTACAATATCAATAGTCCTTAAACTAAGGTCGTTTAATGTTATTATTTTTTCATAATATTTTGTTGATGCATTGTATAGTAATTCAATATTTGTATTTAGGTCGGTGTTTTGAATAAAAACAGAGTCTATGTCATTTTCTTCATCCGTTATGCTTACTTGAACACCAAGTTTATAACTCTGATCATTTGGAAATTCATTTAGTGTAATACTATAAAAATTTAGGTCTTCAATTCTGGGGATTGCATTTAGGAAAATATTTTTTGTCACATTTCTATTGCTGCCAAATAAGACAAACGACGAGTCAATTGAATAATTGTTTTTTTCAATTGTTAAAAGACCATCTTTTTTCTTTAGTGACTCAATTTTAAAATATCCTAATTCATTTGTATTGGTGATAATTCCTTCATTTTCCCAATACACCTCGGCATTGGCAATTGGTGCTTGAGGAATTTTAATAGTTTTTACATATCCTTCAATTGTGCCAATCTTATTGTTAGGATTTTCCGGATCTAATGGATTATTTCTCGGTGCACTGCAAGAAGAGCAAGCTACTATAATTAAAAGAATAAAGAAAAAAACCTTTTTTTTCGATAACATTACAAACTAAATGTAGTATTGAACATACATAATGAATAAAATAAGCCATATATAATATAATACTTTAAAGTGTTATTAATATAGAATTCAATATATGTATTTGTAAATACATGAAATATCTTTTAATTTTGCAAAAATTCTTTTATAGGGTAAAGTAATGAATAAAACCCAACATAATATTTATATCGGATTCTTTATCATTGTTACAGTTCTTGTTATAATACTGCTAATATATCAAGGCTATACATATTACACAACACCATTAGAAGAGAGATTTTTTACCGCTGAGCATAATACATTAAGGCCAACCGGATTTATTGGGCATGGGCTTGGAATAATTGGATCAATTTTGATGATTTCCGGTGTTATGATTTATATGATCAGAAAGCGAACAAAAAGATTTATGAGAATTGGTCTCCTCAAACATTGGCTTGAACTTCATATTTTTCTTTGTACTATCGGACCAATAATGATTTTGTTCCATACAGCTTTCAAATTTGGGGGAATAGTAGCAGTAAGCTTTTGGAGTATGGTTGCTGTTTTTGTAAGTGGAATTATTGGACGTTTTATTTACATACGCATACCACGTACAATAGAAGGTAAAGAAATGAGTATGCAGCAAATATCAACGATTAACCAAAATTTAACATTAAAGTTGGTTTCGGAATATAATCTTGGCAATGAAGAATTAAAAGAGCTAGAATTTTTTACAACAATTAATGAAGACGAGGGGTCTTTTAAGAATCTATTGCTGACTTTAGTTCCAAATTATATGAAAAATAGAAGAAGAATGATTCAGATTTCTAATCGACTAAAAAAAAATAATATCTCACCTTCAAATATAAGATCGATTAAAAGAATTATTAAAGAAAAAATAGCAATTTCCAATAAAATTCATCATTTAAAACTAATGCAAAATCTATTTAAGTATTGGCATATTGCACATTTACCATTTGCTATTATTATGCTGATAATAATGTTTATTCATATTATCGTTACTGTTTCACTGGGCTATAAATGGATTTTTTAATTACTGTTCATACGACATTATAAGACAACATGTATTAATTACATGTAATATTTAACTACAATTTTTAAACAAAGATTGATTTTGATCAAAAAAGGGGTCATTTGTTATGGCATGTGTTTTGTGTCACTATTTTATTAATTAGTCTAGTGAAAAATGGAAGTATTATTAGAATATATTTTGTCCGGTATAATTGTCTTAGCAATGATAATTCTGGTTCTTTATATCTATCTAAAAAACTATAGGGCAGAATCAAAAATCAATTCCTTAAAAATTGATAAAGCAAAAGAGATGGGTTTCCATGAACCAATTTCTTTGCATCCTGTAGTTAATCAAGATATTTGTATCGGCAGTGGGGCTTGTGTTTCAGCATGTCCGGAAAAAGATATTCTGGGGCTTGTTAGCGGTAAGGGAAAATTGATAAATGCCTCGCAATGTGTTGGTCATGGTGCATGTTTTCATGCTTGTCCTGTTGAAGCAATAACTTTAGTAATGGGCACGGAAAAAAGAGGGGTGGAATTACCACACGTTAGTCAAAACTATGAAACAAATATTGGTGGAATTTATATTGCCGGCGAATTAGGCGGTATGGGTTTGATTAGAAATGCTGTTGAGCAAGGTAGAATAGCAATGGAAAATATTATTCATTCGTTACCGGCTAGTTCAAAATCAGACTATGATGTGATAATTGTAGGTGCGGGTCCGGCAGGAGTTTCAGCCTCTTTGACGGCTTCTAAACATAATAAGAAATTTTTAACACTGGAACAGGACAGTTTAGGCGGGACAGTATTTACATTTCCCAGATCAAAAGTTGTTATGACATCTCCGATGGATTTACCCTTACATGGCAAAATCAATTTAAAAGAAACAAATAAGTCGACACTACTAAGCCTTTGGAAGGAAGTTCTTGAAAAAAATAATATTTCGATTAATGAAAATGAAAAAGTTCAGGAAATTATAAAACATGATGATTTTTTCGAAGTATTGACAAATCGGAAGAAGTATACGTGCTCAAAAGTTCTTTTATCTATCGGAAGGAGAGGTTCCCCAAGAAAATTACGAGTTCCAGGAGAAGAGAAAGAAAAAGTAGCTTATAGATTACTTGATCCGGAATTAATTATAAATAAAAAAATATTGGTTGTTGGTGGTGGAGATTCTGCTATTGAGTCTGCACTATTACTTGCGGAAAAAGGAGATAATCAAGTAACAATTAGTTATAGATCTAAAAGTTTTAGGAGATTAAAACCGGCAAATTTAGCAAAAATTGAAAAAGCGGAAAATTCCAATAAGATGAATATAATTTATGAATCGGAAATAGAAAGTATTGGGGAAAAAGAGGTTATTATAAAATTAAAGAATTCTCGAGTAGTTCCAATTCAAAATGATCTTGTATATATTTTTGCCGGAGGTGAGTTACCAAACAAGTTTCTGGAAAAAATTGGAATAAAAATAACTAGAAAATTTGGAGAGGCAGTATTAAAGCATTAATAAAAATAATCTTCGTATCACATATTTTCATTTCTTTTATATATCCCCAAATCTCACCTGGAGATCTAACAAAATCACATTCAGAACTAGAAGGACTAAGTAATTGCACTAAGTGCCACGAACTGGGCCAGAAAGTTTCCACGGCTAAGTGCTTAAATTGTCATACAGAAATTACGGATTTATTGAATCAGGAAAGGGGATATCACTCCAACAAAGAAGTAATAAAAAAAAAATGTTGGGATTGTCATGGCGAGCACTATGGAAGAACATTCCAAATTATAAGATTCGATGAGGAAAACTTTGACCACAATAAAAGTGGATTTAAGTTGGTTGGAAGTCACGTAAAACTAGCATGCAAAGATTGCCACACTAGTAAATTTATATCTGACGTTAAACTTAAGAAAAAAGAAAATACGTTTTTAGGATTGAGTAGATCATGCAATAGTTGTCATGAAGATGTGCATCAAGGTACTTTGGATAAAAACTGTCAAAATTGTCATAATGAAGATAAATTTAAACCCGCAGATAAATTTTCTCATAATAATACCAACTTTGTTTTAGTTGGTTCACATACTCAAGTTGGGTGTAACGACTGCCACAAAGAGGAAGTGAAAGGCGAAAAGAAATTTAGAATATTCAGTGGTTTAAAATTTACAAATTGCGGTGATTGTCATAATGATATCCATAAAGGAAATTTCGGTAATGATTGTAAATCATGTCATAATAATATTTCTTTCAAAAAAGTAAACATCCCAAGCACTTTCGATCATTCGAAAACAAATTTTCCTTTGCATGGTAAGCATAAAATCACACTGTGCATAAAATGCCATGATAAAAATCTATCAAATAAACCAAAATTTGTTAACTGTTATAATTGTCATGATGATTATCATAGAGGGGAATTTGATAGTAGTAAAAAATCAGATTGCAAAAACTGCCACAATGAAAATAGCTTTACACCATCATTGTATACTGTACAGAGGCACAATATTACAAATTTTAAACTAACTCATGCTCATAGTGCAATCCCATGCGGTAGTTGTCATGTTATAGAATCCAAATGGAAATTTAACATCCATGGAGAAAAATGTATCTCTTGTCATGAAAATATCCATAAAGATTATGTAGATAAGAAATATTTTGATGAGAATTATTGTGAATCATGTCATTCTACCCAAAGATGGGATGATGTAAAATTTGATCATTCGAATACGGAATTCGAATTAGTTGGGAAACACACAACAACATCTTGCAGAAGTTGTCACTTTGTATATAAAAATGAATCACTGAAATCTCAAAAATTTTCTTCATTAAATTCTAATTGCACCGAATGCCACTTTGATACTCATTTGGGGCAATTTATAAAAGAGAAAGAGGAGTTGTGCTTACAATGTCATACAAATGATAATTGGAATCCTGATTTATTTAATCACAATAATACAAGATTTATTCTGGATGGCACACATAGAAATCTTGCTTGTTTAAAATGTCATCAAAAGATCGTTAATGGAGAACAACAATATATCAATTATAAAATTGAGGATGTTTCATGCAAAAGCTGTCATTCTTAGTATGGTTGTTAGCAATAAACATTATTTTTGCTCAAGTACCGCATGGGGACGATTTTGATATTGATTGTGAAGAATGTCATAATACAGATGATTGGAAGATAGAAATTGACACACTTAAATTTAATCATTCTCTTACAGAGTTTAACCTTGTTGGTCAACATAATAGTGTCGATTGCCGAAATTGTCATAATTCTCTTTTATTTTCAGATATAGATTCTCAGTGTTCGCTCTGCCATAAAGATATTCATCAAAATACGGTTGGTAACAACTGCGAAGATTGTCACAATAGTAATTCTTGGCTTGTTCATAATATCAATGATATTCATTTGGCAAGTCGATTTCCGTTGGAGGGCACCCACAAAAATTTAAACTGTATTGATTGTCATAGGTCAATTAATAATTTAGTTTTTGATCCTCTTGGTGTTGAATGTGTAGATTGTCATAGGGCGGACTACCAATCAACAAAATTTCCTAACCATCTTACTGCAGGATTTTCAGTTGATTGTCAGGAATGCCATCAAATAAATGATTTTCAATGGAGTGATAGTAAAATTACACATGATTTTTTTCCTCTTATAAATGGACATAATATCGGTAGCTGCTTTGACTGTCATAGTGACAACTCATTTCAGGGGTTGACACAAGATTGTATTTCCTGCCATCAAAGTGATTATTCATCCGCCGTAAATCCAAATCATGTTAACAACAGCTTTTCTACCGATTGTGAACAGTGTCATTCATTAAATAGTAATTGGACTCCGGCATTATTTACTAATCATGATAATATTTTTCAGTTAGTGGGAGCACATAAACTAATAGAAAATGATTGTAATAAATGTCACGAAACAGGCTACTCGAATACTCCAACTCAGTGTTATGACTGCCACAAAAGCAATTATGAAAATACTACTAATCCTTCTCATCAATCAGCCGGTTTTGGTAATGATTGTGAAACTTGTCATAATTCTATTGCCTGGGAACCTGCCAGTTTTGATCATGACAACCAATATTTTCCAATCTATTCAGGAGAACATAATAACGAATGGAATAATTGTTCAGATTGTCACACTAATTCCACTAACTTCCAGGTATTTGAATGTATAACATGTCATGAACATAACCAAAATGATATGAATGATAAACATAGCGGCATAAATGGATATGCTTATGAAAGTACGGCCTGCTTAAGTTGTCATCCCACAGGAGAAGGTGAAGGTGGTTTAAATCATTCATTAACTAATTTTCCCTTAAGTGGAGCACATATAACAACCGATTGTAGTGATTGTCATTTATCAGGTTATGAAGGAACATCTACGGAATGTAGCTCTTGTCATTTAACTGAATACCAAAATTCTGTAAATCCTAATCATCAACAATTAGGACTGCAGCAAAATTGTGAAGAATGTCATACAGCAAATCCAGACTGGCGGCCTGCAACATTTGTAATTCACAATGAATATTTTCAGTTAGAAGGGGCACATATTTCCATATCCAATGATTGCAATAGCTGTCATGAAGGAGATTATAATAGCACAGGAAATCTATGCTTTGATTGTCATAATAATGATTATAATAATACGAATGATCCCAATCATCAAGCAACCGGATTTGGAACAACATGTGAAGACTGCCATACTCAAACGGCTTGGGAGCCGGCTCAATTTGATCACGACAATCAATATTTCCCGATATATTCTGGGAAACATAATAATCAGTGGAATGATTGTGCAGACTGTCACACAATTTCCTCAAATTTTCAAACTTTTGAATGCATTACTTGTCATGAACATAATAAGAATGAAACGGATGACGAACATAGCGGAGTTCAAGGATATCAATATATTAGTACAGAATGCCTGGCTTGCCATCCTACCGGGGACGAGGAAGGATCTTTTAATCATGCTATATCTTTATTTCCACTAACAGGAGCTCACTTATCAGTTGATTGTTCATCTTGCCATGAAAACGGGTACAGCAATACCCCATCAGATTGTTTTGAATGTCACCAAACAAACTACAATAGTTCACAAGATCCAATTCACACTAATGCTGGAATTTCTGTAGAGTGCCAAGAATGTCATACTAGTAATAGCTGGACCCCTTCAATATTCGATCATAACACAACCGGGTTTGAATTGGCGGGCGGGCATAATTTGCAACAATGTTCCGATTGCCATTCGATTAATACTTCAAATGCTAGTGCAGAATGTATTTCATGCCATCAAAGCAATTATGAATTAGCTCAGGATCATACTACATTAAGTTATCCTACAACATGTGAAGATTGTCATAATAGTGTTGACTGGAAAGATGCGAATTTTAATCATTCAAGTACTCGATTCCCTTTAACCGGTGAACACAACAATGTGAATTGTGGTGATTGTCATATTTCCGGATATGCAGAAACACCAACATTATGTTCTGATTGTCATCTTAATAATTACAATAGTTCTTCAAATCCAAATCATTCGAATCTTGGCCTTTCAACAGCTTGTGATGAATGCCATACGACAAATGCTAACTGGGAGCCCGCTAGTTTTGCTATCCATGACAATTATTTTGTGATTCAAGGAGCTCATTTAATAATTAACAATGATTGTGCTTCTTGCCATAATGGTGACTATAATAACACTCCAAATTCTTGTTATGGTTGTCATCAATCTGAATATAATAGTACACTGAATCCGCCTCATCAATCATCCGGCTTTGGTACCGGGTGTGAAGATTGCCATACCCAAGCAGCTTGGAAGCCTGCTCAATTTGATCATGATGGACAATATTTTCCTATATATTCCGGGGAACATAGAGAAGAGTGGAATAGCTGTACCGATTGCCACACAGACAATAATAACTTTGCTCAATTTACTTGCTTAATCTGTCATGAACATAGTAAGACAAAAATGGATGATAAACATAAAGAAGAAAATGGATACCTATATGATAGTAATGCTTGTTTAGATTGTCATCCCAATGGGAAAAGTGAGGCGATGCGTGAAATTATAATAGACAGGAAAAGGTGATCTGATGAAAAAAATCATTTTTATATGTCTGATTTTATTTATTTCAAAGCCCGGTCTTTCTCAAAATGGGACGACCCGAACATTAACCGGAAAGATAAGCTTTATTTCATCACAACATGTTTATGTTCAATTTGAAAACACCTCTGGGCTTGCTTCCGGAGATACTTTATATATAACAAAAAATAAAAAATACATTCCAAAATTAGTTATTAAATCTCTGTCTTCAAGATCATGTGCCGCAATGCCCTTTGAAAATAATTTGAGTAAAGGTATTGAAGTTGTTGGTTTTGTAAAAGAGACAAAAACTGAAGAAAAAATAGAAGATAGTAAACCGATTTTATCAAATGCGGAAGTTGAACAACGGACAGATGAAATTAACGAATATAATGGTTTTAACAAATTTGATAGAGGATTATACGGAAGGTTTAGTGTGTCCGGTTATTCAAATCTTTCAAATATTACTGGGCGGAATGATTATCAAAATTGGAGATATTCATTATCCGTTAATGCAGATAACCTTAATAACAGTAGATTTTCGTTGTTTAATTATTTTACATTTAGATATAGGGCAGACGAATGGAATTTTGTAAAATCAAATTTAGGAGAAGCCTTTAAGGTATATGAATTAGGTGTAAAATATGATTTTGATAAATCAACCAATTTAATTCTTGGAAGAAAAATAAATAGAAGAGTTACAAATATTGGTGCAGTTGATGGTATTCAATTGGAAACAAATTATAAAAATTTTGTAGTTGGGGCAATTCTTGGCTCCAGGCCTGATTATAATAATTATGGTTTCAATAGTAGTTTATTGCAGTTTGGCGGTTATGTGAATAGAAGCGATTCAATTGGACAAGGATTGATGCAAAATACAATTGCAATTATGCAGCAAATGAATAATAATGCAACAGATAGACGATTTTTATATTTACAACATAGCAATAATGTTTTGGCTAATACCAGTATATTTTTATCTTCTGAGTTTGATCTATTTGAAAAAATCCAAAATAAAAGCAATAATGAACTTAGATTTACAAGTCTATACTTATCATTGAGATATTCTCCGGTCAGGTGGTTTTCGTCATCTCTTTCTTATGATGCAAGAAAAAATGTAATATACTTTGAGACGTTTAAAAATTATGCTGAAGAATTATTGGAGTCAGCATTACGCCAGGGATTTAAATTCAGAGTAAATTTTCGACCAATTAAATATGTATTTGCAAACGTCTATTCCGGCTATCGATTTAGAGAGGGTGATATAAAACCTACAAGAAACCTTGGGGGTTCGGTAACTCATTCAAGAATTCCATATTTAAATTTATCTGCAAATTTTAATGTTATAAAGCTTACTACAAACTATATGGAAGGGAATATATTTGGTATTCGTTTTTCACGAGATTTTATTAATGGTATTCTTTATAGTTCAATAGGATATAAAAAAGTAGATTATAAATTTCTAAGCTCAAACTCAACTTTAATGCAAGACATAATTAAATTTGATTTATCTTTCAGATTTAGTAAAAGATATTCTATGTCAATTAATCTCGAAAACACTTTCGAGAATAAGATAAGCTACTCAAATATTTATTTTAATTTTACAACCAGGTTTTAGGTAGATACTAACTTTTCATTCCAAAATATTTTTTTCGAAAATTTTATTTCTATCAAGCAATAGAAATATCAAATGTAAAAATGTATAGGTTGTTATTGGATTATCGTGAAATCGATTTTATCTTTTGTAAGAAAAAAAATCCCTCCCTATTTAAAAAGCTCAATAATTCAAACTATATTTGTTTATTAAAAAGAATATGGATAAAGAAAAATATGAAAAATGAAAACCATGACATGCCGATTGAAGAGTTTCGAAAAAATGGGCATGAACTTATTGATTGGATTGCAGATTATTTAAAGAATGTTGAACAATATCCGGTTTTAGCACAGGTACAACCAGGTTCCGTAAAAGACCAATTACCTTCAGAGCCGCCAAATGAAGGTGAGAACATTAAAGACATTATGAATGATGTTAATGAAATTATTATGCCTGGCATGACTCATTGGAACCATCCGAATTTTATGTCCTATTTTAATTCTACCGCATCCGGCCCTGCTATTCTGGGAGACTTTATTAGTAGTGCCTTTAATATTAATGGAATGATTTGGAAAACTAGTCCGGCTTCAACCGAACTTGAAGAAAAAGTTATGGATTGGCTTAGACAAATGCTCAAACTTCCTGAAAGTTTTTTCGGATTAATTTATGATTTGGCATCTGTAAGTTCTATGCATGCTATTGCTGCCGCAAGAGAACAAGCGAAAAAGATGAATTCGGATTACGATATTTCGAAGTTAAGAATATATTGTTCGGAACATGCACATTCTTCGATAGATAAATCTGTAATAACACTTGGACTTTCTCTCGAATCTATAATCAAAATAAAGGTAGATGATCATTTTAGAATGATTCCATCTGAACTTGACAATAAAATTAGGGAAGATCTTTTAAGTGGATATCAACCATTCTGTGTTGTTGCAACTGTAGGTACAACATCAACAACTAGCATTGACCCGGTAGATAGAATTGGTGCAATTTCAAAAAAACATAAATTATGGTTACATGTAGATGCCGCTCACGCAGGTTCTGCCGCGATAGTCCCGGAAATTAGACCAATACTAAGCGGTGTTGAAGATGCTGACTCATTGGTTCTAAATCCGCACAAATGGTTATTCGTTCCAGTAGATTTGAGTGTATTGTACACAACAAAACCAGAGATATTAAAAGAAGCTTTCTCAATAGTTCCGGAATATCTTAAAACCGATGAAGAATCGGAAGTAATAAATTATATGGATTACGGAATTCAATTAGGTAGAAAGTTTCGTTCACTTAAATTATGGTTTTTAATTAGATATTTTGGTGTTAGCGGATTACAGAATATTATACGAGAACATCTACGTTTGGGAGAACTTTTTTCAGATTTCATAGATAGACATGAAAACTTTGAGAGATTAGCCCCTACCCCATTAAGTACGGTTTGTTTCAGGGCGATCCCAGGTATTAATATGAACAAAGAAGAAATAAATGCTTTTAATAAAAAACTTATGGATGAAATTAATAATTCCGGAAAGCTTTTTTTGAGTCATACAAAATTAAATGGGAACTATGCAATTAGATTATCAATTTCAGGAATACGAACCACAGAAAAACATGTTTTAAATGCTTGGAATCTGATACAAGAAAAGTTAGCTTTATTAGAAAACTAGGCAAATGTTATGGATGGAATATTAGAATTTGCAATTATTGCTTTTACATCTCTGTTTACAATGATGAATCCGCTTGGAATTATCCCAGTTTATATCACATTAACGTCACATTTAAATCCAAAAGCTGCCAAAAAAGTAGCATATAAAGCAGTTCTTACAGGTTTGCTTACATTAATCCTTTTTGCGGTTGCAGGTAAATTTATATTTGATTTTTTTGCAATTACAATACATAGCTTAAGAGTAGTTGGAGGTATTATTTTTTTTATTGCCGGTTATGATATGTTACAGGCAAGATTAAATAGAACTAAGTCTAGTGAAGATGAACATTTAGGAGATTCCAAGGATGTCGCTATAAGTCCTTTAGGAATTCCATTAATTTCTGGTCCAGGTGCTATAACTGTTTCAATTGTATTATATAATGATGCGACTGATATTTCATTAAAAATTGTCCTTTTTGTTGTCATATTACTATTAATGATAATTGTACTAGCGGCACTTTTAGGAGGAAGACAAGTAATGAAATTTCTCGGCGAAAATGGAAACAAGGTATTAATGCGAATTATGGGATTGATTGTAATGGTAATTGCAGTTGAATTTATGTTTAGTGGATTAACACCACTTGTAAGGAAAATGTTAATGATTGAATAACTACTTAAGAAAGGCTCAGAAATTTAAAATTCTGTCATTCCCACGAAAGCGGGAATCCAGAAATACAAAAATGGATCCCCGATAAAAGCATGCTTCGACTAAGTTTATCCTGAGCGAAGCCGAAGGGTTCAGCATGAATTCAGGGATGACATACATCATTCTTTTTTCTTTTCACTCAACTTCTGTACCACAGCAAATTTTGCGGCGGCTAAAGTTTCTCTATTTACTTTTTCCGTAATTCTGCCTACTGTAATATCTTCTATATTCAAATAACCGTTTAGTAGTAATAACTGAAGTACCATATTATTTTCTATTGTCGTATCGCTATAACCTTCTGCAACATAAAGTAAGTTGGTGTATTTATAAAATTCCTCGGCAAACATTTTACTATTTGGTAATTCCATCAATTGCTCATATGTTTCAGTAAATCCGGTTAATTCAATATTAATATTTGGCGTTACAAGAAGCGGACTAAATTTTTTGCTCTTTTCAACCGGGAAGAAACCTTTGATACCGGATAAATCTACAAGTGTTTTTTCATCGTCCATACGGACAAATTTTGCTTTTCGCATTTGCTCCAATTGATATAAGTAAAAGTTATATCGTGCAACCTCAGAATTGGTTTTATATTCATTAAGAATGTGGCTATATTTTTCACGAATAATCTCATAAATAAAATTTTTATTCTGATTGATTTCAGGTTTGGCTATTTTGATTTCTTGAATCATTCGAACCATATCTTTTGCTGCAACTTGCGGACCACTTATTTCTTTCCCTTCTCTACCAAGATCGGTTGAAAGTAAACCTAGTTGAATATGTTTCCCGGCACCTTTCCCTTGTTTACCGCCTTTGAGAATTTTTACAAGATTTTTTGTTTTTTCATATTGACCTTCTTCAGCTATAAATGGTTGACCGGCCGGTGTGCTTGCCAAAGAATTAAACAAACTACTAAAAATATTTCGATCTATTAAAATTTCAACTGAATCATCTGATTGGTCTGTTGAAACCAAATTAGCTATAAATCTATTTTTAATAATATCAAACTTGACCTTACCAATAATATATTCTTTGGTGTCTTGAACAACAGTTTTATTATTAAATATTTTATTTACAACTTCTTCAATATCCAGCTTATCCATCAATTTGTATGAAGAACATAGATAGAATTGCCCTGTAAACTCATTTTTTTCCCAATCCAATACATCATCTAAATAATTTCCATGCTTATCCATAACTTCAACAATAGCTTTATCGTTAGTATAACGTAGTAATGTCCTTTGGAAATTAGGATTATCCGAGCTAGTAGCTTTTTCTTTACGTTCACCATGAGAGTCTCGGTATAAAAGGAAATTTTCAGGATTTTTATAACGAATTATTCCGGCTTCTTCTCTTCCAAAATTACTAGCTGTCAGCATTATATCTATTTTATAAGGCATCGAAATATCACAAAGGCCTCTAATTGTACTCCTTGAGTTTAAATCTTCCACATTGCTGTCAGCAGCACTTTCAAACAACGAGTTATAATATTTTATAAAATCCGGATCAAAATCCGTTACTCTGGAAAAATCGCCTTCTTCAGTACCAACACCATAAATATTTCCCTCGCCATCAGGAAATAAATAAAACATATCTCCGGCAATTAATTTAATTGATCGAATTCCAGGTAAATCATTCTTTAACCACTTTAGCATCATTGCAGCCAACATTTCAGATTTACCTACTCCACTATCGCCATCTACCTGAACTACAAAAATAGAACCATCCTCTTCCTCAACGGCAAATAGCGAACCATGTATAGGCATTCCTCCCATTTCCTTGACTTTTTCATTCATCATTGTTAGCCAAGGTTTTTTTACGTTACCGAAATAATCAGTCTCTTTTTTTAGAGGAGTAACTAAAGTTTTAATATTCCCATTTGGCCCGGGAATATTGAAGTAACCTATTTGAGGATATGAAACTACTTTTTCCGGTGCTCCATAAAACAGAATTACATCCGGAATAAAATCTTTTAGGTCATCTAAACTAACTTCATCAGCTGTTATAAGGCGATAATTATCAGTCAGATATTTTATATATGATTTCTGAACGACATAAAGAACTTTAACCAAACCATGTTTAATGATTTTACATCTGTAATCATTAGCGTCCATATTTTCAATAAATTTGGAAAGTCGTTCTCTAAAAAATACTGCAGTTGGTTTTGTATCAAAATTCTTTATAACTTCATTTAATTCATCATAGCTTCTTTCTTTATTATCTTGCCCGCTCCTATCAATTTTGTGTATCGGATATTCACGTTTTTTTGCGTCAGTTGCTATTCTAGTATGAGTTTGAACTGTTTGTTCGGATGCAATAACTCCACATTTTTTCATGACTGTTTCAATCCAACTGAGGGAACCTTCATCGTAATTCTTTAAGATTTCATTGTCGAATTTATAATTTTTATGAACAGTGAGTCCATGCTGAATCATTTCGTTTATATTCGAATTTTGTTGTCTAAACTCAGTTTCTACAAACTTTATTAGAGAATGTGTATACCTATCGTAATATTCGGTAGATCGTGTTTTGTTAATGATGCTGATAAAAAATAATACAATGTCTCTTACATTTTGATGGAGTTCTTTTTGAACAATTTTATGATTCTTGTATGTAATCGTTTCGAAAATTAATTCTTCAACTTCTTTCCCTAAAATATCAAAAACTAAATTTTCGGAAATCAGTCGGGCTTCCAGGTCATCAGTATTTTCCAAGTTGGAAAATAACCTGTCTAGTTTCACTTTTAATTTATTTATAAAGTGATCATTCCTTTTCAGTAAATAGAAAATTAAAATCTGATTGGATTTTGTAGTATCATCCTTTAATATAAGATCGATTATTGTTGATTGAATAATCCCCTGAATTTTTTGTTTATATTTATCTTCAGTTGTGTTTTTGATTACTTTATCGATAAATATGTTTGCATACTGTTTTATATTAAACTCATTAATTGAAAAACCAATTATCTCACTGAACTTAATTACAGCAGTATTAACTATTTCTTCTATTGTTGGTTCATAAGCTTCGTTCTCAAATGGTAAATTGAAATAAAGCATTAGTTCCTTTATGAACTTCCTTAATAAAATGTTAGTTCCTTCTAATCTCGACTGATCAATAGCAAAATCCTTAGAAGCATTTAGTGCCATAATTTTAACTTTTGAATCGGAAAAGAGTATTTTTTCCATCTCAATTAAAATTTCACTCATTATTATTTTTTCTTCCGGTTGATCTAATACATGATCATTTGGAAGATAATTCATTTTATTGCTTACATATTTTTGAATAGTCGGTTTTCCATACCTATTAATAACAGTATTAAAATCTAAGTGCTTTATCTGCGGAATAGATTTATAAATCTGCGGTAGTAAATTTTCGTAAATTTTTGTAAAAGCCTTACTATTAATAAAACTCTTTAAATCCCTGCACTGACCAATGTTTTCGTAAAACTCGATTACAGAATTCTTTGATTTATTTATAGTATTTATTGTTACACCACTATCTTTTGGGAATGAATGATAAAGAGTCATTATGTTACTTATTGTCAGGCTTTCTTTTTTCGTCTTTTTAATATTTTTTATCTCACCAAAATCGTTAAGAACGGTATTTATAAACTCTTTATCTGATTTGGTAGAAAATATCTCATCGAGAATATGTTCAGAAGTTCTATCTTTGTTTTGTGATTTTAGTTTTTCAGTTTTAAATCGATTCCAATAGAACATAACAATACTAAGAGCATTAGATAGTTCTTTTTTAAATACTTCATAACTTTTATTCGAACCATGAATATAATCGCCCAAAGAGAAACGTAAGAATCCTGTTTGATACGGGATTATGGCAATGCCTCTTTCCATGGCTAATTTTTGAGTGAACTTCTCTAAATCCTGGTAGAAGAAATGCTCACTTAAATGTAAGTTAAATAAGTAAGAACCATCTGACTGAAGAACTTCGGCATGAGAATCATTATGTTCCTCTAAAACATTTGAAGCAACACTTTTAGCAAGTTTTAATCTTTTTAATGATTCTGTTCTAAAGTTTTTATTTACACGAAATTTATTGATCTCGGTTACTAAATGTTTCTGATAATAACTAAAAAATGGTTCACCTTTATATTTGAAATCATCCGGTAAATCCAATACGTCGAGTTTATCCAATGATGTCAGTTCATCAAGCAAGAATAAATGTAACGGACTTCCTTCAAATGGAGAAAATCGTTTAATTGATTTACCCTGTTTTTTTATTTCTTTTTTATCATTGTAACTTTCAATTTCATCAATAATATATTTTTCAATTCTAGCTTTAATTTTATGTCTGGAAGCTTCTTTTGGAAGTTCTCTTTCCATCCTATCTTTTATTTTTTTTGCAGATTGTGCTGCCTCAATAGTATTGACTAACATATATAAAGAGTTTGTGTTTCCTCTTTCTATCCCGTTTTGTTTTTTAGCAAAATCTATAACATCTTTTTTTGAAGGCGATGTTACAAGTGATCCTAACCTGCTTCCGGTAGCACCAAGGTTTTTAGTTGTTGAAAGTGATGAAACAACATTTATATTTGTTAGGGAAGTAATATTATTCATTATGTACCGGGAAATGGTACGCCACTTTGGTTCTTGCGGATCATCAATTTTTACAGCATCGTTATATGCTTCATCCAGCAAAAGAGTAATCTTACTATTATTAAGGAACTTTAAAAGTTTGATTAAAGCAATGTTATTAAAATCTGTGTATCCTGATGGATTTGAAGGATCATTAATGATTATTGTTAGATTTTCACAGAATCTATCCCACAAATTTCCTGTATCATCAAATAGCTGAAAATTGTTTTGCATTCTATGTAGTCTGTGATGCAGTCTTTCAAAATCAATTCTTCCTTCATTATCCAAACCAATCTCAAGGTCAAATGGATTTATGTCAAAACGATCGTCCGGGAAAAGGTCTTTGTACTCCCAAGAAGCCTCTGAATTAAAGAGAATATACGGCATTAAATGACGATCTGATAAAATATCTCTTATTATCATTTGTACGTCATCTGCAATGGAAGTGATTTCCATATTATTCAGATTACTAATAAATTCTTTAATTATGGTTTGTTCTTCTTTAGATTTGCTATCATAGGCTTCCTTAATACCAAGATCAATTAGAAGGTTATAAAATCGGCCTGTGTTATCAGACTCATTTTCAACCTTGGTTATAAATTCTTTATACTTTTCTAAGAATAAATTTATTCCAAAATTTTTATGAAAATGGTTTTTAAGTGTTCTTTGATAATTGTCCGGGATTATATCAATTATTGTTTTACACTTTTTAATTATTTGGGAATCTAATGGCGTTAAATCCCTTTGTATTAGATAATTTCCATATGTCCTAATCTGGCCTCTGCCACCACCTTCAACGATAGTAGCAATTTTTACTTGTTCAATGTTAGAGTAAAAATAAGCTTTGGTTCTGGACTCAAATTCAGATATTAGGGCTTTGTTTTGTTTCTGTAGAGATTTAGGATTTTTGCAATTCTGAATCAAAACTATGTAATCATGCAATTTTGTTAAAGCATATTTGTCTTTAATTATTTGTTTAGCAAAGTTGTTGAATTTAAAAAGATTAATATCTCTCAAATGATTTTTGGTATCACCAAGCTGTTCCCTTTTAAATTCTTCTAATTCGTTTTCGTAATCTGCTATTTTATCTTCAGTACATTTCCTAAATTTTTCTAAGTTTGTTTCATTAACCTTATCAAGAATTAAACGCAAATTAAGTTGACTGTTAGCTAATGCTCCAAGTTTTTTTGTATGAACTTTATTAAGAGTATCTATTACTTTATTGTGAAAAGAGAAGACCAATGATGTGTTTGTACTCTTCGACTCCGGAGAATCATCAATCAATATTATTCTTGTTAAGGACGGGAACCATTTATTATTATTAAAGATATTCTTACGCATATTTTCTATCTTAACTAAAAATATGCTTGTTCTATCTTTTTCAATCTCTTTAAATAAGTCATCTTCATTTGTAAATTTTAACACTTTTACATTTTGCAAATTAAATATTTCTTGAGAAAATAGCTCTATTGCGGTATTGGAACTTCCACCAACAACTGTTCTAATAAATCCATCCAAACCTTTGAAATTTATTGTAAGGAATGTTCTGAGCAGAAAATCATTTTTTTCCGAAGATGTAGTATAATGAGAACTTTGTATAATCATTTGTTCAAATACATCCATCAGGTAATTCCACTGTGCTTCTTCAACATCTCCATTTACGCCAATAACATCCCTAAATTTCCTTAATTCCGTAACATGATCACCCAAAATTAATTTGTACATCAAATCTAAATGTGATTCAGTCACTGGAGGTGTGCCAACGGAATAATCATGCGAGTTGAGTATATTAATTGTTTGTTCTTTTGTTTTAGCATCAACAGCTTCAGTATCAATAAAATACTTAAGCTTGTTTTCAAAATGTTGTTTTTTAGTTCTATATTGAAATGCTTTCGAATCTTCATGCGGGAAGATCATTAAAGAAACGTCATTATATCCTGGGATTAATTCCTTAAATTCTAACAGATATTTATCAATTTCCGCTAATTGTTTTGACGGATCAATTGGTTCATCAAAGCAAATTTTAATAAAGTTTTCCAAACTTGTTAAAACATTATTTGGAACAAAATTTTCTGCTCGTTCACCAAGCGATTTGTATAGATTTACATAATCTTGTGCGTCAGATCTCAATTTAATTTTTGGTTTTCCGGTTATTTGCATAATAGTATTTAATGAATTAATAAAATAATTGGTTAATTACTCGCTGAACCCAAAAGATTAAGAATATCAAAAAATTTTCAATTGGATTAAATAAGAGTTTAGGTAAAAATACGTCTCTCTAGAAACTTAAAAGACAAATTTTTAGTATAACAAAAAAAATATTAAAAGGGGCTGAACTTTTAACTTTTTTTTCGATAATGCAGAAATAATTTAAAAATTTGTGATATAAGTATAAATACAAAAAATATTTTTTTATTTGTTTCTTTCCATTATAAAAAAACTTTTGCATTTATCTGTATAAAATACGCATATATTAAAAAAGTATTGACTTTTAACTTGAAAAGCCTTATATACCCAAGATTTTTCTAAAAAAATAACATGAAATGTCTTAATTTGAGAATAATATAAACTATGGGAGCATCCTATATTGAAAATCACTAAACAAATAACTAACAGAGAAAGCCAATCTTTAGACAAATATTTCCAAGAAATTGGTAAAGTAGATCTTATTACTCCAGAGGAGGAGATTGAATTAGCCATTAAAATTCGTGACGGGAATAAGTACGCTTTAGATAAGCTTACCAAAGCTAATTTAAGATTTGTGGTAAGTGTTGCTAAACAATATCAGCATCAAGGTTTACCGCTAAGCGACTTAATAAACGAAGGAAATCTGGGATTGATTAAAGCTGCAAAGAAATTTGACGAAACAAGAGGATTTAAATTTATATCCTATGCCGTATGGTGGATCCGTCAATCAATTATGCAAGCTATTGCCGATCAATCTAGAATGGTTCGTTTACCTCTTAACAGAGTTGGAGAATTGTCTAAAATCTCTAAAGCAGCAAGTATGTTAGAACAAGAGTTGGAAAGAAAACCCAGTGTTGAAGAGATTGCTAAAGAGTTAGAGATGAATGTTGAAGACGTTGCCTATACGTTGAGACATTCTGGTAGACAAGTATCTGTTGATGCACCATTTTCTCAGAGTGAAGATAGTAAGAGTAGTCTCTTAGATATTATGCCAAATGATGATCAACCTACACCCGATCAGACATTAATGAGCGAATCGTTAAGAAACGAAATTGAGAGAGTTCTTTCTACTTTATCTGAAAAAGAAGCAACAGTTATTAAACTATATTTTGGTTTTAATACTGAATACACAGCTACTTTAGAGGAAATTGGTGAAATTCTTAATCTTACTAGAGAAAGAGTAAGACAAATTAAGGAACAAGCTTTAAGAAAACTTCGTCATGCTTCGAGAAGTAAAAAACTTAAAGTTTACCTTGGTTAAAAATACATATCGATTAAATTTGCAAGCGGTTAGGGAAACTTAACCGCTTTTTTTATATCTATTCGGAAAAATGAATTTTACATTTGACATTTATATATAAAATGAATTATCTTGCAAGCCAAATGAGAAACAGTTTTAGCACATATCATTCAAATTCAACAAACAACTGGCACTGGTGGTGGAGTAAGCTTTTGTCTAGTTAGTCAGTGAATTTGAATAATTATAAATTTTAAACCCTTCAAAGTAATCACTGCGAAGGGTTTTTTTGTTATGGGACCATTATGAATAAAGAACAATTTAAAAAATATGCTGAAGATTATAATGTAATACCCGTGTACGAAACAATTACGGCGGATTTACTAACTCCAGTTTTAGCATACTTAAAGATTAGAGAAAAAGGTGATTTTAGTTTTTTACTTGAGTCAGTTGAGGGAATTGGAAGATTGGCAAGATATTCATTTATAGGTCATTCACCATCATCAACAATTTATTCTGATGAAAATAAGGTAGTTATAAATAATGAAGAGGGTTCAGAGGAATATAAGTCAAATCTCTTAGATTTTTTGAGTCAACAAGTTGATTCTTTTAAGCATCCAAAAATTGAAGACCTTCCAGATTTTACAGGCGGTATTGTAGGTTATTTGGGTTTTGAGATAATATCCGAAATTGAAAATAGTATTATATTCAATAATGATAAGGATGATGATTTTCCACAAGCTATGCTTGGATTATTTGATTCTATTATTGCTTTTGATCACTATAAACATAGAATAATTATAATTACAAATGTGTTTGTAGACAGTAATTCTGACTTAGATGGACTATACGAAAATGCCAAAACAAAAATTGTGCAACTTAAATCAATAATTAAAAAACAGGCCAAATTACCGACAGGTTTTAAGTTAAACGGTGAGATAAGCAATCAAATAAATAATGTAAATTTTCAGGAAAAAATTGAAAAGATAAAAAATAATATTTATGAAGGTGATGTTTTTCAGCTTGTCCTCTCAGAAAGGTTCAGCTCGGAATATGATGGTGATTTAATTAATCTCTATAGAGCTTTAAGAATTATTAATCCTTCACCGTATATGTACATCTTTGAATTTAATAGAGAGCTTTCAATCATTGGTACCTCTCCGGAAGATTTATTAAAGGTAAATAACAATAGAGCTACCATACTACCAATTGCGGGAACAAGACGAAGAGGAAAAACAGAGAAAGAAGATTTAGCTTTAGAAAAAAATCTTTTAGCTGATGATAAAGAAATTGCGGAGCACACAATGCTAGTGGACCTGGCAAGAAATGATCTGGGAAGAGTGTGCAAACATAATTCTGTTGAAGTCACTGAGATGATGAGTATCCATCGCTTTTCTCATGTTATGCACATTGTTTCAAGAGTTGAAGGAGACCTCAATGAAGAATCAAATTGCATCGATGCTCTAAAAGCAAGCTTCCCTGCGGGAACGGTATCCGGTGCACCAAAAATAAGAGCCATTCAATTAATTGATGAATATGAAGAAAGCAGCAGAGGACCATACGCCGGAAGTGTTGGATATATTGATTTCAAAGGAAATTTGGATATGTGTATTGCTATTCGAACTTTATTTGCCGATAGTAAAAAAATCTATTGGCAAGCGGGTGCAGGTATTGTAGCTGACAGTAAAGCAAATTTGGAATTAAAAGAAATTAAAAATAAATCGGCGGTTTTAGAAAGTGCATTAAAATTTGCAGAGGTTATTGATGAAAGTTTTGGTAATTGATAATTACGATTCATTTACTTTTAATCTTGTTCAGCTTGTAGGGAAGTTTATTTCAAGTATAATTGTAAAAAGAAATGACAAGATTACTATTGATGAGATCAATCAAATGAATCCTGATAAAATTATTATTTCTCCCGGCCCGGGCAGACCTGAGGACTCGAATATATCTATTGATACAATTAAAGAGTTTGGTAAAAAGAAACCAATTCTAGGAGTATGTTTGGGTCATCAAGGGATAGGAATTTGTTTTGGAGCAAAAATTATTAATGCTCCGGTTCTTATGCATGGAAAAACTTCAAAAATTATGCATGATAATAAAACAATCTTTAAAGGAATTCCGCAGAATTTTGATGCTGGTCGTTATCATTCTCTTATTATTGATAAAGAAACTTTAAACGGAGACTTAGAAATTACTTCACATACAGTAGATAATTTAATAATGGGCATCAGACATAAAACATATCCAATTGAAGGAATTCAGTTTCATCCTGAATCAATATTAACAGGGGAAGGTGAAAATATCATAAAAAATTGGTTGGAACTATGATTAAAGAGATGATTCAAAAAGTTATTTCTAATAAAAATTTATCATTTGATGAATCTTATCAAGTGATGAACTCAATAATGAAAGGAGAAGTAAATAATTCTCACATTGCGGGATTGCTTGTCGCTCTTAAAAGTAAAGGGGAACATTCTGATGAAGTTGGTGGATTTGTTAAGGCAATGAGAGAAAATAGTATTAAAATAGATTCAGCTTCAGAGGCGATCGACGTTTGTGGAACGGGTGGAGATAACTCTAACACATTTAATATTTCTACCGCAGTTTCTTTTGTTGTTGCGGGTGCCGGAATAAAAGTAGCAAAACATGGGAATCGTTCTATCTCAAGTAAAAGCGGTAGCTCCGATGTTTTAACAGAACTAGGAGTAAATGTTAATATTCCCAAAGAACAATCGGAGAAAGCTCTTGAGGAAATTGGAATTACATTTTTGTTTGCACCAAATTATCATCCGGCTATGAAATATGTAATGCCGGTTAGACGTGAGTTGGGCTTTAAGACAGTATTTAATATTCTAGGTCCTTTAACTAATCCTGCATCTACAAAGAGACAAATGATTGGAACATTCGATAACGAGGCAGCAAAGCTAATGAGAGAAGCATCATCGAAACTTGATATGGATAAAATTTGTTTTATTTGCACAGATAATGGATTTGATGAAATTACATTGAGTGGAATGACAAACGTCTTTGAGTACAGTAGGGAAAATGGTTTCAAAGAGTATGAGATATCTGCAGAAACATTTGGTTATTCGGTGGTTGACCTAAAAAATTTAATTGGAGGAACTCCAAAAGAAAATGCAAAAATTTTAATGGACATATTTGGGGGTAAAGAAATTGGCGCGAAGAAAAATGTTGTAGTTGCAAACGCTGCAATGGCTCTTTATTCAGCCGGTTATTCAGATGATCTGATTAAATGCAAACTAACTGCGGAAGAATCAATTATTTCTGGAAAAACTTTAGAAAAATTAAATTCATTGAAAGAATTCGGGAAAGAAAATCAGTGACAATTCTTGATGAAATAAATGAAGTAAAAATGGAAGAAGTAAAAAAACTAAGGCAAGATTATACCTTGAGTAGATTTACTGATTCCGAATACTTTAAGGTACCAAGAATTTCAATTAGTAATTCATTAAATCATCCAGATAGGATTTCCATAATAGCTGAAATTAAAAAGGCCAGTCCGTCAAAGGGAATAATTAGAGAGAAATTCAATCACGCCGATATTGCAAAAATTTATATGGAAAACGAAGTTGAAGCAATTTCAGTATTGACGGATGTTAATTTTTTCAAAGGAAATATAAATTATCTAAGAGAAATAGCTGAATACAAAACCGTCCCATTATTAAGAAAAGATTTTATCATAGATGAATATCAAATATACGAAGCAAAAGCAAACGGAGCAGATGTAATATTATTAATTGCGGAATTGCTTTCAGCCAATCAAATTAATGAATTAACGAATGCTGCAATAGAAAATGATCTGGAAGTTTTGCTCGAGCTGCATTCTATTGAAGAATCAAAGAAAATAGATTTTGAACAAAACAAGATTATTGGAATAAATAACAGAAATCTTAAAAACTTTAAAGTTGATTTGGAAACCACCCATATCATTGGTGACCTAGTTCCCGCTGAGAATTTTTTAGTTGCAGAAAGTGGAATTAAAACAGAAAACGATATTGAATTCATCAGGAACACAAGAGCGAGAGCAATTCTAGTTGGTGAACATCTAATGGCATCCAAAAATATTGGTAATGCAATAAAAGAATTAAAAGAATGGTGCCGGATTGAAAGTTAAAATTTGTGGGATAACAAATGTTGAAGATGCTAAACTATGCTCAAACCTTGGTGCCGATGCTATTGGATTTATATTTCACAAAAAAAGTAAGAGATATGTTGAACCTGAACTTGTAAAAAAAATGATTTCGAAACTTCCTCCATTCCTAATTAAAGTTGGTGTCTTTGTAAATGAAAGATCTAGTACTGTAAATAAAATAGCCGATTATGTTAAACTTAATGTTGTACAGTTGCATGGAGATGAATTACCGGAATATCTTGAAAAAATAAAGTATCCGACCATTAAGGCTTTTCGAGTGAATGATGACTTTAATTTCGAAAATTTAAATGATTATGAAAACCATTCTTTTCTCTTGGACTCATTACATTTAAAAGAATATGGCGGAACAGGATTGAAATTCGATTGGGATAAAATTCCAAATGATATAAAAAATAAGATCATTCTTGCCGGTGGAATTAGCGAGGAGAACATTGAAAAAATTTATAATGAGGTATGTCCATACGCCATTGATGTTTCTTCATCTGTTGAAATTGAGCCGGGTAAAAAAGATCATAATAAATTAAAAAGTTTGTTTGCAAAAATTAATGAAGTAAGGAAAACATAATGTTAATACTATTAGACCTTGCCTCTCCAAGGCAAGATATTGATGCAATAAAAGAAAAAGTAAAAAAACACAATTGTCAGCCTCATGAAATTCCTGGGGAAACAAATTTAGCAATTGGAATTACGGGCCCTACACACAAACTAAATAGAGATGAATTCCGATTTATGAATTCAGTTGTTGATGTTGTTCGAGTAAGTAAAAAATACAAGCTTGTTAGCCGCCAAATGAAAAACAACGATACAATAGTTCAAACAAAATTTGGAAATATTGGTGGGAAGGAATTAGCGGTAATTGCAGGACCATGCTCTGTTGAAAGCAGAGATCAAATATTTAGAATAGCGGAAGAATTATCAAGATTAGGAGTGAAGTTTTTAAGAGGTGGGGCTTACAAACCTAGAAGTAGTCCTTATGCGTTTCGCGGATTAAAAGAAGAAGGTCTGAAATTGCTTGATGATGTTAAAAAAGAGTTTGGACTTGGCATAGTAACCGAAGTGCTTAGTCCTGAAACAATTCCTTTGGTTGATGAAATTGCTGACATTATCCAAATTGGTGCACGTAACATGCAAAATTTTACATTACTGGATGAAGTTGGAAAATTATCTACGCCTATTTTGCTTAAACGAGGATTATCGGCAACTGTAGAAGATTTATTACTTAGTGCGGAATATATTTTGGCTCAAGGAAACTTTGATGTAATTCTTTGTGAAAGAGGAATTAGAACGTTTGAAACAGCAACAAGAAATACACTTGACCTCAATGCTGTTCCTGTGATAAAAAAACACTCGCATCTCCCTATTGTTGTTGACCCGTCTCATGGAATTGGAATTAGAGATAAAGTTACTCCAATGGCTTTAGCTGGAATTGCTGCCGGTGCGGATGGAGTTATTATTGAAGTTCATCATGATCCGGATAATGCTCTCTCTGATGGGACACAAACAATTACACCGGAACAAATGAAAAATATAATAAATAAAGTAAAAGCAATGGCACCTATATTTGAACGGGAGCTTGGGTAAATGGTGAATGAATCAAAGTATAATTATCCTTCGGATAATGGCAAATATGGTAAGTACGGTGGAAAATTCGTTCCGGAAACTTTAATTGCTGCCCTGGATGAATTAGAGAAAGCCTATTTAAAACTTAAAAATGAAAAAAGCTTCTGTAAAGAATTAAATGAGCTCCAAAGGAATTATAATGGAAGGCCGACACCGTTAACATTTTCCCAGAGAATAACAGATCATTATAACGGTGCAAAAGTATACTTAAAACGAGAAGATCTTTGTCATACTGGTGCACATAAATTAAATAATGCTCTCGGACAAATCTTAGTAGCAAAATATTTGGGGAAGGAAAGAATAATTGCCGAAACCGGTGCAGGTCAGCATGGAGTAGCAACAGCAACAGTTTGCGCAAAGTTTGGTCTTAAATGTCATGTGTATATGGGTGAAGAAGATATTGAGAGACAGAGGCTAAACGTATTCAGAATGAAAATGTTAGGAACTGAAGTTATTCCGGTAAGTTCAGGAAGTAAAACTTTAAAAGACGCAACCAATGAAGCAATTCGCGATTGGATTGCAAATGTAAGAGATACTCATTACATAATTGGTTCAGTGGTTGGTCCGCATCCTTATCCGATGATGGTTAGAGATTTTCAATCAGTGATTGGGAAGGAAGCGAAAAAGCAAATTCTAGAATATGAAAAAAAAATGCCGAACTACATTGTTGCTTGTGTTGGTGGTGGATCGAATGCTATTGGAATATTTTATGAGTTTATAAATGATAATGAGGTTAACTTAATTGGAGTAGAAGCTGCTGGTTACGGAATTGATACAGATTTACATTGTGCTACCCTTACTTTAGGGAAAGAAGGAATCTTTCATGGAATGAAAACTTATCTTTTGCAAACAAAAGAAGGACAAATAGCACCGGTACATTCTATCTCTGCTGGATTGGATTATCCTGGTGTTGGGCCAGAACACAGTTTTCTAAAAGATTTAGATAGAGTAAAATATAATTCGGTTACCGATGAAGAAGCATTGAATGCCACAATAAGAATTTCGGAACTTGAAGGAATACTTCCGGCATTGGAAACGGCACATGCATTTGCGTATTTAGAAAAGTTAATGCCAAACACTATAAAAGATGAAATTGTTATTGTAAACGTAAGTGGTCGCGGTGATAAAGATCTAAACACTATTGTTGAAAAAATTGGTGCAAAGATATAATGAGCAAAATAAGAGAGAAAATAAAAAGTCTAAATAACAATAATGAGAAAGCATTAACAGTTTTCTTAACATCTGGTTATCCAAACACTAAAAAATTTGTTGAGTTGGTTACAGGTGTTGTCAATGCTGGAGCAGATATAATTGAGATTGGTTTACCATTTGCCGATTCACTTGCAGATGGGCCCGTTATTCAATCATCATATAAAGAAGCATTGGAGAATGATGTTAATTTGGAACAAACATTAAATTACATAGTTGAGATTAAGAAAAGAATCGATGTTCCAATTATCTTGATGAGTTCAAGTAATCCAATTTTGAATTATGGAAAAGAAAAATTTTGTGATGTTGCGAAATCTTCTATGCTTGATGGTTTGATCATTCCAGATGTTCCACTCGAAGAATATGATGATTTTTTTGATTTAAATTTTGAGACTCTTGATACTATTTTATTAACTACACCAACTTCTTCTGAAGAAAGGATTAATGAGATAGATAAAAAAAGTACAGGATTTGTTTATTGTGTTAGCGTTGTAGGCACGACAGGAGTACGAAATGAATATGATGATTATGTTTATAAGAATTTGAATAGAACTTATAACACTGTAACTCAAAATAAAATGCAGATTGGATTTGGTATTTCCAGCGCTGAAAACATTAAGCAATTTTCACCATATTGTGATGGGGTAATTGTTGGTAGCGCTGTAATTAAATCATTAGCAAATGACAATGAAGATTTTTCAAATACCTTATCAATTGTGAAAGAATTAAAAGAGGCTTGTAGAAATTAATTTTCTAAAAATTCGATCCAAATTGACTTTGTTATTAATGGTGAAAGATAAATACTTCTGCCGCGTTTGCTGTTTTTAATTTCAATATCTATATCAAGGTTTTTGGCCAAGTGCTTTTGTAATTCCTTTATTTTAGTAATTTTAATTGTTGTTCCGGAAATATCATAATTTTTAGACTCAATTAAGATTAGTTCGAAATTATCATTTTTTAGTAAAGCTGTTTTACTTTTTATATCAGCAACAGTTACTGTGTCAACCAGAGAAAATCCAAAATCAGAATATTGATGTATTGATTTTCTAATGTCTTTAGTTGACAACCAAACTGAAGATAGACCTTCCATATTATTACTACGATCTGTAAAAGAATCGGAGTGTCCTTGGATATACTCAATAAAAAATAATGGTAAAACTTGGTTTAGATTCTTTTGAGATAAAGTTGTATAGATTTTGTTTTCAGAAATTTCCGTGAAATTTGATTTAACAATATGAAAACTTCTTGCTAATTCTTTGATGTTCTTTGTTCTTAATGCAAATTGGAAACCATATTGTTCGTTGTCTAGAAAAGATTTGTAAAACGTTGCCAATGGATCATTTGGAGAATGAATTGATATTATTTCGATTTCACTGCTGTCAGAAAATTCTACAAAAAAATTTTTAATTCCGTTTTTGTGTTGTTTCCCACCTTTAATGGAAAATCCTAATTTTTCGAAAAGCAGTTTTGATTCATTGAATTTTTTTGTCCCAATTATTATATGATCTAAATCAGAGTTTTGAAGGATTTTATAAATTTCAGATTTAGCAAATTCTTCTTTGTTTAACAATTTTTTTTTGGTTTCCGTTAATTTGGAGATGTCATTTTGCAAAGAATCTAAAGAATTTTGATAATCCGCCCTAAGTTCCTTAATGTGTTTTGTCTCTTTCTTAGATGATTCTTTTGAATGTTTAATGTTTTTGTCATTATCACAACCTGCTATGAGTTGAAGAATGCTCAATATTATAACAAAATAAGTACGATTTTTCATTTTTTAGAACCTATTAATATTATCTTTATATAGATAATATTGTGATTGTTGTCTTATTATTACAACTAAATTACTATTTATTATAATGTTTATTACCATTTTTTTATAACTAAAGTATTTTACTAAAAGTAGTTAATGTACAATAGCTTTGAAATTGGGGTAATAATAATAAGTATCTATTATAATTAATATTAACTAATTTTGCTCTTTTATATAATTTAATTTTATAACATGCAGAAAAACTCCAAAATTTATATTGTGCTAATAATTATTCTATTATTTGTCTTTTTCTTGTTACCAATCCAACTTTCAACTTCTATTAGTTCAAAAGGGAAATTATTACCTTTGCAAACATGGACTCTTGCCAAAGGGACTGATGGTAGGCTTATTACTTCACTTACTGATAATTCAACAGGCATAAATAATGAGTTTAGCGTAACTCAATTTGAGCGTGGGGACGCTGTTCAGTTTAAGTTAAATTTGGATATAATTAGTCAGAGTGAAATCGATAAGGGTGACACCATTGGATATGTTATTTCAAACGAAATTGAAAAAGATATTGAAAAACTAAAGGGTGAACTGGAAACGGCAAGGGCCTCTCTAAGTATTCAAGTAAGCAGTGAGAAAGAATCTGTAATTGAGGCAGAAAAAAATAAACTTACTTTTGCAGAAAAAAAATTAGAGGAACAAACAAAAGTATACGAGAGAAAAAAGAAATTATTTAAACGTGATTTAATCTCCCTTCAAGAATTTGAATCTGATGAAGCCAGATATGAATTGGCAAAAATTAATATAAATATTGCTAAAGAAAGGTTAAGAACCGTACAAAGTGGTGCAAAAGAAGAGGAAATAAATTTTGCGGCTTCACAAATCAATGCTCTGGAAAATGAAATAACTGTATTGAGAAAAAGATTTGAAAGTAACAATATTATCTCACCGATTACCGGAACTATTAATAGAACGTTTTCATCAGATACTTTATTGACAATAAACGATTTAAGCAAAAATGTTGTTATTATTCCAGTAGAGTGGGCTGATTCAAGAAAAATTGAAGTTGGACGGGAGGTTACTGTTTCATCAAATGACGTTGATGAAAAAATTTATGGAAAAATATTGGATATTGATAATACTGTTACTACAATGAATAGCCTTCAATATGTATTAGTTACTGTATTATCTGATTCGAATGTTACTCAATTAAAGCCAGGGCTATTTGTTGATTGTAAAATTAATTGTGGCGAGGATACACCTTTAAATATTCTAATTGATTTTATTAAACCAATTTACAGATAGCAATGAGACTAGAGTATAAATTTTTGGTTAGAAATGAGTTTTTGGGAAAGCTAAGAAGAAAAATCTTACCTTTTGTTGAAATGGATCAGAATGTTAAAGAAGATGTGAGAAACGAATATACAGTAAGAAGTATTTATTTTGATTCATCTAAATTTAATTTCTATCACGAAAAAATAGATGGTATTAAGATAAGGAAGAAATTAAGAATAAGAGGTTACGATAGTAAAAACGATAATAATCTTGTCTTTTTAGAAATTAAAAATAAATATGATAATTTTATTGGCAAAAATAGGGCTCCAATTCAATATCATGATTTAAAAAATTTGCTTAAAACAAAATCTGTTGAGACTTATTCACTAACAAATAATGGTTATGCGAATTCAGTAAAGGATGGGGAAAAATTTTTTCACCATATTTTAAGAGATGATCTAAAGCCTACGATACTTATTGTTTACGAAAGAGAAGCATTTTTCTCAAAATTTGATAAAAGTTTAAGAATTACTTTCGATAAAAACCTTAGATATTATGATAAACCAAAGATGAAAAGTTTGTATAAAGATGATGATCTTGAAATTGCTACACCGTCCCATTTTGTTTTTGAGGTTAAATTTGATAATGGTTATCCCAAATGGTTGCAGGAAATTATACAAGAGTTTGGCTTAATCAGGAGATCGGTTTCCAAATATACAATATGTATTGATTCATCAAATAGGATAGATCCACTAAGAAAAAATTTAAATACATCAGATAACTCTTTTATATTTGATTCAACCGTTGAAGAAGGAATTTTTTAGATATGCTGAAAGATTTGAACAATATTTTTAATGTTACTGCAACCCCACAAGAAATAGTCTTAAACTTAATAGTTGCTCTCATAGCCGGTATTATCATTTCTATTTTTTACAGAAAATCTTATAGTGGTCCTGGATACCAGGCCTCATTTGTCAACTCTTTAATATTACTTGTCATAATAACCGCAATAGTTATAATGGTAATTGGTAATAATCTTGCAAGAGCATTTGGACTTGTTGGTGCTATGTCAATAATTAGATTTCGAACTGCTGTAAAGGAAACTCAAGATATTATGTATATTTTCTTCTCGCTTGCAATAGGTATGGCTGTTGGCGTTAGCCAATACGGACTTGCGTTATTTGGATCTGTTTTTATCGGTACAATTACATATATCTTGTCAAAATCTAAATTTTCTACCCCCATAAAAAGTGATCTATTACTTCAATTCACATATAACTCCAATGGAGATAATTCTTCAAAATATAATAAGTTGATTGATAATTATTGTAGAAAGAGTAAACTTATTAATGCAAAGGCAATTGGAACGGAGGAATTACTCGAATTATCTTATTACGTGGGTTTCAAGAACAAACAGCAATCTACGGAATTTGTTCAGAATTTACGAAAGATTGACGGTGTTTCAAATGTTAATCTATTTTATGACGAAGAATATTTCTAGTTCTTAATCTGGACGAAAACATATCTTATACCTATAACAAAGTTCAAAAAAGGAAGCTATGAATTTAAAGTTAAGTTATTTATTAAGTTTTATTTTACATCATTCCATTTTCTTTGCTCAGAGTGATGAAAGTTGGAAGGTTTATGATGATTCTGAAATAGCTGAAATTAGAATTTCAATGGATGCAAATTACTTTCAGTTTATGCAAACGAATACTGATATTGACTCATTACATCAATGTACCATATATTTTAAAAACGCATTTATTGATGATACAGTATCTCAAATTGGAATTAGACTTAGAGGAAATACATCCAGAGATATGTGTAAAAAATCTTATAAGTTATCATTTAATACATTTAACAATGATGGAGAATTTTATTCGCTTGAAAAAATGAACTTAAACAGTGAAAACAATGATCCAACACTAATGAGGAGTAAATTAAGTTGGGATCTTTATCAAGATATGGAAATGAAAACTTCCAGAGCAGCACATATTGAGGTTTATATTAATGATGAATACTTTGGTCTATATACATCAGTTGAACAAATTGACGATGAGTTTTTGGAAAAGAATTTTGATGATGATACCGGAAACTTATGGAAATGTTTACACCCAGCTAATTTAGTATACTTTGGAAATGACCCAAATTTATACAAATATATGGTTGAGGGAGGAGGAACAAATAGCATAACACCTAGTCCTGCAGTAGGGGAATCTAGAAGAGTATATGAATTAAAAACGAATAACGATTTAGATGATTACTCCAAATTGGCCAACCTAATAGATGTAATTAATAATTCCTCGGATAGTTTGTTTTTCGAATCTCTTGTAGAAGTTATTAATATTGAAGATTTATTAAAGTATTACACATTTGACATTTTAACAGGTAGTTGGGATAATCTTTGGTATGGCTGGAATAACTATTATTTATACTATCAGTCATCAAAAGAAAAGTTTAGGGTAATACCATATGATTATGATAATACTTTCGGAATAGATTTTAGAGAATATGATGATTGGGCAACAAGAGATATTTACAATTGGGGCAATGTAGATCAACCATCAATTCTTAATGATAGAATTTTAGGTACTCCTAAACTCAGAAATCTGTTAACTCATTTCTTGGAATTTTATTCGAACGAAGTTTATAGTTTAAACAAATGGGAAGCGAGAGCGGATTCAATTAAAGAGATGATAACAATGGAGACGGCTGAAAGGGGCCCAGATAGATGTTGGGGCTTCTCTTATGGCTATACTATTCTGGACTTTCATCAATCTTACGATTCGATCGGCTATTATTTTGATAATAATTTGAAGTTACGTAGAAGTATAAAAGAATTTGTTAACACACGTAACTCTAGTTTAGCTAACCAAATCGAATATTTGCCTTCTGATCCAGCAGTATATAAACTGTCTGTAAATAAACAAGTATTTTTCGAAGGTGATTCACTCTCAATTAAATCTTCTCTATTTAGTGCAAGTGGATTAAAAAAAGTTACTGTTGAGATTAAAGAAGATCAAAATATTTATGAAACACACGAATTAAATTTTGAACCAATTGTAGAAAGTAAGGATATCTCAAAAAGAGATAGATGGAAAACTAAATTTTTACCAACAGGAAATTGGAAATCTGGAAAATTAAGAATAATTGCCGAGGACGTAGAGGGAAGAATTTCAATATATCCGAAAGATGGTCTTGATATTAATAAAGCAACGAGTAGAAAAAGTAATATTTATATAAATGAAATAATGGCCAGTAATTCAACAATAATTAGTGATGAATTTAATGAGTTTGATGATTGGATAGAACTATATAATTCAACAGACTCTTCAATAACTCTTTCAGGTACATATTTAACTGATGATAAGAACAATTTAACTAAATGGGAAATTCCTGATAACACTATTATTGATGCGGGCTCTTATAAACTAATTTGGTGTGATGATGATACCGTTCAAGGAATAAATCACACTAATTTTAAATTAAATAGTAATGGAGAATTTTTAGCTTTAGTAGATGTTGATGGTGTGACAATTTTGGATTCGTTAGTTTTTCCAGCAATTGTTACGGATCATTCATATGGTAGAAATTTACAAATAGATTCATCATTCTATCATTTCGCTATCCCCACACCGAATACTTCCAATTTTATTGAACCAGGGGAACAAACATCTAAAGTACTCATCAATGAAATAGTGGCACTTAATGAGACTGTTCAAACAGACGAAAATAATGAATATGATGATTGGATAGAAATTTATAATGTTCAGGATACAGTAGTAAACCTAAGCGGTAAATTTTTATCTGATAATAAATATTATTCCGGCAAGTGGAAATTCCCAGAAAATATTTTCATAAATCCTGGTGAATACTTAATTGTTTGGTGTGACGATGATAGCGCTGAATCTGAGATTCATTCTAATTTTGAATTATCCTCAAAAGGAGAATTTATTAGTTTAGTAGAATCAGATGGTGTTACTATAATTGATTCTGTGACATTTCCAAGTTTAAACAATGATGAATCGTATGCGAGAAATACAACCAATTCGGAATTTTGGGAAGTTTCTTCTACAGCAACTCCCGGCAGTGGTAATTTGATTACTGACATTGAGGAAACTCCCAAAGTGTTTGATAATTCTGTTTCTGTATATCCTAATCCTTTCAATCCTACTACAACAATTCAGTATGAATTAAATTCGCAAATGGATATTGAATTAAAAATATTTGATATTATTGGTAGAGAGGTTTGGACTAACACAAAAGTAAACGCCGTTGCCGGAAAGCATACACTTAAATGGAACGGAAAAAATAAATTTGGTAATAACCTTTCTAGCGGTATTTATTTCTTACAAGTTAATGGAAAAGATTTTATTAATAACGTTAAGCTTGTTCTTGTGAAATAATATTATTTTTTGAATCGGCCATTATAATGTATTAACTAAATAATATATTTATTTTGTTGTAATTCAATCCCATTTCTTATTAAATTAATCGCACTTCTCATAAATCCTAATAAAACAATGAAAATTGTATATAATATATTATTACTTTCCTTTCTTTTAAGTTTTCATTTTTTTTCTCAACCAATTGATAATAGTTGGATGATCTATGATGATTCGCAGGTTGCAGTTGTTAGAATTACATTAGACCCGAATGATCTAGAATTCATGTACGGTAATCCTGAAAGCGATTCTATGCATCTTGCTCAAGTTTATTTTAAAAATGCCTTTGTAGATGAAATAGTAGATTCTGTTGGATTTAGATTAAGAGGAAATACATCCAGACAATCATATAAAAAATCGTTTAAACTTTCATTTAATACATTTGTTAGAGGAAGAGAATTTTATTCTCTTGAGAAAATGAATTTAAATGGAGAACATAATGATCCATCAATAGTTAGGAGTAAATTATGTTGGGATTTTTATAATGATATTGGTGTAGTTTCAAGCAGAGCAGCCCATATTGCTGTTTACATTAATGGCAAATACTTTGGTTTATATATTTCTATTGAACATATGGATGAAGAATTTATAAACAAAAATTTTAATGACGATACTGGTAACTTATGGAAATGTTTATTTGGAGCAGACTTAGTCTATATTAGTGATAATTCTGATTTGTATAAATTTGAAAATGATGATGGCAGCAGACCTTATGCACTCAAGACAAACAAGGATTTGGATGACTATTCAAAGTTAGGGAACTTAATAAATGTTATAAATAATTCCGAAGAAAATTTTGAAAAATCACTTGAATCTATTCTGAACGTAAAAGATGTAGTTAAATATTTAGTTACAAATATACTTGTAGGGGGATGGGACGATTATTGGTCACTCTCGAATAACTATTATCTTTATCATAACCCAAGTACAAATAAATTCGATTTAATTCCGTACGATTATGATAACACTTTTGGTATAGCGTGGTGGACCCATATTGATTGGGAAACTGTAAGTCCATACACCTTTGGTCAAATTTTTACCGGCCCCAGACCTCTTGCAGATAATTTGATGCAATCAGCTAAATATCGAAATCTCTTTTCGCATTTTCTCGAATTTTATTCAACAAATGTTTTTAACACATCCGAATATTTTGATAAGTTAATTCAACTAAGAACAAAAATTCAGGCATATGCGGAGCAAGATACTTTTAAAACGAAAGATTGGGGAATTACAAATCAAGTTTTTTTAAGATCATTTGATCAACCTGACTTTTCGTATGAAAATGGAAGCTATATTGTTCCAAATAGCATTAAGGGATTTATTGAGAACAGATCTAACTCTTTGAATTCTCAAATCACTTATTTAGATCATCAACCAATAATTTATGATTTTAAAGTTCCGAATAATCTTCAAGCAAATGAGAATTTAACTTTAAATGCGTCTGTTTTTAGCCATAAGGGAATCAGTTCTGTAAAATTACAATACACGATAAATGGAGTTGAACAAGAACAAGTAGCTCTTTCGTTTTCGCCAATATTGGAATCAAAAATTATTGAAGAAACCGATCTTTGGTCTATTACGTTACCATCTTTTGGAATTGATAGAGACATTAATTTTAAATTTATAGCTGAAGATACCGAGGGTGGAATTACCGTTTATCCTGAAAATGGTATTGATCTTATTACTCCAAGTGAAGTTTCTAATGAAGTACTCATAAATGAATTGATGAGTTTGAATACATCTACGATTACGGATGAATTAAACGAATTTGATGATTGGATAGAACTTTATAACCCTCAAGATACATCAGTTAATCTTTCCGGAAAATATTTAACAGATAAAAAAGATAATTTAACTAAATGGCAATTTCCTGTAGGTATTAGTCTTGAACCAAATCAGTATACAATAATTTGGTGCGACGAAGATCAACCTCAAGGAAATGCTCATACTAATTTTAAGCTCAGTTCAACCGGCGAGTTTTTAGCACTTGTTGATACGGATGGAATTTCTATTATGGATTCTGTTCGCTTTCCCTCACTATCGGAAAATGAATCATTTGCAAGAGAAAATGACTCAGGAAGTTGGTTCATTACTAGTTCAAGTACTCCGGGTGCCAGTAATACCATAACCGATATTGAAAATAATAATCTTAAAGTATATTCGAATAGGTTGGAGGCATATCCAAATCCATTTAATCCTTCAACAAATATTGAATATGAAATTTCCAAATCGATGAATATAGAATTGAAAATTTTTAATGTACTTGGACAAGAGGTTTGGAAAAATAGAAAAGAGGAAAGAGAAGCCGGAAATTATACTATTCAATGGAAAGGAAGAGACAAAAATGGAAATGAACTAGCTTCAGGTATTTATTTGGCTAGTGTAATTGGTGAAGCATACAATAAAACAATTAAACTGATGCTTCTTCGTTAAATACTTAATTCTTCTTACGATAATTAAATATGATATTGACTATTTAAAGTTACTTGGAGTATAAAATGTCAAAGGGGAAATCCAGTACGAAAAAAAGTAAAAACAATTCAAATGGTAAAGAAGAGATTAAAACTGTCAGGAAAAAATTAAAAGAAGAATTTTACGAAAAAGAATTAATTAAGCTTCAAGTTGAACTTGTAAAACTGCAAAAATGGATTAAGGAAAAGAAACTAAAAGTTGTTGTTATATTTGAAGGGCGGGATGCAGCTGGAAAAGGCGGCGTAATTAAACGAATTACTCAAAGTTTAAATCCAAGAATATGTAAAGTCGTTGCGCTTGGCACTCCAACCGAAAAAGAAAAAACTCAATGGTATTTCCAAAGATATATTCCGCATTTACCGGCAGGCGGAGAGATGGTTCTATTTGATAGGAGTTGGTACAATAGGGCAGGTGTTGAAAAAGTAATGGGATTTTGCACCGAGGAGGAGCACAAAGAATTTTTACGATCATGTCCTGAATATGAAAGAATGCTGGTTCGTTCAGGAATAAAATTGATAAAATATTATTTTTCTGTAAGCGATGAAGAGCAGGAAAAGAGATTTCAAGCAAGGATCCATGATAGAACTAAACGGTGGAAATTAAGTCCTATGGATTTAGAATCACGTTCAAAGTGGGTTGAATATTCTAAAGCCAAGGATGAAATGTTTGCATATACCGATATTAAACAAGCACCTTGGTATGTTGTAAATGCAGATGATAAGAAAAAAGCAAGACTTAATTGTATGAATCATTTATTAAGTTTAATCGAATATAAAGATTTAACACCTGAACCAATAAAGCTTCCACCTAGGCAAAAAAACAAAGGATATATTCGCCCGCCAATTAGTGATCAAACTTTTGTTCCGGAAAAATATTGATTAAAGATTAATTGATATTCCCATCTTGGTTCTTGTGTCCAAATCTTTTACATTATCTGGTGGCCGACTATCATACCTCAAACTAAACACCAAGGATAATAAAAGTTTATTTGTCAATTTTACACTAAAATGATTTTCCGATAGAGTTCTGAAATCATTAAATTTATCAAATCTGGGTTGTACATAAATTATTATTGATAATCTTGAATAATCTGAAATTGAATTTGAATAACTTATGTAATTACTCCATCGATGATTATAAGATTTATCAGGATGAAAAGAATTGTTAGATAATTCCAACTTTTCAAATTCATACATATAAGCGGAACCAAAAGTTAAATTATTTAGAGAATCGGAAATTAAGGATATTCTTAAGCCGCTTCCTATTAGTGATCTAAATTCCAGTTGTCTTGATTTATTATAATTAATTTGAGTAAAGAATTCTGGCTTAACCAAAAAATCCAAATCTTTTATATAACGAAAATGAATTAAAGCATTATTCGAATATTCTTCTCCTTTATTCCACCCGTAGTCACCTTGTCCAATTAAAAAAGAATAGAAACTATTTCCTTTATAATTTACTCTCCCGTCAATTCCAAATTCTTGAATATCCGTATTTCCAGTTCTAGCCGACGCATAAAATGATAAATTACCGTTTAATCCGGATGCATTACTTAGTATATTATATTTTTCAATATTTACTTGACCAAATAAACTTGGCACTATAACTAAATTTATGAGAATGATTAAAAATTTATTGTAAAAGGGCATAAATTATCCTGAAAATTGAGTACAAAAATAGTAAATTATTTTTTGAACTTAAGACTTTGGAATAATGAATACTAGATTTTATTCTAACTCCCCTCACCAATCTGAGAATAAGAATTCCGCACAGGATTACCTACATGAAGTAATTTTTGAAGCAGATACCAAAATAGGTAGAACCTTTGATATAATTTTAATTGCAAGTATTATTATTAGTGTAATAGTAGTTATGCTGGATAGTATTAAATCCGTAAATGCAGCTTATGGTGAATTACTTTACAAGATTGAGTGGTTTTTTACAATTATATTTACCATTGAATATATTCTTAGGCTTTATAGTGTTAGAAAATCAATTAAATATGCAACTAGTTTTTTTGGTGTTATAGATTTGTTAGCAATTATTCCAACATATATAGGGTTGTTTTTCCCGGCAACAAGATATTTTACTGTTGTTAGAATATTGCGTGTTTTAAGAATATTTAGAGTTTTAAAATTTGTACAATATCTTGGAGCAGCCAAAACTCTTTTGGTTGCACTAAAACAAAGTAGAAGAAAAATAACAGTTTTTATTTTTACAGTATTTACTCTTGTAATTATTTTTGGCTCATTAATGTATATTATTGAAGGTGAGGAAAATGGTTTTACAAGCATACCGAGAAGTATTTACTGGGCCATTGTAACTTTAACTACAGTAGGATATGGTGATATCTCTCCTCAAACACCTCTCGGGCAAGCATTTGCAGCATTCATTATGATATTAGGGTATGGAATAATTGCTGTTCCTACTGGAATAGTTACTTCTGAATTATCAAAAGTGGATAATAAAACCGTTAGCACCCAGGCATGCAAGAAATGCAGTATGGAAGGGCACGAATCAGATGCAATACATTGTAAATATTGTGGAGAAAAGCTTTAACAAAAAAATATCTCTTTTACTATTTCTGTCCTCAATAACTTAAAAAGGAGGATTAAAATGGCGACTTACATTTTATTCACAAAACTTTCACCTGATGAATCAAAAAAAATCCACAATCGAGCTAAACTAGGACATGTTTGGCTTGAGGAAGTAAAAACAAAATGTCCTGAAGTAAATTTTATTGCTCACTATGCTCTTTTGGGGCGCTACGATTTTATGGATATTTATGAGGCCCCGGACGAAAAAGTTGCGGCAAAAGTAAGTATGATTAGTTTAGCTAATGGTGCCTATCTCTCAGAGAGCATAACGGCAATACCGTATAAGGAATTCACTGGATTAATTTTAGAAGTTTAGTTTTATTGGTTCTGAGTTCTGCTATTAGCTTAAAATTAATATTTGAGAGTAATCTATGAAATACTTAATTAGTATAATATGTATTTTTATGCAAATTGGATCAATTGCATTTTCTCAAACTTTTAGCCGGTTGGATTCAATTCCCAAATTTAGAGGAATGGAATGGGGTGAAACCATTAAAGATATTAAATCTAAAGAATTAGCAAAATACGGACAAACTTTCATAGGCTATGGAGAATCGATTATTTCATATTTTGGAGAAATTGCTTCGCATGAAACAATTATTGATTATGTTTTTAATGATAATATATTAACCGAAGCATCATATAATCTTGATGTTGAAGATTTTACACCTACATTCGAAAGTATTAAAAATCATTATATCAATAAACTTGGTGAACCAAATTATTGGGCAAGTTTACATCCTAAATTCGTAGGTAATTGGAAGGGGGATGAAGAAAATGGATTATGTAGAGGGCCTGAAATATATTGGGAATATTGCAATGGTTTTATAGGGATAATTGCAGAAAAGTATAAAGAAGACATTACTCTTACAGTGTTGTACGTTCATAATAAAACTATTCTTGATTACGGAAAACTAGTTACCTTTCCATATAAAGTAATTGCTCAATAATATACAGTTATAGTCAATTTTTGGTATTTAGCAGTTTAGATTTTCCTGCTAATTCTCTGAATAATTCCTCCGCTGTTATTACATTTGAGGAGTTGATTTCATATCCGGCAAATTCTAGTGCTTCAGCTACCCATGTATTGCAAGTATTTGCAAAATAATATTTATGCACAGAATGGTAATATTTAATAATACCGGAATATTTTTTCGAACTCACAATATTTTGATTCAAGGAATCTTTTTGAAATGATGTATCAACAAAATTACAGAGAGAACTAAATTGAGAACTATCCAATAATATTTCAAATGTATAGTCCCTAAATTTAATGATATCTGCGATCTTATTGTTATAGCCTTGTATTCGAACAACGCTTGCGGTTGGAAATAAAATAGCTTTACTTGCTAAATAAAGATCAAAATCTTCAGAACTTTGATAAAATTCGGCATCGCCCCACCCAATATCAACATAATTAAAATCATTAAATTTATTTAAACCATCAATTTGTACTTTGGAATTTTCGGTAACCTCCAAAATTATTCCAACATGCCAATCATTTTTCGAAACATATATTTTAATCTTTTCATTAGTATTTTGAAAATAAAGTAGAACGAGAAGAAATAGATTAAAAGGTATCATCACTTAGCCTCATCTATTAGATAGGCTAATTATATAAATAATTTTACATTGTCAAATGGAATAGAAAATATGGTTTTGATGAAGAGAAACGCCTAACTTCAAATATTGTTTGTTATTCTTTATTCCTAACCAAAAATACAATAATCAATAACCATCCAAGTAATAAGCAAATTCCACCGATGGGAGTAATCATTGCAAAAACTTTTATTGATGTTATAGAATAAACGTATAGAGAAAATGAGAATAAAATTATACCGGATAATATAAAATAGTATGGAATTTTGAGAACGTATTTTTGGTTTACGGATAGAACTAATAATACTACAGAATGAATTAAATGGTAAAGTATGCCTGTTTTATAAGTATCTAGAAGTTCCGGTGTAAGAATTGCTTTTAATCCATGTGCACCAAATGCCCCTAAAGCAACTGCCATCGCTCCCATAACTGCCGATATGATTATATGAATTTTATTCATTGAAAAACTAAAGAATATTGCTTGCAAGTTCAGCCAAATCTGAACGTTCACCTTTCTCCAAATTAATGTGGGAATACAATTTTTCACCTTGAAAACGATCTATCAAATAAGAGAGACCATTGGATTGAGTATCAAGGTAAGGGTGATCAATTTGATAAATATCACCGGTAAGAACTATTTTTACTCCGCTTCCTGCTCTTGTTATAATTGTTTTTACTTCATGAGGTGTCAAATTTTGTGCTTCATCCACAATGAAAAATATTCTTTGCAGACTTCTACCACGAATATAGCTCAGCGGTTCAATTACCAACTTGTTATCTTTAACCAAATTTTCAATGGCTGCAAATTTAGTGTCCGTTTCTTTAAACTGATCTTGAATCACTTTTAAATTATCCCATAAAGGTTGCATATACGGACCAACCTTACTTTCTACGTCGCCAGGTAAAAATCCGATATCTTTATTACTTAAAGGTACTATAGGTCTTGCAATATATATTTGTCTATATTTTTTCCTTATTTGCAATGCACTTGCAAGAGCAAGTAATGTTTTTCCGGTTCCGGCTTTTCCTGTTATTGTAACTAAAGGAATATTCTGATTGCTCAGTGCGTGTGTTGCAAAAGTTTGTTCAGCATTTCTTGGTGTAATTCCATATACATTCTGTTTATCTATTTTTTCAAAATTTTTCATTTCTTGGTCTAAATTAGCAAATACGGATCTATTTTCATTTTTAAGTATAAAGTATTTATTTGGCAATAATTCCGAATTAATATGTTTTGCTACTAAACCTGCATCAATTGTAAAAGGCGATTTATAAAATTTTTGAATTATCTCATCATCAAAATTTTCAATAATTTCTTTACCGCTATACAATTCTTCAATGCTTCCAATTCTATCGGTAGTATAATCTTCAGATAAAACTCCAAGTGCTTTTGCCTTCATTCTAAGGTTTACATCTTTTGATACTAGTATAACCTTGTTTTTACCGGTTGAAATTTTATGAAGTAAAAATGCAGTATTTAATATTCGATGGTCTGGTGTATCTTCTCTAAACGAATCTTTAATTTCCTTAGCAACTTCCTTACTAATTACAATTCTTACTTTACCCTTTCCTTTACCAAGGGGAACACCGCCATTAAACAATAATTTTCCGGTTAAAGAATCCAATGTTCTTACAAATTCCCTGGCATTTAAATTAATTACTTGACTTCCTCTTTTGAAGTGGTCAATCTCTTCAATAACTGTTATTGGAATAACGATGTCGTTTTCTTCAAATTGGTTAATACATGATGGATCGTGCAATATTACATTCGTATCAAGTACAAATGTCTTTACGGATTTTTTCTTTGCCATAAATCAGTGTTGTTTTTATTAGGAATACCAAAATAATCAATAGGTACTCAATATGAAAATGAATCAATAAGATTAACTTTTTCTTAATATTACTGATTCTAATAAATAGAAGTATTATTTTAATGATCTGCAAAATGTTACTTTAATTGGCTATAATCCGGAGTAAAGAATGGCAATTGAAACTATTAATCCTGCTAATGAGGAACTTGTTAAATCCTTTCACCCAGTATCTAATGATAAAATTCAGCTAATAATTTCCGACACTCAAAATGATTTTCTTAAGTGGAGGAATACTTCTTTTTCACATAGAAAAGAATTAATGTTAAATGCTGTAGAAATACTTAGAAGTGATAAAGAAAAGTATTCCAAAATATTAACCCTAGAGATGGGAAAGCCAATAACACAGGCAATTGCTGAGGTTGAAAAATGTGCTTGGGTATGTGAATATTATGCGGAAAATTCAAAAAATATTTTGACCAAAGAAAGTATTCAAACAGACGGTTCCGAAAGTTACGTGCAGTTTGATCCAATTGGGATTGTTTTAGCTGTTATGCCCTGGAATTTCCCTTTCTGGCAAGTCTTTCGTTTTGCTGCTCCGGCTTTAATGGCCGGAAATGCTTGCCTTCTTAAGCACGCATCAAATGTTCCGATGAGTGCTTTGGCAATAGAAGAAATATTTCAAAAAGCCGGATTTCCTTCAAATATATTTAGAACATTAATCATTGATTCGAAGCAAGTAGATTCAGTTATTGAAAATCCTAATGTAAAAGCCACAACATTAACCGGAAGCGAATATGCAGGAAGTATGGTTGCTTCAAAAAGTGGAAAAATGTTAAAAAAAAGTGTTATGGAATTAGGCGGAAGTGATCCTTTTATAATACTTAATGATGCTGATTTGGAATTAGCAACAAGTGCTGCAGTAACAGCCAGGCTACTAAATAATGGACAAAGTTGTATAGCGGCTAAAAGATTTATAGTAGAAGACAAAATAGCTAATGAATTTGAACAATTATTTGTTAATAAAATGAAAGAGGTTGTTGTTGGTGATCCTATGAATTCTGAAACCGGTTTAGGTCCAATTGCACGTGAAGATTTATTGATAGAACTTCATGAACAAGTTGAAAAATCAGTAGCTAAAGGAGCAAAAATTTTAACAGGTGGAAAAAGATTGGATAGAAAGGGATTTTATTATCCTGCAACAATATTAACAGATGTAAAAAAAGGAATGCTGGCTTATGATCAAGAGTTATTTGGTCCTGTTGCATCTGTTATAAAAGTTAAAAATGAGGAAGAAGCAATATTTGTGGCGAATGATACGCCTTATGGACTTGGCTCTTCCTTATGGACAAGTGATTTAGAAAAAGCAAAATCGTTAGCCAAAGAAATTGAATCTGGTTCAGTCTTTATAAATGGAATGGTTAAATCAGATCCTCGTTTACCATTTGGCGGAGTTAAGCTCTCTGGCTTTGGAAGAGAACTATCTCACTACGGAATTAAGGAGTTTGTGAATATTAAAACAGTTTGGGTAAAGTAGAAATAATAGAATTTAAGAAAGATTGAAATATTTGAATTAGTGTTAATTCTAGAATTTACATTATTAATTAAAATCTACATTAATACCTCCAAACAATTTTGCAACTTGATTAAATATTATTGCCTCAACAATTCCTAAAAGAAATCCCAAAATAGCAAATATTATTGGCATACCTATAAGTGCTCCAAATGCAAGTACTGTCCCAAAACTTAATCCAGGTGTCTCTGATGAAGCAATCCATCCTAGACTAACTAGCACATCAATTATCAGACCACCAAAAGAATAAACGGTGCCAGCAATTAATCCCAAAAGCGCAAATAAAACTGATTGAAATTTTGCAAACGTGAATACACCTATTTTTTTGACATTTACCATTTTATAAACCATTCTAAATTTTGTTGAACTTAAATGGAAAATATACTATATCAGTCAACATTGCAAATTCTAGATAAAGTAGAATTTATTTTATAGTTAGAATTATTCTATCTGCAATATTTTTTGCTGTAGTAATATTTGATAAGTCTTTATAAAGTTTTCCATTTTTTCCGGAATAATGTCCATGTCCAATAAGTTTCATTATTTTATGCTTAGTTGGTTCTATGTCATTTGAATTAATTTCTGCAGCATAGATTAATGAAGGTTGTCCTACTTGTCCGGATCCAGAATAAATTCTATCATTAGGAAATTTGTCTTTGGCATAATATTCATTCCAGTCATAAGATTGATTTAGCTCTACTAATATTCTATAATCACTATTTTTATTAAAATTGCTTCGGGAATTTATTATAAAATTACTTGTAGGTGTAGCACCAGAAACTGCATCTAAATCAGGTGAACCATTTAGAGGTACAAAAAGTCCATCTGAAGATTCTATACCTCTTTTGTGTGACCAATATGGTAGTGCTTCTGGACGTCTAAGAATTGCCGACTCCCAATTATCTCCAACCTTCTTTCCATAATCAAAAGTGCTAGAGGATATCACTCTAGAAATATATAAGGTTTCAATATAGTTGCCAAGAGAATCTTCTATCCAAATAGCAAACAGTGGATATTGAAAAGCTTTTCCCTTTTTTAGTTCGACACTTATTCTTTTATTTCCAATGTCTTTTTCTAAGTTGATGATTTGATAATCAAATGTTGCTTCTGTTTTTCCAATTTGCTCGTTTCTAAATTGATTCCCAAAAGCATGAATTTTGTTCAGAATTGGTACATCAAAATACAAGCCGATTGCCACTAATATGATACTTGAAAAAATAAACGGAGTTTGAAGTTTCTTCAAGATTGATTGCTTTTTGCCACTTATATAGTTGGACAAAGGTTTTTTGTTATTGATAATATGAAATATCATTGCAAGTATAAATAGCAGAGCAAAGAATGTGTGTAATGACGCAATGTTCTTTTCGAATGGTAAAAAGTACATAAATATTCCTGAGCCTGCTAGAATCAGAATTGTTATAAGCAATATATTACCTAATAGTTGTCTATTCATAACTTTATTTTTATTTGAATAATTAGAAATAGGGAGTGATTCTGTCCCCCATTATTTTATGTTTATTTAACCGCCAAAAAATATCTAGTTGCTTTTTACATCCGAGCTAACTAGTTAGGAGGATTCCAAATTCCAGTTGCTGCTGTTTCTTTAACATATTCTGAAAAGTCTTTGGCTTTTCTGCCAAGGACCTTTTGTACATCATTCGTTACTAATGAATTACTCTCTACTAATACTTCCTTAAATAGATAGTTTATTAACCAAATGTAATCCTCTGGTAATTGATATTGCTTTAGCATTTTTGAATATTCTTCAAGCGTAATAGAATCAAATGCAATATTTCTGCCTACTACAGTTGAAATTTCTTCAACAACCTGTTTAAATGTTAATTGTCTTGGACCTGTTAATTGATAAGTTTGACCATTATGTTTCTCGTGAAGTAATGCTTCTACTACAACATCAGCAATATCATCCGTATCAACATATGGGATCGGTATTTCCGATTTTGGTAATGCTACATGTCCGGCTAATATTGGATCGAGAAGGAAATTTTCGCTGAAATTCTGATTGAACCAACTTGCTCGAACTATTGACCAATTTACTCCAGCATTCTTGACAATTTGTTCACAATGTTCAGCTTCTCTTTCACCTTTACCTGAAAGTAAAACCATTTTTTGAATTCCACTTTTTACAGCCGTAGATGTAAAATCTTCAATTTTTTTAGCAGCACCTGGAACAGCCAAGTCTGGTTGAAATGTTATATAAACAACAGTTATGTTTTCTAAAGCCTTTGCCCAGGTTTCAGGATTATCCCAATCGAATGATGGATTTTCTGTTCTTGAGCCTATAAGGATATTCTTACCAAGTTTAGTTAATCTTTCTGCTACCTTTCGGCCAGTTTTACCTTTGCCTCCAATAATTAAATATTTATGTTCTTCCATGCTGTGTTCTCCTTAAAATGTAATAATAAATGTTATTTGTTAACTGCTTTTATGTATGCATGCTATGATTAAAAAAACGAATGACGCAGAGGAACTAATTGTCCTTAATAGATTCAACTTATTCCATTTGTTTTCAAAGCCAAGACGAAAAGAAGCCATTTGTTCTATGCTCATTGATTCAATATGTAAAGCTTCAAGGCTGTTATTTAAAGGTATGTTACCAAAAAATGTAACGGCTATTACTCCAAACATATATAGAATAGTAGCTGACAGCACATATAAAAAATGAGCTGACTCAGAAGATAAAAATGATAATAAGGGCAACAGAATAATTAATCCCATAAAGCAAATTAAAAATATTGGATTTATTATTGCTCGATTCATAGACTGAAAAGCTTGAAGATAATTTTCATCCCTCACTTTTGAAATTCCGGGAGTAACTGAAATGGACCAAGTATAAAATAAACCTGCCATTAGTCCAGAAGTAAATGTTGTCACCATTAGGATTGTTGTATTCATTGTTTTTCTCCAATCGTTTTAACAAAACTAAGGGAAATGAAATACTAAAAATTGAACAAAACCGTCAAAGTAAATTAAGAGGTAATTATTGTGAGATTTGTTTTTGATATTCTTTGGGAGTTTTTCCGGTGAATTTTTTAAATGACCTTATAAAGTGAGATTGATCTGCAAATCCATTATCATAACCTATTTCTGTTAAATTAAAATAGTCTTCGTCAGTAATTTGTTTCATTGATGAACTGAACTGAATGATCTTTGCAAATTGCTTAGCTGTAACTCCTACTTCTTTTAAAAAATGTCTTTCCAAAGTTCTTTCTGTTACATGCAGTTTATCTCTTATGTTTTTAATACTTATTGAACCATTTGTATTAAGAATAAGATTAATTGCTAATTTCATTCTATAATCAGGATTAAGAGAAGCGTTTTCCAATAGTTCATTAAAATAGTTAGCTAGTATTTCTATTAAATCACTTTCATTATTTGTTTGATTTAACTCCAATAAAGTTTGAAGAGTATTTACACCTTTTATGAGTTTAAGATCATAACAATCATCATTTAATATTTTTGGATCAACACCCAAAAGTATTCTTGCAGCAAACGGATACATTCGTATACAGAGTAATTTATATGAGCCTAACACATTTAGAGAAATAGGCTCTATAGTTTGACCGTATAAATAAAAATTAGATAATTTTTTATTCCTTGGCATTAAGTAAAAAGGATTGTCTGATTTGGAATATATAATTCCTGGGAAACCGTCAGCATAAAAAGGAATTTTATTTTCGGAATTAATTAGATCGCTTTCTAGAATAAAGATGTCCTTTACAAAGGCCTCAAGACTTTTATGTATGGAAAGTTGTTTCACAAATATCTTTTCTAATTGCAACAAATAAATAATTGTCTCAATTTAAAATTATTTTTATAAACTTTCTGACTATTAGAAGAGATTTATCCAATAATTAATTGGTAAATATTATCAATAGGCAGACCCTTTTGGAGAGAATTAATTGAGCTATTGATTTTGAATTTTGTGTAAATAAATGTTTGAAACTATTAGTAGTGCTATGAAGAAAACGTTTATTACTGTAATATATTGGATCTTTATGAGCTACGTGGGCAACAATTGTGGTAAGTAGAAATAATCCAGCTCCAGCATAAGCCCATTCTTTTATTGGTATTTGAGGGAGAAGTAATATAATTACTGCAATAATTTTTAAGATGACCAATTGAATTCAAAAAAAATCGGGAAATCAAAATGCTCTAAAACCTGTCTTCCTAATTTTGCATCAAAAATTAAATTCTAATTCAGTAAAATTAACTAATTAATCTTTGACATTTCATTTAATGTAAACTCTTCAACTGCACCATCTGTAGCTTTCATATAGTCAGTTAGGTGAGTACCGTTCATATGTTTTTGCCATAATTCTCGATTTTCCCAGTTTTCATAAAATAAGAATAAATTTGGATTTTCATTGTCTTGATGTAGATCGTAATTAATACATCCTTCTTCTTTCCTAGTAATAATAATTAATTTCATTAATTCATCTTTTACTAATTCTTGTTTTTCAGATTTTGCTAATATTTTTGCGACAATTGTTAATGAACTCATTTTGATATTCCTTATACTTTGGGCACACTATACTTATTATAGTAGCAAAACTAAGTATAGTTTATTAAATTTACAATAACTATACAATTAGATAGTATCTAATTATGCAAAAACAGAACAAAATAGAAGAATATAATTTTAACGGAAGAGTCTATCCATGTTGTACAAGTGTAACAATGGGCATTATTGGCGGCAAATGGAAAACAGTAATTCTATTTCACTTAATTGAAGGGCAGCAGCGATATAGTGAATTGAGAAAAAAAATGCCCCACGTAACCGAACGAGCTTTGAGTATGCAACTAAAAAAATTGGAAGAGGATGGAGTTATTAACAGAAAGGTTTACGTAGAAAAACCACCAATGAAAGTTGAATATGCACTTACAAGTTTTGGAGAAACGCTAATTCCATTGTTAAACTTAATTGCCGATTGGGGAAATTATGCTGTTGATAATTGTAGCCTGAATGGAGAAAATTAATTCAGTAAACGTAATATAAATGGAGGTTTTATGACTTCAAAAGAATCTGTTGATAATTTTCTTAAGTGTAAAAATCTTGCGGTTGTTGGTGTTTCTCGTAAAAGTGGAAAATTTGGAAATGCTATTTACAAGGAATTAAAGAAAAAGGGATTGAATATTTATGGGGTGAATCCAAGTCTTAAATTCATTGAAGGTGATAAGTGTTATAGTAATTTAAAGGAACTAGAGGGTAAAGTTGATGCTGTGGTAAACGTTGTTTCTCCAAACCAAACCACAAGCGTTGTAAAAGAAGCTAATGAAATTGGTGTTAAGAATATTTGGATGCAACAGGGCAGTGAATCGGAAGAGGCAATTAAATATTGCCAAGAAAATAAAATCAACGAAATTCATAAAGAATGTATATTAATGTTTGCGGATCCGGTTAAATCGATTCATGGAGTCCACAAATGGATTTGGAAAATTCTTGGTAAACTGCCAAACTAAAATTTTGGTTGTTGTCATTTCGAATCCCAACATAGTTGGGTGAGAAATCCTTAAAGATCTCTCAGTCGCTACTCTCTTTTGAGATGACAAGTACTTTCTTGTGTCATCCCGATTTTTTTTATCTAGGATCTATTTAATATTTTATGGATTGCCAATCTAATTGGGAATAAGATATTTACAACAGAAAGGAAACGAAATGAAAAAACGGTGCACTTGGTGTGGAAGTGACCCACTATATGTAAAGTATCATGATGAAGAGTGGGGTGTTCCTGTACATGACGATCAAAAATTATTTGAAATGTTAATTTTGGAAGGTGCTCAAGCCGGCCTTAGCTGGATAACGGTTTTAAAGAAGCGGGAAAATTACAGAAAAGCATTCAACAATTTTGATGCTGTAAAAATCTCAAAATATTCCGATAAGAAAGTTGCTAAACTACTGGAGAATCCAGGAATAATTAGAAACCGTTTAAAAGTAAATTCAACTGTTTCTAATGCAAAAGCTTATTTAAAAATTCGGGAAGAGTTTGGAAATTTTGATAAATACATATGGCAGTTCGTTGATCATAGACCAATAGTTAACAAATTTAAAAAGTTGTCTGAAATACCGGCAAAGACAGAAATTTCTGATGCGATGAGTAAAGATCTCAAAAAACGGGGTTTTAAATTTGTCGGTTCAACCATTTGCTATGCATTCATGCAAGCCACGGGAATGGTAAATGACCATACGATAGATTGTTATAGATATAAGCAAAATAAATAGATTAATAATTAATCTAAGAATAATGGTCCGTCAATACGAGTAGGCAGGGATTCTATAATCACTTTTTTGAAAAACGGCTAAGATTTATTAATAAATTTTATAAACTTTAAATAAACAATTAACTACAGCTTACTTATTGGCTGTTAGTGACGCGGGCTTCTTTTATTGAATGTTAGTTTAATTAAGTATGTGAGTTGTATCATCTGTTCTTGTATTCCTTCCAAGAATTGTAATCTTTAGGAATATCTAGTTTTTTAAGCATCTTCCAAGCCTTAATAGCTTTTTGCCTTGTCGCTTCCGGTTCATTTTTTAAGTATTCTGCTAAAAAGTTTATGTATCTTCCGTGTGGAATTTTTTCAAAAGGTTTTTCTGTTTCGTTTAGTCGAATATACTCTTTCACTAAGTCACCATAGGTAATCTTATTACCTTTTGCAATTTGTTTTTCTCGCCAACGATTCAGTCTGTAGCTTACTCCTGATTTCTTTTTTAGTTTTGGTTTTATCTTAAGAGCTTCTTTTTCAATAAAACTTTTTGTTTCTTTATTATTTGTATAGTTGTTGATCGTTAAAGTTAATTTGAGCCCTAACTCATAGTCTTTTTTCCCTTTTTGCGCTATGTTTTTACGCCGTGGTGTAGCAATATCTCCTGTCCTCAAATATGTTTTTACTAACGTTTCAAGTTCGTCTTTGCGCAATTTAGAAGTATTAGCAATTCCAAGTTTTTTGCAAACAACTTTATTTCATTTGCATACCAATAACCATTATCAAATTGTTCTTCAGAAATACTTTTTGTTAGTTTTATTTTTTTATTCATATTCTTGTTTCTTTTCAACGACTGGTAATGTTAAGTGTAGTTTTTGTGATGTTTTTGGTGAAAATATAAGCATACCCTTTTTTGTAATATTCTTCCCAATCATTTTTCTTAATGCTTTTTCTGTATCAATTGGGTTATTATCTTTCTTTTGAAATATAAGTCTAAATTATTTTCAACTATCTTGAAGATATTATCTCTTCGCAAAATAATACTTTCAAAATTGTAATCTTGATCCGTAAATGCTATACTAGCATCTGCATTACTATTATTAACAACTTTAAATTTTCCAATCTTTCTTGTTTATTCGATACGTCCAGTCATTTTGATTGTTATTCATTAAGTGCGAATATTTCGTTTCAGTAATTCTAATTCCGCCTATTTTCTCGACTGCTTTCTGAGAACGAATATTATCTTTTCCTATATAGAAAATAATATCTTCCATTGTTTCAAAAGTGTAATTAATCATTAACTTCTTCATTGATTTATTAAATTTTCCACCCCAATAGTCTCTGGACAAAAATGACCAGCCGATTTCAATAGCGTTTTTTACATTCTTAACCGGTTTGAACCTTGTGCTTCCAATTATTTTATTATTTTCCTTATCAATTATAATAAGTGCCCCTTTTGATCTCAAAGAGTCATTAAAGAATTCCGAATAGGCGCTCTTCTTGTATCTTTCATTACATGGATGCTGTTCCCAAATCAAGGGATCTTTTGCTACTTCGTATAGTGAATCAAAATCATTTTCCCTAAGAGGTCTCAAGGTTATTAATTCGTCTTCTAATATTGGTTGTAAATTTATCATGTTAATAATTTTCATTATTTATATTTACTTTCAGTTTATAACTAAAGCCATTATTGAACAAAGCTTTTATGATGTGATATCAATCGTTAAATTTATTATCGTATCTGCTCTTTCCAATAAATTCTTGATAATCTGTTACTGATAAGATTTCATGAACAGCAGAATCCAAATCCGTTGCATGCGTGTAATAGTACTCAACAATTAACGCCTCAAGCACATATGCAATGTCTCTGGGTTGTCGAGGGTTTTTAGTTTTACTCCACATCCAGTCCTTTGTATCTTTACCTAACAAATCTTTTTTTCATGCTGTTTCATTTTATTTAGTCAATCAGAAAGTATTAAATCTTTTATGGGTATACACCATGAATTTTTTAACGAATCTACCTTTCCGCCCATTTCTTCCTGTACTACTTTATCAACTACAATTAAACCTTTTTGAGCCATTTCATTAAATGTATCTATTCCATTATTGGGGAAATTCTGTCTAGTTCTGTGAATGTTAAATTGATTTGAAAATTTTCTATTAAAGGCTCTTTCTACACCTTCTTTTCCAATCATAAAACCAAGTAAACCTCCCCAAGTTGCTGTTGGGTTATCGGAATCCCAGCCTGCTAGGGAACCTATTTTAATGGTTTCCACAATATCTCCTTTACCATAAAATAAGCTTACCAAACTGGCGGCAAAATTTATTCCGGCTGCGAAACAACCATTACAATACAAGTTTTTTGATGTAATCCTATACCCATCCTTTTCATTAACTTGGTATCTAAAATATATTGAATCTCTTGTTTGTTCCCATGAAATTCCGGACTCATACTTCACTTTTACATAATCATACATTTTGGCAGAGTAGGAACTATCAGGAAGTATTTTGCGAGCTTGATTAGCCATCCAAAATATCTGCTGATCAATTGAAGAATTTTTATCAACTCTAGATGCCAGAGAATGCATAATTACATAAAATTCAGAAATCCAAGCAGCGTTCTGCCTGGCCGTGGTACGAATTGGTAAATAAGCTATTTTTAGAGCAATTTTTGGTTTGGCTGGTGAGAATAATCCAAATATCTCTGTGGTAAGCTGAGCATCAATCATTTCAAAATGCTCATTCTTATTTGGGTTACTTGTTTCAGGAGGTAGAATACCCTCTTTCATTAAATCGAAAGCCTTTTGGTTAGAAACCCATAAGAAATTTTCTTCTTCGGACTTAATGTGTTCTAGCCAACCATCACGAATTTGGTTACTTGTCAGAATACTTGTTTGATTAGTGTATAAAAGGTGTTGATATATATACTCAATATCCGTATCATCATCTGCTCCCCAAATTTCCCTTTCGTTCCTGAAAACAAAATCTATTGAAGGTGATAGATCACTTGGTTTTCCTTCTCCCCAGATACTTGGTTGGTCGGCTCCTCCCCAATTTTTTCTTGTATAAAATGCTCCGGTTTGAATTTCTCCTATATTCCCGATTTTATCCATTTCAGTAACAAGCCCTGTCCAGTTGGCAATACATTCTCCCAGCCAGAAACCATATAACTGATCATAATATTTCGCTCGTGAAATAACAATCTGTTTTGAACCATCTTCGCAAGATTTGTAACCTGATTGGCTTGTATGATTTTCTTTGTATTTTGTATCGCAGCCACCAGAATAGAGTATTAAAACAACTGAAATTATACAAAGGTGGTTGTATTTAAAGATATTCATTAAATTTCTGATAACGGTCCATGCTATGATTTATAAATTAAACTTTGCTTTTTTTGCTACAAAGAATCATAATCATTGTTGTGTTTTGTATTAATTATAAATTAAATGACAGTTTTATTCCTTCTGTAATCATGTCTATTCCGATTATTGCAAGTATAAGTCCCATTATTTTCCCAACAACAGCAATTAAGCTATGTCCTATTTTTTCAACGATTACGTCACTGTATATGAAAGCCAAATATGTAAGAAATATCATAATGGCAAAGACTGTAATAACTATGCATATATGCACAAAACTTGCGTTAGTTACAAAATTCATAGCTGTGACAATAGTGCCTGGACCGGCAAGAATAGGAATAGATAACGGTGATATAGCTACATTATTATTTTCATACTTATTTGCAGTATTGTGAACTTTTGATTTTTGGGACATCAACATCTCAAACCCGACATAGAAGATTAGTATTCCACCTGTTATTTTAAAAGCAGGAATTGTAATACCAAAAAGTTCAAAGATGTATTTACCTAAAACCGCAAATGAAGTAACGATAATAAATGCGGTTATAGTGGATGTTTTCGCAATCTTCCGTTTAGTCAATTTGTCCTCACCTTCTACTAATCCTAAAAAGATTGGAGTATTGGCTATTGGATTCATAATTGCAAAAAAACCTGTGAATACAGTCAAGGTAAACGTAAGAAGTTCTGTCATAATATTTATATTTTTTTAAAAATTACTAATATTCTTCATTTTCTATACTAAAATGAAGTACAATAAATTATTTTCTGAAATATAATAATTTAATTTTATCAGTTTACTTCTGATAGTAATGAGTTTTAGCAGGTTTACGTATGAAAAATGATATATTAAAATTATATATCTCAAAATGATTTATACAAATACCATTATTTTAGAAAAGTAAAAATTATTCATTTAATTTTATCAAAAAGTCAATCAAGCAAGGTTCTACTTTGCTAGACGAAAACCAAGCGTTGGTAATCGTAAAGATGACCCTCTCCCATTCCTATCTCTAGCTCTTACACTACTAATGCGATTACCAAATGTTCCTCCTCGTAAAACCCTAGAATCGAATTCCTTCCCAATATAATCACAAGGATATGGTAATTTATAGTTACTACACCATTCCCAGATATTTCCACTCATATCATAAATTCCAAGTTCATTTGGTTTAAGCATCCCGACCGGATGCGGCTTGTTTTCTGAATTCCCAGAGAACCAAGCAACTTGCTCTGCGTTGTTACTTCCGCTATATGTATAATTTTTACTTTTCAATCCGCCCCTTGCTGCAAATTCCCATTCTTCTTCAGTTGGCAAACGATAATTTTCGGAATACTTAGAATTCGCTTTTTTAATATATTCTTGAATATCATCCCAGGAAACTTGGTTTATAGGACAATCATCACAATCTTTTAAATTGCTGGGGTTAGTTCCCATAATTTCAATCCAATCTGTTTGTGTAACTTCATACTTTCCAATATAAAAATCTTCTACTGTTACTGGATGTGGGCACTCATCAGCAATTCTTAATTCCAGAGAACCTCCATCATTTACACTATCATCGCCTCCCATAATATATTCACCTCCTTGAACATACACCATTTCAAATCCAGACTTATCCTTTTTCGTTTTTTGTAATACACCTACATTTTGGGAGTTTTTTGGTTTTATTATTTCTACTAATTCAATTTCGTAAACTAATGTAGAATCAGGAGATAAAAATTTTGGATATTGTTTTCTTTTACTCAAAGCAGGTGGGATTATTAGTTTCCGGATTTCTCCAACTTGCATTCCTCTAATACCTTCATCTACCCCATCAATAGCTTGTTTTCCACCAATGAGAAATTTTGGGAGATTGTCCATGCCATTTGTAGAATATAACAAAGTCCCGTCGATATAGCTCATACTCTCATGGACTCTGACTTGATCCCCTTTTTTTGCTTTGTCTCCCTCACCAATTTTTAAAATTTCGTATCGTAATCCGGACGGTGTTGTTATCTCATTATTTTTTTGATTGATATTACAAATCAATGTATTCAATGATAAAGTGAAAATTATTGTCGTGAGTTTATAATTTTTCATAATTGATTGCTTAGTTTCTTATTTAATGTTTTTCTTAATGTGCGATAACGGTTTAAATTAACGCCATTTTAATGATGTTTATTTTCTCTTGGCAATAGTTTTTTGAATACAAATTCCAGAACAGCATCCCTATTGTTTAAAATGTCCTGTACAGAATTTGATATTTGATAATCCGGAACAACACTTCTTTTTTGGATATGTTCATCCATAGCATATTCCGCGTGCAGAAGGGGTAAATAGATTGCTGTTTCGGTATGGTCTCCTTTAATAGAGATTTGGCGTACTCCATTGCTAATGCCTGCATATCCATAAGTTTCTTCTCCTACAAAAGCGGCATCCGTATATTCCTTTAATAAACCTGCTGCAATACCGGCAGCTGAAGTTGTTCCACCGTTAATTAAGACAATCAATCTTCCGGTATAACGATATTCCTTAATCGGATTGTAATTCATCAAATCACGCAATACTTCGGATTTTGTTACCTTAAAAGTACTGTCTTTTTTTGGTATTAATCCAAAGTAGTCATCCAACTTAAGCGTATCTCCGGTTATTCCCAAGAAGTACTCATCATTGCCCAAGGTTAATATTTCTTTTGCAGGAGTAATGGGTTTATCAATGAAGTATTGAAGCAAGTAAGCTGCATTACTAGCCTTTCCACCTCCATTATCTCTTAAATCGATTATTAAGTTTTGAATATTCTTATCGGAAATTTCTTCAAAACATTTTTTATAGAAATCCGGATAGGTATTTTCAGGCTCATCATAGCCATCCTTAAAAAATCGACTAATTTTCAGATAAGCATAATTTTCCTTCTCTTTCATCTCAAAGTTGAAGGCTTCTTCTGCTATATTTTTGGATGGATATTTTTTAGACTCTATCGTTCCATAGGTCTCTTTTGAAATTGCGTCAATTTTTGCTGTTACTATTTTCTTTGATTTATAGTCACGATACACAAGATTGTACAAAGATTGTTCTCCATATATCTCAGGAAAAAGTCTATTGAATGATTTGTAAGGTCCTCCCAACCAATGATGCATACCGCTATGACTTTTACCATCCGAAGAATAATGCGCTAAGATTTCAAAAATAATCTCATTGCTTAAATGACCGTCTAATGCTAGAATTTCAGACCCCTCAGAGATTTTTAGGGAACTCATGTTTTTCATGATAAAAATACGCTCGTTCCTAATATAAACTTGAAAGGGAAGCCTTTTTTGATTATTGATAATACTGCCTAGTTTACCAAATGCATATGCTTGCGTATGTCCGTCATGGATACTCGCTATCATCTTAAGAACAATCTTATAAAATGCTGTTGCCTCCAGAGGTTTGGAAGTTTCCAACATCAAATTATTTACTATTTGTTCAAAATCTTCATGACTTTGATGCGTATAGGTCCCCGGATGGATTTTAATTAGTGCTGTTTTAAACTTACTGAGATCAGCTTGCATTTGTTCAGGTTGGTAAACAATTGATTTCTGTGCCCATCCTGTTGCCATAAGCATGCTGAGGAAGCTTATCAAAATTACTTTGTATATTTTATCCACTTTTGTTCCCATCTTAGTTTTGTTATTATTGCTTCATAGATCGAAATTTCATTACATATAACTGTTTGTTTATGAATTGTAGCAGGGTCTAAGTCACAAGTACTTCACTTAGATACTAAACGTTTAGTTCATAATTAAGTACTAATCTATTATTTATAAACTGTGTTGTGTGTCGTTTAATTTTTATCGTTAAATCTTAGCCAGGTAACATTTCCAGTAATTTCAGATAATTCGAGCTCTTTTTTTAAGTTATTTCTCAAACTGTTAATCAAAGGGTCAAGTTCAAATATTCCACATCCAGCTATCGTAATTTCTTTTTTCTTTTGAGATGATTTTCTCTTAATTATAAAATAATTAACTATTAGCTATCCTAAAACAGCTAAAATTATCGTAACGGTTATTTTAACGAAGTCCATCAATTTTGATCAGTATTAGTTATTTTGGAATACACCACAACTTATTGCTTCCCGCAATAATAAGAATTTAGATTTAATTTTGTAAGTCTACTGCGGATATTCAAATTAAATGATTAATATAATGAATGAATAGGGATAAAGTAAAGCTGTTTTGGAAAGTCCTTTTTCTGAAAAATTATGCTTCTTAAGCATTGAATATCTATAGATTAGAAATTAATTATAATTTTAACAGGTATAATTTTCTTTTATTTATCAGTCAAGGATATTGCCATTTCAATTGCAGGATCAGTATGTTCCAATTCGAAAATTGATTTATAGAAATCCCTCCAATCCTTGGAATATTTGATTAAATAATTCGGTGGAATCCCTGTATACTCATAATTTTCTTTATTTGGTGTTTCATAAATTTCATTTGATAGTCCAAAACGCCATCCATTAGGTAATTTTTTTTGCAGTACATCGGAAAAGATCCCCATTGTATTAGAACCGACCTTTACCATGTTTGGCAATTCCAAAGAACCTAATATCATTGTTTCGGCAGAACTCCCGGTTTGAGGACTTGTTAATAATATAACTTTTCCCTCATAGTTTTTTGGGGAAGGTTTTACAAATACTTCACTTTCAAATGCACTATTAGTTCCCGTCCAAACTTTTTTTGTAAAAATTTTTGTTTCTTTATTTGTAAAGTGTGATAAAATGTCAAGGGCAACTTGATCGGTACCTCCAGGATTGAATCTTAAATCTATAATAATACCCGATGAGTTAGATAATTCTTGCATAATAGAATCCATAACAACATTTGCCCCATTTATTTCTCCTCGCAAATACTGGCCCAGAGTTTTTCCTTCTTCAATATCTTTAAAAACCCTAGTCCAATGTTTTTGCCAATATTCTGACGAGCCAAGACTATCTGAAATATGTATATCTTGGGAAAAGCCATTCATGCCGTTAATTTGAATATAGCCAACCTCTTTATTTAATTTACCCCATATCATTAAATCTTTATGGTATGTTTTGAATTTAGCTTTTAAGTATAATTTCAAAACATTTTGAAGAGATTTTTCCCTAGCGGTAGGGTAATCATATTCGAATTCTTCCGGAGCAATATCTTCAAGTCTACTTTTTTTTATTTTCTTTTTTTGATACGAATTTCTTAATTCCTCAGGAACTCGCAAACTTATATGACCATCATTTATAGAATCTAAAATTTCCCTAAAATAGCTATATAGCTCTTCATTGCTAGTGCTCTTTGAAACACGCGGACTATAATCCTTATAAATGCTGTCCCAATTAACGCCACGTAGTGAAGAATAGGCATAATTTTCTTTAAAGGTATGCCAAAATATCTCAAAATTTAGTTTTGGTTGATTAGAAGATGTTATAGGATTTTCACAACGCTTTAACGGCTCTTTGAGTCTATTGAATTTATAGGATGTAATTCCATATTTCAGAATCATTGATTCTGAAGAGAGTTTTTCAATATTATATAAGTCTAATAATGTATTTAATGGACCAGACCAGCCATTAAGAGTCATTGATGAAGAAGGTTGGCAAGAGATTTTAGTAATATCATACATTTTATACACCAGATCAGATATTTCTAAATAAATACCATAGCCTTCTTGAATCCAATAACCATCTATATCCTTATTTGATTGTGAAAAGTATTTTTGAGTAAGTAAAACTAAAATGATTAATATGATATTCTTTTTCATAGCTACCTGTTTTTAAACGTATATAAGTAGAGACGATTGAAGCTGATTATATGTTACAGTTTTAATACTAAAAATCTTTTTTTGATAAATAGTTGATGAGATCATAAATTTGCCGAATTGTACCCATATTTGTTAAAACTGGTATCGTTCGTTTTCAGTAAGAATTAGTTTAATTCTTGTCCTAGTGTTTCCATTATTTATAGTTTTCAATTTGCTTCGTCAGGAATTCCTTCCTATTGATATTTAGGCTCATATTTTGACGTAACTTTAAATTCGAGTTTAGGATAATATTGTTTATGTCCTAAAACAATAATAAAAGGGACAGTCAAATATTAATTCCTTACAACAACTTACCAGATGTAAGCTAGTGTTTAATTTGCCACGCTATCCTTAACGTTATTTCATAAGTGCGGCAACTAACCTTTAATTATTGTACAATATTCAAATTCAATATTTAGCATCAGACAAAAGTACTTTTTTACTATCAAAAGCTGAACTCAGTTATTGATAATGGATTAACTCCAAAATTTGAGTGCTATGATATTTGCGTTCTAACTTGAGATATGTTTATTCCTAAAAACTTAAAAAGCTTTATTGAAACTGGGATTGGTAAACCTTACCAAATCTAAATTTCGAATATGATTTGTTTAGGAGGTTTTAAATTCCGGGCAGTCAATTCGTATTTCTTTATCCATTAAATCCGTCTCTAATAAATTACAGAAGTGTTTCCTTTTTTTAATTTCATAAAATCCACAAGCGTAACAAGTTCTTTGTACGTTTAATATTCCATTTCTATTTAATTTGTAAATTAATTTATTTACAGATGAGTAAAGTGTAATTAGTTCTTTTTCTGCAGTATCATTTATTGTATTTTTTATAGGAATAGCATATTCTTCAGTTTTTTTTACAATTTTGGTTCCCTCATTTGTTGGAATAATACTATAACCTCGGTTATCGGTTGTAGATAAATTTTTCTTAACTAGATTTTTTATTATTAATACTTTTACGGCATCGCTTATTGTTGGTTTTGTAACATTAAATTCTTTGGCTAAATAACTTACATTACATAATTCTTGTTTATGATATGTAATGAATATTAGAATTTGGATTTGAATCGGACTGATTCCAATCGTTTTAGCATGTTGTCGAAGCAATGCTTTGAATGCCTCGGAAATGCGTTCTAGTCCAATAACAATTTTACTTGAAATACTCTTTTCTTGGTACTCGGTATTGAATATGCTTTCTCTCATTTAACTAAATGCCTGTTAACAATACTGTAATAACAGGCAAGTTAGTAATCCTAATTATTTATTTCAAGATGATTATGTTATAAGGAAACTAATCAATCTTACTTTTAACCTTTTACATCATTTATTGATGCACCAAAGTTTATGTGTAATACCGCTCCATTTGGCGTAACTAGTGCGGGAACAGATTCAACGCCGGCTGTTTCTGCCTCTGGAATTCTAGATTTATTTTCTCCAATATTCACAACTTCAACATTAGAAGAATCTAAAAGATTAAGAAGTTCATTTTCTGCACTTACACATACTGAACATCCTGCGTGGTAAAAAATTGATTTATTCATTTTGACTCCTATTGTTTATAAATGTAATAACGATATCGTCGGGATAAATATAGTAAGGAATCCTAACTAATACAAATAATATGCAAATTTTATTTTTTGAGTAAAGTCCATTTTATTTATCAATTTGTAATGTTTTGGTGTCGTTCTTGAATGATGGTTCTGCTTTGTTGTGCGTTCGTGTTTTTTATTCCTTAACTCACATTTTTTTCTTAATTACCATAGTTGAACAAATTACTTTGTTTTCAAGAATATCGTTTTCTTCTTCTTGTTTTTTTACATAATCAAGAAAAAGTCTTTTTTTATCGGGATATTTATCAATTAATTCATAACATCTTTTTTTCAGTTTCTCGAAAATATAGTCACCCGAATCCTTGATATTTTCCTTTTGGATTACATCATTTTCTATTAGTTGCATCTGAGCCGAATCAATTTGTTGAATAATCGTTTCAAGTTTTTGAATTAATGGATGGTGATAATTACTATTATTCTCAATGTACCCGTCATCAATTATGAAAATCCCGTTGTCGTTAAAACATTTTGACAAAGTTGTTAAAGTTGTGTAATAATCTCCGAAAGCTGGTCCAATAGCTCCCAGTATTATTATGTCATAAGTCGATATGGATTTAACCTTTTCTCTAATATCACCAATCTCGAATTCACACAAATGCTCCACTTTATACTCTATTGCTTTTTCTTGAGCATAATCTATAAATTCGGGGATAGCATCTATTCCGTAACAATGGCATCCGATTTTTTTTGCAATTTTTATTGAAACGGCCCCCTTCCCACAACCTAAATCAAGGACTTTTAAGTTATTACAGATAGTAAATTGGTTGCTAATTAATCTGATAATAACGTCTGGGTCAGCCCCAATTTTCCAGAGGTCTTGAAGTATATAAGGAAAATAAGAAAAAAGCTCTTTATCAGAACCATCCATTGCAGTTACTACACTTTCTTCTATTGTTTTCATACTTAATTTTGTTGTAAATTCCTGAAGTGTATGGTCTCTATAGTTATTCAATTTTAAACTGAATTTGATCTATAGCTTCCACTAATCGTATTAATTGTAGTTCCCTTCATTAAGAGGTTATTTTTCCCCAATATCCTCATTCCAAAGTTCAGGATTTGATTCAATAAATTCTTTCATGATCCTTTTACATTCTTCATTGTTTAAAACAATGACTTCAACCCCTCTTTCTTTCAGCAGTTCTTCCTCACCTAAAAAAGTCTGATTTTCTCCAATAACTACTTTAGGAATTTTATAAAGTAAAATAGCTCCTGAACACATTGAGCAAGGGGATAAAGTTGTGTACAAAGTACATTGAGAATAAGCAGCTGCAGGTTGTCTGCCGGCATTTTCCAAAGCATCCATTTCGCCATGTAAAATGGCACTTCCCTTTTGAACACGATGATTATGTCCTCGACCAATAATTTCGTTCTTATAGACCAACACCGACCCAATTGGTATTCCACCTTCACTTAATCCAATTTGGGCCTCATCAATTGCTGCTTGTAAGAATTTATTCATGATAATGATAGTAAGTTTTTAAGCTTAAGATAAAGAATATGTGCGTAAATAACTAAATCCCGGAAATCAATATAGAAAGACAATAGATTATCGCCAACATACTATTTTCCGCAACAATAACAATTTAAATTTATTACTTATTGATAAAATAATTATTGTCTTGAATGAATAAAAACAAAGTGAAGACGTTTTAGAAAATCCTTAATCTGAAAAATTATGATTCTCAAATATTTAATACTTATGTAAAAATTATTGACAGTAGTTTTTATTTATCTTTTACTATTCTAAATCCGAACCCATCGTTTCTGGTATTTCTTGGTGATTGGTATCTCACTTCCGGCATATGAATTCCAAATTCTAAAGGTCTTCCATTTTCTCCATGTGTATCGTAATACCAACTTATTCCTTTAGAAATTTTATATTTTCCATCAGGTGGCCCTTTGGGATTTAATTTACTTACTAAACTGTCTTTCTCTGGGTTATACCAATCATATACCCATTCCCCTACATTTCCAGTCATATCATATATTCCTAATTCGTTTGGTTTAAGAAGCCCAACTGCATGAAAAGTGCTGTCAGAGTTTTCTCCAACCCATCCTACCTCAATTGGATTATTACTGCCGCTATATCTATAGCCTTTACTTTTCTGTCCTCCTTTTGCCGCATATTCCCATTCTGCCTCGGTTGGTAATCTACCGCCAGTCCACTTTGCAAATTCATTAGCTTCATCCCAAGTTGCTAACATAGGTTTTTTGTCTTCCCATTGATAATACACTTTTTTTCCATGGGCGGATTCAATAGGGGGTTCAGGCATCTTCTTATTTGTACTATTACAGAATTTTCTAAATTGTTCAACTGTAATCTCATGTTTGCTGATATAAAAGTCGCTTATCTCAACAATTCGATTTGGGCTTGTAAAACCATATATAGTGTCACATTTTGGACTTACAATAAATTGGTTTTTTCCTTGTTCAAATCCGCCACCTTTAACATAGATCCAGTCAATTTTATTATCATCCTTATAAAACTCACATGTACAAAGTATTATAGTACTTACCAATATTAGAATATTATGTTTTGAAATTTTCATTTTCTTAAAATACCACCAAAGGCTAGTAAAATTGTGCGTTGTTTATTTTTTTTTCATGGTTATTTCAATTATTTTATCACATAAATAACGATGCATTATTTTGGATGTTTTGTGTAGTTGTTTATTGTTTTTTGCCTAACCACCTTATCGAATTTAAAAGTAATTCGGCATTATCGCATTCAGGATCATGGATTGTTACAGGTATTTTTTCACCGTCAATTAGTAAATCCAAACTTCTGAAAATTCCTTGGTCCGTGCAGACTATGATTCTCCCGTCACCATATTCAAAGCCTATCATCCCTGCATATGAATCTGAATTCTCTTCAATGTCAGGGCTTCCGTCTTTTGTTGGAGTAAAATTTATCGTATTATTTGGAAATGATAATATATTATCTTCAGGATTTCTAAATATTGCAGCCCCGCATAAAAACTTGATAGTATCCGGCAAGAGGTCATCGGAAATTCTTGTTGTGAAAACAGGGTGGTTGATATTCAACATTTTATTTTTTTGAGTCATAATAAAATGGCTGCAATCTCCACAATTATGTCCCGGGGAATGAGGATGGTATGCATAACCATCTCTAAACTTTATACTAAAAGCTTCTAAAAGAGATAAAGCACCACTGCCTCCTGGAAAATGGCTTAGGAATAAAAAAAGACTACCCCCATTGTATACATATTTGGCAATACCTAATACCTCATCATCTTTTAGTGGCGACTTATATAGAAGCTCTTCTTTTTCCCCATCATTCAACACAATTTTTTCATTAGGCATGCCGTGAAGAATTAATATACCTAGTTTATCTTCATGGAGATTGGTCGAGTCAAGAGACTTATTAGTGAATTGAATATCAAACCCATCAGCCGCAATTATTCTTAACATTTCTCTTGCAGTCTCTTTGCCATATGGTAGTGAATAAATTGTATTATGAGATTGATCGATTAACACCTTTATATTATTAATTACATTAAGCGGCTTGAATTTAAAATTATAAATAGTGTCAAATTCAGCCTCTACTGTTCCTTGCCCTAACACCAAACTAAGCGGTATAAAAAATAATATACTGTAAAATATTTGTTTCATATTCTTATACATAGTTAGCAGTATCCTTTTGATTATGAATTGTTGAATCTTGTTGCTTACAATAAATAAGGCTTATAGTCAAAAATAATAAAATGCAATTTTTTTTAATATATTTAGTTTTTTTATGTTATTGCTAACGACCCAGATGGCACTGTGCCTTTAAGTCATTAAATATAATCTAAAATAGCTGATTTGCACGTTAGTTTCAAATAGTTGACAATGCATGCGCTATATCAGTTGTTAGATTTAGTTTCTCTTTTTATGTTTTGAGGGTTTGTAGTTAAAAGTTGATGCAAAATAGATCCAGTTATGATTTAGAAGAACTTCTGATATAGACTTCGATAAAAAATGCCGAAATGAGCAAGATCAGTAACTGAATCCACAAACCCACCTGATCCATTTCGAAGGAGAAATAGATGTTTCCAGATTCACTTTCAACGAGTTTCCAAATTGGAGTGTAAAGCTCTTTCATTCCGCACACGGCTTGTGAGATGTTCAGTGCAAAGTGGAATCCGGTAGGGAAGGCGATCCCTTGAGTCCAAATAGCCATCAAGCCGTAAACCACTCCCCAAATTCCGGGCCCCAGAAAGGTGCCTAAAAGATTACCCCCTGGGATAAAATGATAAAGTGCAAAAGCGATGGCTCCAATGTAGATTGTAAATCTAATACCAAAGGATTTACGCAATTTTATAAGTGGATAAGACCGAAATGCAATCTCTTCCATCCATGCCTGTGGGATAAGTGCGATAGATGATAATAGGAGGGCGTTCCATAGATCAACGGATGGGACAAAACTCAATGTCATGGGCGTAAAATTCACAATTGCCGCTATGATCAGTCCGAAGATTATTACTCCAGCAAGGAAACCTTTAAAAAACTTCGGCAAGGTTTTTCCCTGCAAAATAAGTCCGATATCCCTGAATCTCTCTTTATCTAGCTTAAGCGCACTATAAGTGATGATAAAGGCGAATATGAGCCCGAAAACGCCGAGCGTGTAAGGACGAATGGATTGCGGGAGAAATGATCCAAGAAAATAAGAACATACCAATGAAAGCATGAAGATGGTCCAAAATAATATACTCTTTATCAATGGGTGCGATAATAGTTTCATAAAAATAAAATTGTTTGTTTCTGGTAATTTAACAAATACATAACTCTCCTATTGCATAAAGGTTAAGAGCTACGAGCTCATCAGAATCGTTCTTACTTCTTCCAAAAATTTCATGGCAGATCTAATTAAAGCTACCGTTTCGGCTATGGCTTTTTGCGAATGTTTCGTGAGAATAATTCCTATTTGACCAAACTATTATTGTAAGGTAGAAATTTTCGGTCAGAAAATTCAGTTGTAATAAATTATGGACACAGTTAGCAGTTGCTTTTTTCTTTTAATAATTTAATAATTATTCCGAGTTGTCCCAAATGATAAATATCATGCTGAAGCATTCCATTCAGTACAAACTTGTATTCATATTGACCTTTAAAATCGGGATCATAATATTTTTCATAAAAAAAATTGTCATCTTTTCTTTTTAATAAATCAATCAATTCTGATAAACTTTTGTTATACTCCGATTTGATTTTATCCCATCCGATAATTTCAAGCTTGTCATTAGTCAACCAATTTTCTTCACAATCGTCTGTCTTGCTTCCATTTCCCGTTTTAATTTTTAAAATGGTTTCTTTTCGCCATAATGTCAGATGGGAAATTATTTCAGCGATGCTATGTAGGTTTTCAATTGGTCTTACGAAAATTAAATTTTTATCAATTTGACTCAATTTACTTTCATAGTTACTACCTATCCATAATTTGCCTTTTTGAACTTTAATCAATTGCTCAACAATATTTTCTATCTGGCTTTTCACTCTAATTAACTGCTAACCATTTTGATATGCCTAGTAAGGGATTTCATAGCGCTTCCGATTCATTTTATTGCTAATTTTTTTACTTGTATTAACTTTCAATTAACCACCAAAATATTATTGGGCATAGCCCTTATTGGTGGTAGTGTTTAATAGTATTTATCAATTCCTCCAAATCCTTTTATAAATTTATTTTCATGTGTTTTATTTATAAAATTCTGAATTCTTTTATCAAACTCTTCCGGTCGTTTGCGGGCACTATCGATGTATGCAATTCGTATTCGTTTATATGATTCCGAGAATTTTTGGTAATTATTCCAAACTGTAATATCACTTTTGATTTTTGTTATTATATCAGCGGGGAAATCATACTCTTCATTTATAATTGGCTTTGGGGAACTCTTTATGGAGGGGTGTATCATTCCATTCTTAAAAAGCCGTTTAATTCTTTCCTTATTCGCTTGTGAATAACTGCTTTTAGCACGTCTAACTGTAAACCGTTGAATAGTGTTGTCTTTGTCTAGTGATTTTACAGTACTATCAATCCAACCAAAACAAAGAGCTTCTTCTACAGCTGTATTATATTCAATCCTTTGTTTTCCGGAAGATTTCTTCGGATAGATTAACCATATTTCCTTTTTGTCTTTGAAGTTCTCTGAGGGCCAGCTTCTCCATTGCTCTCTTTCGGTTATGTATATTGTTTCGAGCTCTTTCATTTTTTATTACAATAAACGCATGTTAGCAAGCGTAATTTATATTTTTCCATGTTTAAGTAGATGTCTCTTAAAGTCACAATTCAAATTCAATCTCATGTTTTATTGATATATCATCATCCCCAAATTTAGGAATCTCAGGTTTTAGTTTTCTAAAATTGTCCATAGAATCTTTGTAGAATCCTACCTGTTCAAATTCTCTTTTTTGATAGAACCGGATTACTTTTGCGTTATCGTTTGTCGTTATCAGCCATACTCGTTTGTAATTGCTAATTTGTGCTTTGACAAGTGCACGCCAAGCTGAAAATGCTGTTGGAACTTTCAGAATAGGCAAGAACAAGCAATTACTTATAGCCATTGTTAGCCTTAGTTGTTAAATTCATCAGTTTTATAAACTTGATTTATTGAATCCAATAAGCCCTTAGTATCGTCTGCTAAAATCTTCCTTACACCAATGATGATGTTCCCCATTCGAATTTTACATTTAAGAGTTCATTGAATGCACTTATAAAGTCAAATTCATAAATGTTATTCCAAAAAACTTATTATTAAGTGCAACGTTTAGTATATGGCTAGTAGAGCAGGTGTTGAGTGCTTTACTTTCCGTTTAACACTAGCAAAAATCTTTTACTTTTTTTAATGCCAAATCCAAAAGATTTGGCGGATTTCGTAAACACACCCAAACCTTTACGCTAGTACTTTATCACACTTTTTGCTATAACCGTTGTTGTAAGCCGTTTTATTTTACAAGTGATATTGCGATTCCATCATAATCCTTTATTCCGACTTGTTGCAAAACCGATGAAATTACTTTGTCGTTTTTAGCAAGCATTTGATTATATGCTCTTACCCCAAAAACTTTTTCGTCCGAACTATTTTCGTTCAGCACTTTTCCATCTCGAATAACATTGTCCGCAATAATCAAAGAACCTTTTCTAGCGTGTTTAAACGCCCAATCAAAATATGTTATATAATTTGGTTTGTCTGCGTCCATAAAAAAAAGGTCGACTGGTTCTCCTTTAAGGTCGATTTGGTTTAATAATTCCAATGCGTTCCCAGTTTTGATTTCTACATTATTTGTAAGTCCAGCTTTTTCAATATTCCGTTTGGCAACCTTGGCGAAACCCTTTTCGATTTCAATGGAAATAACTTTTCCTTTTCCATCTATCGCTCTACCCAACCAAATAGTGCTATATCCACCTAAAGTTCCAATTTCTATTATATTTTTTGCTTTACACATTTTAGCAAGCAAATACAAAAATTGACCTTGATTTGCCGAAACCGAATGTTCTGGCATTCCATTTTCGACTATTGATGATTCTGTTTCTTTTAGAATTCTATCCTCCAAAGAGAAGATTTCACTCAGGTAGTTATCTACTTTTCCAAAAATAGTTTCTTTCATTCGTAAAGTTCGTTTTTAAATGACCTACAACGATTTGGCTATGACTCCGTTGTGGAGAAATTCGGTAAAATTTCGTTGTAGGAATCGCAGCGATTTAAAGTTACTGTTTTTTTGATTTATTACCATAGTTAGCAATGGATTATAGCTCTTGTTGGCAGTAGTATTTATTTTGGTTCAAGACTCATTACGTAATCATAACTTTCGTCCAAATATTTCGCTACGTTGTCTAAATCTTCAAGCATTTTTTCAGGTATCAATACATAGCCGTGCATTATAGAGTTGTACGATTTGAAAATTGTCGAATCAAATTCTTCAATGTATTTCTTCTGAATTTCTTTTGAAAACCGTATCCCTATTTCCCCCGCTTTATTTAGCAATGAAAACATGTGTCCGTTTGCCGAGGTATAAGGCATTGTTTTACCTTTCCTTTCAAATCTTGGACATTTGGCAACTAATTCATCATATATTTTTAGTTTTTCTTCCCACATATCTATTGTTTTTCAACGAAATCTTTAAATTGTCTCATCCACTTTTCCCCTTGCTTTCTGTACATATTCGGAAATAGAATTGACATAAGTTTTGGCATTAACCAATTTATTCGGGTATACTCAAATTCATACTCGTATCTTGTACGGTTATTTTCTAAGAGAATGAATTTGCATCTCATAAAATTATCCATATGCCTATGGTGATAACTTGACTCGAAAGATTCCGGAAGTCGGTTTGCAATTATAGTTTCGGTCAACTCCATATCTCTGTTACCGAACTTATAAAACATTTTTGATATAGCTCCATCTTTTCCTAATTCACCGCTTATCAAATTTTTTGCGATAAAGCCGTCTTGATACTCTCCAAGATATTTTGGGTCGGCGAAGTATTTTACAACTTCCTCTCTTGATTTAGCTATTTCTATTGAACCTTTGTATTTCATATTATTCTATTTTATTTACGCCAATGGTCTCGTATATGGCTTGTGGTGCTTTTTTATCCTAATTTGGTTTTAGAAAATTAGATTATCCAGCTCCCAATGTTTTTCTTTAATCAAGCTTAATGCGAAAGCTCCAGCTGAAGCTGTATATACGGAGAAGTCAAATGCCCCTTTAATTCCTGTAGAGAAAGTCATAGCTAATGTAAATAGGAGTAAAATAAATCCACTCAATTTTGCAAACAGTTCTGTTTTAAATCCAACAATTAAACACAAAGCAAAAATAACTTCCGCTGTTGTTGCAATAATTCCAATTGCAGCAATCGTTGACGTTGGAAACCAAGGATTAATTAATTCAGTATACTCCAAAAAGCTATTCCAATTTCCCCAAACTGAAACCTCTTTATTCCATATTCCAAATCTGTCGGCAACTGCCGATAAGAATCCAGATGCAATTACAAGTCTCAAAAAGAGCTTGATTATTTTATTATTCATCTTTTTTAATTCAGTAAGTTAAGTATATTTTGATTGTTAGTTTTAAATGCACGACTTATTATTTCCTGCAAAAATAAGAATTTTGAACCGAATTAGGTCTATTGCGTCTACTAATCATATCAATTTTAGTTTTCTTCATGAAGAAGTTATTTCTCACCGATATCTTCATTCCAAAGTTCAGGATTAGATTTTATAAATTCTTTCATTAGTTTTTTACATTCGTCATTGTCTAAAACAATAACTTCAATCCCTCTTTTTTTCAACAGTTCTTCTTCGCCCAAAAAGGTTTGGTTTTCTCCAATTACTACTTTAGGAATTTTATAAAGTAGAATGGTACCCGAACACATTGAGCAAGGAGATAAAGTTGTGTACAAAGTGCATTGAGAATAAACATCGGCAGGTTGACGGCCGGCATTTTCCAAAGCATCCATTTCTCCATGTAAAATTACACTTCCTTTTTGGACACGATGATTATGTCCTCTGCCAATAATTTTGTTCTTATAAACCAACACCGAACCAATAGGAATTCCACCTTCACTTAATCCGATTTTAGCCTCATCAATTGCTGCTTGTAAAAATTTATCCATGATAATGATAGTAAGTTTTTAAGTTAAAGATAAAGAATATGTAAGTAAAATTTAATAAGAAGTCCATAGAATGGCTCTATATATTAGATTTTTGTAGTTTAAATCCAAATGAGCAGATTTGGCATGGCCAGGTTGAATAACTACTACCTTTGACTTATCGAAAAGGCTTACCCAAACAGTTGGACCATCACTAGTTGGATTTTTAGTTTTATAAATTATATCAATTTCTTTGGAAAACCATAGATTTTTATACGTTTCATCTTCAAACTCAAAATCGCCTATGCTTTCGTTAATGAAATGTTGTTTTTCAACTTCCATACTAATCGTTTCTTCCAGTTTGTAATCAGATTTAGTATTACCATTTTCATCTATCATTTGATATCTACCACCAACCACTTTGTTCCACCACCATTCCCAATTGTTATAACTTCCCAATGCATGGTGTAGTACAATTAGGCCATTTCCCGAATTAAGATATTTTTTTAAATTTTGTTGCGACTTTTCAGAAAGAGAATCACTTCGGTTATACATTAAAATTACATCGTAATCAAATAGTCTATCGCTTTGAAATGCAGCTTCATCTTGTGCAGCATGATCCCATATTAAATTATCATACCCCGTAAATAGAGTGTAAAAACTCGTGGGAACTAAATCGATTTGATGCCTCAAAGTAGGTCCTCCGGTTACAACCAAAAGTTTGATGATTTTGGGTTCTTCAGCTTTCTTGGTTTGCGCAATTAAAGAAAAATTTAAGCAAATTAAAATTAACAATGCTAACTTTTTCATATTTCTATTATTGATTTATTGACATACAGCATATTATTTCCTGCAATAATAATAATTTAATTTTAAATTCGTAAATCTATTGTGGATACTAAATTAAAGTAATTTTATAAAGTGAATAAAACTAAAATCAGATTTTACAGTTAACTTTGTCATAATTCTTTATCTTATTAATAGAAAATTATCTTACTTCCCTTATTATGAGAATAACAAACAGGTATAAAGAAAGTTTAATATTTTCGATATTAATTATACTATTTGCATTATTCATGCAGCCTACCTTAAAATCCGTTGATGATAGTTATACAGATGTAAAATTTGATTTTCGCGGAAAGCAGCAAATAGATACATCAATTGTTATACTTTTTTTCACAGATGACGATTTGAAAGAATTAGGAGGGTTTATAAACCTTCCTAATCATACTGCACTTATTATTAGCGCTCTGAATAATCTAGGTGTTAGCTCTATAGGGATAAACATTCTTTTTGATGAAATGGGTAATTATCAAAGTTCTGAAAGACGTCATTTTATTTCCACGGTTAAATCTTTGCCAAATATTTCTCTTGCATGCTACTTTCAAAATATTGGTAGTGTAGTTGATAGTTTAAAAACTATTGAAACAGATAATATTGATTCTACTAATAAAAATTTTTCACCTGATTTTAAAGTGGAACATGCGAATCTCTCAACAGGATTAAAGCTACTTGCTCCATATCCCACTTTGATTAAAAATGAACAAATGGGGCATCTAAACTATTATGGAGAAACAGTTGCTCGGAAGATACCCCTTGTTGTAAAATCGAGTTCGGGAAAAATTATACCTTCATTTTCGTTAGAGCTGATGAGGGTTTTCTTAAACATCCCAAAAGATTCTATTGTAATTAATGAAAATACTGTTGAACTGAAAGCCAAAGAAAAGAAAATTTCAATACCTGCAAAAAACGGAGAAATGCTTATAAACTATTCGGGTAGTTCAGAAAATTTGTTAAGATTTACTGTTGTTGAATTTCTTAATGCTTATATAAATTTTTTGACAGGTAAAACTCCAGGACTTCCGTTAGTAACTTTTAAAAACAAAATTGTTTTACTTGCTATTGATTCTAAAATTCAAGGTCAGTATTTAATAAATCCTTTTAATGAGAGAATGCCGATAATTGGGGTTCAAGCTAATGCAATTGATACTATTCTAAGGCGAAGGTTTATTTACGAATTTTCTCCATGGGTGGTTTATTTAATTTCGTTCATAATGTTATTTATTATCTGCTACATTTTGTTAAACTTTAACAGCGTTATATCTTTTATAATTACTGTTCTTCTTATTGTAATTTATATGGCTTTATCATTTTATCTTTTCTCGCAAAACATTCAACTTCCAGTTCATCCAATTTTGCTTGCACCTCTTGCGGTAATTATTAGCTTGATATACAAGGTCGGAATAATTCAAAGAAATGATAAAAAAATAGAAACTATTGAAAACGGTATTTCTTTCTCAACCGATGACAAAAAGCTTGAAAAAGAAGAAAATAAACCAGAAATAATTTTATCTAATATAGGCAGTACATCTGAAGAAATAGATACTCAACAATACTCTGAATTTAATAAAATAAATTTTGATGATGTTAAGAAAGTATTTAATGGAATGGTATATGATGTTACCAGTCCGCTAAACAAAATAGTTGAAACAATAAAAAAAATCGCACCGTCAAATGCTGCGGTTTTAATAACAGGAGAAAGCGGAACCGGAAAAGAGCTTGTAGCAAAGTCAATTCATAACCTTAGTCATAGAAAAAACCAAAAATATGTTGCAATAAATTGTGCCACCATCCAAGAAACTTTGCTGGAAAGTGAACTGTTTGGACATGAAAAAGGAGCATTTACAGGAGCTGATAAACAAAAAATCGGACTATTTGAGACTGCAAATCGTGGTACTCTTTTTCTAGATGAAATTTCTGAAATGAGTGAAAGTTTACAGTCAAAATTACTCAGAGTTTTACAATCAAATGAATTTTACAGAGTTGGTAGTGTTGATCCGATTAAAATTGATGTTAGAATTATTGCTGCAACAAATAAAGACCCGAAGTTGGAAATTAGAGCAAAACGATTTAGAGAGGATTTATTTTATAGATTGAACACCATTCTTATTGAATTGCAGCCACTTAGTAAAAGAAAAAAAGATATTTCAGTTTTAATTCACAATTTTTTAGAAAAAGAAAATGTGCAAGATTTTATTTTATCTAAAGATGTGTTTGAAACCTTAGTTAATTATAACTGGCCTGGCAATGTAAGACAGTTGGAAGGAGTTGTAGAGCGGGCTGTTATTTTTGCCAAATCGGAAAATAGAAAAGAAATAAGATTAAAAGACCTCCCATCTGAATTAACAAAAAATAGTTCTGTTGGTGATCTTGAAGAAAATATTCTTGAATTGCTCAGAAGGAAAAACTTTTCCAGAAATTCGATAAATGAAACTGCAAGGGAATTAGGGGGATTACACAGGGGTACTGTGACGGAATATATTCGCGGAATATTGTTGAAGGAACTTTCTCAAAATAATTTTGACTTAAATAAAGTTTCTGAAATTATGGCGGGGACAAATGAGACTAAAATTATTAATTATGTAAAGAAGAAAAATAAAGAATACATTTTCAATATTCACAAGCATGTGAATAAAAAATTATCTCTAGAAGAAAATGTTGAATTGCTAAAGAAGAAATATAAAAATCTCCCCAAAAGATATCATGCCTTTTTAGAAAAATTCGTTGCTCAAAATTTTTGAGTGAAACTTCCTAGAATCATTAGCACACATTATTGCTTTGGAGCACTTGATTACTCATCAATCGGTTGATATATAGAAACGTAATGAAAGAAGTAAAAACTTAACATTTGGAATTCCAAATCGTCAAATTTATCCAAAATTTATGCTGGGAGAACTTTAGCCCAGCATAAGAAAATTTAGAGCCCATCCTTAAAAGGCACTACAAAATAACAATGTTAAGATACCGTAAAGAGTATAAAAATTTGTAATACCCGGCATAAGAACTTCTGATAAAGTTAGTTTTCGTTTCGTATTCGTAATTAATCAAAATCTAATAATTAACCCGGCATAAGAACATTTCCTCAAAAAAAAATTTTGGCACTACCCTTGCTTATAGTTAGGCAACTAAACCATTTTCACAAATAGGAGGACACATGAACGGTACAAAAAAAAACCTAATAATCACACATCTTACAATTATTCTTGCCATTGCCTTTTTAACAATAACACAAGGAAATTGTTTAAGTGATACAACTGATATGAACTTAACAATTAAAATAAGTGAAAACAGTAAAGTATTGCTAAAATGGGATGGAGTATCCGATGCTAATTACTATAAAATATACAGAACAGAAGTGAACAGCGAAGAGAACACAACTGCCGCTAATTTGGATTATGTTATTTTAGGTACATCGGAAGTAACTGAATTTGCGCATGATTATTTTGATCAAATCGGAGATAGTCCAGAGGTAACGAAAAATAGTTCATATCTCTATTATGTAACTGCAATAGATGCTTTGGAAAAAGAAATTGGAACAAGCAATATTGTAAAATTCAGTTTGCCTTTGCAAGTAGAAGATATTAAACAATAACAAATCAACAAAAGAAAATAGTTAAGAATTCCATTATACATAGATTTTATTGGAATTGTCTAACTAGGTAAAGAACATAAACTTAAGTCGCCGCAAAGTTATTTAGCAAAATAAATTATTACAAATTTAGAGGCGATTTGTAAAAATTGTTTTCAACTACCCTAATTTTGCGGTGCACGATTTTTTCTTTAACTTGAAATATCAATATTACAACTTGGCAAAGTAATTATGAAAAACATCATTTTATATTTTCTATTTTTCTTGATTCCCGCTATCGTTTTCATGCAAGAATTTAAGGAGCTATTACCTCCGGATAATTTAGTCGGAGATTTTTCTAAAAATACTCTTACTTTAAATTGGAAAGCTCCGGCAGATTGGGATTCTCTTACTTATGATGTTTTTAAAGCAACGGTTTTTGATACTTCAAATATAGATGTAGAAATTCTGAAATTTCAAGTCATTGGTTCAACAACCGAGACTAAAATAGAAGAACATTACAGCGATATTAAAAATTTATCGCACATAGCTTTTATGTACTATGTTGTTGCAAAAGATACTAACGATGCAGAAAGTATACGTAGCAATTATTGTTTAATGAATATTAAATAATTTTTTTGCCTCTATAACTTTTACAAATTAAATCTTTTCAAACATTATGAAAACACAAGAAAAATCTGTTTGCATATTTAATGACAGTTGCAATGATAATTTATCTATAAAAAATGCCTGTGAAAAAGAAAACAATAAGGTTTTGCAGAATAATATTATTCAACAGATAAATTCTATGGAAGATGATGATCTAAAATATATCTGCAGAATCGTTAACAACATTGAGGAATATAAATACGCTGAACATTTTTTATTGAAGTTCGCCAATGAATATTATGACGATTATTGAATCGCCAAATTACTATTAGTGTTATAATATAAAAGATAGTTCTATATAAATTTTTGTGAGCTGAATTTTATCATTATTCTAATGATTGCTTAAAATGCATGTCAATAGTTTGGTTAAACTGCGTTTAAAGGTATGTATTTTTGTCGTGACTAGCATTTTTTAATCATTTCTATTATATGTTAAAATCTGTAGACCATTATCAAAAGATTCTTTCTCAATAAGATCCCACTTTGTTGATGTTTTAGAATTTCCAAATAATCGTATTCCATTTCCAAGAATTATTGGATTCAATTTCAACTTGAGTTGATCAACAAGACCATTATCCAATAACCAACCTGCAAAGTCACCACCGCCACACAAATAAATATCCGTTTTTGAGTTTTCTTTAATTTCTATAACTCGCTCGATAGATTTTGGTTCAATATGAACAGAGCCAGCCGCATTGTCAAATTTCAATGTTTCGGAAAAAATGTGGTGTTCCATATTTGGATAAGCAGGCTGTCCTGGTTTAAGTCCAAACAGATATCCAAATTCGTAAGTCCTTCGTCCCATTATAACTGTCTTAAAATTTTGCAAGTCGGCTTGATACTTTTCCACTCCTTTTCCTTTAAGCACGAATTTACTGATATCGTCATTTTCACCGGCAATTAATCCATCAAGTGAACTTGCAACATAATATATTATCTTTTGCATATTTTCCTTTTTGTTTCGTTTTTTATTAGCTACAACTTATAATTTCCCACAATAATGATAAAATTTAATTTTGTAAGTTTACTGCGGATAGTCAGATTAAGTTAGTAATATAGTGAATGAATAAGGATAAAATGAAGCTGTTAAAGCAATGACACTATGCGCAAAAATAAGTCAATCGCAAATTTCTAAAATTAGAAATCCATTTGAAATTTTTATTTAAAATTGGAAGAAAGTATATTTTTATACCAGCTCCCAAAATAATTTTTGATATTATATCAATATGAAACTTGGTCTTGTTCGTCATTTTAAAGTGATTACTAATGAAAAAATTTTTCTTTCTTCCCATAAATTTACCAAAGCTATGGCAAATTATGATGTTGCTCCTGTTCTTAAAAACGGATTAAGAATAAATTCTAATGATTGGGATATCTGTTATTGCAGCACCTTATCAAGAGCAATAACTACTGCTGAAACAATTTATACGGGGGAAATAATAAAAACCGATTTACTTGTTGAAGTTCCGATTTCACCGTTTACAAAACGGAATATTAAGTTACCTATTTCAGTTTGGCATATTGCGGCAAGGTATGCTTGGTATAAAAATCATAAATCTCAGCCAGAAGGTAAAAGGGCAACACAAAAGAGAATTCATAAATTTTTTGAGTTGATGTCAAACTCTGAACATAATAGAATTCTAATTGTTGCTCATGGATATTTTCTTCACATGTTTTATAAGGAAATGAAGAAAAAAGGATTTAAAGGTGAAGTAGATTTTGGATTTAAGAATGGACATCTTTACACTATAGAAAAATGACAAATCTAAAATCACACAATAATTTAATTTTCACTGAAGTAAAAAACACTAAAATTATTTCTTTATGTAAATTAAAGAACCAGTAAATAAGCTGTCATTTGATACATTAAAACGTCTATTTAATGCTCCTAAACTTGCAATAAATGGTGATTCGGGATCAGTGAAATTGTAAATAGTTCCATTAAGAATTCCCCATTTCATTTCATAAGAATTCTTTGTTCTCGAAATTTCAATATTCGGCCACCCAAAATCATTAGTAAAAGTTCCAATTATAAAATTGTTCTTATCATTTGGCTCCAATAAATCATTGTAATCAATAAGTTGTTTGCTGTTTCGATCAAATCTTTTATCAAAGAGTTTTTTTTCAGAATCAAATATTTCTTCAGCATTTGATAAATTACTTAAAGTGTTATAAACATAATTTGCGGCTAAATGAGTTAGAGAAGTTGCCCTATTATCTGTTGAAAAAGCAATTATTCCAATTTTTTTAGATGGTATAAATGAAGTGTGAAAAACTGAGCCGGCATAACCTCCAAATCTTGTAATTATGGTATCATTCTGATATGTTGCTATATCCCAGCCAAGGCTATAACCATGTCTTTTGTATGTAAAGAAAGTCCGATTTTGATCAGCAGTAACACTGTGTAATTCTTCCCATGATCCTTCTTTTTGAAAAATTTTATTTTCTTGGTTAATATTTGTTTTTAACCATTTTGATAAATCATTTATCGTTGAAATTATTCCACCGGAAGCATGCATGGTAATGTTTTCTTTATAAAAACCAGATCTAAAAATATTCCCATCTTTTGCTACAGTTGTAATCGGTCTAATCTTTTTAGGATCAAAATCACTTACATTTGCACTTGAGTTAAACATCTCTAAAGGCTTAAAAATGTACTTTGATAATTCATCTTTCCAAGAATTACCGGTTAGTTTTTCGACTATCATTGCAGCTAATATTGGACCTGTATTGGAATACCTAAATTTATGTGAAGGATCAAATTTATAATTTTTATTAAAATCATTTATTAACTCTATGTCTCCACCTTCGTATCCTAAAAATGCTGTTCTCCATGTAAACATGGTACTATACATTCCGTGTGTATGATTTAATAATTGTCTTACTTTAATTTTTCTTGTATCAATAGAATCATGTAAAGTTAACTCTGGCAAATATTCATAAACAGATTTATCCAAATCAATTATATCTTTTTCAGCCATTATTTTAAGCAAGGTTCCAGTAAATGCTTTAGTATGTGAAGCAATATAAATTGGCGAGTTGTTATCTAAACTTGTTGGATTGTTATTTACAATTTCATTGTTTATCGCAAAAGAATAAACTAATCCTTTTTCGTTTACAACAGCAAGTAGAAAATCACCTACTAAGTTATTTTTCTTATAAATCTCAGAAATTTTATCTTCAAATTTTGATCTAAAATTTTCATTTTTTTCGAGAAATTCATTCTGGTTGACTATCAAGGCATTATTTATCTCATTTTTGTTTGTTTTACTTCGGCATGAGCAGAGAATAAGTAAAGACAGAAGGAAGAATATTATGAAATTTACGGTAGTTGAAATTGAATTATTTATATTCATTTTGCCCCAAAATTTTTACGCTTCAATTTGTTAGACGTAAAAATTAAAAAATAGTTACAATTATTTTGATAGTTGCAACATTTTGTAACCAAAATTAATATTAAAAGAAATTTTATAAAGAGAGAGTATGTGTCTTTTCTGAAATTACAAAAAAAGTATTAAATACAATAGTGATATCGAATTTGGAATATTGCAGATATGCTTCGAAAAAATAGGTGGTAAATGCAAAGATGATTATTTCAAGATTGTTGAGAAAAATTAAATAATTAATTCTACCACATATTTTTTATTCCTAAATTCAAAACTATCATCAACTTTTTTGTTGAACAGTGCTTGTCCGATTGGAGAAGAAAACGATATTGCCATATATTCAACTTCATCTACTTTAAGTTTACCGGTACTAATTGAAAGAAAGAAGTTTCCTTGGTTAGTAATTACTAAACTTCCGGTTTGAACGGAGCTATATATTTTTTCTACATTAATATTGTTTAGGGCTTTCTTAAGATTTAATCCGTCATTTAACTGAGAAGAGTATTTTTCAATCTCAAGTTGCATCATTGATCGACCGGTTTCATACTTATCGCCAACGCTGCTTTTAGTTTCTTTATTCGCAGATTTTTGAGCAGAATCTATGGCTTCTTGTGCCGCAAGGATTTTTTTATTTACATAATCCTCACAAAGTGCAAATAATCTTTTCTTCAATTCTATATTTGTATCCATAGAACTTAATTTAATGAAGAAACAATTTCTTCAACTTTGTTTAATGCTTCATCAATTTTACTTACATCTCTTCCGCCTGCAGTTGCTAAATGCGGTCTTCCACCGCCACCCCCTCCAACAACTTTTGCAATCTTGCCAACAATTTTTCCAGCCATTAATTTATTATTTTGTATCAAATCATCGGTGACAACACAAACAATTCCAACTTTTCCATCAAGTTCGGATATTAAAATTCCAACTCCACTTTTAATTTTATCTCTTAGTTCATCACCCATGGATTTTAATTCATCCATATTGTTTGCATCAACTCTTCCTTTGTAAATACCAATTCCATTACTATCAATAGGGCTATTAACAATAGAATCGATTTCACCAAGTTTTTCTTTTAACTTAAATTCAGAAAGTTCTTTTTCAATTTTTTTCTTTTCATCTAGGAGTTGAGTTATTCTGTCATCAGCATTTCGTAATGTTTGCATCTGATTCTTAATGTATTTTTCGATACCGTATCCGGTAACAGCTTCAACTCTTCTAACTCCACTTGCTATTGATGATTCACTTGTAATTTTAAATAGTCCGATTTGAGAACTATTTCTAACGTGTGTTCCGCCACAAAATTCTTTTGAAAAGTTTCCAAATTGAACAACATTAACTTTATCACCATATTTATCACCAAAGAACATTAAGGCGCCCATACTTTTAGCTTTTTCAAAATCAATGTTTCTATGATGATTTAAATCTATATTTTCCCTAAGACGCGAATTAACAAGGGATTCAATTTTTGTAATTTCATCTTCAGTGATTTTTTGAAAATGAGTGAAATCAAACCTTAAATGGCTTGGACCAACATAGGAGCCTGATTGTTTTATATGGGTTCCTATTATTTCTCTAAGTGCAGCATTTAAGAAATGGGTTGCAGAATGATTTCTCATAATATCCCAGCGTCTTTTTTCATTTATTTGTACAAAAACATTCATCCCTATTTCAAACGGAAAATCTGTTTTTGTTTCAATAATATGAATGATTTGATTATTTATTTTATATAAATCCGAAATCTCAAAAAGTTGATCACTAACCGCAATAACGCCTTCGTCACTAACTTGACCTCCTGACTCAACATAGAAAGGAGATTTATCTAAAATTAACATTACCGAATTATCATTTTTTTTGAAGCCAAGAATTTTTGCATCTTCTATAAAAGTGTCATAACCTTGGAACAGGGTTGGTTCGTTTGATGATAATTTAAAATCGCTTAAATCCTTAACAACTATATGATGTACACCAAGCTTATTTTCCGTTGATTTTCTTGCACGCTCTTTTTGTTTATCCATTAATTTTGAGAATCTTTCCCGATCAATTTTTAAGCCTTTCTCCCGGGCCATAACTTCAAGTAAATCATGAGGAAATCCAAAAGTATCGTAAAGTCGGAAAATATCATCTCCTGATACGTATTTATTTCTATTTGCAATATCTCTTCCAATTTTTTCTAAAAATAGTTGTAGATCAGAGAACTCAGATTTTTTCGCAATATTATCTAATTCGTTAAGTATACTTTGAACGTTATAATTTTTGCTGTTTCTAATAACATCGTTAAATCTTTCGGCTAGCTCAAAATCATTTGCTTTTTTAATTATGTTTTCAAATTGTTCCATTTCTTTGGTTATAAAAGACATTTCATCCGCGTCAACATCTTGAGCAATTTTTTCGAATAACTCTATACCTTTATCTAAAGTTCTGTTAAAACTTTCTTCTTCTGCTTTTATAATTTTTTCTATATTCGATTGATTTGACTTTATTTCAGGGTATACATCTCCCATAGTTTTAACAACAATATCAACCAGCTTAAATAGAAACGGTTCTTCTAATTTTAATTTTCTACCGTAACGGGCAGCTCTTCTTAAAATTCTTCTAAGAACATAACTTCTTCCCTCATTGCCGGGAACGGCACCATCGGCAATTGCAAAAGTTAAAGTTCGCACGTGATCGGCAATTACTCTCATTGCAATTTGGTCGTCTTCTTTTTGATACTGAACATTCGAAAGTTTTGCTATTTGTTGAATTAGTGGTTGGAAAACATCAGTATCATAATTTGATTGTTTGTTTTGAAGAACAGCACAAACTCTTTCAAAACCCATTCCCGTGTCAACATGTTTAGCGGGAAGATCATGTAAATTTCCTTCAGCATCTCTATTGTTTTGAATAAAAACCAAATTCCATATTTCTATACATTCAGCTACACCGGCATTAACATATTTAGGATTGTTATAATCATCACCAATATTTATATGAATTTCCGAGCAAGGACCGCAAGGACCGGTATCTCCCATTTCCCAAAAATTATCTTTTGCACCGAATCTTAAAATGTGATCCGGATTTATATCAGTTTCCGATTTCCATAATTCGAATGCCTCATCATCAGTTTCATAAACCGTTACCCATAATCTTTCTTTAGGGAGTTTCCAAATATCGGTTAACAATTCCCAAGCCCAAATAATTGCTTCTTTTTTATAATAATCACCGAAAGACCAGTTTCCCAACATTTCAAAAAATGTATGATGATAAGTATCATGCCCAACCTCTTCCAAGTCGTTGTGTTTTCCACTTACTCTAATACATTTTTGTGTATCGGCTGCTCGGTTGTAATCTCTCGTTCCTTGCCCAAGAAACACATCTTTAAATTGATTCATACCAGCATTAATAAAAAGTAGGGTTGGATCATCATAAGGGACAACCGGTGCACTAGGTACTATTTTATGTTGTTTTGAAGTAAAAAAATCTAAAAACTGTTGTCGTATTTCTTGTGATGTCATGTGTATTATCTTAAATTATTATTCGATTTTAAAATATGTAATATAATAAATAGGAAATTATTTAACCGATGAAACTAGGATTAAGTAATCTGGCAAGAATTAGTTTAACTCGTTTCAAGTTGAAAGTTATTCTGATAATATTGAGTTTCATATTCCACCTAAAATTTTCTTCATAAATAGATTTACTAATATTGGCAGATAAAATGCAACCAAAGGCACATTTTCTTCTAAAACAACAGATATCTAAGTTCTGTGAAGTAGATAGTAGATTATGTAATGTTTTAGAACATCTTTTTACTGATACCATGCTTGGAGAAAAGGAATTTTTTGAAATTGAAGGTGAAAAAGCACAAAAATTTGGTTTTCTAATTTCGGGTTGTTTGAGATCATTCAAGACGTATGAAACAGGAAAAGAATTATTAACAGATTTTTTATTACCTGGTGACTTTATTGTAGCCGCTGTAAATTTTGGTGAAAATAATTTAGTAACGATACAAACAATAAAAAATTGTGAGATTTTGGTGGCTGATTATCAAAAACTAGAAAAATTAGCTGAAAAGGAAAAAGAGGTATTCAATTTTAAGAAGAATTTAACATCAAAATTAATTAAAGAAAAAATAGAGAGAGAAAACAATAAAGCTAATTTAGATGCCTCAGACAGATACAATATTTTTTTAAAAAAGTATCCAAATTTACTAAATCAAATCCCTCATTATTACGTAGCAAGTTATTTAGGAATTTCTTCAACACAATTAAGTAGAATCAGAAAAAAAATATCACTCAGTTAGATTTTTACATATGTAAATGCTTTTTATTTAATATCTCCTTTTTTTTGATGTAAAAAAAGGAAAGGTTAAATGAAAACAGCCATAGCAATATATTTTTCTCCCACAGGAAACACAAAGAAAATTGTTAAACAATTCGTTTCAAAAAATAAGGAAATTGAATCCACATTTATTGATATAACATTAAAACAGAATAGAGAAAAAATAACTGAGTTAATTAATTTCCATAAGTTGCAACCGGATTACTGGATAATTGGTGCGCCTGTTTATTCCGGTCAAATTCCCAAAATTGTAAGTGAGGTTTTTAAAAATCTAGATGGTAAAAATATTGCGACGATTGGAATAGTTACATATGGAAATAAAAGTTTTGGTATATCGTTAAAGCAATTAAATACTATTTTAAGTAATCAAAACTTTTCAACCATTGCACTGGGTGCTTTTATTGGCGAACATTCGTACTCGGAGAAATTTAATGTTGCAAGAAATAGACCTAATAATTTAGATCTTGATGAATCTAAAGAATTTGGGAAAACTGTTTTTGCATCAGATCCGTATAAAGTTAATAAGTATAGAATAACAGGAAAAATTGATTTAATTCCCAAACTAATGCCAAAGGATGGACCTAAACCATATGTTAGTTTATCAAAATGTAATCATTGTAATGTTTGTGTTAAAAATTGCCCAGTTAGCGCACTTGATGAATCAACAAAAATGTTCTTAAATAAAGAAAAAGAGAAAGAATGTTTAAGTTGTATGTCTTGTGTTAAAAAATGTAGAAGTAATGCCAGGTTCTATGAAATCCCTGCCTTTATTGAATACATGTTAGATAGGTGCTATTTTAAAAATGCAAAAAAAGAGTATAAAGTACCTTCGTTATATTTTGGAGATTCATCCGTTGGCATTGATCATTGAATTTACACAACTGATGAATCCATTATCACTTTTTAGAATCATATATGTAATAATATTCTGAACAAAATTATTGGAGAAATTATGGCTGGGCACAAAGCCGTTGTTAAACAGGTAGAAGGAATTACATTTGTTGGAAAAGCCGATTCAAATCATTGGATTACAATGGATGGACCGGAAAGTTTTGGCGGGAACAATGCGGGAATTAGGCCGAAAGAATTATTATTAGTAAGTCTAGCAGGATGTACAGGCGCAGATGTATCGGCAATATTGCGAAAAAAAAGAGTTAATCTTGATGGTTTTGAAATTCAAGTATCTGCCGAGTCATCAGAAATTCATCCAAAAGTTTTTACAAAAATTCACTTGGAGTTTGTTTTTTGGGGTGATGGCCTTAAAGAAAAAGATTTAGAAAGAGCAATTGAGCTTTCACAAACAACATATTGTGCGGTTACAGCAATGCTTGAAAAATCAATTGAGATTACTCACTCTTTTACAATTAAAGAAAAATAATTATTTCAACTCTCCCTTAAATGGGGGAGTTAGAAATCCTGAAGTTATTCTTTTAGTTTTTCACTTAAATATTTTTCAATATTTTCTACTGAGTTTTGAGGACTATTTACAACAAACATATTCATTAACCAGGATGGAACCGAACCTCCTGCATCAAACTTTCCTTCCATTATTATTTTAGTATTGTTTTTACCATTCTGTATCAACTCTGTATTTTGATAAAACTTATCCAATCTTACATAATCATCATTGAGTATTTCACTTTGAATTGGTTTTGATTGAAAAATATATTTCCCCTCTATGGATTTATCAATTATTAATTCCGTCATTATATCCCTATCATTAAACGGCCAGGGGAATTCTATTACTGAGTAGTATTGATAAATATCTCTATTTACTTTTTTTTCAGAACTAACAAGTTTTATATCCCTTAATTATTCAAACCATTTATCATAATTATCAAAATCTATATATACTTTATATATCTCCTGTGTAGGAAAGTTAATAGTTGAAATTGCCCGATAGGACTTAATATTATCATCTTCGCCTTCTTTAGTATATACAACTATTTTTTCGTTTTCTAGCTTTAGTTCCCATTCTTGAGCAAATAGGTTGTTTGAGAGGAGTATTAAAACAATAATTCTAAATAATTTAGAAGTAATCATAACATGTGTATTTTTTATTAATAACGAATATAAAGATTTAGCAGTATAATTTTAGGGTTATTTCATTTGACTAAATGATAAATGAAATAGTGATTTATTCCATTTTGTATATATTTAAGGAACTTTTTTTTCGTTTTAGCCGGAGATTTTATGAGTAATAAATATGCAATTATAGGTTCTGGAAAGCAAGGTACTGCTTCTGCTTATGATTTAATCAAATTTGGTGATGCTGAAAAAGTTTTTTTAATTGATAACAATATCGATTCAGCAAAAAAATCCGCTGATTTATTAAGTAAATTGACCGACACCAATGTTTGTGTTCCATTACAAATTGACGTGTCTGATAAAGAAAAATTAAGACTAAAACTTGATGGAATTGATGCAATAATTTCCGGGGTCCCTTATTATTTTAATTTGAAATTAACTGAGATTGCAATTGAAGTTGGTGCAAATTTCTTTGACTATGGTGGAAATACAGATGTAGTAAAGGCTCAACTTGACTTAAACGAAAAAGCATTAAGAAAAAATATTTCTATTGTGCCTGATTGTGGTATGGATCCCGGGATGAATATTTCCTTCATCCAATATTTAGTTGAAATTTATGATGAACTGGATTCTGTAAAATCTTATGGGGCAGGACTTCTCCAAGATCCGCAACCACCTTGGAATTATGGAATAACATTTCATATCAATGGGTTAACCAATGAATATTATGGAAATGCATTATTTTTACGAGATGGTAAAGTTACTGAAGTGCCCTGCTTAACAGGATATGAAATCTTGAATTTTCCTCAACCAATTGGTAAATTGGAGGCAGCTGTAACTTCCGGAGGATTATCTACCATGCCGATAGAACTTCAGGGAAAAGTTGCTACGCTTGAGAATAAAACTTTGAGATACTTGGGGCATTGGGGAAAATTCAAAGGATTTTCAGAACTTGGATTATTTGAAGAAACTCCCGTTATTATTGATGGAAAAGAAGTTATACCAAGAGAAATTTATCATGCGCTTTTAGAGCCTAAAATTACAATTGAAAATATTAAAGATATTGGAATAATTAAAATATTTGCTGAAGGAGTGAAAAAAGGGAAAGAAACAAAAACTACTCTTGAATTGATTGATTATTTTGATGAAGAAACCGGCTTTACCGCCATGCAAAGATTGACTGGCTGGCATGCTTCAATTATGGCAATACTTGCTGTTCAAAACAAATTAATAAAAGGAGCGGTTTCAGTCGATAGAGCAGCAAGTGGTAAATTAATTATTGAAGAATTAAAAAAGAGGGGGATAAATCTATCAATAAATCAAAATTTAATTGAATGAAACGAGATTATAATAATCAAAGAACCGATGATATTTATGAAGTCTTAGAGCACTATCCAAAACCTCCGGTAATACCGGCCTCTGCATTTAATGCTTATAATGCATTGAAAAATTCTAATGCCAATTTATTCCAAAAATTTCTTGTACTAGGATATCTTCGCTTATCTACTTTCAGAGTATTTCATAATAGATTAGACGAAAAAATTGAATCAATTCTTAGAAAGACTGATAATCAATCAAGTGCATTGTTTGGCCCATTGGTTTCGGCCACACTATCGCTAGTAGATGATCCCGGAAATATTTATCCAATTCAGAGAACTTCAACATTAATAGTTGGAGCTCAATTATTGTATAAAGATCTTTTAGCTGGCAAATTGGACCCTGATAAAATTAATGGTCAAATACTAGAAATGGGTCAATATCCAAATTGCTTTTCAACATCCCAATATATTAATGGAAAATATGTAGGAATCTATAAAAGTAAGAATACAAGACAAATAACATTAATTGTCAGAGGCAGGTATTTTGTTTTTGAGTTAGATAATTCAAATCCCTTGGAAAGCGTACAAAAAATTCATTCCACAATTGAAAAAATATTAGCACTTATAGAAAATGAAAACAATGAAATACTATCTCCGGGAACCCTAACCTGTGCAACAAATAACACGCAAATAAAAATTTTTGGTGAACTTAGAAAAATTCAGAAAAACGATAATCACCTGGAAATTATGAAAAATAATTTTCTGGTAATTTGCCTGGATTTGGATTCGAAACCGGAAAATGATTTTGAGTCGGTCCGAAATGCTCATATTGAAAATCCTAAAAATAGATGGTACCACACAAGCCTCCAGTTAATTGTATATGGTAATTCGAAAGCGAGCATAATATGTAACTTTAGCAATTATATTGGTGGAAACGTGATGGCACGTGTAGGGGCAGAAATACATAAGAGAGCCGCTAAACTATCATTAGATTACACTTTGACAAATAATATTTCGCCGCTAGAGTTTAAAGAACTTAAGTGGAAAATAAAGCCCGGTTTTATACAAAAAGCGAACGAAGAAATTAAACAAATTTATGATAATCAGAATTCTAGTTTTATTATAAAAATTGGTCGGAATGTTTTTAATAGAAGTAATATTAAAGCTGTTCCCACATTTGTTTTAGCATTACAAATGACGGCTGATAAATTTATTCAAAAAAATACAAAAATCACTCAATTTGTTGCAATTTCTAAATATAGGTGCATGGATTTAACAACATCCATGGTTACTACAAGGGAGAATCTAAAATTTATTGAAAAACTAAAAAGTAACGAATTTACACATGAAGAAATAATCGAGCTTTTTAACCAAGCTATCAATTCACAAATAGAAGAATTAAGAAAATCCCGGAAAACAATGCCGTTATTAGGGATTTTGCAATTGCAGGTTAATTCTACTAGTGGATGGAAAAGGTTTTATTTGCAGGTCCTTTATTTTAAATTAGTGACTCTTTTAGGAGTTTCAGGCTATTTTAAAAAGCGAAATAGAGAAATTATAATTTCTCATCCCACCATTTTCGAAGAAGTTTCAGTATTCGGCCGACCCGGAATAAAAATTCCATATGTAAAGTATTTTGGATTGCACTACCAAATATTTGAAAAAAAAATTGTGATCACAATGATGCCCGGAACTAATTGGAAAACTAAGAATGAAGAGTTTATAAAAGAGTTGGAAAATAATTTGAATAGAATACTAAAGATATTTAACTAATAATTGGGAGTATTGTAAAATTTTTATGAAATAATTTCTTCATTAAAATAATACTCAGGAATTGCTTTTCTTCCTCTAAATCCTTCATTTATACCGTGGAAATAAGTAATACTTTCTTCGTCACTTTTCCAACATAGATAAACCTCTTCACCATCCAAAATTGCCGGAAAATCAACTAAACCAATAGAAAAATTCCAATCTTTATATGCACAGCCAATTTCTTCCAGCTCTCGCATAAAACCTTTAATAGAGGAAATTAAATTTTGGGCTTCTCTATTATCTTCAATTTCTCCATTTGTTGAATCGGAAATTGTCTTCAATTCGAAACTGTAATCTAAAATATCTTTGACAATTTTTTTCACTAATGGAAGAGTTTTATTTGCTTCCTCAGGTGTAAAATATTTGGTTTCTCTGTCAGCCATTTATCTTAATATTTTGTTGAACAATTATAATCATAAATTATCTACTTTAGCAAGGTTATTCGGTTTTGTAAGATAAAAATATCTGGTTTTGTTATTGTGATAACTATTATATTTTGTGTTTAAAAATCTCAAAATAGCTTACGGGGAAATTATGAAAAGAAATCTTTTAGTTGGATTTGTACTAATAATTTTAACAATAATTTCGTGTTCAATAAATAAGTATCCGACAAAGTTTGCATATTCACCGGAAAAGCCACAAGCCGGTAGTGAAATAGAAATAAGATATAAGTCGGATAACACTGATATAAATAATGCTGAGGATCTTCAATTATTAGTCTATTCGTTTAGTAATGAATTATATAATACTGAAAAATATAATATGACTAAAGATGGTGAAGGCTGGACAACTAAAATTTCAGTAAATGATACAACAAAAGGAGTTATACTTAAATTTACATCTGAGAACGGCGCTGATGATAATGATGAACTTGGTTATGTAATTAAAATGTCTGATGCTGATGGAAATGAAGTTTATGGAGCTAATGCAGGACTTGGGAGTGTTTATTCAAGATATGCTAACGCAATTGATCTGTTAGCTTCTAAAGATTCGGCAAGTAAATATTTTGATCTGGATTTTGCTAAAAATCCCGAACTTAAGAAAACCTATGCTTATGATTATATTGCATCATTCCCACGTTCCCAAAGAGCAAGTATTGAAATGAACGAGATAGAAAGAATTGAAAAAGAAGAAAATTTTTCTCAGAAAGATCTTGAAGTACTTACTAATGGCTACAGAAATAATGGGGAACATGCAAAATCATTAAAATATTACGACATTCTAAAAGACAAATATCCTAAATCAAAAAATGTAACAGCAAAATATTTAGGCCGTTTTAGAAATATGGTTACAAGCGAAAGAATGATGGAGGTATTTTCTGAGTTTGTAAAAATTAATCCTGAGAGCGACTTAAATAATTATATGGTCAGAAGAATTGTTAATAGATTTACTGCTGATAAAGATTATCAAAATGTTCAAAAAATGTTGGATCAATATCAAAAATATACCACTTCAAATGTATATAACTCCATAGCCTGGAAATTGTATGAAACCGGTGTTAATTTGGATGAAGCGGTTAAGTATTGTGAGGAAGGAATAAAAAAAGCCAGATCTGAATACGAGTCTCCATCTGGGGAAAAACCTGTTTATTTGGCAGCTGAAGATTGGAAAAATTCTAAAAAATATTCTTTAGCGATGATTCTGGATACGTATGGAAGTATACAGAATAAATTAGATAAAAAAACGGAAGCTTTAAGTGTATTTAAAGAAGCAGTTGAACTTACTGATAAAGACGAGCCAGAAGTAAACAATAATTATGTTTCTCTTTTATTTGATATGGAAAAATATGATGAAGCCAAAGTTTTAATTGAGGAAGAAATTGGTAAAGGTAAGGCTACTGATAATATGAGAAATATATTATCGGAAATATTTAAAAAACAGGGTGGATCTGAAGAAAAATTTGATGAATATATTGGTGAATTTGATGGAAAAGCGAAAGAGGATTTAGCAAAAAAGCTGAAAGATGAAATGAAAAATGATCCGGCACCAGATTTTGAATTAGTTAATATGGAAGGAAAAACTGTAAAATTATCTGATTATAAAGGAAAAACCGTTATTTTGGATTTTTGGGCAACTTGGTGCGGACCATGCCTTCAATCTTTTCCTGTTATGAAAAAAGCAGTAGAAAAATATTCTAATGTTTCCGACGTTGAATTTTTGTTTATAAATACTTGGGAAAGAGTTGAAGATAAGAGAAAAAATGCTGAAGATTTCTTAAAAAGCACGAAATACCCTTTCCATGTATTGTTGGATGACCAAAATCTAGTTGTTGAAAAATACAATGTGCAAGGAATTCCAACTAAGTTTATTATTGATGGAAACTCAAATATTAGATTTCAGAGTGTTGGATTTAGCGGTGTGGAAAGTGAAGTGCTAGAAGAATTGGATCAGATGATTGCTATGATTAAATAAATTTAACATTAATGACTTTAAGTCGGCGAAAATTATTAGTTTTAAATCAGTAACATAAAAAATAATTTCTGGAGATATAAAATGGCTGTTATAAGACCTTTTAAAGCTGTAAGACCTGAAAAAGAGGTTGTTAGTTCTGTTGCTAGTGTTCCCTATGATGTGGTTAATAGAGAAGAAGCAGCTGCACTTGTAAAAGATAATCCTATAAATTTTTTGAGAACTACCAGATCAGAGATTGAATTACCAGATTTGATTAGTGCTTATGATAAATCGGTTTATGAAAAGGCAAGAGAAAACTTTAAAAAGTTAGTCAATGAAGCGCCTATGGTACAAGAAACTGAGCCAACACTTTATGTTTATCATCTAACGATGGGCGATCAAAAACAAGCCGGAATTGCAGCTACATTTTCTGTTGATGACTATGATAATGATATAATTAAAAAACACGAAAAAACAAGAAAAGTTAAAGAAGATGATAGAACAAATCATATAGTAACCACGGAAGCGCAAACCGGGGCGGTATTTTTAACATATAAGGGCATTGAAATAGTTAATAATATTGTTGATAAAACTATGTCTGAAACAGAACCATTGTATGATTTTACCACGGAAGATGGAATTGTTCATAAAATGTGGGTACTGCCAAAAGAAAATGTGGAAACCGTTGTAAATGAAATTGGGAAATCTGACTATTTATATATTGCTGATGGTCACCACAGAGCAGCAAGTGCTGCAAGAGCCAGGGCAGTTAAACAAGAGAGTAATCCGAATCATACAGGTGAAGAGGAGTATAATTACTTTTTAGCTGTTTTATTTCCTGCTGAACAGTTAAAAATACTTCCTTATAACAGGGTGGTATTTGATTTGAAAGGAATGAGTGAAGAAGAATTTGTAGAAAAGGTTAAAACTAATTTTACAATTGAAGAGGCTCACTCTCCATTTCCTCAAAATGTAAAAAATATTTGTATGTATATGTCAGGTAAATGGTCTTTATTAATACCTAATGAAAATGTGAAAAAAGCAGATGATGTTGGCGGAAATTTAGATGTAAGTATTTTACAAAACTATTTACTTCAGCCGGTCCTTGGTGTTGAGGATATTAGGACCGATACGAATGTAGATTTTATTGGGGGAATCCGGGGAACTCAAGAGTTAGAAAAATTAGTTGATAGTGGTAAAGCGAAAGTAGCTTTTTCAATGTATCCGGTTTCAGTTGAAGATCTCATTAATATTTCTGATGCCGGTGAAACCATGCCGCCAAAATCGACTTGGTTCGAACCAAAATTAAGAGATGGTTTAGTAGTCCATACAATATAACATAATTTCTTAATCATACTCATAATCTTAATCTAAATTTGAAAGAAGTGAATAAGAGCAAGAATAGGAGTAAGATTAAGAAAAAAATAATTAGGATTTTTTTGAAGAAAGAAATCTATTTTGATTATGAAAAGTTGTTTGTATATCAAAAAGCATTAGACTTTGTGTCCTAGCTAAATGGAAATATTAGGAAAAGTTGAAAAGAAAAATTCTGATAGAACGTATGAACCAGAAACAGAGTATTTATCAAAAGGTGACTGAATTTATTTCATCTTAATCATAATCTCAATCTTATTTTGAAAGAAGCGAGTAAGAGCAAGATTAGAAGTAAGATTAAGTATTATGATAATGTGTGAAAATGAGGTGTAGTTTTAATACTAAATAAGGAAATAAAAATGGAAAAACGAATTTATAATTTTAGTGCCGGACCTTGCACATTGCCGGAAGAAGTAATGCTTGAGGCCCAAAAAGATTTTTATTCTTACAAGGGCGAAGGATTGTCAGTAATGGAAATGAGTCATCGCTCTAAAAGTTATGATGATATTATTGTTGCTGCTGAAAAGGATATAAGACAATTGTTAAATATAAGTGATGATTATGTTGTTATGTTTTTACAAGGTGGAGCAACACTTCAGTTTTCTATGATTCCATTAAACATTATGGCACCAAACAATAAAGCAGATTACATAAATACAGGGGCCTGGTCAAAGAAGGCAATAAAAGAAGCTAAAAGAGTTGGTGAAGTAAACATTGCTGCAACTTCAGAAGATGCTAATTTTAATTATATTCCTAAACAGGATGCGTTAAAATTAACATCTGATGCTTCATATGTACATTTTACATCAAATAATACAATTTTTGGAACCGAATTTAAAATAGAACCAGAAGTTGGTAATGTCCCTCTTGTTTGTGACGCATCGTCCAACATACTAAGTAAGACTATAGATGTTAATAAATATGGACTAATTTATGCCGGAGCCCAAAAAAATATGGGCCCTGCCGGAGTAGCTCTTGTAATTGTAAAAAAATCGTTACTTGAACGTGCATCAGACTCTCTGCATACTTACTTAAACTACAATACACATGCTACCAAAGGTTCAATGTATAACACTCCACCAACCTACACAATTTACATTATGGGTTTGGTTTACAAGTGGCTATTAAGAAATGGTGGTTTGGAGGAAATGCAAAGGGTAAATGAAGCGAAAGCTAAAATGCTTTATGAAGCAATTGATAATTCGGGTGGTTACTATAAAGGCTCTGCTGCTATTGAAGACCGTTCGCTAATGAATGTTACTTTTAACTTACAAAGTGAAGAGTTGGAAAAGAAATTTATTGCTGAGGCAACGCAAAAAGATTTTATTGGACTCAAAGGACATCGTTCTGTTGGTGGAGTTCGTGCATCAATTTATAACGCTTTTCCACCACAAGGTGTTGCTGATTTAGTTCAACTCATGAAAGATTTCAAGAGTAGAAATTAATTAAAAAGTTGTCATTCCGGTTTCGGCACAAGCCGGATACCGGAATCTGACAAATTGATTAAAATGAAAACAAAGATTTTATTTTTAGTTTATATAATTATTTCTTCCGCGTGTTCGGAACCCGAACCCAAATTGGAACTAAAAACTCCCGAAGCATTTTCATTTGATCTTGGAGACAGTTGGGAAGTCAACTCTTCTGTTAAAGCAATAGGTTTTGCTCAAAAGGAGGAAGAAGAAAATTACAGTATTAAGTTGTCTTATTCAGTTGATATAATCTCTGAATCGGATTCTTTACTAGCTATTTATAATGACTTAATTGATGAAAGTAATAATGAAGAATTTCTTGATTACATTTTAGAAGCTCAAATAGAAATTGATTCTACTTTTGGTGAAGGTGATCATATTCTGATCTATCATGTAAAAGACGAATTATCAAATCAAGAAAAATCCATTTCTGTTGATTTTAATTTGAGTAAATAGTACATTCTAATTATGCCGTCCTATAAATATTGAATTTCCGTATTGAAGTTGTGCTTCTAACATAAATCAAAAATGGGGGTACAAGATGTTATACGAAAAGTTCATCCGATTAGTTGAAGATCATGCCGAAGAACTTACAAAAGAATGGATAAAAGAAATAAAAAGTAATCCATCCACTACAGGATACAGAAATGTAGATGATGCAATTCTCGGTGTAAGGATTTTTGATGTTTATCGTAGACTTGGTGATTGGATTATGAATGCAGAACCAAATGATCCGAAAACTGCTGAACATTTCATGAAACTTGGTAGAGAACGAGCCATTGAGAAACTTAAAAATAGTGAAGTTATTTATGCGCTAATCTTGGCAAGAGTTGTTTTATGGAGGTATATAGTTGAACATGGCATAATTACATCAACAATTGAATTACACCAATCTCTTGAGTTTTACCAGAAAGTAAATAATTTTTTTGATAAAGCAGCTTATTTTGTTGCTGTAGGATTTGAAAATATTGATCAAAAAGATCAAGATAAGTTAAAGAAAGATGATTTTGTTGGAAAAGCAGTTCAAGGGGTTACCGGCTGGTTTATTAAAAACAAGTAATACTATAATGTTAGTGAGTCTTTCCAATTTTAATTATGTTTAGATATTCTAATTAATAATTCTAATTGGACCAATCAATGCAAAACCTCAAAATTAAACTTGATTCACTTGAACTTCAGTTCGATGAAATAATTAATAAACTTCATGAATTCGAAAAAAAATATGAACATGAATTATCCTCAGTTAATCCGGTATACAAAAAAAGTGCGCTTAATCTAGTTCACTATTTAGCGTTTCGAAGTTTTGATATAGCTTCCCTGCAAGATAAGTTAAGGGATTTAAGTTTGCCAAGCCTATCAAACATTGAGCCTCATGTAATGAGAAGTTTAATGTCAATTAAAAATATTGTGGCTGTACTTAACGGAAAAGACGGAGTTGAAAAACAAAGAGGTATCGTATCAATTAAAAAAAGTAAAAAGTTGTTAAACCGTAATACTAAATTTTTGTTTGGGTATAAATCGAAAAAAAGACGTACTCGAATTATGGTAACATTACCAAATACAGCAGCAGATGATTATGGATTAGTTCATAGCTTAATGAAATCCGGAATGAATTGCGCGCGTGTAAATTGTGCTCATGATGATCCGGAAGTGTGGAATAAAATGATTGCCAATGTAAAAGAGGCTAATAAAAATTTAAATAAAAATTGCAAAGTAATGATGGATTTAGGCGGTCCAAAACTAAGAACCGGCCAAATGATACCTGGAGCTGAAGTTATACATATTAAACCAAAAAGGGATGATTTTGGAAAAGTTATAACCCCTTCAAAAGTTTGGATTTCTCCGCCGGATATTTTGCCTCCGGATGACTCCGCCGATGCCATGCTGCCTATAGATGAAATTTGGTTTAAGAAAATTAAAAGAGGGAACACGATTTCATTTACCGACTCTAGGGATAAGAAGTGCAAAATCTTAGTTGAAAAAAAACAAGGTGAAGGGAAATGGGGAATATGCAGTGATTCAGCATATGTGATAACGGGAACCGAGCTAACCCTGCATAAAAGTAAAAATGGAATTGATAAATTAAGAGTCGGAGAACTTTTACCCATTGAACAATTTATCGTATTGAGAGTAAGTGATAAACTCATTTTAACAAAAGAACCAGGCCCTGGAGAATCAGCAAAATATGATGATGAAGGAAAATTAATTACGCATGCACAAGTTTCATGTACTTTACCTGAAATATTTTTGGATCTAAAAGTTGGAGAACCAATTTTCTTTGATGATGGAAAAATTGAAGGCTTAATTGAAAGTGTAAATGAAGAACAAGTAATTGTTAAAATTACTTATGCGAAAGATTTGGGTAGCAAATTAAAGGCCGATAAAGGAATTAACTTACCCATAAGTGATATTAAAACAAGCGGATTAACTCTAAAAGATAAACAAGATATGGAGTTTGTTAATAAACAGGCAGATGCTGTAAATTTTTCATTTGTAAATGATGAAAATGACGTTAATCAATTACATAATGTGATGAATGATGAAAACCCAAATCTGGGAGTAATACTAAAAATTGAAACTCAAAAAGGATTTAAAAATCTGCCTAGAATATTATTGCAGGCAATGAAGAAATATCCGGTTGGAGTAATGATTGCACGAGGGGACCTAGCTATTGAAACCGGTTGGAAGAATTTTGCAAGTATTCAGGAAGAAATAATGAGAGTTTGTGAAGCTGCCCATGTGCCGGATGTTTGGGCAACCCAAGTTTTAGAAACACTGGCCAAAAAAGGTGTTCCAACAAGAGCCGAAATAACGGATTCGGCTATGGCCCAAAGAGCCGAGTGTGTAATGCTCAATAAAGGATATTATATTACTAAAGCTGTTAAAATGTTAGATAAAATTTTACGAAGAATGCAATTATTTCAGAAAAAGAAAGAAACAATTTTACCTAAACTTGAAGGCGCAGAGGAGTTAAGATTATCTCACGATCTTTACAATATTTAAGCTAATTTAAGTTTATTTTTTTCTCGACAAATTCCAATAAACTATTATTTTTTACTATTGAAAGTACTTTCTGTATATCCAAATGCAATTCTCTATCGTGGTTAAGAGGTTTAACGGATTCTCTTATTTTTTTATGTGTCGCACTGGTTCCAATTCCACATTTTAAAGGTTTTAAAAATTCCACACCTTGTGCAGCGCATAATAATTCTATCGCAATTACGGTTTGTACATTTTTAAGAATTTGATAACACTTTCTTGAGGCAATTGAACCCATCGAATTATGATCTTCCTGGTTTGCTGATGTAGGAATCGAATCAACACTTGCCGGATGTGAAAGTGTTTTATTTTCAGAGACTAAAGAAGCTGCTGTATATTGAGCAATCATAAATCCAGAATTTAAGCCGCCTTGTTTTGTAAGAAAACGTGGGAGATTACTTAGTTGTCCATTTACTAATCGTTCAGTTCTTCTCTCACTCACGTTTGCCAGTTCGGAAAGAGCAATACCCATGTAATCCATAACTAAAGCAATAGGTTGACCATGAAAATTACCACCTTCTATATAATCTTTTTCTTCCGGAAAAATTAATGGGTTATCTGTAACCGAATTTAATTCTACCTCAACAATAGAAGAGACATATTCAATAGTATCTTTTGATGCACCATGGATTTGCGGTATGCATCTTAAGGAATAAGAATCTTGAACCCTATCATCATTTTCTAAATGAGAAACACGAATTTCACTGTTTTTAATGAGTGAAAGCATATTTTTCGCAACATTTGATTGCCCTATATAAGGCCTTAGGTTGTGAAGTCTTAAATCATATGCTTTATCGGTACCGCGAAGTGCTTCATGGGTAAGAGCGCCACTCATATCAGCTATTTTACTTAACTTTTGAGCTTTTATGCAAATAAATGATGCAAAAGCCGTCATCATCTGTGTTCCATTTATCAATGCCAAGCCCTCTTTAGCCATTAATTTTATTGGATTAAGTTTCAATTTATTTAATGCAGATACGGCCGAAGTAAGTTTAGTGAATTTTTCAGTAGTGCTGTTAACATCCTTAAATACTTGTACTTTCCCTTTTCCTATCAATGCCAGCACTAAATGTGCAAGAGGAGCAAGATCTCCACTTGAACCAACTGATCCTTGTGAAGGAATTGCAGGAATTACATTATTATTAATAAGGCTGATTAAGAGATTTAATGTTTCTAAGCGAATACCGGAGTGACCTTTAGCTAATGCATTTAATCGTAAAAGCATCATAGTCTTTATAATGAATGGCGGTAGTAGTTCCCCGACACCTGTAGAGTGACTTATTATTAAATTATGCTGCAGTTCCTCTAATTTACTTTTCGAAATTTTAACATTTGCAAATTCACCAAAACCGGTTGTAACTCCATAAATTATTTCTTCATTTTTTACCCAATCGTCTATTAGTCTTCTGGCTTTTCTAATTTTTGCTTCAGTATTTTTAGTTAGTGCAACCTGAAGATTATTATCTATAAAATCTTCAATTTTTTTAAAAGTTAAATTATTACCATCAATTAACAACTTTTTTTTTGCCATTGAAAAGTCTCAATATTTGTTCGTGAATTTGTTTAGTTGTTTTATATTGAATTGTAATTCCAAAATCATCATAAGAAGTTTCAAGATCATCCACCATTGAATGAACTTTTGCAACAAGGTGTGATTTGGAATGGTCTGTTCTAAGCTTATTTTCGATAAAATTTTGTTCGTAAAAATCGACAAAAACATCCCGCAAATTATTAATATTAATTCCCCTTTCAGCTGATATCATTATGCTATCCGGATAAACATTTTTAATATAATTTAACTTACTTTTATCCTCAAGTGCGTCAATTTTATTAAAAATTTTAACCTGATGTTTTTTATGACAGTTTAAACCCTCTAATGTATCGTCAACTATTTTGATATGATCTTCAAAATATGGGTTCGTTATATCAATTATATGTAAAATTAAATCAGCCTCACTTACTACATTTAGTGTACTTTTAAAAGAAGCAACTAAATGGTGGGGAAGTTTCCTAATAAAGCCAACAGTATCGGTAATTAGAATCTTTTTTTTCTGGCTAAGTGAGTATGAACGTGTTGTTGAATCGAGCGTCGCAAAAAGTTTATTCTCAGCATAGACCTTGGCTTCTGTTAATAAATTAAGAAGAGTTGATTTACCTGCGTTCGTATAGCCAACCAATGTAGCTTTTATTTCTTCATCCCTACCTAAACTTTTTGTTATTTGCTGAGATTCAATTTTTTTTAATTTTTCTTTCAATTTCGAAATTCTAGTTCTAATAATTCTTCTATCGGTTTCAATTTGGGTTTCTCCGGGACCTTTAGTTCCAATGCCGCCAAATTGTTTTGAAAGGTGAGTCCAAGCTCTTGTAAGTCTGGGCAGCATGTACTGGAGTTGAGCTAGTTCAACCTGGGTTTTTGCCTGATTTGTTTTTGCATGTGAGGCAAAAATATCGAGTATTAATCCAGATCGATCAATTATTTTTTTATCAATTAATTTTTCCAGGTTTCTAACTTGGGTTGCGGTTAGATCTTCATCAACAATAATTATGGTAATATCATTTAATTCTGCAAGTTCCGCAATTTCTTCTGCTTTGCCTTTTCCTATAAAAAAGGCCGAATCATATTTATTCCTATCCTGAACTATTTTTAATATTGTTTCAGCTCCAGCTGTATTTGCCAACATTTCAAGTTCCTGTAAATGTTCTTCAACCCTTTCAGAAGAAATATCTCTAGTTTTTACCGCAACTAGTATCGCTTTATCAATAACTTTTTGGTTTGTTTCTATCATGAAATCCTAATTTAATTAATATTCATTAAATCTTTTTTTGTACTTCTAGCAATAAACATTTCAATTATTGCCAGTAATAATACAAGCATTAATAAGTATTTCCAAAGTTCAGTTCCATATCTGGCCTGATTAACTTTTTCAAAGTAATTATCATCCGGATCGAAAAGTAAATAATTATTGTCAAATAATTTGTTATAATAATCTACTAACAAACTATTATCTAACTTTGTTAAATCAGATTCTTTGGGGTCAGTGTTTACAGTTGCAAATGAAAGTAATTTGTTATCATTATAAAATTTATAGCTCCCAACTTGTGTAGTGTTCTTATAAGATATTTTAGGATTCGAATTATATTCTACTTTGTATTTTTCATTACCTAATGGTAAATGGATATCTATTAAAGGAATGGATAATTGACTAACATTAATCGGAATAATCTCGCCAACATAAAAAACCGTATTATTTTCATTTTTTGAAGACAGATAATAAATAATTCTTGAAATAAGCGGAGCAAATATACCCTTAAACGGTAGGTTACTCCAACTTAAACTTGCTGAAGTATTTAAGAATAAAACGGTTCCTTTCCCAACACTATATTCTCCAAGAAAAACACTTCCATCAATTAAACTAATAATTGAATTTACCTTTTCATCATAAGAAAATTTTAAATACTTGTATATATTAGGTGAATCAATAGTTTTCGAGTCTTTGTTATTAAAAAGGTTCACGAAAATTGGATGTGATATATTTATTTTACCAAAATCCACATAGTTTTTTGCATTAGGATCATTTGATATAACATTACTTATTGGTGGTAAATAAATACTCTCTTCCAATAATTTAAAATTACTTTGTTCAACTGTTTCAGGAGGTATAAATAATAGTTTTCCACCATCATCCAAGTATCTCTTAATCCCGTTAATTTGATTTGCCGCAGAAGCAACTAAGACAACCATATTATAATTAGATAAAGTATAGTTTCCCGTTCTAGCGATATCATTTTTTGTTATTTTAATTTGTCCGGAGGTAGAAGATGAATTTAGTGCTGTTTCAATAAATTTTATATCAGATAAATTTTCATATAACAATAAAATATTAATAGCTTCCGGAACAATAAAGTTTAAGTAAGCAGTATTGTCATGATTAATATTATCATCTTCCAACTCAACTCGTGCCTCTATTAAACCTGTTTTATTTAGGGTAGTTTCAAACCGTACGATTTTTTTTTCATTTTCCTTTAGGTCAATACTTTGCTGTGCAACTCTTTTATCATTAAGAAATAGTGAAGCGACTAAATTGGTAACTTCACCATTAGAAAAGTTACTTACTTTAGAAGTAAACGAAAGTGATTTGTTAATTTCAACAATCGAATTTTCCAATACAAAATCAGATACTGAATAGTTTCCTATATTTGAACCGGACATATCGAATGAATAAAGTTTTACTTCTTTTTCCGAGGTGTTATTTATAATTGTATCAATTTTGTCAGGAAAAAAAGTAGATGCTTGGTAGTCAGAAAAAAGAAAAATTTCTTTATTAATATTTTGAGATTTTTCTAATTGCTTAAGTATTTCCGATATTTTAAATTCAATGCTCTCAGTAAGAAAACTTATGCTGATTTCTTCAATGTTATTTATTGCAGTTTCTTTACTTTTTGTTGTTGGTATAGAATCTCCATTGAAATAGATTATAAACTCATCTCCATCGTGCATTTTACTAATTATTTCTTTCGCGGTTTTTTTTGCCCTGCTAAAAATCGATCCATCATCTTCAACCGAACTCATACTAAAAGAGTTATCCAAAATAAAAGCCGTACTTGACTTTGCAGTTGAAGTAGAGCCTGCAAAATTAACGTTTTCAATGGTTGGTTTAGCGAAAGCCAGTATTAGGAAAATGATAATCAAAGTTCTTATCAGGAGTAATAACCATTGTTTAATTTTTATTTTTTTTATTCGGGATTTTTGTAATTCTTTGAGAAATGCTAAAGTACTAAACTCAACTTTTTTTAATTTCCTAAAGTTGATAATATGTATTAGGATTGGAATAGAAGCAGCAAATAAACCTAATAAAATTGATGGATTAAGAAATACCATACATTCCTTTTAACGTATTTTTGTTGTAGGTATGAATTTGATTAGTTATAAATTTTTTTAATATTTGCTCCCTTGAAATAATGAAGCAAGATTTCATCAAAATTATATCCCTTCTCTCCCATTACGGCAGCACCAATTTGACATAAACCTACTCCATGCCCCCAACCGGCTCCATGCAGTATAAATTTTTGTGGAATGTTATCAATGATCTCCTTCTTTTCAACAACAAATGCAGAACTATATAAATGAGATTGCGACAATATTTTTCTAATTTCTAATTCTTTTCCTATTATAATTGTTTTTTTAGAGCCTACAATTTTTAGTTTAATTAAACGCCCTGAATGACCGCGCATAATTGGTATTAAATCAATAATTTCTCCAAAGTCTATAGCTGTTTTTGTTTTCAATAATTCAGCAATTTCGTTTTGACTGTATTCTACCTGCCATCTATAAAAATCGGTTGTTTCTCTATCATAATTATTTAAAACTTGCTCTAAAATTTTTTCGTCCGATGTATTACAAAATGATAACGGAGAATTTGTTATCCACCTTACGGCATTTTCTTCATTTGTCAAATCGGTATTATATCCATCAGGTTCAAATTTATAATCAATTAGTTTTTGCAAATACGGATGTTCAACTTCCTCCCAGACATTTTCAAATGTTTCGGTAATTCCTCCACATGATTTTGAAAAGCGAGCATCACAAATCTGATCATTGTACATCAAAACGAATCCAGAAGTTTCATTTACCGCCTGCTCAGCATTGTGAGCATGAGTTTTAGTAATTCCTTGATAGCGCTGGCAGTGATCATCTGCACAAACATCATAAAGAATATGATCTTCTCTATCGTACCATTTTATTATTTCATCATTTGTTCTAAATTCGGATGTATATTTTTCCTGATCTTCTAAAGCAACTCGTTTCTCAATTTGGGCAAGCAGCCAGCTTCTTGAAATGATAGCATGGGCTTTAAGTAATTCTAAAGAACTTGTTGCACTCATTTCTGATGAAATAACGCTTGTTAAATATTGTTCAACGGGTACAACATTAATCACAGTTAACATATCATTTTCAACAATGAACTTTAATGATCCTGAAAATCTTTGATTTTGCTTTTGTTCCCAATGAAATTGCAGTCCTATTATTACATCTTTCAATAAAAATGATTCTGAAATTGGTTCAATTGAAGATAGAATTATTTCCGGCAGAGGCTTAAATGTTTTTTCATCGGATTCTAATACAACCATTCCCTCTGATATTTTGGCTTTCATGTTTCCATTAAACACTTCAGGGAAATCAGAAGATTTAAAATCGCCGTAAAGAATAAATTCTATTTCTTTTGATGCCATTATTGCAACATTCACATTTGGTTCGTTCATTTTTTATTCACAATTATTATAAGAGGTATGCAAAATAATACTTCCAAGTTCAGTTTTCAATGATATTTCCCATATGTTGAATTTATTTGTAATTATTCTAATAACTTTACTGGAATTCTATACATTCATTAAGTAAATTTCATTATTCAATCTTTAAAATCTTTAAAATCTTTAAAATCTTTAAAAATAAAATAATGTTGTGGGCTTGGGGATTAACTTAATAATTATTTTCAATTATTAAATTTTGGAAACTAACCCATGAAACAAAATTATTCTTTTATTAACTTAACCTGTTTTTCCTTACTGATTTTCGCCATTCTAAATATTTTATCCAATTTTTTGCTGGCACAAAAGCTTTCTGAAATAATGTTTTTTCCATCAGAATCTAATAGTGAATTTATCGAATTATTTAATCCGACTGATACTATTATAAATTTGGAGAATTATAAGATAATTTACCATACTTCTGGTGCTGATCAATTTTCCTCTAGTAATTTGATAAATCAACTATTGCCGCAACAATACGCTGTAATTTTTGAAGCTGATTATGATCTTGATAGCGGAATATATTCTAAAATTGTTCCTGAAAACGCGTTAACATTTACTTTAGAGAATAATGCGTTTGGAAGCAGGGGAATGTCAAACTCTGATGATCGAACAATATTTTTACTAGACTCAGTTGATGATACAATTGATGTATGCACTTATTCGGCAAATAATAAAGAAGGATACTCGGATGAAAAGAAAGACATCAGCACAGATTATTGGGAAAATTCAAAGATAATAAATGGCTCTCCTGGGTTTAAAAATTCGGTATCACCAATGGATTTTGACCTTTCAATTTCTAATTTTTTTGCAAATACGCAATTTGTAACGCTGGGTGAAAGCCTAGATATTAATGTTACGATAAAAAATATTGGATCAAAAACTGCTGATCAATTTACCGTAAACATTTATTCTGATACGAATAAAAGTAATTTAATTAATAGTGATTCGTTTTTTGATTTATCTCCACTTGATTCAATAAATTTTGTTTTCTCATTCTCCAATTTTGTTTCCGGTGATAATAATTTTTTTGCCGATATTAATTATGAATATGATGAATTTTTGGATAACAATTCAAAATTATTAACTATAAAAGGGATTAAGCTAAATGAAATTCGTGGAGATATTATTATAAACGAATTTATGTATGCTCCGCAAAGTGATGAAGCAGAATGGATAGAAATATATAATAAAAGTGAAAAAGAGATTAACTTAAAAAATTACCAGGTTGCCGATAAAACAGATACTAATAGAATAATTGATAAAGAATATTTTTTGTTTCCAGGCATGTTCCTGGTTTTCGCTGATGATACTTCATTTTTTTCAAAATATAACATAGACAATGTGATGATTTGTAATCTACCAACCCTAAATAATGGTGGAGACAATATTGTATTACTGGATTCGTTGAACAGGGTTATTGATTCCATATCATATTCAAGTGAGTGGGGTGGTAATAACGGCAGATCAATAGAACGAATTGATCCTCACGGTTTTTCCGAAGATAATTTGAATTGGAGGGAAAGTTTATTTCCTACTCCTGGTAAAATAAATAGCTTTACTCAAAAAGAGTATGATTTAAAATTAGATATTGTTTATACGGACTCTAAATTTCCCTTAATTGAAACGGAAACTAAAATTGTTGCAAAAATAATAAACATAGGAAAAAAAACATCTGAATTTTATCTCCAACTGTTTTTGGATAGTAATAATGATAGTATTGCCGATACTAAGTTAGAGGAGAGTAATATATTATCACTTCATTCGTATGATTCTCTTGATTATACTTTTACGTATGAGGCATGGGTAAGTAATTCCAGTCAAAATTACTTAATTAATATTTTAGGGGAAGACAATGATACGACCAATAATGATTATTTATTTACATTGACTCCTTCATATCAGGTCAACTCTTTTTTAATTAACGAAATTATGTATTCTCCCGTAAATCTTGAACCTGAATGGGTTGAACTATATAACAACTCTAAGTTCGATATTAATATTAAAAACTGGGAAATAAGTGATGTATTAACAAATCCGGTCGGAAAAAAATTAGAGCAGGAGATCATTGTTCCGAGTGAAAGTTATATAATAATTACCAAAGATAGTTCAATTTTGGAGTTTCATCGAAACATAAATTCAATAATTGTAAAATTACCTTTTGCAAATTTAAATAATGATGAAGATGGAATAGTTTTTAAAGATAGCAATCAAAGAACAATTGATTCTTTGATCTATAATGAATCATGGAATGGAAGAGCTGGAAAATCTATAGAAAGGATTAATTTAGAATTTGGATCCAATAATGCAAATAATTGGGGTAATTCAATAGATTTAGAAGGTAGTACGCCTGGCCGGATTAATAGTATAACTCCAAAAGATCATGATTTATTTGTTCATTATCTGCTTAGTGATCCAATGTATCCTATTGAGGGGGAGGAGATTTATTTTAATACAAAAATTCACAATTATGGAAAACAAGAGGCAAGCGACTTTAATGTTGAGTTTTATGTAAACGAAGGTAACCAAGCTCAACTATTCGAATCGTTTAACAATTTATCATTGTTATCACTAGACTCAATTGTTATAAAATCTACAAAAAGTGTAAAAATTCAAGATACTCTGATTTTATCTATAATCGTAAAATATAATTTGGATCAGGATTTAAATAATAACTACTATGAACAGCTTATCGTTTCCGGATTTAATAAAAATACTGTTCTCATTAACGAAATTATGTTTAATCCGAATAGCGGAGATCCTGAATGGATAGAGTTATATAATAACACTGAATTGGATATTGATATTAGTAAATGGTTAATTGGGGATATTGGTCAGCGAACCATGATTACGGAAAATGAAACAGTTTTTAGCTCGAATGATTACTTAATTATAACAAATTATCTTTCCGGATCTTACTTTAGTGAAGATGTATATTTTCTGGAAGTCGATTTACCCAGTCTTGGCAATAAAGATGCCGTTATTTTATATGATTTTCGTAATGCAATTATTGATAGTGTATATTATGATATTCCTACCAACTCACTTCAAGGAATATCATTGGAAAGGATTAGTTTAGACTCTGCATCAATTATAGAATCAAATTGGACACTATCCCTTGAAACAACAGGCAGCACTCCATATTACGAAAATTCAATAACTGTTTTACCCGACAATACATTTGGTGATGTTATTATAACTGAAATAATGTACGATCCGATAGAAGGAAATTCGGAATTTATTGAATTCTATAATTTATCTAATGAACAAGTTGAATTAGGAAATTGGAAAATTGAGCATAAGGATGAAAAAGTTTTGAATATATTAAATAGCAGCTATACTCTTAATTCGAAAGAATATTTTATTCTGGCAGCAGATTCAACCATACTGATAAACTATAATTGGCTGGCCGACAATAATAATTACTCAATTCTTAATGTTAATTCGCTTGACTTAACAAATCAAGAAAAAACTTTTTATTTAAAGGATTATAAGAATAATATAATTGATTCTGTTCATTATCAAAGCTCGTGGCATAATCCTGCATTTTTGGAAACCAAAGGAACTTCCCTGGAATTAATAAATTCTAATATAAGCAGAAACGAAAATAGTAATTGGAGCAGTTCGGTAAGTGAATTTGGGGCTACTCCGGGAAAGCAAAATTCTATAAATGTTAATAATGTGGTAAGTGAATCTAAACTAGAAATTTCTCCCAATCCTTTTTCACCGGATAATGACGGGTTTGAAGATTTTACGTTTATTAATTATAAATTGAACGAGCCACTATCTCAAATACGCATAAGAGTGTTTGACAGCAAAGGAAGACAAGTAAGATCAATTGCAAATAATCAATCTGTTGGTTCCGAGGGAGCAATCATTTTTGATGGGTTGGATGAAAATAAAAATGCTCTTAAAATTGGGATTTACATAATTTTATTCGAAGCGGTAAACTTAAATAATTCGGTTTTTGAGAGAATAAAAGATGTGGTCGTCGTGGCCAGAAAACTTTAAATAAAATTAATATTAGATCACAGGATTTATCATTTATTTTTTGTATGTTTGCACCTCACTTACAGTTTAAGCTATTGAAAATATTGGAATCTCATGGGAAAAATTATTGCTCTGGCCATGCCTAAAGGTGGAGTTGCAAAAACTACCTCAGCCGTAAATTTATCAATCGCACTAGCACAAAAACAAAAAAGAACATTATTAATTGATGCAGATCCGGCAAATCAATGTGCTATTGCCTTCGGATTGCCCGATGATCCGGATATTGGGACGCTGTTTAATGTTTTAAACTACACCCAAAGTTGTGAAGAAGCAATAAACACAACGGAAAATGCATATTTTGATATTTTACCTTTTAAAAGTATTTCTTACGAAGAAGAGCTCTTATTAAGCGAGTTTACCGGAGATACTAAACTATTTGAGCATCAGGTAAAACCATTTGTTTCCGGGTATGATTTTGTAATTATTGATTGTCCGCCTACCCTTATTGGAATGACCGCAAACGTACTAAATATTTCCGATTCAGTATTAATTCCGGTAAAATCTAGTATGTTTTCTATTGCACCGATTCCTAAACTACTAAAAAGAATTGAAGCTGTTTCAAGTAATGGAAATTCTGCTTTAAAGGTGGAAGGAATTTTTCTTACTATGCACGAATTAAATACCCGTGCTTCATTTTCTGCAAAAAAAGAATTATATAAACTTTATCCTAATCTAATGCTTACGACTGCAATTCCTAAAAATGTTGCCGCTGAAGAAGCATCATTTAGAAAAGATCCTGTAATAATAGTTGAACCTAATGCCAAGTCTTCATTGGCATATGATCAACTGGCTGATGAGATAATAGAACGTAATCAAACTCTAAATAATGATGTTTTCCAAAGTTTTGCAGATACTGATTCTTTGAGTGATCTCTAATTTCTTTATTGAATAAATAGTAAGAGCAACTTTCTTATTATCTTCTCTGTTTACTCATTTTTACATTACTATAAATAATAGTAATTTTACTTTACTCCTTAATTAAAGAGAAAAGTAGAAACATGAAGACTTTAATATTTTTTCTAACCATTTTTGTTTTGCCTCTATTCTCGCAAACCAATCCTGATATTAAAAAATTAACGAACGAATTTTTTGAGTGGCGAATAGCAACTCAACCAATAAGCGGAGACGATATTCCTAGAGTTGAAAGACCGGATTTATGGTATCCGAACTACTCTCCGGAAAATGTAAAAAACTATAAAAAAAAGTATGGAGAATTTAGGAAAAAACTTGAGTCGATTAATAGAGAAGGATTTACAAAATCCGATAGTATTGATTATTTATTGCTTAGATCTGCAATAGAAAGAGTTAATTGGGAACTTAATGTATTAAAATTGCCTCATTCTCACCCGGAATTTTACATCGACCAAACTTTGGGAAGTATTTTTGATTTATTGGTTATCTCTTCTCCATTTACAAAAAAAAGAGCAAAAAATTTTAATATTAGGCTTCGTGCTATTCCGGATTTATTAACTCATGCAAAAATAAATTTAAATGATCCGATAAAACAATTTGCAGAAATTACTATTAAAAGTTTAGAGGGAATTGACAATAAATTATCTGTTATGATTAATTCATTAATTAAATCGTTTCCTGGAATTTGGGAAAATAATATTAAGGAAAGTGTGCGGGAAGCATCGAATTCATTATTGGAATATTCAAATTGGTTGAGTGAAAATTTGGAGTCGATGAAAAATAATACTCCAATTGGCAGAGAAAATTATAATTATTTTTTAAAGAATATTGCCCTGGTTCCATATTCTCCCGAAGAGTTGCTTAGAATGGGAAGACAAGAATGGCAAAGAACGGTTGCTTTTGAAGCTCTGGAGTCAAAGAGGAATAATTCAATTCCCCAACCTCTAATGTTTAAATCAATAGAGGAAGAAATAAATCAAGCAATTAAAGATGAACAAGCAATTAGGGATTTTTTGGTTGAGAAGGATGTAATGTCGGTTCCTGGTTGGACAAAAAATTATACTCTTAAAAAGATGCCCAAATATTTAGAGGCACTTGCAGATTTTGGAGAACTAGATGATTTTACTTCACCAACCAGGTTAAATGAAAACTCAGTTCGATATATTCCGGAACCTTCAAACGAATTGGGATACTTTTATAAAACTGCTGCAACTGATCCCAGGCCACTTATCATACATGAAGGAACACCGGGTCATTATTTTCAGTTGATACAGTCTTGGAAAAATCCGAATAAGTTGCGAAGATATTATTTCGATTCGAATGCAAATGAGGGAATTGGATTTTATTTAGAAGAGATGATGCTGCAATTAGGTTTGTTTGAAAATAAACCGCACACGAGAGAAATAATATATAATTTTATGAGGCTAAGGGCTCTTAGGATTGATATAGATATTAATTTAGCACTTGGTAATTATTCTATTAAAGATGCAGCAAACTATTTGGCAGTAACGGTTCCCATGGACATCAAATCTGCCGGTGACGAAGCCGCTTTTTTTGCATTAACACCTGGTCAGGCTATAACATATCAAATCGGTAAAATTCAAATAATCAATTTAATAAGTGAAGCAAAAGTAAAATACGGTGAAAAGTTTAAGTTAAAAGACTATCACGATTATATGATGAAAAACGGAAATGTCCCGATTGCACTTCAGCATTGGGAGTTTGTAGGAATTAATGATTTAATAAAAAAATTATGGAATTAAAAAAAGTATATCATTTACAAATCTTTTAATTAGGAAATATTACATAATGAAGAAAATAATAACTCTGCTAAATTTGTTTACAGTTTTGGTAATAGCTCAAGAAAAACAACCGCTTACCCTTGAGGAAATTTTTTCTAAAAAAAGTTTTGAAATAAATAAGATAGAAAATTTTGAATGGCAGCCAAATGGTGAAGCTTTTACTTATACGAAGATTAATGAAAAAAGCGGATTCATGGAGATTTATAAACATGAGGTAAAGAGTGGAATAAACTCAATATTAGTTTCATCAAAAGATTTGGTTTTTCGAAACAAACAGATAAAACTTAGTGACTATCAATGGACTCAAAATAATATATTTATATTATTGCAAGGGCCATCTGAAGCAATTTGGAGGCATTCAAAACAGGCACCTTACTTTCTGTATAATATTTCTAGTAAATCTATTACTCCTCTTGCTAATGAATCAAATAATCTTAGAAATGTTAAATTATCTCCTAATGGTAAAATGGTAGGATACGTTAAAAATCATAATCTATATTATGCAGATCTTGAGAGCGGAAAAGAGACAAAACTTACAAATGATGGAAATTCAAATATTCTAAATGGTGAGTTTGATTGGGTTTATGAAGAAGAATTTGGCTTAGCTGATGCCTGGAGATGGTCGCATGACAGCAAAAAAATTGCATTTTGGAAATTTGATCAGTCTAGAGTTAAAGAGTTTAATTTGATTGATGAAATACCATATTATAATGTAATTACCAAATTAAAATATCCTAAGGTAGGTGAAGAAAATTCTATTGTAAAAATCGGAGTTGTAGAAATTGAATCCGGAAAAATAAATATGATGGATATTGGTAAAGAAACCGATATTTATATACCAAGAATTTTCTGGACTAATACTTCTGATAAACTCTCAATTATAAAGCTTAATAGAAAACAAGATAGATTAGAAATGTTGCTATCCAATACAGATGACGGAAATTCTAAAGTAATTATTGAAGATTCGGATCCTTGCTGGATTGATGTTCAGAATGATATATCATTTTTAAAATCCAAGGACCAAATAGTATTTTCATCTGAAAGTAATGGTTATAGACATGCATATTTATATGATTATGAAGGAAACTTAATACGACAAATAACAAACGGAAACTGGGAAATTACTGAAATTGTTGGAGTTGATGAAGAAAATGAATTACTCTACTTTTATGGAAAAAAGGATTCCCCAATAGAGAAAAATATTTACAGGGTTAATTTAAACGGAAAAAATTTAGAAAAAATATCACAAAATGCCGGCTGGCATGAACCTCATTTTTCACCAGATTATAAATATTATATTAACTATTATTCAAGTGTAACTACACCTACAAAAACGTTATTAAATAATTCCGATGGATCAAATATTAGAGTTATTCATTCAGGAGATATTCCTGCTTTAAAAAATCATAATATGGTTTACCCTGAATTTTTAACAATTACAACAGATGATAATGTTAAGCTCAATGCATATATGATAAAACCGTATAATTTTGATGAGAATAAAAAATATAGAGTGATTGTTTACGGGTACGGCGGTCCAGGTTCCCAGCAAGTAGTTAATAAATGGGGTAATGAACGTACTCATTGGCATCAGTATTTGACAGAGCAAGATTATATAATTTTTTGTCTAGATAATAGGGGAACCGGCGGTAGAGGAAAGGAATTTAAAAATCTTGCTTATGGTGATTTAAGTAAATGGAGCGTTAATGATCAAATTGAAGGAGCAAAATATTTAGCAAGTTTACCTTATGTAGATAAAGATAGGATCGGTTTTTGGGGATGGAGTGGGGGCGGATATTTGACAATAGCTCTGTTAACAAAAGCTGCAGACTATTTTAGTACAGGTGTTTCTGTTGCCCCGGTAACTGATTTTTTTACTTATGATGCAATTTTTGCTGAAAGAGTGATGAACCTACCAAAAAATAATCCGGATGGATATGCAAAATCTAATCTGAACAACTTTGTTGAAGGTCTTAAAGGAAATTTGTTAATTATTCATGGTACGGGAGATGATAACGTTCATTTTCAGAATACTATGTTATTTGTAGATAAGTGTGTTGAAAAAAATAAGCAATTAGATATATTTCTATATCCTAACCGGAATCATAGAATAACAGGAGGGAATACACAATTACATTTATTTACCAAGATTAGAGATTATTTTAACAAGAATTTATAAATTTTTCTCTTCACCAAATATGACATCTTTTTTAAAGATGTCATATTTTCTTAAACATTATCTTTAATTAAGAATTATCAATAAAATTCTGCTTACCTCCAAACCAGTCAATATTTTTTATAAAAACGAAACATAATTCGCCGTTTATAATCCATAATTTGAATACAAATTAAAAAACGACGCTTTTTTTGACGATTATTAAATTCTTTCTCCAACAATATTGTAAATAATATGCTTACACTTACTGAAGCTATCTCTGAATTTTTAATTCACTGTCAATATGAAAAAAATTTAAGCGAAAAAACCATCAAGGCTTACACCATTGATTTGACACAATTTAAGAATTATCTAAAAATTAAAGGTTATTCACAATTAATTCTTGATATCACAAAACAAGAAATTAAGGAATTTCTAATATCTATTTCAGACTTAAAACCAAAATCCGTAAAAAGGAAAATAGCCACTATTAAAGCGATGTTTAATTACCTCGAGTTTGAAGATATTATAAAAATTAATCCGTTTAGGAAAATGCGAATAAAAATTCGTGTGCCTCAAAATCTTCCGAAAGCAATGAGTAAAAAAGAAGTTCTGGATATTCTTAAAATCGCATATTCGGAATTCTTTACTGAAAAAAATTCTGAGTCTTATTCTTATACGGAAAAACTAAAAAATATTGTTGTAGTGGAGTTATTATTTGCTACCGGGGCACGGGTTTCCGAGATTGCTAATTTAAAGAAAAGTCAAATAAACTTGAAAACAGGTACAATTTTAATAAAAGGAAAAGGAAATAAGGAAAGGATTATAAATGTTTGCAACAGGGAAACTTTAAGTATTCTTCAAAACTATTACAAACACTTCTCAGATCAAATAAAACAATCCGATAACAAC